>Ga0181537_10002805_pt1 | contig 15165 bp, 8 predicted proteins | sample PEATcosm2014_Bin_39_FD_119765 | JGI IMG/M metagenome (GOLD analysis project Ga0181537, IMG submission 119765) | Peatland microbial communities from MTU Mesocosm Facility, Houghton, MI, USA - PEATcosm2014_Bin23_10_metaG | ecosystem: Environmental > Terrestrial > Soil > Wetlands > Peat | place... | reverse complement strand
TAGAGGAAGATCTGCGCCGGGATCTGCTGGGCTCCCACCGTACCATACGGTGCTTTCACCGTGTAGGTGAAGACGATCGGGCTGTCGGGAATGGTGACCCAGGCCCAGCCCAGGTTTGAGACGTCGCCCACCTCCGGCTGCACGTCGGCCGCGCTTCCCTGGCTCGAAACGAAGCTCCATCCCGCCGGCAGCTGTACCTCCCAGCTCAATGCGTCAGGGGTGGCCGTATAGGCCAGCGTGTTCGTGATCGTGACAAAGTAGCCGTTGCTGCCGGCGACCTCCTGTGCGGCCGCCTCGGTTCCCGAGAAGACCGTGAGCGTGGCGACCCGCGAGACCACGGTCCCCGCCGCGTTGGTGACCGCCACCGTGTAGGCGCCGGCGTCTCCCGCCTGGGCGCTTTCGATGGAATAGGTGCTTGAGGTCGCCCCGCTGATGGAATTTCCGTTCAGGTACCACTGGTAGGTGGGCGAAGTCCCGCTCGCGGCGACCGAGAACATCACGGACGAGCCGGCGGGAACGAGTTGGCTCACCGGTTGCGTCACGATGGCTGGCGCGATTGGAGTGGGAGTCGGGGTTGGCGAGGGTGTCGGTGTCGGGGACGGCGTGGGCGTTGGCGTAGGAGTCGGGGTGGGCGTTGGGCTCGGCTCGATCACCGTCAATGTGGCCGGTGAGCTGGTCGCGTTACCCAGGTTGTTGGTGACCGTCACCGTGTAATTCCCTGCGTCGGAGGCCTGGGCTGAAAGGATCGTAATCTCGGAACCCGTCGCGCCGGGGATGACGTTCCCGTTCAGGCTCCATTGGTACGTCAGGACGTTGCTTCCCCCTGCGATCACGAAAAATGAGACCTCCGCCGAGGCGTTAACGGATTGTGGCTGCGGCTGGGTCATGATCGAGGGTGGAGCCACCACGACCGGGGTGCTCGTGGACACCCCGTAGGAATTGGTCGCGGTGACGGTGTAGGTCCCTTGCTGGGTCGGATCGTTGACGTTGATGTCAATGACGTCGTTCGTATCGCCGCTCAGGGGCTGGCCGTTTAGGAACCATTGGTACGTCGTGGACTCCAGCGAAACGGTCCCGATCGACAGACCGATCAAGGTCTCGTTGGCGAAGGTGGAGAACGAGGGCTCCCCCACGACGAGCGGGGGACCGGTGACGATGACTGAAGCCTCGTCGCTCTGCACCGTCATGCCGTCCCCGGTCACGGCCACGTGGTAGCCGCCCGCCTGGTTCTGGGAGACATTGGTAAAGGTAAGGGTGGGGCCCGTCCCCACCACTGTGCCGTACTGGGTTGTCCATGAGTACGAAAGATTGGTCCCCGTTGCCTGCACGCTCAGCGTGGCGGTGTCTCCGGGTGCAACAAAGACGTCGGCGGGTTCCTGAATGATCTGGGGTGGGCCGAACGGCGTCGCCGTTGGGCTCGACTGGGAGAGCAGGTTTGCCGACCCGTCGAAAGTGGAGAACTGGGGGCCCGAGGGCGTGTTAGTAAGCGCCAGGACGCTGCTCCCGCTCAGCGGCCATATCGCGCCGGTCGTCCCCGCGAGCTGTGCGCTCGAGGTCTTGAGGTAGCTTGGCGGTGTCCACGCGTCCAACTCGGTGCCCGAAGCCGTGTTGGAGAGGCTGTAGACCGTGGTTCCAAGCCACGCCGCGTCGGCAATGGAATTCCCCAGCACTCCCGACTGCGCGAAGGTCGACGCATTGTAGATGATCCCGTTCCCGTCTACGAACAGTGTGCCGTCCGCGGAAAAACGGAAGGGATTCGCCGCGTTGAGCGAGAGGTTGAAGTCATAAGAATTGATCGTGCCGACGACGCCGCCCTGCACACTGAATTCGGCGAAGTCGTACGTGTCCGGGAATATCAATTCGTTGAGCGGCCCGTCCCAATAGGAATAGAATTCCTGGTCGACGTATTGGACGTTCGAGGTGATCACACCCGCCGAGTTGAAGAGCTCGGCATGTGGAAAATAGGCCTCAGATATGTACACAAGCAGCTGATTCCCCGCTGCCACCATTCCCTTGCCATCGGTCTCGAGGACCGTGAACGGGTCCTCGTTCAGCGAGGTTCCCAGATCGATCTTCGTGATCCGCCGGTCCGGGTAGAGCACGTAGATTCGGTTCAGCGAGGCCGAATATGATACGGATTGCGGTACTCCAGTGAGGGGAATCGATTGCAGGTACGCACCCTGGGAGGTCGACCAGCGCAGGATATTCCCCGTCGGATTGCTCAGCAGGTACACGGTCCCGTCGGATCCGAGGAATGAGGCATCGGGCGCCGTGCTGAGCGCCGCGCTTGCGGACGGGGACAGGGATGCCAAGGGCACACGCGGGGACCCTGCCAACTCAGTCTCGGTCGCCGACCCGACCGCGATGGCTCCTCCGGATGTGGCCGGGGGGGTGAATGCGTAGACCGACGATCCGTTCGCGAATATCCTGACGGCCGGTGACGCAAGCGTCGCCGATCCCTGTTCAAGATAGGAGGACGGGCTGAACAACCTGAGCACCGGCCCCTGCAGGGTCACGACCGCCCCGTCGGACAAGAAGCAGAGATCGTCGTGCGGCAGGCCCAGGGATGCATAGAATTGAAGCGTAGTCGTGTTGTAGATCGCGCCACCCTGGGTGAACAGCTCCGAGCCGTCCGGGGAGACAGCCATGGATTGCGTGAAGTAGTTGTAGTAACTGATGTAGATATTGGTTCCGGACGTGCCGAAATTGAACCCGATCGTGCCGTCGGCGTTCAGAGCCATGGCGTACAGCTGCGAAGGCTCGCCGCCCCCGTCAAATCCGAAGGCTATTCCCGTGGTGGCCGAGGTGGGCGAAACGGCGATCCCGTTGAGCTCGCTCAGGCTTCCGGCGTCGGCCGAGGCCGCGACAGACAGCGTCGAGCGATTCACGGAGGTGTAGATCGAGTCGTTGGAGTACTGCGTCGACGGTCCCTGGAGGTAAAGGTACGTCGTGTCTGCGAACATCGACTGGATGCTTGTCGCCGTGTTGGTGATTGCAGCTGGGGGCGACGCGAGGTCGAGGCCGTAGAGGTAGGTCGTCCTCCCAAATGCGATGTACAGGCCCTCCGGAAGGACCTTGATCGCGGTCGGCGTCCCAAGGGCGGCGCTCAGCTGGACCGGAGCCAGCCAAGATTCGGCGTTCATGTCATACCTCAGAACCTGCGCGGGGCTGGAAAAAACGAAGTATGCGATGCCGTTCTGCGATCCTGCATCGAGCCAGGCATAAGGATAGTTCGGAGCGGTGACTGTGACCGTGACCGGAGCCTGGGCGACCGACCCGCCTGAGTTCCCGATCACGTCGACGTACGTTCCGGAATCCGAATAGGCGACGGAGTTGATCTGGAAACCGCCGACGGTTCCCCCCGCGACGGGTTGGCCATCCTTGAACCACTGGGCGATCGTCGGAGAACTGACGTTCAAATAATTGTAGAGGTTAAGCTGGGTACCCGCTGCGGGGGTCTGTCTGGATGTTTGCTGGTTGCCAGCCTTCGGAGGCGGCGCGCTGGCGTTTACCGTGATCACCGCCGGCTCGCTCATGACGCTGCCGGCCATGTTGGTCACAGAGACCGTGTAGGACCCTGCATCGCCCGGCTCGGCGTCATACTGGTAAAATTGTTGGCCCTGATAGGATTCGAGGGGGGTCCCATTCCTATACCACTGGTAGGTGAATGAAGCTGAGCCGCTCGCATACACCAGAAGGTTGATCGCACTCCCGATCTGGATAGCGCCTCCCACCGGCTGCTGCGTGACGACCGGGAGCGTGTCAGCGCGAGCGGCCGTTACCGACAGCATCACGGCGGCCATTAAGAATTTCGCCATCCCCCTCATAAAGAGGCGGAGATCAGGGGGCGGACGGCTTTTTCGAATTCCACAGTGATAAGGGCAGGGTTTGTTGAGGGATTGAATCGCATCTGTCTGCTCAGGAACTGTCTACCAAATCTTTTGCGCAGAATTGCCCGGCTGGGAGAGGCGGTCCTGAGCGGTGGGCATGACCGGGCCATGGGTGTTCATATATAGATCGTTAATGATTAGCCTGTTACCATTATTGTGCCATGAGAATTCCCGCACTTATATGAGAACTCCCCTAGGACACCCGGCGGGGGGCTTTGCCGCTATTGCTACTTCACGCGATGGGCACAATTACCTACCCGGGCTCGTCATCGGGCCTTCATGCTTGTGCGGCCCTCCAAGGCCCCCACGCTCTTGGGCGCAAAGCCGGTGTCTAACCGGTTACATATGGCCAAGATACTTCTCATCGACGACGACGAGGCTCTTCGGAATGTGACCGTCGAGATCCTCAATTCCGCGGGCCACGTCGTGGACGACGCGCCCGACGGGAACAGCGGCCTGGCCCTCTATGCGACGGGAAGGTACGACCTGATCATCACGGACATCGCGATGCCCGACATGGACGGCCTGGAGCTCATCACGAACCTGGCCCGGAACTCCCCCATGCCGCGCATCATCGCCATGTCCGGCGACTCCCAGTTCAGCGAGTCGGTCTATCTTCCCACCGCGCGCCACCTCGGCGTGCAGGCCACGCTCAGCAAGCCAATTCGTGCTGAGACGCTGTTGAAGGCGGTGGAGAAGGTGCTCGGCGGACCCGCCTCCGAATAGCCGGGAGGGCGGGACTGCCCGCTAAAGCGGGCCAGCCCAACTCCCTATCCAATATTGGCTTCCTTTACGCCATTTTGACCGGGAGCCCGGTGCAAATGGGGTTGCGGGATGCCTTGCACCGTGTTTTAAGCATGTCATGGCAATTTTCTCGACCTCCGCTGCTGCATCGCCCGGAGCCTCCACCAGCTCACCGGGGGGAAGGAAGGGCGGCGCCTCTGACGTCCGCGCCGCTCAGGCCCTTGCGAAGCAGAAGTCGCTCGAGAAGAGCGCCAAGAAATACAAGCTCCCGCTGGGCGAGCTGACCATGTTCACCCAGCAGCTGGCGTCGCTGCTTGTGGCCGGCCTGCCGCTCGTGCAGTGCCTTGAGGCCCTCCAGGACCAGACCGAGGACCCGCGCTTCCGGATCATCATCCGCGACGTCCGCCTCGATATCTCGCAGGGTAATTCATTCTCGTCGTCGGTTAAGAAGTTCCCGAAGGCCTTCCCGACCCTCTTCATCTCGATGGTCGAGGCCGGTGAGGCGAGCGGCGGGCTCGCCGAGATCCTGGGCAAGGTCGCCGGCTACTTCGAGGCCACGGTCAAGCTGACGAAGAAGGTCAAGTCGGCCATGGCGTACCCGATCGGCGTCATCTCGCTCGCGGTCGTGCTCGTGAACGTGCTGCTGATCTTCGTCATCCCCGTGTTCGCGGCCATGTTCGCGGACTTCGGCGCCAAGCTGCCGATGCCGACGCAGCTCCTCATCGACCTGAGCCATTTCATGGGCCACTGGTGGTGGGCGATCGGGCTCACCTGCTACGCGATCTACTGGACGGGAAACAAGTTCGTGAGCACCCCGAAGGGAAGGCGGCTCAAGGACCTGGCGCTCGTGCGTGCCCCCATCTTCGGAAATTTGGTCCACAAGATCGCCCTGTCGCGGTTCTGCCGCACCTACGCGACCCTCATCCGCTCGGGTGTGCCGATCCTGCGCACGCTTGAGATCGTCGCCTCCGCCAGCAACAAGGTCCAGATCGAGGACGCCTGCGGGGAAATCGCCAAGCATGTCAGCCAGGGCGGGCAGGTCTCCGAGATCCTGGCCTCGAACGAGTTCTTCCCGCCGATGATGAAGCACATGGTGAAGGCCGGCGAGGCGACCGGAAACGTCGACGGCATGATGAACAAGATCGCGGACTTCTACGACGTCGAGTGCGACGCCACGGTCAGCGCGCTCACCTCGCTCATCGAGCCCCTCCTGATCGTTGTCCTCGGCATCATCGTCGGCGGCATCGTCATGGCGATGTTCCTGCCGATCTTCCAGCTGGGCGCCGTCGCCGGCGGCATGGGCTAAACACCCTAGGCAGTTCCGCCGACCGTGCGGCTACGGGCGTTGTTGACTTGCCGTAAGCCTGCGGGGAGGCTCGCCGCCCCACGCTGAAGTCATGCCTTCCGTCCTCATTGTAGATGACCTGATCTCGATCCACGAGATGCTGGAGGCGGTAATCCAGCCGACGGGGTTCGCGACTGCGTTCGCCACCGACGGGGAGAAGGCGCTCGCCCGCTACAAGGCCGAGAAGTTCGACATGGTGCTCGCCGACATCGACATGAAGCCGATGGACGGGATCACGCTGCTGAAGCAGCTCAAGCAGTACGACCCCTCCAACGTCACGATCATCATGACGGCCTACGCCAGCACCGAGAGCGCCGTCCAGGCGCTCAAGTTCGGGGCGTTCGACTACCTCCAGAAGCCCTTCCGCGTCGACGAGCTGATCGCGACGCTCAGGCGCGGCGTCGAGTTCCGAGAGATCCAGGCCCAGCGTGCGCTGGTCACCTCCGCGCACGGGATGAAGCTGGACGACATCGACGGGCGGCTGATCGGAAAGAGCGCACAGATAAAGAGGCTGATCCAGCAGGTGAAGAAGCTCGCGGCGGTGCGCACGCCGGTGCTCCTCGTCGGCGAGAATGGCACGGGCAAGACCTCGGTGGCCGAGATCCTCCACAGCGCCAGCGGCGCTGACCAGGCGCGCCTGGTGCGGGTCGACTGCTCGCTTAGCTCGGAGCAGAGCTTCCGTGACGGGTTCCTCGGGCACAACGGCGAGGGCGGCCCATGGGTCGCCGAGGCCAAGGGCGGCACGCTCTTCCTCCAGCACCTGCAGTGCCTCGCCCTCCCGATGCAGAAGGAGCTCGTGAGCGTGCTCCGCAACACCGGGCACGGATTCCGGCTCGTCTGCACGACGACCGAGGACCTGGAGAAGATGGTCGACGAGGGCCGCTTCAACGACGAGCTGTTCTACCGGGTGGCGTCGCTCCCGCTGCAGATGCCCCCGCTCCGCGAGCGCAAGGAGGACATCCCCCTCCTCGTGAAGCATTTCACGACCCGGGCGGCGAACCCCCTGGTCGACGTGAACCTGATCGAGTTCACGGACGATGCGATGGGGGTGCTCACCGCCTACCACTGGCCGGGCAACCTGACCGAGATGTCCCAGCTCGTGTCCAAGCTGGCCTCGACGACCGAGACGCGGGTCGTGACGAGCGAGCAGCTCCCCCTGCGCCTTCGGGAGCTCAAGAACTGGCCCACGCTCGCCGAGTTCACGGCTGGCCAGGAGAAGCAGTACATGGACCGCGTGCTCCACGCGTGCCGCGGCGACAAGGCCGTCGCGGCCAATGTCCTCGGCATCGACGTCGCTCGGCTGGGCTAGCCCTTGAGGCGCGCCCGGAGCGCTTCGCGCAGGTCGGCCATCGACCAGAAGTTCCTCATGATGTAATCGAGCGACGGCCTGTAGGACATTGTCATGAGCCAGCCGACCAGGTTCTTCATGGGGGGCCCACCCTCCTCCTGGTCTATCGCTGTGCGGGAAAGCCTGGGCAGGTCGCGATCCTCGGCGGCCGCCGCGAGGGAGAGCATCTGCCTTGCATAGGCGTTCGCGGTCGCCTTTGGATTGATGAACAGCGACCCCAGTGCGTTCAGCACCCGGCGCATGACGTAGGGATTGGTACTGTCCCGCGTCGCCAGGTCCCCGACGCCGAAATTCCTTATCTGGGAGATGAAATAGGGGTAATCGGAGAGGACGAGGTGCCGGGCTATGGCCTTGCTGTCATCGGGGCCCAGCGCGGCGAGCAGCCGCGAGCGGGCCGCCGCCGACACGGGCGTGCGGTCGAGGACCATGCCTGCGGTCTCGAGGCCCGACTTCTCGACCGTCATGCCTATCATCCCGCGCACCAGCGTCAGGGAGAAGGGCTGGAGCTTCCTGCCCACCTCGAGCATCGGGATGAGCACGTCGATGGCCTCGTCACCCTTGCCGTCCAACGCCAGGCCGAGCGCCTGGGCACAGGTGCGCTGGGAGAGCAGGCCCCAGATGTTGAAGGAGATCGTGTCGGAGACGGCCATCTGCGCGAGGTCGCCGATGCGGTCGAACCGATTGAGCTCGGCCAGCCATTCCCGCTGGGGCGCGAGCCGCTCCCAATCGGCCGCGAGCGCGGCCCGCTTTTCCGCGACGAAACTGAACCGCCTCCGCGCGTCGCCGTATATCGCGGGGCCCGCCGACGGCACCGCCCATTTCACATTGGACAGGGCGATCGCCTCGGGGCCCTTGGGGCGCTTCGGGTAGCGCATCAAGGTCGTGTAGCTCATGTCCGCGCCCGGGAACGTGGAAAAGTTATCCTCGAGGCTCGTCGGATAAAGGAGCGAGGAGTCATCCCACTGCAGCCAAAGGGCCAGCGCGCCCACCGCGAGCCAGCATGCGGCCATGACCCTCCACGTGAGCCAGCCCCTGCGAATGCCGTGCGTGACGACGGCGGCCGGCAGCCAGAAAACGAGGACGACGAAGATCGTGACGACGCAGATTCCCGCCGCGAGACGGTAGCTGGGGGAGAAGAACTCGATAAGGGCGGACGGCGAATGCCCAGCCAGGAAAGCGAGCGAGGCGAGGCCAAGGAAGATGCAGCCGGCGATGGCCAGGGCAAATTCGGACGCCCTGTGAAGGATGCGCTGCCAGAGCGGTAGCTGGGAGGGGTTCTGTGAATTCACGGGGGTATGCTAGTGTTTAGGGGAGCTCAGCGGGACGGTGATATAGCACCAGAACTGGTTTCCGATGGGGTGGTTTCGGGCGTCGAACTCGTGGAAGAACTTCGCGGTGAGCATCACGTGGTTCGGCAGGAAATACTTCACGCAGGGGCCGATGCCGTCGACCTGGAGGCGATTCCCATCGGGGGCGACGACCATGCCGCCGACCTTGTCGTCCGTTGTCTGCTTCAGGAAATACCCGGCCACCCCCACCGTGAGCGGCGGCACCGGCTTCCAACCCGCGTTCCAGTTGAGGTAGGCGACCTGCCCCGACTCGTAGTCGGTGGCGCCGTTCTTGATGCTGATCTCGTAGTGCAGGCGGAACGAGAACTCCCATTCGGGGGCCGGATGAAACGTCCAGAAGATGCCCGGCCGAAGCACCCAGCGGTTGAGCCCCGGGTTCACGAGTGCGGCCTGGTCATACGCACCGGTGGGGAACGAGATGTCGATGGCCGTGGCGAGGTCGGAGGTGGGGAAGGTCCAGTGCAGCGCATTGCCCATGGCGAGGTCTCCCATTCCCGCCTTCGAGCCCTCGATCTCCACGCCCGGCGCGGGGCTCAGCTTGAGGTCGAGATCCGCGTAGGGGAGGAAGAGGAGCGTGCCCCAGCGGTCGGCGCCCAGGACCGAGACGGGCTTGACCCAATCGAGCCTCAGCGCGACCACGCTCGCGTTCAGGTCGAAGCTGCGCAGGTCCATGTGCCCGGCGTTGTCAGCCAGGGTGTCCGCGTTGTACTGGTTGAAATAGACGAAGCCGTACCACCCCGGGGGCGGGAGGGCGGCGACGAGGAAGTCGTCGCCGCCGCTGGGGTAGGCCGTGGTGCCGTTCTCGGTGGCATGCGAGGCAATCGGCATGCACGCGACCACCGCGGCCAGGAGGAGGCCGCGGAGCGCGGTACGGGTCGACAGCGAGCCGCTGGCGCGGTGGGTGTGTGTGGAGCAGGACTTCATTGGGTGGGTGGGTTGCTGGAGAAAAATGGGCGCAAGCGTGCCCGGTACCCCGGTGACCCGGGGAGGCGGAGGACAAACGGGAGCGCGGGGGCGTCGTCTAGCTTACCATCGTGGGCCGCGCGGAGCGGGGGCGCGGGACGAGCGTTCGGTGAACCGCGACATCGGGGAGCGGAGCCTGCCCGGCGGGATCATGCATCGGGCCGGCTCTTTCGTTTCAAGTGGCGGACGACAAGAATCGTCAGCGGGGGCGCCAGTATCGTCATCGCCGTCAACGCAGCCACGACCGTCCAACCCATGCCCTTCGGCACGATGAAGCACATCACGCAGCCGAACACCACCATGACGGCCACATGGGTCTTGAACGATTTCAGCTCGCTGCGGCTGAACCTGCCGGCCTCGTGATCAGTTTGGGTATTCATGGGTTTGATGTCCGGGCTGGACCCTGGCTACCGGCCCTCCGTGAAGGCGGCGTGCTGGACGACCCACGCGCCGACGGAGCGGCCCTGCTCGAGGCCGGCGAGGCATGAGCGCCGGAAATGGATGCCCGCGAACACGCGCGAAAAGGCGCACTCCTCGGCCGCGTCCGAGACGCGGTGAAAGGTGCGCGGCTCAAGGCCCGGGACCACCGCGGCCATCGTCGAGGGTATCGTGAACGTCTGCTCGTCGCCGTGGAAGAACCAGATCAGGACCACGGACGCCGCCGCGGCGCTCGCGGAATGCGTCGACACGTAGTCGGGCATGGGCGGGGTGAGCATCAGCGACTCCCAGGTGGGGTCCGGGACCGTGGCGGGATTGGCGGCGGACAGGGGCGAATGGATCGCGGTGACGGGGCGCCAGAGATTCTGCGCGTACTTCGAGTCGAATCCCGCGACATAGGCGTCGAAGATCGCGGCGTTCAGCGTTGCGAAGAGCCGCGCGGTCTCAAGGACGCCCTCCGGGTGCTGGGCCTCCAGGACGCGGGCGATCCGGTTCCACGTGAAATTGGCGTCCTCGTACCAGAACTGGGCGATCGCGGTCTGGTCCGCCGTGCGGGCCGTGCTGTTCCGGCTGCCGAAGGCCTTGACCTCGTTGAAATCGAAGGAGTACTCCGCGTCGTTCACCGTGTACGGCGCATTCGCCCGGAACTGGTCGCCGCTTTTCAGGACGAAGGGCGTCACCTTTCCGAGCTTCGGCAGATGGGCATAGGGGGCCGGATTGCCGGGCGGGGCGATCTTGTCAAAGGGGGCGGTGTACTGGTAGTCGCCCGGCTTCACTCCCGGGTGGTAGGGGCCCTCGGAATCGCCTATGCCGTCCCCGGCCCGCGCTGCGAGCTCGGCCGCGGCTGCCGCGGCCCCGGCCTGGATACCGGCCGTCTTCCCGGTCCCGTCCGGGACCGCGGAGAGCTCCCGCGCCAGGAGCGCGTCAAAGTCGGCGGTGCCCGCGGGCAGGCTCCTCGCGAGCACGTCGTGGGCGGCCTGGGCCACGGCTGCCTCCGCGCTGGCGTGGTCCCTGGCCGCGTCGGCCGCGGCGTTGAACATCGCGATGTGGGCGATCGCGTAGATGCGCTCCTCGAGCGGCGGCATCCCGGGAGGAGGCAGGCTCTCGTGGTAGTGGGTCATCTCGACGTTCCAGTCTATGACGACGTCGGCTGAAGCGCGGGCGGCGCCGAGGGCGAGGCAGAGCGCGGCGGCGATTCGAAGACCAAGGTGTGCGACGGGGCGGGTCATGGGGTCAAAGGGTCGAATCGGCCTTGTGCGGGGGTGTGTCGGCATCGGTCTCGCTGAATGGCGCGGCGCGGAAGAAGCGCACCGTCCCGTCCCCCAGGGCCGCGGCGAGGATGTTCCCGTCGGGCGAGAAGCGCAGCAGGCGCACCTCCTGCTCGTAGCCCTTGGGAATCCCCGTGTAGAGGGGGATGCTGGCGACGTGCAGCCTTAGGGGCACGCTGCAGAGGATGATCTCCTTGTCGCAGCTGCCCGCGGCCAGCGTCTTGCCGTCGGGCGAGAAGGCCAGCGCCCACACGGGCCGGTTGTGCGCGTAGAACGTCGCGACGTGCGCGCCCGTCGCCACGTCCCAGAGCTGGGTCGAGTTGTCGAGGCTGCCGGTGGCGAAGTACTTTCCGTCAGGCGAGGCGGCGAGGGACGAGATCGGGAGCCTGTGGGCCTGGAATGCGAGCCTGCGGTTGCGGGAGGCCACGTCCCAGACCTCGACGACGCCCTGCGGGGTGCCGACGAACATCGTCTTCGCGTCGTAGGACATTGCGATCGTCGCGGCCGTCATCATGGAGCCCCCGAGATCTCCGTCGCGGGCGCTTGAGATCTCGCACGTCCTGCAGACGGCGCGCGACTCGGGCTGGTCCGCGACAAGCGAGACCCGCTCCTGGGTCGTCAACGGGTCGACCTGCCAGTTGGCGAAGACGGCACGGGGCCTGAGCGTCTGCTCGGGCTGGGCGCTGTTCAGCACCCAGCGCTGCACGATGCCGTCGTAGCCTTCGCCGAGAACGGACCGGCCGTCCGGCGAGAAGGCCACGGTGCGCGCATCCATGGGAAAGCTGCCCACGACGGCGATCGTGTCGGTGCGCCACACCTTGACGGTGCCGTCCGCCGCGGTGCCCGCAAACATCGAGCTGTCGGGGGAGAAGGCGATGCCCGGGGTGCGGTCCACCCATTGGGGTCCGCGCAGCAGCTGCGGCATCTCCTCGGGCAGCCGGGACGCGTGGGCCGGCCAGACCATGGCGGTCTGGTCCTCCGCGCCGCTGACGAGCCTTTGGCCATCGGGGGAGAATGCAACGCAACGGAGCGTCGAGATATGGCCGCGCAGGGCCTCCTTTTCCGCCCACGACCAGGAGTCCCAGATCTTGATCTCGCGGTTGTTGCCCCCGGCGGCGAGGAACTTCCCGTCCGGGGAGTACGCCAGTCCCCAGATGGGGTCCAGGAAGGCCTTGAACGAATGGTCCAGCTCGCCGGTGTCGACGTTCCACGACTTGAGGACCCCGTCAAAGCCGGAGGAGACCACGCGGGAGCCGTCCGGCGACATCGCGAGGCCGATCACGGGCCGCTTGTCGGCCAGGGTTGCAACCCTGGTGCCTGTGGCGAGGTCGACGACGATGAGGGCCCGGTACGCCGGCCCGGCAACAACGGCGCGCCTCCCGTCCGCGGAGACGACGGCCACCGTGTCGGGGGGTGCCTCGGACCCGGCGACAGGCACGGTGGACCCGTCCAGCGGGCGCAGCACCGGCATCTGGTCGGGCCCGAAGACGACGACGCCTTTTCCGCTGGCGAGCGCGGAGATCAGCTTGCCGCCGGGCGCGAGCACCTGCGAGGCCTGGCCGGAGGCCACGTCGAGGCGCCAGATCGAGTTGTCGGCGCGGCTGAAGATGAGCTGGGCGCCGCCGTTCACGAAGCCGCCCGCGCAGGCGACGCCGTCCAGCGACTGCAGCTCGGACAGGGTGGCCGCGTCGCAGATCCGGAGGTTGCCATCCAGGCTGCGGGTGGCGATCCGCGTTCCGTCCGGCGAGAAGAACGAGGTGTCCACGACATGCTGGTGGCCCTTGATGACCCCGAGCGCATCGCTACGGTGCTTGGTCCAGAAATAGCGCCACTCGAACCCCCGGACATCGCGCATGGCCGTGTTGATCTGGCTGGGGTCAAAGACCTGCGCCGCGTAGTGCGGATCGCCGCCGCCGAGCACAGCCGACGTCCTCGAGAGTACCTGCATATTCGAGGCGTAGAGCTCGGTCTCGGCCTGCTGGAGTGCCGCCGCCTCCTTCACGCGCGCCTTCTCGATGCGCCGCGCGGACGAGTAGAAGATCACCGAGGTCGCGGTAAGGGCCGCGACCACGGCGGCCGTTATGGCTCCGCCCGCCGCGAAGATCACCTTGTGCCGGCGGACGAGCTTCTGGACCAGGTAGGCGGTGCTGGGCGGCCGCGCGAGCACCGGCTCGTTGTCGAGGTGGCGCTGGATGTCGGCCGCGAGCACGCCCGCGGTCTCGTAGCGCCGCGCGCGGTTCTTCTCGAGCGCCTTCATCACGATCCAGTCGAGGTCGCCCCGCAGGAGCAGGGAAAGCTGCGCAAAGCCGGTTCCCCGGAGGCGCGCCACCGTGGACTGGTCCGCCGCGGTGAGCGTCGCGAGTCGGCTGGACGGCTTCGGGGGCTCCACCTCGCGGATGATCCTGCGGATCTCGTCGAGACCCGTCTCCACGAATGTCCGGGGATCGAATGGAGGCCTTCCGGTGATCAGCTCGTAAAGCAGGACGCCGAGCGAGTAGATGTCCGAGCGCGTGTCGATGTCCAGGCCGCTCATCTCGGCCTGCTCCGGGCTCATGTAGGCGGGCGTGCCGATGAATTGCTCGAACGCGGTGAACACCGTCTGATCCGTCAGCCGGCCAAGCGTCGCCTTGGCGATCCCGAAGTCGATGACCTTCGGCACCGGCTCGCCGTCGTGGAGCGTCACGAGGATGTTCGAGGGCTTGATGTCGCGGTGGATGATCCCCTTCTGGTGCGCATGCTGGATGGCGTGGCAGACCTGCATGAACAGGTGCAGCCGCTCCTTGGTTCCGAGGCTGTTCTGGTCGCAGTAGTCGGTGATGCGCACCCCGCGCACGAGCTCCATGACGAAGAAGGGGCGGCCCGTGTCGGTGGCGCCGGCGTCCAGCACCTTCGCGATGTTCGGGTGGTCCATCATCGCCACTGCCTGGCGCTCGGCCTCGAACCGGGCGATCACGGCCTTGGTGTCCATTCCGAGCTTGATGATCTTGAGCGCGACCCGGCGCCGTACGGGCACCTCCTGCTCCGCCATGTAGACGATGCCGCAGCCGCCCTCGCCGATCCTCTGCAGGAGCTTGTAGCGGCCGATCCGGTCGCCCGCCTTCTCCTCGATGGTCGCGGCGAGGAGCGCCACCGTCGCGCCAAACTCGGGCGCCTTCATGAAGCTCTTGGCCTCCCCGTGCAGCTGCAGGAGGGATTCCACGGCGGCGCGCAGCTTGGCGTCCCCGCCGCAGGCGCCCTCAAGGTACGCGGTGCGCTCGCCCGGGGGCAGGCCGAGGGCCTGGTTGAACAGCTCTTCTTCGTTGGGGGTGTTCATGGCGTCGGAAACTGCGTCTTCATCCCTGAATACGAGATTTCGCGCCGAAAGGGATCACCCGGCGCGAATTTCCCTGAAAAGCCAGGTCCTGGAGTAGGCCCACCACCGCTTCGCAGTGGCCTCGGAGATGCCTAGCGCCTGGGCGGCCTCCTCCGTGCTCATCCCGACGAAGTAGCGCAGCTTGACGAGGTCGGCCTTGGCCGGGTCGACCGCGGCCAGCTTCTCGATGGCGTCGTTGATGCCGAGGAGGCGCTCGTCGTCGGTATGGGCGGCGACCTCTACGTCGTCGATGTTGGCGCGCTTGAGTCCGCCGCCGTGCCGGATGGCCTGCCGCTGGCGGGCCCGGTCGATCAGGATGTGGCGCATGGCCTCGGCGGCTGCGGCGAAGAAATGGGTGCGGCCCTCCCATCCGCGGCCGTTGTCGCCCCCGAGCCGCAGCCACGCCTCGTGCACGAGGGCGGTCGGCTGGAGCGTCTGGCCCCCGGGCCCGGCCGACATGCGCGCCGC
>Ga0181537_10002804_pt1 | contig 15166 bp, 25 predicted proteins | sample PEATcosm2014_Bin_39_FD_119765 | JGI IMG/M metagenome (GOLD analysis project Ga0181537, IMG submission 119765) | Peatland microbial communities from MTU Mesocosm Facility, Houghton, MI, USA - PEATcosm2014_Bin23_10_metaG | ecosystem: Environmental > Terrestrial > Soil > Wetlands > Peat | place... | reverse complement strand
GAAGGCGCTGCCAGCCGGCGTGCCCAAACCCGGCAAGTTCAAGCTCGCCGAAGTGGCGGCCGCGCCCGCGGCCGAAGCGGCGGGCCCGGCAGCCCCCGCAGTGCAGGAGGGCGCCTGACATGGAACTGAAAATCACATCGCTCGACGGCAAGAAATCCGGCTCGGTCACCGTGTCGGACGCGATTTTCGGCCTCGAGCCGCGCGCCGACATTCTGCATCGCTGCGTGGTGTGGCAACTGGCCAAACGCCAGGCCGGCACGCATGCGGTCAAGAATCGCGCCGACATCCACCGCACCGGCAAGAAAATGTACAAACAAAAGGGCACCGGTTCGGCCCGTCACGGTTCGGCGCGGGTCAATTTGTTCCGCGGCGGCGGCCGTTCCTTTGGTCCGCATCCGCGCGGCCACGAAATCGGCTTGCCGAAGCGGGTCCGGGCGCTGGCGCTCAAGCATGCGCTCTCCGCCAAGGCCAAGGATGACGGCATCGTCATCATCGAGACGCTCGAGCTTAAGGACGCCAAGACCAAGGTATTGCGCGACCAATTCGACAAGCTCGGCGTGTCGAACGCGCTGATCGTCGACGGGGCTGAAGTCGCCGCGAGCGTGCGCAACGCCGCCCGCAACATTCCCAATATCGACGTGCTGCCGATTGCCGGCATCAACGTCTACGACATCTTGCGGCGGCACAAGCTCGTGCTCACGCGCGCCGCCGTCGATGCGTTGGAGGCGCGTTTCAAATGACTACGAACGATCCGCGCCATTACGACGTCATTCTCTCGCCGGTCATCACCGAGAAGGCGACGAATGCGTCCGAGCATTCCAAGGTCATCTTCAAGGTCGCCCCGCATGCGACCAAGCCGCAGATCAAAGAGGCGGTCGAGAAACTGTTCGACGTCAAGGTCAAGAGCGTCAACACGCTCAACCGCCGCGGCAAATGGAAAGCGTTTCGCGGCCGTTACGGCCTGCAGCCGCACTCCAAGCGCGCCGTCGTGACCCTCGAAGAGGGTCAGAAGATCGACGTGACCACGGGATTGTAAGAGAGCGGACTTAGAAGATGGCACTCAAGAGCTACAATCCGACCACGCCCGGCCAGCGTCAGCTGGTGCTGATCGAGCGGTCCGGCCTGCACACCGGAGCGCCGGTGAAAGCGCTGACCGAAGGCAAGAGCTCGACCGGCGGCCGCAATAATTCCGGCACCATCACCAGCCGCTATCGCGGCGGCGGGCACAAGAGGGCCTATCGCCTTGTCGATTTTAAGCGCCGCAAATTCGACGCGCCGGCCAAGGTCGAGCGGCTGGAATACGATCCGAACCGGACCGGCTTTATCGCGCTGATCAAATACGAGGACGGCGAGCTTGCTTATATCCTGGCGCCGCAGCGGCTTGCGGTCGGCGACACGGTGGTGTCCGGCGAGCATGTCGACGTGAAGCCCGGCAACGCCATGCCGCTTGCCAACATTCCGGTCGGCACCATCGTCCACAATATCGAACTGAAAATCGGCAAGGGCGGCCAGATCGCGCGCTCGGCCGGCACCTACGCGCAGCTGGTCGGCCGTGACGGCGGTTACGTGATCTTGCGGCTCAATTCCGGCGAGCAGCGTTTGGTCCATGGCCGTTGTCTGGCGACCGTCGGCGCGGTGTCGAACCCCGACAACATGAACATCTCCATCGGCAAGGCCGGGCGCAATCGCTGGAAGGGTTGGCGCGGTCACGTCCGCGGCGAGACCATGAATCCGGTCGACCATCCGCTTGGCGGCCGCACCCGCGGCGGCCGTCATCCGGTGACGCCGTGGGGCAAGCCAACCAAGGGCGCAAAGACGCGCAAGAACAAGAGCACCACCAAATTCATCATGCTCAGCCGCCATGTGCGGAAGAAGAAGTAGGGCTCAGGAGCAAACATGACGCGCTCGGTCTGGAAAGGTCCGTTTGTCGACGGTTATCTGCTCAAGAAGGCGGATGCCGCGCGCTCGTCCGCACGCCACGAGATGATTCGCATCTGGTCGCGCCGTTCGACCATCCTGCCGCAATTCGTCGGGCTGACGTTCGGCGTCTATAACGGCCAGAAGCACGTCCCGGTGATCGTCACCGAGGAAATGGTCGGCCACAAGTTCGGCGAGTTCGCGCCGACGCGCTCGTTCTACGGCCACTCGTCGGACCGCAAAGCCAAGCGGACCGGTGGGGACGGCGGTGGCGTGGCCCCCGTAGGCGGCGCGGCGTCGTGAGGCGGGGAGGTTCGCGATGAGCAAGAAAAAGCGCGACCGCGCGCTTGCCGACAACGAGGCCATGGCGGTCACCCGCAATCTGCGCATCAGCCCGCAGAAGCTCAACCTTTTGGCGCAGCTCATTCGCGGCAAGAAGGTGTCGTCGGCGCTGGCCGATCTCGAATTCTCGCGCAAGCGCATCGCCCGCGACGTGCGCAAATGCCTGGAATCGGCGATCGCCAATGCCGAAAACAATCACGATCTCGATGTCGACGATCTCGTCGTGGTGCAGGCCCATGTCGGCAAGGGCCTGGTGATAAAGCGGCACACGCCGCGCGCCCGCGGCCGCGTCGGCGCGATTTTCAAGCCGTTCTCGCATCTCACCATCGTGGTGCGTGAGGTCGAGGCACAGGCTTAGAGGGAGCGGTTCGGAGAGCAACATGGGTCAGAAGGTCAATCCAATCGGGCTTCGTCTCGGCATCAACCGTACCTGGGATTCGCGGTGGTATGCCGGCAAGACGAGCTACGGCTCGCTGCTGCATGAGGACATGAAGATCCGCGCAGCGCTGATGAAGGAGCTCAAGCAGGCGGCAGTGTCGAAGATCGTCATCGAGCGTCCGCACAAGAAGTGCCGCGTCACCATTCACTCGGCTCGCCCCGGCGTGGTCATCGGCAAGAAGGGCGCCGACATCGAGAAATTGCGCCGTCAGGTCGCCAAGCTGACCGACAGCGACGTGGTCATCAACATCGTTGAAATCCGCAAGCCCGAGCTTGACGCGCAGCTGGTCGCCGAATCGATCGCGCAACAGCTCGAGCGCCGCGTGGCTTTCCGCCGCGCGATGAAGCGCGCAGTGCAGTCGGCGATCCGGCTCGGCGCCGGCGGCATACGCATCAACTGCTCGGGGCGGCTCGGCGGCGCCGAGATTGCGCGCATGGAATGGTACCGCGAAGGCCGCGTGCCGTTGCACACGCTGCGCGCCGACGTCGATTACGGCGTCGCTACCGCCTTTACCACTTACGGCACCTGCGGCGTCAAAGTCTGGATCTTCAAGGGCGAGATCATGGAGCACGATCCGATGGCGCAGGACAAGAAGATGGCCGAAGGCGATGCCGGCCGGCCGCGTCGGGACGCGGCTTAAGCCAACGGATGGAATGAGAGAAAGCGTTAGGCATGCTGCAACCGAAACGAACCAAGTTCCGCAAGGGATTTAAGGGCCGCATCCACGGCGTGGCGACCAGCGCGGCGACGCTGGCGTTCGGCCAGTTCGGGCTCAAGGCGCTCGAGCCGGAGCGCATCACCGCGCGCCAGATCGAGGCGGCGCGGCGCGCGCTGACGCGGCACATGAAACGGTCGGGGCGGGTGTGGATCAGGGTGTTCCCCGACGTGCCGGTATCGAAGAAGCCGCTCGAAGTGCGCATGGGTTCGGGCAAGGGCACGCCCGAGCTTTGGGTGGCGCGCGTCAAGCCGGGCCGCATCCTGTTCGAAGTCGACGGCGTGCCGATCACAGTCGCCAAGGAATCGCTGGCGCTGGCCGCCGCCAAGCTGCCGATCAAGACGCGCTTCGTCGAGCGCATCAGCGAGTAGACGCGTCATGAAAGCAACCGACATCAAAACCATGACCGTCGACCAGATCGACGACGAGGTGCTCAAGCTGAAGAAGGAGCAGTTCAATCTGCGCTTTCAGCGCGCCACCGGCCAATTGGAGAACACCGCGCGGGTGCGCGAAGTGCGTCGCGATATCGCGCGGCTGAAAACCGTCGCCCGGCTGAAGCGCGTGCCCAAAGCGGCGACCAAAGCGGCGGTCAAGAGTTAAGAGGACAAGAGATGCCCAAGCGCAGTCTGCAAGGCGTCGTGGTGAGCGACAAACAGAACAAGACACTGGTGGTGAAGGTGGAGCGCCGCTTCGCCCATCCGATCTTCGGCAAAACGATCCGGCGCTCGAAGAAGTATTACGCGCACGACGAGAACAACGAGTTCAAGGTCGGCGACACCGTGTGGATCGAAGAGCACCGGCCGATCTCCAAACTCAAGCGCTGGGCAGTGGTGCGCGGCGAGAAGAGAAAAGCGTCGTAACTGCGGCGCCTGACAAGGAAGTAAGTGGGGTAGCCCATGATTCAGATGCAAACCAACCTCGACGTGGCGGACAATTCCGGCGCGCGCCGCGTCATGTGCATCAAGGTGCTGGGCGGCTCCAAGCGCAAATACGCCACCATCGGCGACGTCATCGTCGTCTCGGTGAAGGAAGCGATCCCGCGCGGCCGCGTGAAGAAGGGCGATGTGATGAAGGCAGTGATCGTGCGCGTCGCCAAGGACATCAAGCGTCCGGACGGTTCGATCATCCGCTTCGACCGCAACGCCGCGGTGTTGATCAATCCGCAGATGGAGCCGGTCGGCACCCGCATTTTCGGCCCGGTGCCGCGCGAATTGCGGGCGAAAAATCACATGAAGATCATCTCGCTCGCGCCGGAGGTGCTGTGATGGCGGCGAAGATCAAAAAGGGCGACAGCGTGATCGTGATCGCCGGCCGCGACAAGGGCCGCTCCGGCGAGGTGATCGAAGTGCGCCGCGACGCCGCGCGCGCGCTGGTGCGCGGCATCAACATGGTCAAGCGCCATCAGCGTCAGGACGCGACGCATGAGGGCGGCATCATATCCAAGGAAGCGCCGATCCATCTGTCGAACATCGCACTCGCCGACCCGAAGGATAAAAAGCCGACCCGCGTCGGCTTCAAGCTGATCGGCAAGGGCGACGATCGTAAGAAGGTGCGGATCGCCAAGCGCTCGGGAGCTGAGATCGATGGCTGATACTGAAGACAAGAAAGCCAAGCCGGAGAAGTCCCAACGGCCGCCGACCGCCGAGCAGAGGGTCAAGGCCGGGAAGGATGAAAAGAAGGCAGCCAAGCAGGCGAAAGCCGACAAGGTCGCCGCGGCCGACAAGGCCGGCAAGCCCGAGGCGCACGAGCCCGAGCCGAAGGTGCCGGCGCGGCTCAAAGTCCAGTTCGAGGAGAAGATCCGCACGCAGTTGAGCGAGCAGTTCGGCTACAAGAACCGCATGCAGGTGCCCGTGCTCGACAAGGTCGTGATCAACATGGGCATCGGCGAAGGCGTCGCCGATCGCAAGAAGGTGGACGCGGCAGCCAACGATCTGGCGCTCATTTCCGGCCAGAAGCCGATTATCACCAAGGCCCGCAAGTCGATCGCGACCTACAAGCTGCGCGACGGCCAGGCGATCGGCTGCAAGGTGACGCTCCGCAAGGCGCGCATGTACGAGTTCCTGGACCGGCTGATCAACATCGCGCTGCCGCGCGTGCGCGACTTCCGCGGGCTCAATCCGAAGAGCTTCGACGGCCGCGGCAATTACTCGCTCGGCATTCGCGAACACATCGTGTTTCCCGAGATCGACTACGACAAGACCGCGGAATCTTGGGGCATGGATATCACCGTCTGCACCACGGCGCGCTCCGACGACGAAGCGCGGGCGTTGCTGACGGCGTTCAATTTTCCGTTCCGGCAGTGAGGCGATTAGGGCCTCAGACGCGGAACAGCGAGGAGCACTAGATGGCGAAGAAGAGTTCGATCGAGAAGAACAACCGGCGCCGCCGGATGACGAAGAAATTCTCGGGCCGGCGCGCGCGGCTGAAAGCGATCGCGAAGGACAGGAGCAAGCCGGTCGAAGAACGCTTCGCCGCGACGCTCAAGCTCGCCGAAGTGCCGCGCAACTCGTCCGCCACCCGCATCCGCAACCGCTGCGAGATCACCGGCCGGCCGCGCGCCTATTACCGCAAGCACAAGCTGTCCCGGATCGCGCTGCGCGAGCTCGGCTCGAAAGGGCTGATCCCGGGTCTCGTCAAGTCGAGCTGGTGAGGAGGATCGGACGATGTCGATGAACGATCCGCTCGGCGATCTGTTGTCCCGCATCCGCAATGCGCAGATGCGCAACAAGAGCAAGGTGTCGAGCCCGAGTTCGAGATTGCGGGAGGGCGTGCTCGAAGTGCTTAAGAGCGAGGGCTATATCCGCGGCTATAGCGTCACCGAACGTGAAGGTCGCGCCGAGCTCGATATCGAGCTGAAGTATTACGAGGGCGCGCCGGTGATCCGCGAGATCGAACGGATCTCCAAGCCCGGCCGCCGCGTCTATGCCTCGGTGCGCAATCTACCGCGCATCAACAACGGCCTCGGTGTCGCGATCGTCTCGACGCCAAAAGGCGTCATGGCCGATCACGCCGCCCGCGACGCCAATGTCGGCGGCGAAGTTTTGTGCACGGTGTTCTGATGTCGCGCATCGGCAAAAAAGCAGTCGCGGTGCCGTCGGGCATCACCGCCAACGTCGAAGGCCAGACCGTCAGGGTCAAAGGCCCGAAAGGCGCGTTGTCGGCGGTGCTGCCGGACGAGGTCGCGGTGACGCTCGAAGGCGGACAGATCAAGGTCGATCCGCGCAACGAGACCAAGCGCGCGCGCTCGCAGTGGGGCACCGCGCGCACGCTGGTCGCCAACCTCATCACCGGCGTGACCAAAGGCTTCGAGCAGCGGCTCGAAATCAACGGGGTGGGTTATCGCGCGGCGGTGCAGGGCAAGAATTTGCAGCTCGCGCTCGGCTACAGCCACGATGTCGTCTATCCGATCCCGGAAGGCATCGCGATTGCGACGCCGAAGCCGGTCGAGATCGTCATCACCGGCATGGATCGGCAGAAGGTCGGCCAGGTCGCCGCCGAAATCCGCGATTTCCGCCCGCCCGAGCCTTACAAGGGCAAGGGCGTCAAATATGCCGCCGAGCGCATCTTCCGCAAGGAAGGCAAGAAGAAGTAACGGAGCGGACGATGACCAAGCTCAACGACAGGATCAAGCGGCGCAAGGGCCGTGTGCGCGGCGTACTGCGGCTCGCCGCCGGCGACCGCAAGCGGCTCTCTGTGTTCCGCTCTTCAAAGCACATCTACGCGCAGCTCATCGACGACGAGGCCGGCGCGACTTTGGTCTCCGCCTCATCGCGCGAAAAAGACGCGCTGGCGGGACTTAAAACCGGCGCCAGCGTTGACGCCGCCAAGGCGGTCGGCAAGCTCCTGGCGCAGCGCGCGCATGAAAAGGGCATCAAGGACGTGATCTTCGATCGCGGCGGTTATCTCTATCACGGGCGCGTCAAGGCGTTGGCCGACGCCGCGCGTGAAGCTGGACTGAATTTTTAAGGACCGAACAACATGGCACGTGAACCCCGCGACCGGCGCAACGACGAACGCGACAGCGAGTTTGTCGACAAGCTCGTCCACATCAATCGCGTCGCCAAAGTGGTCAAGGGCGGCCGGCGCTTCGGCTTTGCCGCCCTGGTCGTGGTCGGCGATCAGAAGGGCCGCGTCGGCTTCGGCCACGGCAAGGCGCGCGAAGTGCCGGAAGCGATCCGCAAGGCGACCGACGCCGCCAAGCGCTCGCTGACGCGGGTGCCGCTGCGCGAGGGCCGCACGCTCCATCACGACGTCTCCGGTCGTCACGGCGCCGGCAAGGTGTTCTTGCGCGCCGCCCCGCCCGGCACCGGCATCATCGCCGGCGGCCCGATGCGCGCGGTGTTCGAGACGCTCGGCATGCAGGACGTCGTGGCGAAATCGCTCGGCACGTCGAACCCCTACAACGTGGTGCGCGCCACCTTCGACGCGCTTAAGCGCCAGGATTCGCCGCGCACGGTTGCCGCGCGCCGGAACGTGAAGGTTTCCGCGCTGCATGCCCGCCGCCGCGACACCGACGCCGAAGCGGTGGTCGAGTAAGCGAACGAGGGGACAGGCAATGAACGCAACGAAGCAACCGTCCGGCAAGACGGTCAAGGTCAAGCAGACCGGCAGCGCGATGCGCCGCGAGCACACCCAGCGCGAGACGCTGGTGGGCTTGAAGCTCAACAAGATCGGCCGGGTTGCCGAACTGCCCGATACGCCGCAGACCCGCGGCATGATCGCCAAGGTCGCGCACTTGGTGCGCGTGGTGGAGTAACCGTCATGAAGCTTCAGGAACTGGCCGGGCGGCCAGGCGCCCGCAAGACGCGAAAGCGCATTGGGCGCGGCATCGGCTCGGGCAAGGGCAAGACCGGCGGCCGCGGCGGCAAGGGCCAGACCGCCCGCTCCGGCGTTCGCATCAAAGGCTTCGAAGGCGGCCAAATGCCGCTGCATCGGCGCCTGCCCAAGCGCGGGTTCAAGAACACCGCGTTCGCGCTCAAGCTCAACGAAGTCAACCTCGGCCGCGTGCAGGAAGCGATCGACGCCGGCAAACTCGACGCTGCCGGCAGGATCGACGCTGCGGCACTGGTCAAAGCCGGGATCCTGCGGCGGGCCAAGGATGGCGTGCGGCTTCTCGGCAGCGGCGAACTCAAGGCCAAGATCACCGTTGCGGTCTACGGCGCGTCGAAATCGGCCATCGCCGCGGTCGAGAAGGCAGGCGGTAGCGTCGAGCTGCTCGCGCCGAAGCGTGAGGCGAGCGAACAGGCGGCCTGATCCCCATATTGGACCCCGACGGCCTCGGAGCGGGTCTTTCGATACACGGAGCAGCGGGCGGATGGTCTCTGCAGCGGAACAACTGGCGGCGAATCTGAATTTCGGCGCTCTCGCCAAGGCCGAGGAACTCAAGAAGCGCATCTGGTTCACGCTCGGCGCGTTGCTCGTCTACCGGCTCGGCACCTACATCCCGCTGCCGGGCATCGACCCCAACGCTTGGAATCAGATTTTCAATTCCCAGGCCGGGGGCATTCTCGGCATGTTCAATATGTTCGCCGGCGGCGGCATTCACCGCATGGCGATCTTTGCGCTCAACATCATGCCCTACATCTCGGCATCGATCATCATTCAGCTGATGACGACGGTGTCGCCGACGCTGGAAGCGCTCAAGAAAGAAGGCGAGCAGGGCCGCAAGATCATCAACCAATATACGCGCTACCTCACCGTGGTGCTCGCCGCCTTCCAGGCCTACGGCATTTCGGTCGGGCTCGAGGGCGCCCCCAACGTCGTCACCGATCCGGGCCTGTTCTTCCGCGTCTCGACCGTGATCACGCTCACCGGCGGCACCATGTTTCTGATGTGGCTTGGCGAGCAAATCACCCAGCGGGGCATCGGCAACGGCACCTCGCTGATCATCATGTCCGGGATCGTGGCGCAATTGCCGTCGGCGATCGCCGGCACGCTCGAACTCGGCCGCCAGGGCGCGCTCTCGACCGGGCTCATTCTCATCGTGCTGGTGATGGTGGTCGCCGTCATCGCCTTCATCGTCTTCATGGAACGGGCGCAGCGCCGGCTCCTGATCCAGTATCCCAAGCGCCAGATCGGCAACAAAATGCTCGAGGGGCAATCCTCGCATCTGCCGCTCAAGCTCAACACCTCGGGCGTGATCCCGCCGATTTTCGCGTCCTCGCTGTTGTTGTTGCCGACCACGGTCGCCAACTTCACCGCTGGCCAGGGGCCCGAATGGCTCACCCTGATCACCACCCAGCTCGCGCATGGGCGGCCGTTGTTTCTCGCGCTCTACGTCGCGCTGATCGTGTTCTTCGCGTTCTTCTATACCGCGATCGTGTTCAACCCGACCGAGACCGCCGACAACCTGAAAAAGCACGGCGGCTTCATTCCCGGTATCCGGCCGGGCGAGCGCACGGCTGAGTATATCGATTACGTGCTCACCCGGATCACCGTGATCGGCGCCGCCTATCTGGCGGTGGTGTGCCTGTTTCCGGAAATGCTGATCTCGTATGCGGCGGTGCCGTTCTATTTCGGCGGCACCTCGCTTTTGATCGTAGTCAGTGTCACCATGGATACGGTTGCGCAGGTGCAAGGCTATCTGCTGGCGCATCAATACGAAGGCTTGATAAAAAGATCGAAACTGAGGGGACGCCGGAGATGAGATTGATCTTGCTGGGCCCGCCGGGGGCGGGCAAGGGAACGCAAGCCCAGCAGCTCGTCGCCAAGTACGGAATAGTTCAACTCTCGACCGGCGATATGTTGCGCGCAGCCGTCAAGGCCGGCACGTCGCTCGGCCTTAAGGTCGGCGACATCATGGCGCGCGGCGCGCTTTGCCCCGACGAGATCGTCGTCTCCATTGTCGAGCAGCGCATCGCTGAGCCGGACGCGCGCAAGGGCTTCATCCTCGACGGCTTTCCGCGCACGGAGCCGCAGGCGGAAGCGCTCGACCGGATGCTGGCCAAACATGGCACTGCTCTTGACGCCGTGATCGAGCTCAAGGTCGACGAGGCGGCGCTGATCCGGCGCATCGAAAGCCGCATCGCCGAGACGACGGCGCGCGGCGAGGCGCTGCGTCCCGACGACAACCCTGACGTGCTGCGCCGCCGGCTTGAGGCCTACCGGCAACAGACCGCGCCGCTGATCGCCTATTACCGCGGCCGTGGCGTGCTGCGCACCGTCGACGGCATGGCGCCGATTGCGAAGGTTGCGGCCGCCATCGAGACGGTGCTCGCCGAACCACCTCCGGCCAGCCCCGCGCCGGCCGCAAAGCCGTTACCGGCCAAAGCCGGATCGCCCAAAGCCGGATCGCCCAAAGCCGGATCGCCCAAAGCCGGATCGCCCAGAGCCGGATCGCCCAAGGGTAGATCGCCCAAGGCCTCGGCGGCCAGGAAGGCCAAAACCTCGCCAGGCAAGCGTCCGTTAGGAAAAAAACCAAAGCCGCGCGCCACCGCCAGCGCCCGCCGCAAGCCCGCCCGCGCGGCGCGCAAGCAGGCCAGCGGCCGGGCGAAAATCATTGCCGAATCTGGGGTTAAGCCGGCCAAACGCCGCCGCTAAAGAAGTTGTACACGAATTCGCCAGCCGGGTTGACGAACGCACAAGGAGTCCATTAATTAGCCCCAATTATCCGTTCGGAGATGAAGCAGCGCTGCCGAGCCTCAAGGGGCAGGCAGGCGTTGGCTTTTTACGTTTGTGGCCTTCCTCTCTGGTGACATTCGAATCGATACAAAGCGGCCGGGCGGCACACGACGACGCTGCGCCGAACCGCACTAGGAGCAACTGACGTGGCCCGCATCGCTGGCGTCAATATCCCAACCAACAAGCGCGTGGTGGTCGGGCTTCAATATATCCACGGCATTGGCCAGGCTAAGGCCAAGGAAATCATCGACAAAGTGCAGATTCCCGAGTCGCGCCGGGTGTCGCAATTGACCGACCACGAGGTGCTGCAGCTGCGCGAGGTGATCGACCGCGACTATATGGTCGAGGGTGACCTGCGGCGCGAAGTAGCGATGAACATCAAGCGGCTGATGGATCTTGGCTGCTACCGGGGCTTGCGTCACCGGCGCGGCCTGCCGGTGCGCGGTCAGCGGACCCATACCAACGCCCGCACCCGCAAGGGTCCGGCCAAGCCGATCGCCGGTAAGAAGAAATAGCGCCGCAGAGTTAATTCAGGGAGCGCCGACCGGTGCGGCCGGTTGCGGTCCGAAAGGGTTCAGAATGGGCAAGGAAGCCACGCGGGTCCGCCGCCGCGAACGCAAGAACATCGCTTCGGGCGTCGCACATGTGAGCGCGACGTTCAACAACACCATGATCACGATCACCGACGTGCAGGGCAACACCATTGCCTGGTCGTCGGCCGGCACCATGGGGTTCAAGGGTTCGCGCAAGTCGACGCCGTATGCCGCGCAGGTCGCCGGCGAAGACGCCGCCAAGAAGGCGCAGGAGCATGGCATGCGCACGCTGGAGGTCGAGGTGGCGGGGCCCGGTTCGGGCCGCGAATCGGCGCTGCGCGCGCTGCAAGCCGCCGGCTTCACCATCACCTCGATCCGCGACGTGACGCCGATCCCGCATAACGGCTGCCGTCCGCGCAAACGGCGCCGCGTATAGGACATGGAACTCGATGGAAGATATTGAACATATGCCGCCGCTCGAACATAGCACCGACCTTGGCCCCACGGAGCGGAGTGGGGCGCGCGATGTGCTCGCGCCGCGCAACCCGATGGGTGAAAACGTGACGATCCAAAAAAACTGGCAGGAACTGATCAGGCCGGGCAAGCTGCAGGTCACTACCGGCGCCGATGCGCGCCGCATCGCGACCTTGGTTGCCGAGCCGCTTGAGCGCGGCTTCGGCGTCACGCTCGGCAACGCATTGCGCCGCATCCTGTTGTCCTCGCTGCAGGGGGCCGCTGTGCAGTCGGTGCATATCGACGGCGTGCTGCACGAATTTTCCTCGATTGCCGGCGTGCGCGAGGACGTGACCGACATCGTTCTCAACATCAAGGACATCGCCATCAAGATGCAGGGCGAGGGGCCCAAGCGCATGGTGGTGAAGAAACAGGGGCCGGGCACGGTCACCGCCGCCGACATTCAGACCGTCGGCGACATCGTCGTGCTCAACCCGGATCTGGTGCTGTGCACGCTCGACGAGGGCGCCGAGATCCGCATGGAATTCACCGTCAATACCGGCAAGGGCTACGTGCCGGCCGAACGCAACCGCCCGGAAGATGCGCCAATCGGGCTGATCCCGGTCGACAGCCTGTTCTCGCCGGTGCGCAAGGTCTCCTACAAGGTGGAGAACACGCGCGAAGGGCAAATTCTCGACTACGACAAGCTGACGCTGCAGGTTGAGACCAACGGCGCGGTGAGCCCGGAAGATTCGCTCGCTTACGCCGCGCGCATCTTGCAGGATCAACTTAACGTCTTCGTGAATTTCGAAGAGCCCAAGCGCGAAACCACGCAAGAGCCGATCCCGGACCTCGCCTTCAATCCGGCCTTCCTCAAGAAGGTGGACGAGCTCGAATTGTCGGTGCGTTCCGCCAACTGCTTGAAGAACGACAACATCGTCTATATCGGCGATCTGGTGCAGAAGACCGAAGCGGAGATGCTGCGCACGCCGAATTTTGGGCGCAAGTCGCTCAACGAGATCAAGGAAGTGCTGGTGCAGATGGGACTGCATTTGGGCATGGAAGTGCCCGGCTGGCCGCCGGAGAATATCGAAGAACTCGCCAAGCGCTTCGAGGATCATTACTGAGCGCCGTCATGGCCGGGCTTGTCCCGGCCATCCACGTCTTTTGGACGAGGCGGCGGTTGCGGTTTAAGAGGCGGATGCCCGGTAAAAAGCCGGACATGATAAAGAGTGAAGTCGCAGGATAACTGAAATGCGTCACGCCAAGACCCATCGCAAGTTCAACCGCCGGTCGGATCACCGGCGCTCGATGCTGGCCAACCTTGCCGCTTCGCTGATCAAGCACGAACAGATCACGACCACGTTGCCGAAGGCAAAGGACTTGCGCCCGGTCGTTGAGAAGCTGGTCACGCTCGGCAAGCGCGGCGACCTGCATGCGCGCCGGCAGGCGATTGCCCAGCTGCGCGACCTCGCCACGGTCAAGAAGCTCTTCGCGGTGATCGGTCCGCGCTACAAGGACCGCGACGGCGGCTACTTGCGGGTGATGAAGGCGGGCTTCCGCTACGGCGACTCGGCGCCTGTCGCGGTGATCGAGTTTGTCGATCGCGACGTCGAGGCCAAGGGCAAGGATTCCGGTCCGGTGCAGGCGCGTAGCGAAGAGACGGCGCCCGCCGCGGCGTAGCGCCTCGTGGCGCGCTGGCGCGCCCTTCTAAAGCCGGTTGCCCGCGCCTATATCGGACGGCATCGATTCGGGGTCTGTTCCATGCCGCATGTGCGCAGGCTCTCCGCCGCGTTTGCCGTCATACTGATACTCGTCGCGTCGCTTGCGGGCGCACGCGCCGAAGACCGCCGCGTGCCGTCCTCGGCGGCCGAGGTGCAATTGTCGTTCGCGCCGGTGGTCAAGCGCGTCGCGCCGGCGGTGGTCAACGTCTATGCCGCCCGCGTTGTCGAAAACCGCAACCCCTTCATTAACGACCCGCTGTTCCGCCAGTTCTTTGGCGCCGTGCCGCGCGAGCAAGTGCTGCGTTCGCTCGGCTCCGGCGTGATCGTCGATCCGTCCGGGCTTGTGGTCACCAACTACCACGTCATCGAAGGCGCCAGCGAGGTCAAGGTCGCGCTGTCGGATAAGCGCGAGTTCGACGCCGAGATCGCGCTCAAGGACGAGCACAGCGATCTTACCGTGCTGCGATTGAAAGGCGTCAGCGAGAAATTCCCGGTGCTGGACTTCGCCGATTCCGACGCGCTCGAGGTCGGCGACCTGGTGCTGGCGATCGGCGATCCGTTCGGGGTCGGACAGACGGTGACGCATGGCATCGTCTCGGCGGTCGCGCGCACCCAGGTCGGCATCAGCGATTATCAGTTCTTCATCCAGACCGACGCCGCCATCAATCCCGGCAATTCCGGCGGCGCGCTGGTCGATCTCAACGGCCGGCTCGTCGGCATCAACACCGCGATCTATTCGCGCTCCGGCGGATCGCAGGGCATCGGCTTTGCGATTCCAGCCAACATGGTGCGCGTAGTCGTCGCCTCGGCCAAGGGCGGCAGCGCCGCGGTCAAGCGGCCGTGGCTGGGCGCCAAATTGCAGGAAGTGACGGCGGAAATCGCCGAAAGCCTGGGGCTGAAACGCCCGAGCGGCGCACTCGTCGCCAACGTCGCCGCCAACGGTCCGGCGGCGCGCGGCGGCATCAAGACCGGCGATGTGCTCGTCAGCGTCGACGGCACCGTCGTCGAGGATCCGAATTCTTTCGACTATCGCTTCGCCACCAAGCCGCTCGGCGGCAGCGCCCAGATCGGGCTATTGCGCCAAGGTCGCGAATCCGCCGTGACCGTCGCCTTGCAGAGCGCGCCGGAGACGCCGCGCGAGGAAGTCGAGATCCGCGGCCGCTCGCCGTTCACCGGCGCGACCGCGGCCAACCTGTCGCCGGCGCTAGCGGAAGACTTGCGCCTCGATCCGCAGGCTCAGGGCGTGGTCATCGTCGGCGTCGCCGACGGCTCGACCGCCCAATCGGTTGGCTTCCAGAAGGGCGACATCGTGGTGTCGGTCAACAATCAAAAAATTGAAAAATCCACCGACCTCGACCGCGTCACGCGCGGCACCAGCCGGCTCTGGCGCATCACCATCAATCGCGGCGGCCAGCAGATATCG
>Ga0181537_10002802_pt1 | contig 15168 bp, 9 predicted proteins | sample PEATcosm2014_Bin_39_FD_119765 | JGI IMG/M metagenome (GOLD analysis project Ga0181537, IMG submission 119765) | Peatland microbial communities from MTU Mesocosm Facility, Houghton, MI, USA - PEATcosm2014_Bin23_10_metaG | ecosystem: Environmental > Terrestrial > Soil > Wetlands > Peat | place... | reverse complement strand
TTGGAGCCGCAATGAAATGGTGACTTTGGTGTCTGCCGACGGCGGTTAAAACACCTCGGCCTTGAGGCCGGTGACTTCCCGGACCTGCTGGGCGATATACGCGAGCGATTTCAAGGGCAGATGCCCGCAATTGGAATTTGGCGACGGCCGCGCGGCCGAGTAAATCTGGACGAGGGGGATTTGCGCGCCGGCCCGCTTCAATTCGTTCAGCCGTTTCGCATATTCGTCGATGTCAAAGTCGGACGGTTCCTCATGCCCCAGCATCTGGAAAAGGCTCTGGATGATCACCGGCCTCTCCCTTGCGACCAGGAGGATGTTCTTTAAAATCTTGTCTAGCGCACAGTCGGGGCGGTTCACCTCATCCATGTAGGATTGCGTTCCGGCATCCAGCTTGACCCAGATTTCGTCCTCCTTTGTAAAGAGTTTAAAGCCCTCCCGCACTTGCGGCCGGTCCAGCCCGGTTCCATTGGTGATCAGCACGATCTTGAAGAACGGAAACTCCCCCAGCGCGCGGACATGGACGACGGTACGGAGGGCATCCAGGAAATTCGGGCTGAGCGTCGGTTCGCCGTCACCGCTCAAGGCGACGTGCCGCAGATTCAGCAATTCCGACGGCGTGGTGTTATATGGATGCAAGCTGCGGATCGCCCCGGTATCCACCATGGAAAGCATGCGCTGCAACTCCACCGCCACCAAGTTCACATCCAGGGATGTTTCCAGCGGTGGCTCGGTGCGATCCACCTCGCAATACTCGCAGTTGAAATTGCAGGCCTTGTCCGGGTTCATGTTGACGCCGATGGACAGGCCGCGCGCGCGCGACGACACCACGGCATAAACAAAATGATTGCCCAAAAATTCACGCGGGCGCGAATATACCGACCCCGTCAAATCCTGGTGGTTGTGGGCGATTCTGCCGGAAATTTTATGATGCGTTTCTGGTTCAGTGCTCATGCAGTGATGCCTTTTGTTCATTCGGGGTGGCGGCTTGTAGCATCGCCGGGTTTCTGCCTCGGTGCAGGATCGGGCGTTTTAATTAGCGCCAGTTGCAGCCTCCCGGCTTCCTCCGCATCAAACGCCGCCATTTCCTTTTCCATCATGAACGAGATCATGAACAGCCCCAGAAAGACCGCGCCCAACGGCAACGCCACCATCCACGGCGGGTTGAAGTTGAAGCCGCTGAAATCAATGATGCTTCCCGCGACGATTCCTGTCGCCGAAAGACCCAGCAAAGTTTTGGATAAAATTGTCATGTTGTTGTGCAATCCGCCCGCTGACCCATTCAGCAAGCTGGTTGAACATAGGTGAAGTCCCTTTTTGGCACTCTCCAGTTTTTGCCGGATGTCCATCGTTTTTTGCCACCGTTCAAAAAGGGGTGTAAGCGCTACCGCGCGCCTTTTCGTAGACCCGAAGTGATTTGCCCGTGGAATTTGTGGATGCCGGGCCGCGCTGGATCGCGGACAAACCGTGAAGTCCCCGCCTGCTATTTCAATTCTGCCGCAATCTGTTCACCCAGCGGAACGGCCTCGGCCACCGGACGCTTTCCCTCGCCGCGTTTTACATGCTCGTCACGAAACGAAACCGCGCGCATGAAAATTTTGCCGCCCGTGATCTCCGCATAGGCGCCTACCGGGCTCTGGCAGCCGCCGCCCATCGCGCGCAAAAACGCGCGCTCCGCCATAACGCAATGGAATGTGTTGAAATGATTCAACCGCTCGCAAATCTTTGCAATGCGCTCGTCTTCCGCGCGGATCTCGATGCCGATCGCGCCCTGCCCGACGCACGGCAGCATCACGTCCACATCCAGAATCGTCGCCAGCAAACCTTCCGGCACGGCGTCGCCCAGGATTCTTCCGTCCGGCTTGATTACAAAATTCAGCCGCGTCAGTCCCGCCAGCGCCAGGATTGTCGCGTCCAGTTCGCCGCGCTCCGCCACCTTTTGCATCCGCGTCGTCACGTTGCCGCGGATCTCCACGATGGACAGGTCGGGCCGGGCCGCGAGCAGCGTCATCTTGCGGCGCGTGCTGCTGGTGCCGACGACCGTTCCGGCCGGCAATTCCTTCAACGTCACATGCGGGGCCAGTCCCTTGAGCGCGCTCTGCCCGGGAATCCATTCATCGGATCTCATTTGCGCCAGTTGCGCGTAATACTTTGCATTGCGATAAATCAAAACATCGCGCACATTTTCGCGCTTCGGCGTGGCGGCCAGGATCAGACCCGCCGGAACTTCCGTTGGCAAATCCTTCAGGCTGTGGACTGCGAGGTCGGCCTGGTTCTTCAGCAGAGCCACCTCGAGTTCCTTGGTGAACAACCCTTTTGGCAGGCCGCCCTCGGTTTTTGCCATCGAAGCCTTCTGCAATTTGTCGCCGGTGGTCTTGATGATTTTCAGCTCGAACCGCAGGCGCGGAAAATTTTTGCGGCACTGTTCCGCAATGAAATTGGCCTGTGCAAGCGCAAGCGCGCTGCCGCGCGTGGCGATGATGATGGGGCGTTCGACTGGCATCTTCAGACACTATTAACAGAATTTGCCTGGTGAAGAAAGCAAGAACAGCTTCGTTCCCGCGGGCTTAAAATTCGCTCGTGTTACAAACGCCCCAGCAGACTTTTGGCACGACGAATCCACACACGGTCGCGCTTGCGTTGGAAAGCTGGTGCGTGCGGATCATCGCTCAAGACCTCGTTAATCTGGATGCGTGCGGCATCGGGCTGGTCTCTGGCGACATACAATTCCGCCAGTTGCATCTTGGCACGCGGATAAGAGTGGGTTTTTAAGATGTCCTGCCAGTAGAGCAGTGCATTGTCGGTTTCACCAATTGCGGTCAGGGTTTCCGCCAATGCCATCTTTGTATGTCCGAAGTCATGATCCGGTTTTTCAACCACGACTCCTTCAAGCAGTGGACGTGCTTCAGCGGGACGGTTCAAACGCAGAAGGCATTGTCCAAGGTGGGCGCGAGCATCAATTTCGTTTGGTTCCCGTTCAATGGCGGCACGATAACATTTTTCCGCCTCGGCAAATTGACCACGCTGGAAATATACATCCCCGAGCTGGTAATGATGATAGGCGTTGTCCAGATGGTGGATTTTTGCCTGAAGCTGTTTGATGCGGGCGCGACTTTGCGCGCCGGGCAGTTCAAACCCACCGGTGCCTTGACCCGAATTTTGATACGCCGAAAAATAATACCAAAGCGCGCCCAATCCCGAACCAATCAAGATGAAGACCGCCCAAAGCCATTCACGATTGCGGATGGCATGAATCAGCATCCATATTTGGAATGCCGTCATCACCAGCCATATCGGATTGGTCAGGATAAAACGCCAGTCCTCAATCCAGTAAAATATCGAAGCGAACATTATCGTGTCGGAAGCTATGCTGAACGATTTCGGCTGGCAATCACGTTTTAACGTGACCGAACAGCTTCCGGCGTAGGCAGACCAAAATGAATTGAAACGAAACCGGATAAGTGTTGTTATTAAAAAGTATGACCCAGCGCCGCGCTTTTACACTCATCGAACTGTTGGTGGTCATTGCCATTATCGCGATACTAGCAGCGTTGCTATTGCCGGCGTTGAGCCGGGCGAAACTCAAGGCCAAAGGCACCCAATGCCTGAGCAATGTGAAGCAATTGCAGGTGGCGTGGCAAATGTATGCGGATGACAATGGAGATGTCATCGTTCTCAATGACGGCGGGTCTCCAACCACGAACCAATCCTGGTGTGCGGGCAATTTCATCAACAATCCAACGGACAGCACCAATCTGGCTCTGATAAAAAACAGCCTCTTGTGGCGTGACACGGGCAACACTGGAATTTACAAGTGTCCCGGCGATCCCACCTCAAATATACGGAGCATGTCCGCGAATTGGGCTATGAACGGAGACGATGTCACATCAGGCTTTACGACCTTCAAGAAGACAAGTTCCGTTCCGTCGTCATCGCAATATTTTGTATTTATTGACGAATCTAGCGACACCATTGACAACGCTCATTTTAAAATCGGTTTTGATACGGATTACAACAACGCCACCCTCTATGACAATCCTGCCGCCTATCATGGAGGGTCTGGAAATGTTTCGTTTGTTGACGGTCACGCCACTCCAAAGAAATGGGATGCCAGTCCGGTCTCGGACATGGAACCGGACGGAATCTGGTTGATGCAGCACGGCTCACTTCCTGCCGACGGCACGGCTTGGGGCAGTCCCCTCATTCCATGACGTCAAAAGACAAATGCCACAAATAGGTGGCATGGACAGCGTTTGTCCAAATCCCCCTCCCTTAAAGTAACAGGACATGAATTTCAGCGACCTCTGTCAAGCAATCGGCTTTGCCTGATGTCGCTTACAAAATGTTCAAGGTTTGTAAATCGGCGTGATGTTCCTTGCAAAAGACGTTGGCTTTGGTGTCGGGGCACCGACGGCATTGATCAGAAGGTTGTCGAAGCAGGCGGTGTTGCGGGTTTTGTTGTCGCCTGTTACGAGGCCGGCCATGCCATGTGAAAAGGCGTCGTTTGTAGCGGATAAAACCTGAGTGCCATCCACGAAACCGTTGATGGTGGTTCCGGAAAATTGGAGCTTTAAGTTGTGCCATCGACTGGCATCAAATTTTTTTGCGGCACCGGCTACCACCTGTTTCTCGCCCTTGTCACCGGAATTGCCGGCGGCACGAACCGCTTCTTGATGCTCTGCGTCGCCCAGTTCCTCAGCGCCGGCTTTTCCATTGATTACAACCAGGGTGCAAGAACCGTCCGCCGCCAGCTTCAGGTAATATCCCTTTGGCGCACAACCATAGCCGTCGCCGACGTTGTTGACGCGGCCCATGACGCCGGCCCAGCCGCCGTCGTCCAAATAGATGTCGGCGCTGACCTCGTAATCATTCCAATTGTCATCTCCGATGATGGTGTAGGGCATCCATTCAGGTGCCCAGCTTTGAGGCTTCTGGCTTACGATCTGGCGGAGATACTTTCCGGTTTTATCCGGACGGTCGGCAATTTCGAAGACGTCGGCGATGTCCGCCGTGTAATGCGGCAGATAACCAAATTCTTGCGGCGAAGAATATTCGTCAAATGTTTCGTAATAAGGGAACGGAAATTTCTGTATTGCGGGAATGTTGTCAAACGATCCCTTTTGCTGTCCGGTGGTAGTGGAAATGGAATAAATCGAATCCGGTTCAAGCGCGACGGTGAATGTCCCGTCCGCAAGATTGTCAACGACGGGCGTGATTGGGTCTTGCTGGACAAACTGTTCCTTTGAGTTGCTGCGCCAGACACAAAGTTTGCCCGTGGACAGACCGCCGCTAATTTTAAAGGTGACATTCTGCACAAATTGCGCGCCCTTGGTTTCAATAATGACGCTGAAATCCTTGCCCGGCGATTTGAGCGTGACGAACGTGCCGCCGTTCGTCAGCCTGCCGCACGCGCCATTGAGATATTGCCATCCGATCTTTGAAAATTGTCCATAGTGCGCATAGCCCCACAACACTTCACGGGTGTGGTAATTTCCACTCCACGGAGAATTTGCGATCATGGCGGCGGGATCTTCGGAATAAGATTCCATCGGGTAAACGGAGCCGACGAGATACCAGTTCACGATTTTGGTTACGCCGCTGTTGAGATAATTTTCGTTGAATGCCTGCACGAGACTTATTTCGCAGTCGAAACCCTTTTTATAGACATGTTCTTCCGTGTTCCAAATCGGTTTATTCCATTCCCCGGCAAGCTGTTGCACATCCGGTGGCGTCGGGATGTAAGTCATCGTATGATTACTCAAAATGGCCACTGCGTTGCGCAGCACCAAATCGTTGGTCATACGCCTGACCCAGTTGAATTTAGTCTTGTCCCAGTTGTCGAAGCCATGAATTTTCACATTTTGCAAGCCGTTCGCATCAAGAGTCGCGCGAAATTTTTTCGCGAAGTCTTCATTGACACCCTTTTCATTACGACAACCAATCGCGTCCAAATCCAGACCGTAGACTGATTTTAGCCCTTGAATCCATTTGACGTAATAATCGCACATGTCCTGAGACCAGAAATTCCCATTGCCCACCCAGCCGGGACAGCCCCATGCGCAGGCGTCGAGTGACAGATCCGGGTTTCGTTTTTTTGCCTCGCGCATCAGCCACCATTCATAGCCGCGGCTGAAATTCAAATCATCACGGCTGTGCATATGGCTCGGCTCGGCTCCTTGCGTGGCGTTGGCGTCGCCAGGAACTTCCACCAGCAATGCGCTCATGGATGCGCCAAACTTGGGCTTGAAGAGCAGGTCCAAAACCTGGCTGCGTTGCGGTTCGGGATAATCCTTCAACAACACCGAGGTCGCGCCGCCGCCGCTCACTGCGCCTATGCCGTCAAAGCGCTTGCCGCCAGCGTCGCCTTTGAGTTCCACGTTTTGATCAGCAAACACTGGCGAAAGCCAGCCAATCGCAAAAAAGAAACAGCCGGCCAAGATTGTTGAACAAGGTTTGAGCATGAAGGATGAGCGCCCGTTTCCAGTCGATTTGAAAGAAGGGTTTGAATTTTTCACAAGGTTGTAATTGTTAAGATGCAACAAACGCCGGATGGTTACGCCATTAAAATGCCGACTGCCCCGGCTTTAATTTCATGGAAGCGGCGCCCAATTTTATGCGATAGAATTGCGACGACCATGCGGCGGCGTTTGTATCTGTGCATTAGAACGGTATCGCCGAAAAGTAGATGATGAAAAGAGTGTTCCAATCCAGTAAATTTGTGGATGAATGCAATGCGCCATGCAGTAAGCCAAATTAAGACACCCTTTTTGAAAAGAATAAAATTGTTCGGTGACGCAAGATATTGACAGAAATGCACTAAATGCTGCAGGAGATTATATTCGGAATTGTTTTTTTGCTGGTGAATACATCTATTGTTCAGGCTTCAATCCCCGTTAGGGTTCACATTATCCCAAAATAAATATGTTTTTCCATTCGGTCCGGGACCCGAACCGGCAGTTTTATATTGATTAAACAGTACCGTCAGTACGAAATCAACATGGCCATCTAAAGCGCCTGCATTACCACCATTTTTGCTATGCAACAAACCAATGCCTTCCCCGGTGGCATCTGGCTTGTTGGCTCCGTCATTGTATTCAAAGGCTCCAGGGTTGCCCTGTCCCAATGAATTTTCATTCGGTTCCCATAACAAGTAACATAGCGGACTCCAAACGTCAGTTATTTTCATTGGAGTATAAGGAGAAACAAACGAGTTTTTTGGATCGTATCCGACAACAGCACCATTCATGACATAGCTGGACAACTTGTCATTCCGTCCGCCTCCGCCTGTGGGCAGCGAAAATGTTTTGCTTAAAATATCCACAGGGCAAAGATAAACGTTAGGATTGGGAGTGGATGCATACCACAAGCCTGTTTGATTGGCAGCAGTGCCTCTAATCTTCCAATAAGCAGTATCGTATGGATTTGGAATTGCACCGCTTGGAGCCCCTGCCGGCAAGGATGAGGGGTTCATGCTATACAGCCAGCCTTGGGGCGCGGTGGCTGAAGCGCCGCCATCCCAGTTCGGCCATGCCAGATGGTCGGCAAAGTCATCAGTATATATATGGTTGGACACCATCAACTGCTTGAGGTTATTAACACAGCGAATACTTTGCGCCTTGGCCTTTGCGCTCGCCAAAGCAGGCAACAACATCGCAGCCAAGATGGCAATGATGGCGATTACAACCAGAAGTTCAATCAAGGTGAAGCCGTGACTGCTTGAGGGTTTGTTTTTCATTTAAAGTTATTTACGCTTACTTTCTTATGTTTGAAATGTGGAGCCGTCAGCAAGACGGCCCCACATATATCCCAATTCAATGCATCAGCCTTTCCTTAAGGCGAGACCAGCAAGAAGAAGCTTGCCGGGTTGGTAAGTGTCGAGTTCGTATAGCCAAAACTGCCATCCGACGCAAACACGTTCGTCCAAACCGGCGTCCAATTTGCCAGCGGCAGCGCGACATTTGTTGAGTTCAATATTCGGTATTGTGCACCCACCGTTCCGTTGTTTCCGCTCAAGATCAGACTGCCGCCTGACAACACTGGCTTGTTAATCACCGGCGGAGTCGGGCTGGTCACGGAAACATAGGCAATATTGGTCACCGAGTTCGGGCTGTAGCTACCGTTCCCATTCGCCGTCAAAATAACTGTAAAGTTTCCACCTCTTGTATAGGTGTTCGTTACGTTACCGAAGGAACTGGTCGTCAAAGTGTGGCCATCACCAAAGTTCCACACAAAACTGCCGGAACCGGTCGAAGTATTGGTGAACACCACCTGCAAGGGCGCTGTTCCACTGGTAGGCGTGCCGGAAAATCCGGCCACCGGCGGATCATAACTTACCAATTGGAGCTGGACGCCATTGAATTCAGCTGCGCCATTGTTTGCACCAATATCCGTCAACAGAGTTCCCCCCGTGACATGGACATTAGTAAAGAGCCAGCTGTTATCTCCCGGCGAGAAATACTGGTCTTGGGTATTTAGCAGGCTAGCCGTTTGATTTCCATTTGCAGCATATACCGTATAAGCGGCTCCAGCGCTTTCAAATCCACCGTTAATGCCATAGATAACCATGTTGTAAGTTCCATCAGGAATACCCTGCATTATCAATCCGCCACCGCTCGCAGCTGATGAATTATTTACGCTGACATATTGATCCAACAGGGTGGTGATCGCAGTCGGGTTGCCCGGGGATGCCGCAGTAGAGTCGCCGCTCCCGTTTACAACGGCACTAATCCCCGAGTGAGTGGCGCCGTCCGCCTCGAAATCAGAAACGTTTGTGTAGTTGCCACCGGTAAATGCACCAGCAAGGTCGGCAATTGGATTCCAGTATGTGCCGCCTCCCAAGACACCGGCACCGGCATATTGACCTAAGCCATTGGTGCTGGTCGCAAAACCCAGCACATTGTTGGTCAATTGGAAGTTCACCGTCCACAAGCCGCCGGTCGGCACGGCAGTCACACTAACGGTTGCCACGTTTCCAGTAATTGAACCCGCCGAGTTAACGGCGATTTGGCGGTAATCTGCATCGTTATTTGTTTGAATGGAACTAATAATCAGTGTCGGCGAAGTGACACCGGAAACGTTGCCAACACTGGCAAGATTGGTGAAAACTCCGCTGCCGGTGACACCCGCCTGCCATTGATAAGTTATTGGGTCAGTGCCACCGGCGACGCCGCCAATTTGAATTTGTGACCCGCTATAAACAGATTGGGAGGTGAGCGGGGCCGGGGTGGGCGCGATGGCGATGGATACGCCTGTGCCGGTTTCAAACAACTTCAAAATTTCGGCCTTGCTCAATGCTTTGTTAAACAAAGCTGCTTCGTCCAATGTTCCATTGAACTCGCGATTTTGTTGGGTATCAGCACCCAGAGCCAGACTGTTTAGCGGTTGGGTCTGATGTGCAAGGTTGTTCACAGCCTGCAAAAAGTTTGTGGTATTTGCGTTGGGATCAACATAGCCAAGATAGGCGGTCATGTTGGTTGGAGTCAGGACATAAGCCACGAAATTCCACACGTTTGCCAATGGATGAAGGTGGGAGTTCCATCCCCACGTGCCGGAGGCATTCTGATTCCAGGTGTAACCCAATTCGGCCATGGTGCCAGCACCTTGATCCTGAGCGTTGAATCCAAAACCGGCAGCATTGTCAACAACTCCACGGCTGAACAACAATCCGGTCGCACCGTTTACATTTCCACTGGGGTTGATCCAACAGACGAACGTCACATTATTGGCGTTCATGTTCAATGGCGGCACGGCTAAATATCCATTGTTTCCAGTGGTGGTAACGATGGCCAGGTTAGTGGTTTCAAAACCCGGGAAACTTGGAGCTTGCGGGCCAGGCTGGCCCGTGGTCACTGCAGTTCCATATGTCGGATAAATGCCATGCCCGGAATAGTCAAAGGCCTGCAAAGCAGGAGGAACGGCCGGATTGCCAGTTTCGTTTAACCGCCAGTAGGCATAAGGACTATTCGTATAGATTTCATAAGCATAAGCTGTGGAAGGAACAGGAGGATAGTCCGGTGGATTGGCCGCGATTGAAAGTGTCGTTGCCGTGCTGTAGGTGTTTCCTTGGCTGTTAATCGCTTTTAGCTGATACGTTCCTGCTGCAGTTGATTGAATGTTGCTTAATACCAAGGTGGCATTTGTCTGGCCCGGCATTGGTTGATTGCTGCTGTTCGTGTTTGAATACCATTGATAGGTTATTGGATGTGTCCCGTCAAAAACCGCGCTTAATGTGAGACTGCCACCGACAAAAGTAGTAGCATTGTTCGTCGGGGATGTGTCTTGAATAATAACCGGCGCGGTGGCTGCATGCACCGTCACCGCAACAACAGAACTTGTCACTGCTCCGGCACTGTTTGCTACAACGAAATCATAATTTATGGTGTAATCACCTCCGGGATTTAAATTTGCCGGTATATTCGTATAGCTTAAGCCCGTGGCTGCCGGAATATTGGTCAAGGCACCGCCGCCGCCGCCATCGGTCTGCCATTGGTAAGTTAACGCTCCTGGCCCAGATGCAGTATCTTGAAGCACTAAAGATGGTGAAAGGGCATATATGGCATTATAGTTGGCTAAAGGCACGCCTACAGATGGATAACCAAGAAGAGTCAAGTTGATGGCAAAGGTGGCGCTGTCATTATCTGCCGAAAAGTATGTAACGGGTCCGCCGCCGGGTTGGATGCGGCAAATTGTCCCACCTGTGTAAGGAGTGCCAGTCGCATATCCCAAGTCGTCATAACCACCGGGCTGATAAATGGTCCAGGCGTAAGTGGTGTTTCCAAGCAGGGGCTTGTCAAAACCGGCCAACTGAATCCAGTCTCCTCCAGAATTGCCAGAACCCGTCAAAGTGCCTACAATATTGGTAGATATGGGTATTGCATTTGTATTGCCTGTTCCGCTCAACTGATAGGTGGTGATAATCCATCCGGGGGAGAGGGTAACATCATTGCCACCAGCATATCCCACTGGCTGGCCTCCGCCAAATTTCAGAATCATACCATTCATCACATAGCCGCCAGCATTGGGTCCAGTGGTATAGGAACTTCCCACATAACCACCACCGCCGCTCTGGCCCGGAGTCGTATTGTCATAAAAATCATTGAGATTTCCATCTGGCAACGCAGTGGTATCACCGGTGGTGAGCAGCTGAGAAACATCATTGGGCCCAGCGGAGGGGGCGGTAGAACCTAAGTCTGACCCACCAAGTGTCGGAGGTATTTGTGACAAGCCTACATTAAAGCTGGCGCTGTCATTATCTGACGGAAAATAGGTGACTGCTCCGCCTCCAGGTGCAATGCGGCAAATCGCTCCGCTCTTATAAGGTGTTCCGGTGGCATAAGCCAAATCGTCATAACCATTAGGCTGATAAATGGTCCAGGCGTAGGTGGTGTTGGGAAGCAACGAACTTGAGAAGCCGGTAATATTAATCCAATCTGCTCCCGTATTGCCGGAACCCGTAAGCGTGCCAACTGTGTTTGTATAGATCGGAGTTGCAGTTGTATTTCCCGTGCCGCTTAATTGATATAGTGTAATGACCCATCCCCCATTTAGCGTGGTGTCATTGCCGCCTGCATATCCCACTGATCCGCCACCGCCAAATTTGATTGCAAGACTGTTCATCACATAACCACCTGAATCCGGCCCCGTGGTAAAGGAACTGCCCACATAAGGGGATCCTGTATTATCATAAAAAGAGTTGAGCGAACCGTCTGGCAACTGGACGGTGTCCCCGGTGGTGAGCAGTTGGGAGATGTCATAATATCCCGCAGTCGGGGCGGTGGCACCCAAATCCGCGCCACCGAGTTGCGCTGCTTGACTGATTCCGGTTGCTGCCGTTAGTAGGCTGCCGGCCAATGCCAAGCTGCCAAATATTCTTTTGTTTTTCATGCTGGGGATTTGTTTAGGTTTAATGGTTTGGGTTTGATCTTCAGAGACATTTTTTAATTCGGCAAATACGACATACTTTGGAAACAAGCATTTGTTGCATGAGCATTATTAGGAGCATGAATAAAGTGTATCATGATATCTATTGCTGTCTTGTAACGTAAATTACTTACGCAATAAGACCGGGAGTAGGCCTATGACGTAGGCAGATAGTGCATTAAACCTAATGTTTATGCGGGCGGAAGTGGACTAATTCAGACGCGGATTTTTGACAACTTTTTTAGTCTTTGCTTTCTTCATCGGCGGCGCGGATAGGATGCGCTTGGCCGCTTGTTCAAAGCTGACACCGTGAATGCGTAAATCTTTGGCTGGCTTTGGCATGGTCAATTTCTCTTTACTTGCGGACAGCTTGGCTCCGGCTAAAATCTGAAAAAACGGTCAAATATCATTTATCAGTCATTAGCAAACTGTGCTCAAAATAGCCGGCGATGTTCATCAAGCCAAAATTTCTGAGTTCCTTTGCCGTTAATTTTTCGGTCTTCAGTTCCAACTGTTGCCGCTGGCCCAAAGCATTCCAACATCCAACCCGGATGTCATTCAAGATTTGCAGCAACATCTCCCTCTTCCGAACTCACCGTCAACACCACTCCGTTTCCACGGGCATTGAATTTTTTGGGATTGAGCAGGTTCATGGCAGACTGCTTAAGCAGCGACAGTTATTGACCGTTCGGCTCCAGTTAATCAATGCCCCCAAGCGTAAGGCCATCAATGTTCAATGGAAAATTGCTCGAAAGGTCAACGAAAGACCGGCTGGTTGGCTTTCAGTCAGCTTGAATTCAAGTGGCAAGTGCGACAAGCTTACCGGGTGAAATACCGTCAATTAAGTGCCGATGAGCTGTACGAGCTTTATGGAAGAATTGGTTTCATACTGCTTACTGCGGAATCTTAGGCACTTGTCTGGCGTAAATTATTGAATTTTTGCCGCCGGTTCACCAAAAACAATTCCCCGCCCGCTGGTCGCCAGATATACACGGCCAAAAATGCGCTGGTCGCCAGTCAGCTTTGTAATCCAGCCGAATTGATGTTCGTCGTCACTGATGCGCAACCAACGTTGCCCGGCATCGTCGGACCGGAAAACCCCTTGTTGCGAACCAATCTTTCCAAAAACAAAAATCGCCGGAAACGCTTCGCCACGCGCCGGCTGTCCGAACCCAAGTGCTGTCGCAGATTTCACGTTTTCAAGATGCGAAAAACTTTGCCCATTATCGATGGAATGCCAGAGTCCGCCAGAACCGAAAGCCAGCCACAGGTCTCCTTCCCTGCCGGGCGTAACATATAAATCAGCTCCGCTTGGTATGTCGAAGCCGAATCCGCTGCGCAGTCCCGAAGACAAAGGAAAAGCTGCGGTTGTCGGCGCGAAGCTAGCTGCGCCGTTCGTACTGGTAAAAATGTTCCCGCTGCGCGGATCAAAGGCGTAAAAGCGCAGCGGATTTTTCATGTCAGCCACCACGCGAATTCCTGCGGCCAGTCCGGCGCAGGAGGACCAGCTTTGACCGCGGTTCAGCGTGAAGTGTGGTTCACTATGCCGAGTCGTCCAAACAATTGTCTGCCCATCGGAAGAAATCGCAACCGCGCCGCCACCTTCGCCGGGCATCGGTTCGCTTTCCAGCGGCAACCAGCTTGTTCCTCCATCGTCGGAAATGGCGGCATGGACGTTCCTGGATCCACCTGTACCGACGCGCACGACAGTTTGCGGTTTGCGGGCGGCGAACGCGATATCTTCGGTGTTTATAAATCTCGGGCCGGCAAACGCACCTCGCGCTGGTGAAACCTCCAGATCATCGTGACGAAAGCCGTCTATGTCACCGACTCCGCTCAATAAATGCGCACCCTCCGGTGGACTCGCCAGAGCGAGCGGAACTGTTTCTTCCAACCCGTTGTCTGAAAAAAACCAGTCCGTCTGCCGACCATGATCCGCCGCCGTCAAATTTGTACAACACCAGACGCCGAAGCCGGTCGTGAACCATACTTTGTCAGAATCAAACGGGCTGATGACGATGCCCCCCATCCAATGTGGTTTGATTGACTTGGTATAATTGGCGAAGGAAAAATCCATTTTGGCGTTTTGCAGCAGCGGAGCCCAGGTCGCCCCTGAATTGGTGCTGCGAAAAATATCATCGTGCTGTTTCCAACGGCAAAAAGTCGTAACCACGATTGTCGCCGGATGCTGCGCGTCCACCGCGACCGCGCCATAGCCGAATGGCTGGCCGTCATCCGGTGATTTTAGCGGCGTAATGTCCGTCCATGCGTTCTTTTGTGGTTCGAATTTCCAGACCGCGCCATCGGTCATTTCATTCGGTCCGGGTTCCTTGCCGTAAGTCAAAAATAAAATCCCGCCGGCCGCGCGAACGACATGATTGGGCCTCAAGCCCAGCGGCTGATTCGGCACAGGCGACCAATTCGCGCCTTCGTCGGTGCTGTAGAAAAAATTAGTCCCTGGTGTTGAAACCGCCGCATAAATCACCGCGTCGTCGAAAAGGACTGAAATAATGCCTACGGCGCGACCGCCAGAACGCCGCCCGGAATTTTCAGGCTCCATTGCCGGAAAGCTTTCAACCATGTTCCACGTCACGCCGCGATCGGAACTTTTCCACAGCCCGTTCCTTCGTGACCCGAAGAATAAATTATTGCCGCTATTCGGATCGACGGCGAGGCGTTCACCGTTAAAACGCCCTGTTTCATTTCCACCCATTTTAAACGGAACCTGGGTATGCTGCCATGTACGGCCCTGGTCATCAGAACGAAAGATAGCCGCCTTGCTTGATTCGTAAATACCGGCCGCGAGATAAACACGATTGGTGTCGGACGGGTCGAGCGCGAGGCTTTCGATGCCGGTGAAATCGACACCGGAAAAGGAATCCGTGATGGGAATCCAACGCAGCACTGCATCATCCCAACGATACGCGCCGCCGACATCTGTGCGGGCGTAAATCAAATCCCTCGCCTTCGGATGCGCGATGAGGCCCGCCACAAAGCCGCCGCCGCCGATTACAACATTTTGCCAGGCATACGGCTGTGACGCCGGCTGGTCTCCTGAAGACTGCGCCATTGTCGCTTGTGCCGACAACAAAATGACAACCACAATAATATGGCAAAGTTTCTGCGAAAAGTTCATGGCTTGTAAACAATCAATCTTTTATGAAGTCAGTTTCCGCCAAATTATATTCTGCCTGCAAGGCAAGATCGCGCGAAGAACCGCCTATCAGGATTTTGAAATCACCTTTTTCTGCG
>Ga0181537_10002801_pt1 | contig 15168 bp, 16 predicted proteins | sample PEATcosm2014_Bin_39_FD_119765 | JGI IMG/M metagenome (GOLD analysis project Ga0181537, IMG submission 119765) | Peatland microbial communities from MTU Mesocosm Facility, Houghton, MI, USA - PEATcosm2014_Bin23_10_metaG | ecosystem: Environmental > Terrestrial > Soil > Wetlands > Peat | place... | reverse complement strand
TCGCGAATGTGGTGATGATCATGCCCTCGATCAGCATGTGCGGGCACTTCTGCATCAATTCGCGGTCCTTGAAGGTGCCTGGCTCCGACTCATCGGCGTTGCAGACCAGGTACTTGGCCATCTCACCCTTGGGCAGGAACGAGGCCTTCTGGCCCATCTTGAAACCGGCGCCGCCACGGCCGCGCAGGCCGGAGGCCGAGATCTCCTCGACGATGGCGTTGTGCGGCACCGCGAACGCCTTGCGCAGGGCGCTGTAGCCACCACGCTGCTCGTAGACCCGCATCGTGTTCAGGCCCGGTTCGTCGATGCGATCAAATAGAAGATGGGTCGTGGTCATCCCTCTTGCCCCACTGGGTCGATTCCGCTCCACTCGGCGACTCTGCCGGCAGGATCGGCCACGGCACGATTTCTGAGCTGCTTGTGTTCGAGCACCGAGCGCCCCGCCTCCAGGTCCTCAACGATCAGCCGGGCGTCGTCGAGGTTGAGCGGGCCCACGTACTCACCGTTCACCGACGCCATCGGTCCGATCTCGCAGGCACCGAGGCACTCGAAGCCGCGCACGCCGATGTCATGGCCAGTGGCGGCGACACTCATCTCCTCAAAGAACTCGTCGGCGCCGAGCAGCGAGCAGCTGATGTTGGTGCAGACGAAGACGTCGTTCTTGGGCTTGGGCTGGAGCGAGAACATGTCGTAGAACGAGGCGACCGAGGTGAGGTACGCGGGCGTCAGGCGCATCACGCACGCCACCTGCGTGATCGCCTCCGGTGAGCACCAGCCGTGGTACCTCTGCGCGAGGTGCAGCGCCGGGATCGAAGCGGACTTCGGGTCCGGGTACCGCGCCATCGCCTGCTCGATATTGGTGCGGAGCTCATCCGGCACAGCCGTGACCGCCGGATCCGGCACGGTCGCCGGCGGCTTGGTCAGGTCGACGGGCTCGTCCCAACCGGGGACGCGCGAGCCATGCTCATAGCGCTTGACCGGCGGGCGACTGTCGATTGAAGTCCGCCGCGGGCCATCCAGGCCCGCGTTCTGAGAGCGATGCTCGACGCTCACCTCTCGCTTGAGCGCTCGCGTTTCGCGCTCGTTCATCGGTCCACCCCGCCCAGCACCGGGTCGACCATCGCGAGCGTCGCGATCAGGTCGGCGATGTACGAGTCCTTGACCATCGGCGCGGTCGACTGCAGGTTGACGAACGAGGGGTCGCGCATGTGCACGCGCGCCGGCTTGGCCGAACCGTCGGAACGGACGAAGCAGCCCAGCTCACCGCGGGGCGACTCAATCGGGTAGTAGGCCTCGCCCTCGGGCACGCGGAAGCCCTCCGTGACGAGCTTGAAGTGATGGATCAGCGCCTCCATGCTGGTCGCCAGCTCGTGGCGTGGCGGCAGCACCACCTTGCGGTCGTCGGCGATCGTCGGACCTTCGGGCAGGCCCTTGAGCGCCTGATCGATGATCTTGGTCGACTCGTAGAGCTCAGCGTGACGCACGCGGTAACGGTCGTAGTTGTCACCGACGCTGCCGACCGGGATCTTGAAATCGAAGTGGTCGTAGCTGCTGTACGGCGCGGCCTTGCGTAGGTCCCACGGGTTGCCGGCGGCCCGCAGCAGCGGCCCTGTGACGTTGAGGCCGAGCAGCGTCTGCTCGTCCAGGATGCAGCTGTCGCGCAGGCGCGAGAGCAGTATCTGGTTCTTCTCCAGCAGGTCCGCGTACTGATCGGCGCGGGCCGGCATGCCGTCCACGAACTTCTGGAGCTTCGCCGCAAATCCGGGCGGGATGTCCTCGAAGACGCCGCCGATCTGGATGTAACGCGTGTGCATGCGTTGACCGGAGGACATCTCAAAGAGATCGAGGATCGTCTCGCGCTCGCGGAAGCAGTACCAGAACATCGACATCGCGCCCAGGTCCAGGGCGCTCGTGCCCAGCCAGACCAGGTGGGACATGATCCGGTTGAGCTCCAGGTGGATCACCCGCAGGTACTGCGCGCGCGGCGGGATCTGGAGGCCGAGCAGCGTCTCAACGGCACCGCAGTACGCCATCGCGTTGAAGTAGTAGCTGAGGTAGTCCATGCGCTCGACGACCGGGATCGCCTTCCAGTAGGACTTCTGCTCGGCGGTCTTCTCGATGCCGGTGTGGACGTAACCGATGATCGGCTTGATGTCACGTACGACCTCACCCTCGAGCGTCGCGATGAGTCGCAACACGCCGTGGGTGGCGGGATGGTGCGGGCCGATGTTGAGGCTGAGCAGCTCATGCGTCTCGCCCATGCCCGCCGACTCGACGGAGTAGCTGATCGACTCCTCGCGCTTGCGGTAATCGCCCAGAGCGCTCATCGGTCCTTCCCGTAATGGTCGGTCTCGTTGTAGGTGAAGAGGATCGGCTCGCCGCCGATCGGGAAGTCACGGCGCTGGGGGAAGCCCTCGAAGTCCTCTGGCATCAGGATGCGGCGCAGATCCGGGTGGCCCTCGAAGACCACGCCGAACATGTCGAAGCACTCGCGCTCAGGGAAATCCGAGCCCGGCCAGATCGAGGTGACGCTGGCGATCCTCGGGTCCTCGATCGAGACTCGCGCCTTCAGTGAGATGCGGTCGACCTCAGTCATGTCCAGCAGCTCGTAGACCACGCCGAGGCGCGGTTCCTGCGGGTAGTAATCGACGCCGTGAAGACTCGCGAGGAAGTTGAAGCCGCGCTCACGCAGCTGCTCTATGACCTCGATGTTCTTGCTCGGATCGATCTGAATCTCGGCGCGCCCACGATCGAAGGTGGTGCCGAGCACGGCGCTGGGATCGGCACCACGGAGCTCCTCCGCGATCACCTCAAGGCCTGCGGCGTCAGGCACCGGGGATGACCTCTTCGGTGCCGACTGCGTCATAACGCTCGCGCCAGCCCTCACGGTCGTGGTGCTGGATCTTGTCGCGCAGCTTCAGAATGCCGTGGGCGAGCGCCTCCGGACGCGGCGGGCAGCCGGGCACATGCACATCGATCGGCATGAACTTGTCGCTCGGCACCAGCGCGTAATTGTTGAAGACGCCGGTGGAGGAGCAGCAGGCGCCCATGGAGATCGCGAACTTCGGCTCCAGCATCTGGTCGTAGATGCGGCGGATGACAGGCGCCATCTTGGTCGAGACGCGGCCGGAGAGGATCAACAGGTCGGCCTGACGCGGAGAGGCGCGGAAGGCCTCAAACCCGAAGCGGGCGATGTCGACACGGGCGGCGACGATCGACATCATCTCAATGGCGCAACAGGCGAGGCCGAAGGTCATCGGATAGATAGAGTTGCCCTGCGCCCATGCGACCGCCCTGTCGAGCGTGGTGGTCATCACGGCCTGCTCCGCGAAGCGCTCGAGGTCCTCATCCTCGAGTGTGCCGCGCAGCATGTCCCGCGACATCAGCTGCCGAGAGCGGAAATCCATTTCCTGCGGTAGTGCTTCTCGCTTTATTTCCATTCGAGCGCTCCTCGGCGCCACACGTAGACGAAGGCGACCATCAGCAGTATCACGAACGTGACCGTCTCCCAGAGGGCGAAGCTCCCGAACGAGCGCAGCTCGATCGCGATCGGGTAGATGAAGATCACCTCGATGTCGAACAGGATGAACAGCATCGCGATCATGTAGAAGCTGATTCCGAAGCGGAATCCACGCTGGATCTCTGACGGCAGACCGCACTCGTAAGGCGTTGAGCGGTTCAGGTTCGGCCGCGTTTTGACCCCCGTGAGGAGGTTCAGGCACGAAAACAGCGTGCCGACGGCACCACCGAGTATGAGAAACACGATCGCGGGTAGGTAATCGCGAAGCACGTCTCGAATTTCTATCACCGCGAGGGCGCGGACGGCCCGCCTGTCCACTTGGTGGGACTTAGTGCTAAATGCCGCAAACAAAGCGGTTGAGGCTCATCTGGGTGTCCGGAAGGACTATCGTGGCGACGCCGTGAAGGACGTACACATCGCCATCGGCTGCCTCGCGCTCGGCCTGAACCTGCTCGCTTTCCTGTGGGGGTCAGCCGCGTGGCTGCGCAGACGCCCCAGCGACTGGTTCTGGCGGCTGCTGCGCGCGGGCCAGATCATGGTGGTGGTCGAGTGCGTTCTGGGCGGCGTTCTGCTGCTGATGGGCAGGAAGGCGTCGAACCTGCACCTGCTCTACGGAGTGCTGCCGGTGGTGGTTGCGCTGATCGCCGAGCAGCTCAAGATCTCGGCGGCCACCCAGATCCTCGACGCGCGGGAGTTGCCGGACGCGCAGGCCGTCGGGCAGCTGCCACGGGAGCAGCAGCGATCGATCGTGATCGCCATCATGCGGCGGGAGATCGGCGCGATGACCCTGTCGGCACTGGTGGTGACGGCGTTGTTGATTCGCGCAGCGACCGTCATCCACTAACTCACGTATGATCCGGCCCCGCATGGTTCGCCAGACGCGTCTGCTTCCGATCCTTTTGGCCGTGGCTGTTGTCGCCTGCTTGGTGAGTGCCTGCGGCACCGAGCGGATCTCGGTTCCAAAGTCCGATACGGCCTACAGCGCCGATGTGGCAGCGGCGACGCTCTTCAACCAGCGCTGCGGCGGTTGTCACACGCTCTCCTATGCGGCCACGTTCGGCTCCGGCCAGAACCCGCGCACCTACGAGGCGATCAACGGCCCGAACTTCAATGAGCGCTGCGAGCGGCCGGTAGAGCGCGTGCTTTACGCGATCGAGAACGGCGGCTTCTCCGGCGCCTACATGCCGCAGAACATCGTCGTCGGCAAGCAGGCGCGGGAAGTCGCGATGTTCGTAGCCAAGTTCGCCGGACGTGACGCCCCGGCCGAGCCGGGCGTGCGGACCTGTGACAGCCAGTCGATCGGGACACTGCCGGCGCTCTCAAGCGCCTCCGGAAACTGACGCCGCGTTCGCGCGGGTAGTGTGTTGAGCGAATGCTCGATATCCGGCTGATCAGGTCCGATCCCGACGCGGTGCGCACCGCGCTCGCCCGCCGTGGCGACGTGGCGGACGACGCGATCGACCAGGTGCTTGGACTCGACGCGCAGTGGCGTGAGATTACGGCCGCGCTCGAGGAGTTGCGGGCCGAGCAGAACCGTTTCAACAAGGGCCGCACCGGCGCGCCCACCACAGAAGAGCGCGAGCAGCTGGCCGCATCGGCTTCGCGTGGACGCGCATTGACTGACGAGGAGACCGCCGTGCGCAGCCAGCTGGATGAGCTGCTGTGGGGCCTGCCCAATACGCCATCCGACGAGTCCCCCGCGGCGGACACGGTGCTGCGTGAGGTCGGTGAGGCCGGGCGGACCGGGCTCGATCACCTGGCGCTGGCGGGCTCAATGATCGACATGGAGCGCGGCGCGGCGCTCTCAGGTTCACGCTTCGCGTACCTGCGTGGCGACATGGTGATGCTGGAGCTGGCTCTGGTCCAGTACGCGATGCGCAAGCTGATTCCGCTGGGTTTCGAGCCGGTGATCCCCCCGGTGCTGGTACGCGAGCGCGCGCTCTACGGCACCGGCATGCTGCCGGACACCGAGCAGCAGATCTACAGGCTGCCCGACGACGACCTGTTTCTGGTGGGCACCTCTGAGGTCGCGCTCGCGTCGATGCACCGCGAGGAGATCCTCGCCGCCGACGCCCTGCCGCTGCGCTATGCCGGCTTCTCCGCCTGCTTCCGCCGCGAGGCCGGCGCCGCCGGCAAGGACACGCGCGGCATCTTCCGCGTGCACCAGTTTGACAAGGTCGAGATGTTCTCGTTCGTGGAGCCGTCCGCGTCGCTCGAAGAGCACGAGCGCCTGCTGGGGATCGAGGAGTCGATCCTGCAGGAGCTCAACATCCCGTACCGGGTGGTCGCGATCGCCGTGGATGACCTTGGCGCCTCCGCCGCCAAGAAGTACGACTGCGAAGCCTGGATGCCCGGACAGGAGCAGTACCGCGAGGTCACCTCGTGCTCCAACACGACCGACTACCAGGCCCGGCGCCTGGACGTCCGCTACCGCGGCGCCGACGGCCGCCCGGCGCAGGTCCACACCCTGAACGGCACAGCCGTCACATGGCGCCACATGATCGCCCTGCTGGAGAACGGCCAGCAGGATGACGGCACGGTCGTGCTGCCCGAAGTGCTGGTCCCGTTCGGAGCGCCGGCGACGATCGCCGCGCCGGCCGCCTAACAGCGCCAGCTGTCGAGACCTGGACCGGTGATGACCGGGCGTGGCTCGCGTCAGGCCGTGACACGAGAAGTACCTGCGCTACGGCGGCGTCTCGACGTCGCGTCAGGCGCGTTCAGACGCACCGAGACTCGTATCGACCTCATCGGCCAGCCGTAGCCCCAGGCCCTCGGGGGCGTGCAGGGCCACCATCTGCGCGTCCACGTCGGGAATACGGTGGCGGTCGGTGAGTGAGACGGTGATCATCGTCAGGAAGGCGACCGGCACCGATACGATCGCCGGCTGTTGCAGCAGTGCCAGGGCGCCGCTGGTCGGCTCACCGAGCGCCAGCCCCACGAAGATCGCTGAGGTGGCGATGAGCGTGCCCACCACCATGCCGCAGGCCGCGCCCCTCGCGGTCAGTCCGGTCCACCAGATGCCGAGCAGGAAGAGCGGGCAGAAGGTGCTGGCGGCGATCGCGAAGGCCCACCCGACCAGGATCGAGATGTCGACCTGGCGGGCCACCAGGGCGATCAGCGCCGGGATCACCATCGCCCCGGCGGCGGCGGTGCGGAAGTGGCGCCGGCGGGTCGCGACGCCGGACGGGACCGAGTGGCGCACCTTCGGCCAGACATCGTGGCTGAGAGTGCCCGCAATCGACACGAGCAGGCCACTCGAAGTGGAGAGGAAAGCGGCAAATGCGCCGGCGCAGGTGACGGCCGTGAGGATCGTACCGGCGGTCCCCGGCCAGGCGGCGTGCGGTAGCGTCAGCACGACATCATCGGTCTGTCCGGTCGTGTAAAGCTGCGGCGTGAGCGCCCGGCCCATCGCCCCGTAGAGCGACGGGAAGAGGTAGAAGAGCGAGAGCAGGCCGAGCACGCGCACGGTCGTGCGGCGGGCGGCATGCCCATCGGGGTTGGTGTAGAAGCGGACCAGCACGTGCGGGAGCCCCATCGTGCCCAGGAAGGTGGCGATCAGCAGCGAGTAGACCAGCAGCGGCGCGCCCTCCCCCGTCCCGCCGATCGGACGTGACCAGCGACTGCCGCGCAGGGCCTGGGTGCCCTGCGCTACCGGCACGATGCCGCCGGCCGGGATGCGCACGGCGACGTTGGCCGGGAGCGTGACGCTCTTGCCCGCGCTGACGTGGACGAACGCGCCGCCCGCGACGGTGAAGGAGCCGGCCTGCGGGAACTCAACCAGCTGCGGGGAGGAGAGCCTGATCGTGATCGGGGAGGCGCCCGCGTGCGGGAACTGCTCGCCGAACAGCGCCGAGCGCTCCGGCAGCCCACCGAAGTGGATCAGCAGCAGGCAGATGGGGACGGCGATGGCGAAGAGCTTCAGCCAGAACTGGAAGGCCTGCACGTAGGTGATGCCTCGCATGCCGCCGATCGAGACGTTGATGGCGACGATGACCGCGACAACCGCGACGCCGACCCAGTATGGCGAGCCGATCACGACGTTCAACGCGAGGCCGGCGCCCTTGAGCTGCGGCACCAGATAGAAGCCACCGATCACCAGCACGATCGCCGCCGCCAGCAGCCGGATCGCCGGGCTGTGCAGTCGGGCCTCCGCAAAGTCAGGGATCGTGTACGACCCGTAGCGGCGCAGCGGCGCCGCTACGAACAGCAGCAGCGCCAGGTACCCGGCCGTGAAGCCGAGCGACTGCCAGAGGGCGCTGGCGCCGACCTGCATCTCGAGGCCCGCGATGCCCAGGAAGCTGGCGGCCGAGAGGTACTCCCCGGAGATCGCGGCCGCGTTCCACCATGGGGTTACCGCGCGGCTCGCGACCAGCAGGTCAGAGGTGGTCCGGACAAAGCGCACGCCCCAGGTGCCGAGCCCGAGCGTGCCGAGCGTGACGGCGCCGACGGCCAGCAGCGCGATCAACGGTCGACCAGATCCCGGAAGGAGTCGTCCAGCGCGTCAGCGCGGCGGGCGTAGAGCCAGCCGATCGCCAGGAAGATCGGCGGCATCGGCACGACCAGGATCCAGAGCGAGAGAGGGATCCCGAAGAGGTCAACCCGGTCGAAGTGCGGCAGCAGATAGAGCGCGGCGGGCAGCACGCCGAAGACGGCGCCAAAGGCGACCAGGGCCAGCATCGAGAGGCCGAACTGGGCGCGCTGCAGGCGGCCCATGTAGACCTGGCCGTGGGCTGTCGCCTCGGCCAGCTCCTCACGCGGAGATCGCAGGGCCCTGGGGCCGTAGCTCCGGCGCCGTCCCGTGCTCACATCCGCAGCCTTCGTCGCAGATCCGCGACCTGGCGGCGCGCCACCGGAACGGTGCTGCCGTCCGCCATCACGATCGTCACCGCGCCGCCGAACTCGGGACGGATCTCAGTCGCGCGCCGCAGGTTCGCCACGTAGCTGCGGTGCACGCGCACGAACCCGAAGGCGCCCCAGCGCTGCTCAATGTCGGAGAGCGCCACGCGCACCAGGTAACGACCGCTGTCGGCGTGGATGCGCACGTAATCCCCCTCGGCCTGCACGAACAGCACGGTCGAGCGGTCGAGTAGCCGCGTCGTGCCGCCACGCTGGTGCTCCACCGGGATGATCTCATCGGTCATGCCGACCGGCGCGGACGGCAGCTCAGCGCTCGTGACCCGCTGACCCGTGGGCCGGCCGCCGGCCTCCTCACTGCCGAGCGCCCGCTGCAGCGCCTGCTCGACCCGGGCGCGCGAAACCGGCTTCATCAGGTAGTCGATCGGACGCAGGTCGTACTCAAAGACGCCGACGGCGCCGTCCTCATAGGCGGAGACGAAGACGAGCGCGGGCGGATCGGCAAACTGGGTCAGCAGGTTCGCCAGCTCCAGCCCGTCGATGCCCGGCATCCGCACGTCCAGGAAGACCACGTCAAAGCGCTCGTCCGAGAGGCTGCGTAGCGCCTGCGAGCCGCTCTCGGCGAGGACCACGTCACTGACCAGCGGCGAGTCCCGAAGCAGGCGGCCGATGTCCTCGAGCGCCGGGCGCTCGTCATCCACGGCGAGCACCCGGATCATGCGGCTCTGACCCCTGCGCGGAACTTCGGCAGGGTCATGGTGATGGTCGTGCCGCGCCCGGGCGCGGTCTCGATCTCAAGCCCATACCCGGGACCGAAGCTCGCCTGCAGACGCGACTGCACGTTGACTATGCCGACGCCGCCGCCCCTACCGGCGAGCAGCTCCTGGGCGCGGGCGGGGTCCATGCCGACGCCGTTGTCACTCACGCGCAGCTCCACGTCGGCGTCGATGTGCCGCCCGATGATCTCAATCCGGCCCTCTCCGCGCTCTTCAACGCCATGGCGCACCGCATTCTCCACCAGCGGCTGCAGCGACAGCACCGGGACCACCGCCTGCAGCACCTCGGGAGCGACCTCAAGGCGCACCTGCAGACGCTCACCGAAACGCGCGCGCTCCAACCGCAGGTACTTCTCCACGTAATACAGCTCGTCGGCCAGCGTCACATACGGGCTCTGGCCGCGGAACGCGTAGCGGGTGAACTCGGCAAACTCGGTCAGCAGCTCCCGCGCCTCCTCCGGGTTCGAGTGGATGTACCCGGCGATGGCGGCCAGAGCGTTGTAGATGAAGTGAGGCGAGATCTGCGCGCGCAGCGCCCGCAGCTCCGCACGGGCAAGCCGCTCGGCCGCCTCATCCAGCGACTTGAGCTCGAGCTGGGCGCTGATCAGGCTCGCGGCCTCGGCGACCGTGCGCGTGTCGTCCGGGGTGACGCGGCGCCCGCGGGTGTAGAGCGCCACGAACGAGCCAACCAGCTCCCCCCCGACCACCAGCGGCGCGGCGACGGCCGCTCCGAGCGGGCAACCGGGATGGTCACAGCGGATCTGCGACTCGACATGGAGCCGGTCCTCGCGCGCGGGCGCGCTCACCGGAATCAGGCCGGCGCCAGCCTGATGATGGTCGTGGCCGATGCCCTCGAACGCGAGGATCTGCTCGCGGTCGCCGAGCGCTACGGCCGCGGCCTGGGTGAGCGTGCGCAGGTGCGGCAGCACCTTGCGCGCCGACTCCTCGGAGAGGCCGCGGCGCAGATCCGGCAGCATCACGGTGGCGGCGTGGAGGGCTGTCTGCATGGCGCGGACCTCGCCGGAGATCACGCGCGGCGGGCGCAGCAGCCGCAGGCCGGCCAGCAGCGAAGCGGCGAGCGCCCATCCGACGACAACACCGATCAGGACCTCCAACCTCGGACACCCCCTTCTCGGTGGTAAACGATAGCCCCCGGGGCGACGTCGCTTCGGGCCTGGCCCGGTGAACCCGGCGGGCCTGGCCTGGTGAACCCGCCGGCCCGGCCCGGTGAACCCGGCGCGCCTGGCCTGGTGAACCCGGCGGGCCTGGCCTGGTGAACCCACCGGTCTGGCCTGGTGAACCCGGCGGGCCTGGCCTGGTGAACCCGCCGGCCCGGCCCGGTGAACCCGCGGCGCGCTGTGAGCGCCGACCGTTCGTCGCGCAATTTTCGCCGTTCGGCGCAGCTTCTCTACCGCCGCACGATTGACTCAGGACGCAGCCCGGGCGTATGCGTAACGTGACAACTGTCACATACGTCTTAGGAGAGAGGAGACACTTTGGCCACCATAAGTGAGACGGAGGGACTTGCCTCAGGTCGGCAGTCCGGCGAAGCGTCCGTAAGCGGTTGGGTTCCGTCGAACCCGGCGCCACTCGGGCTCGCGGGCTTTGGTATCACGACGCTCGCGTTGAGCATGATCAACGCCAACATCGTCGGCGGCGGGGCTGAAACAATCGTGCTCGGACTCGCGTTCGCGTTCGGCGGTCTTGCTCAGCTGCTGGCCGGCATGTGGGAGTTCCGCACCGGAAATACGTTTGGCGCGGTTGCGTTCACCTCATACGGTGCTTTCTGGATCTCGTTCTTCCTGCTGGTCCAGTTTGACGCGAAGGGTCTCACGCCAGCCGGGCTTGGCCTCTACCTGTGGGTCTGGGGGATCTTCACCGGCCTGCTGTTCCTCTGCACGTTCGCGTCGCCGCGGGCGCTGCAGCTGCTGTTCCTGCTGCTGACCATTACCTTCATCCTGCTTGGGATCGGTAATGCAGGCGGCACCACGAGCATGGTCCACGCTGGCGGGTACTTCGGAATCGCCACCGCGCTGGTCGCGCTCTACATATTCACCGCTGACGTGATGAAGGCCGTCTACGGGCGAGCGGTGCTGCCGGTCGGGTGAGCCCGCAATAACGGCAAGCAGTTCGCAACTCAAACCGCAGGACCCGCGCCCGGCCACCAAGCCGGGCGCGGCCGTCGGATAACGAGTGCTTTTGGATATTTAGGGAGAGACAACAATGGCAACTGGGCATACCACGCGCGACGATCAGGAGCTGGACAGGGAGCTTGCCGGCCTGCTCACGGTCGAGAGTTTTGAACCGTCGGAGGAGTTCCGCTCGCATGCGACGTTGAACGATCCGTCGATCTATGAGGAAGCCGACCGTGATTGGCAGGGTTGGTGGGCTTCTCAAGCTAAGAAGCTTGATTGGTTCGAGCCTTGGAATCAGATTCTGGACGATTCGAACCCGCCGTTCTACAAATGGTTTCTAGGTGGCAAGCTGAACGTCTCCTACAACTGCGTTGACCGGCATGTGCTGGCCGGTAATGGTGGACGTGTCGCGTACCACTGGCGCGGTGAGGAGGGCGAGGAGCGCGACATCACCTACGCGGACCTGCACCGTGATGTGCAGAAGTTCGCGAACGCCATGAAGGACCTCGGGATCCAGAAGGGTGATGTGGTCGGGATCTATGCAGGCATGATCCCGGAGACGGTCATTTCGATGCTCGCCTGCGCCCGGATCGGCGCGGTCCATAACGTCGTCTTCGGCGGTTTCTCAGCCGAGTCAGTGCGTGAGCGCATGGAATTCTCTGAGGCGAAGGCGCTGATCACCGTCGACGGCGCCGCGCGCAAGGGTGTCGTTGCGGCTGTCAAGCAGAACGTCGACACCGTGATGGGCGACCTCAAGACGCTCGAGCACATCATCGTGATTCAGGCGAAGGGCACCGACTGTGAAATGAAGGACGGGCGTGATGTCTGGTTCCACGAGATCGTCGAGAAGGCAGCCGCTGACTGTCCTGCCGAGCCGATGGACGCGGAGGACCCTCTGTTCGTGCTTTACACCTCGGGCTCGACCGCGAAGCCGAAGGGCATTCTGCACACCACCGGCGGCTATCTGACCGGTGCTTCAACGACGCACCGGTATGTGTTCGACGTGAAACCGGAGTCGGACGTGTATTGGTGTTGCGCGGATGTCGGCTGGATCACCGGTCACTCCTACATCGTCTACGGGCCCCTGTCGAATGGGGTTACGTCGGTGATGTATGAGGGTGCGCCCGATTATCCGCACCGCGGGATCTGGTGGGAGCTGGTCGAGCGTTATAAGGCGACGATCTTCTACACCGCACCGACGGCGATCCGGGCGTGCGTGAAGTGGGGTTCCGAGCATCCGGACAAGTTCGATCTGAGCTCACTGCGGCTGCTCGGCACGGTCGGCGAGCCGATCAACCCGAAGGCGTGGCTCTGGTACCACAAGGTGATAGGCGGCGAGCGCTGCCCGATAGTCGATACCTGGTGGCAGACGGAGACCGGCGCGATCATGATCACGCCGCTGCCGGGGATCACCGCGACCAAGCCGGGCTCCGCGACCCAGCCGTTCCCCGGGATCAAGGTCGACGTCGTCGACGAGCGCGACGGTAACCCGATCGACGAGGGTCAGGGCCTGCTGGTGATCACGCGGCCGTGGCCGTCGATGCTGCGCACCCTCTACAAGGACGATGAGCGCTTTGTAGAGGTCTACTGGAGCAAGTTCGGCAACACGACCTACCTGGTGGGTGACGCCGCCCGTAAGGACAAGGACGGGTACTACTGGGTGATCGGCCGTATCGATGACGTGGTCAACGTCTCCGGGCACCGCCTCTCCACCGCTGAGGTGGAGTCGGCGATCGTCGCCTGCGAGACGGTCGCCGAGGCTGCCGTGATCGGGCAGTCCGACGAGGACACCGGTCAGGCGATCACCGCGTTCGTGACACTCCAGGGGACGACGGCGGGGACCGACGAGTCGGAGGCCCTGATCCGTGCCGGGGTGGCCGAGCGGATCGGCAAGTTCGCCAGACCGAAGCGGATCATCTTCGCCGACGACCTGCCCAAGACACGCTCAGGCAAGATCATGCGCCGCCTGCTGCGGGACATCGCCGAAGGCCGCGCACTCGGAGACGTCACGACGCTGCGCGACCCGACCGTGATGGCCGCGCTCGAGAAGCAGATCCAGTCAGAGCAGGCTGACGAGTAGCCGCTGGCGACTGTCAGGCTGTGCTGCGGGCCGCCCTCCGGGGCGGCCCGTTTCATTTGCGCTTGCGCTTGCGCTTGCCTGAGCTGGTGCTCGGCGAGCGTGTGCCGTTGCCGTTGGTCGGCTCAACCGAGGCCAGGACATCCCGGTCTGCGATCTTGCGCCGCTCAGCGCGGCTCGGGCGGCTGCGCTGCTCCGCCGGCCCCGGAACCCGACCCGAGGAGGGCCAGGCCACGGCCACGCCCTGCTGCCAGGCCTGGGGGTCGCCGCTGGGCCAGCGAGCGGCTAGCGTCACGGCTACTGCTGCCAGCCAGTAGCCCTGAATCACCGGAACCAGCGCACCGATCGGGAAGAGGAAGAGCGCTCCGGCGACGATGCCCATGTAGCCGACCAGCTTGGTGACCAGACCGACGCGCATCATGTTCAAAGAGGTCCAGATGCAGCCGAGCGTCAGCAGCAGCGTCCCGAGCTGCAACGCCAGCGCCATGATCTCCAGGCCGCTGCCGTCAGTGAGTGAGTTCGCCCGCGGATAGCCCTGCATGCCGGTGGTGACGAAGATGTGGGCCTTGGCACCAAGCGCCACCGTGTACGCCAGAGCCATGACCCCGGCCAGCACCGCACCGATGACAACCAACCAGCGGGTGGCCGCCTTCATGCCGGGGTTACGCGCGCGTGAAATCGTGAACATCCAGTTGAGCACGATGCCGACCGAGATCAGGCCGAGCAGATCCATCACCGATCCGATGAGGTCAATCGTCTCGCGCCTGTTCTCGTAGATCAGGTCAAGCGTGAGTTCGTCGACGCTCGCGTGGGGACCGGAGTACTGCAGCAGCTGCGCCGCGACCAGCATCAGCGCGGCGAAAAGTGCCAGCCCGGCGTACTTGATACGGACCCTTGATTCGTATTCGACCTGGGCGGTGGCGCTCATGCAGGCGGCGATGTTAGAGGTCCGGCCGAAATGAACGCATCCCGCCGCGCAGCATGGCATGCGGCGCGGAGTAGCATTGAGGTATGGACGAAAGCGGATTTGGTGGCCTTTTCGGCGACCCTGACGAAATTCAACGGCGACTCGGTGAGTTCGCTGAACAGATGCAGGGTGCCCAGAAGCTGGCGTGGGCTGACAACGCGATCAAGCTCGCGGTCGATCTGACCGTGGCCGCGCTCAACCGCGCCAACATCCAGGGCACGACTGACGAGCAGGCCGAGCAGATACGCAAGGTCATGGCCGTCGTCTTCCCTGAAGCCGTGACGCTCGTGCGCGAAGCGCGCGAGGGCCTGGCTTAATAGAGAGCGCCGGCAGGCGTTCGGAGCCGACCGCCGGTCAGGCGGGACGGTCGGTGAGCTAGCGGACTTTGTGAATGCGCTTCCGGGTGCCGGAAGCTCGTTCACAAAGTCCGTCCAAGTGAGCTTCCCGGGCGGGCTGCGGACGGCAGCCGAGCGAACGACGCTCGCAGCTCAGAACGGCGTGTTGGCCGCCAGGTCGAGTGCGCGCTGGAGCTCGAACGGGTGGTCCTGGTTCTCAAGCCAAGGACGCCCGAACCACAGATAGCCGTCGCAGAACTGCTCCGCGATGGCGGCTTCATCCTTGGTGAGCCCGTCAGCCGTGGGATCAGCTGCGACGTCCGTGGTCGGTGGGATGCCGAGGGTCACGCAGTGGGTGGACTGCGCGGTCGCGCAGACGTCCTGGTCCTTGAACTCCGCGAGGTCCTTCTGGACGGTGAACGGCTTGCCGTTCTGCGCGGTATTGACGATGAAGTGCATGCCGGTGACGCCCTGCGCGGCCAGCGCCCTGATCACACGGCGCCC
>Ga0181537_10002800_pt1 | contig 15174 bp, 10 predicted proteins | sample PEATcosm2014_Bin_39_FD_119765 | JGI IMG/M metagenome (GOLD analysis project Ga0181537, IMG submission 119765) | Peatland microbial communities from MTU Mesocosm Facility, Houghton, MI, USA - PEATcosm2014_Bin23_10_metaG | ecosystem: Environmental > Terrestrial > Soil > Wetlands > Peat | place... | reverse complement strand
GGCCAGCGTCAGCATCACATCGCTGCCCGTGTAGGTGCCGTAGCTCAGCGGCGCGCTCGAGAGCGACAGATCCATCGGCAGTCCCTTGGTGAAGGGATTGAGCTGCGCCGACTCGACCAGGTGCGGCGCGGCGTCGGCAGGCAACGACTGGTAGAAATTCAGTGTCGTGCCGCCGGCGATCGCGGTGCCGGTGGCGGTATTGACGGTGTAGCCGCTGGCGGCCGCGACCGTGATCGCATCCGGCTGCACGCTCACCGTCGTATCCAGCGTCCCGGAAGTGACCGGGATCGCCGTGATGATGATCGTCTGGATACTGGGTCCGTGGATGACCAGGTCATAGTTGGTCGTGCCCGAGGAGGCGACGGGGAGCGGATAAATCGAGAAGGTGCCGCCCGCGGAGACATTGACACTCTTGACGCCGACATAGCGCGAGCCATCGCTGCTCAGCAATTCGGCGGTGGCCACGATGCCCTGATCGCCAGTGAGGACATCCGTGGACACGGCCGTCAGGTCGAGCAAACCGCTCAGGCCTCCGGCATTGCTGGTGTTGTAGGCCGCAAGTTGCGGAGTCAGCAGCGCGCCGACCGCCGAGCCGTAGTTGAACAGCACCAGGCCGCGCACCGCCTGGATATCCGCGGCCACTGTCACGGTGCTCGCGGCGCTGCTGGTCGTGCTCGTATCGCCGGTCGTCGAACCAGTCGTGCCGGTCGATGTGCTCGAGGTCGTTGTCGTCGTGGTCGCCGTCGTGCTGTCGGTGGAGGTCAGTGCACTGGTCGGCGCCGCAAAGTAGCTCGCGAGCGAACCGTTGGTGATGTTGATCACGGCGGGGATGATGAGGATGCCATTCGGATTGGCCAGCTCGAGCGGCACGGTCTGCGCGGCGCCGGTGCTGTCGAGGTAGGTGACCTCGGCATTGGTCGACAGGCCGGCGGCCTGAGCGCTGGTCGTCAGCGTCACCGAGGGGTCCGCGAGCACCAGCTGCAGCTGGTTATAGGTTCCAGGGGTCAGCAGCTGATTCGCGAGCAGCTCGGTCAGTGCCGTGCCGGTGATGTTGGCCAGATCCAGCGTCAGTGGCGTTGCCAGCTGTCCGCCAACCCAGCCGGTGTCGGTCGGCAGCGCGGTAGCGCTCTTGTTCAGCCACACACCCTGCACCGTCACGTAGGCGCTCTGCACCTGTGAGTCGGTGGCCCCCGTCATGGAAACGTTCGCGCGCGAACTGCAACCGGCCAGCACAGCGAGGCCGGACAGCAGGGCCCAGAGGCCCAGGCGCGCGGGTCGGATCTGACGACTCATATATATAAGGTACCCCAAGGCAACGGCACGGCTGATCTGTGGGAAGCGTTCCAGGATCCTGCCCGTTGACCGCCCGCACGAGAATCCTGCAGCACAGACTGGCACCCGAGGCCCCAGAGCACAAACAGACGCCATAAAGCGACGCCAAGTGCCTCTTTGCACTGCAAAAAGGCACCCCGGTTCATCGGAGCACAGGCGGCTTTTCGTGGCAAGGTCGTGCGCCACAGTTCAGGGCGGCGCCGCTCGCTGGGAGCCGAGCGCGCACAGCGCCGATCCGGCCACCACCGCGATGGCACCGGCTACCGCGAGCGCATTCAGCGGTTCCGCGGCGCTCGCCAGGCGCAGCCAGCTGCCTGCGAGCAGGGCCGCGAGCAGCGTGAACAGCGGCGTGGTCGCGACCAGTGCGGTCACGCGCGTGACCTGCCAGAGTTTCATCGCTTCGGCGAAGGCGCCGTAGGCGATCAGCGTATTGAGCGCGCAGAACAGCAGCGCCACGCGCCCGGGTGCGGCGAGTCCTGCCAGCTGCGAGGGATGGGCCCATGGCCACAGCAGCAGCATGCCGGCGAGGTAGAGCAGCCACAGCACCTGCGCCGAGCTCAGGCGCTTGAGCAGCTGCTTCTGGGCCAGTCCGTAGCCGGCCCAGCACAGCGAACCGACTGTGACCAGCGCAACGCCCAGGCCGGTGCGCACATCCGTGCTGATCAGCAGTGGCAGGCGGCGATTGAAGAACAGCAGCTGACCGGCGAGCAGGATCGCAAGTCCGCTCCACTGCAATCTGCCAAAGCGCTCGTGAAACAGCAGCAACCCGCCGAGCAGCAGGAACACGTTGGCGAGCTGATTGACGGTGACGGTCGTGGCCGGCGTGGTCAGCTGGACGCCGACGACGAACAGCACGTAGTTGGCCGTGAGCCCGAGGGCCGCTGCCAGCAGCAGGCCGCGCACCGCCCACGGTTCGCGCGCGAGCCGCGGCAGGCCGCCACTGAATGCCAGATAAGTACCCAGCAGCAGGGCCGCAGTGGCGAAGCGATACCAGGTGACCGTGATCGGATCCATGCCCTGCAGCACGAGGCGCAGCGCAATCGGCAGCACGCCCCAGAGCGCTGCGGTCAGCAGCGCCAGGATCAGCGCGAAGCGCCAATGGGGGTAGTTCGCGGGCATGGGCCGGCACCATAACGTCCGGCCTCCTGCCTCACAACCGCAGCCGCCGCGCGCGTCGCCCGCTCACGCTAGAATTCTGCTCGCCCGGCCGCGCGGGCGGGCAGCGGATAGCCGAACGGGGGCGTGATGTGTCTGATTCTGGTGGCCTGGCAGGTGCATCCGCAGTATCCGCTGGTGCTCGCTGCCAACCGCGATGAGTTTTACCGCCGTCCGGCCGCACCCGCGCACTGGTGGCCCGAACCGCAGGCCCTGCTTGCCGGGCGCGACCTGGAGGCCGGCGGCACGTGGCTGGCCGTCACGCGCCAGGGCGCGTTCGCGGCGCTGACCAATTTCCGCGATCCCACGCGCCTGCTCAGCGCCGCCCCAAGCCGCGGACAACTGGTACCCCAGATACTCGATCGCTCAAGCCCACCGGCAGCGCGGCTCGCCAGCTTGCAGGCGGAGGGCGCACGTTACAACGGCTTTAACCTGCTGTGGGCCGAGGACGGGCAACTGACCGTGTACGAAAGCGTCCCGGGCCGCACGCAGCGGCTCGGGCCCGGGATCTATGGGCTGTCCAATCACCTGCTGGATACGCCCTGGCCAAAGGTATTACAGGCCAAGTCCCGCCTCGCCGCGGCGCTGGAGGCGCTGCCCGATGAGCACTCGCTGCTGGCACTGCTGCGGGATGATGCACCCGCACCCGATGAGCAGCTGCCACGCACCGGGGTGAGCCTGGCCTGGGAGCGGCTGCTCTCCAGTGCCTTTATCCGCGCTCCCGAGTATGGAACGCGCTGTTCGACGCTGCTGACCCTCAACCGGGACGGGCAGGTGCGCTTCCGGGAGCAGACCTGGGATGCCCACGGGCAACCGGCGGGTGAGGTACAACACTCGTTCAAGACCGCCTAGAGACCGCAATTCGTGCATAAATTGCGACTGGGATTCCGCATCGGGACAGTTTGGCGCAGAATCGCGCAGGCCTGAGCACGCTCGATCGACGACCCGGCCTGCAAGCCGAGCGGACCGGCGAGCGGCCAGAGCCAGAATCAAGACCTACTCCTAAGGATCTCATCGGCATGCGGACGGGTTGGTACAAGTGGTGCCTCGGCGCGCTGGCGGCAGGCGTGATGTTGATGGCTGGGGGCTTTGCAGCCACTCCGGCGCCGGTGGTTCCCGAGGAGCGTTACCTCGGTGTCGATATTGACGATTCGCAGCAGCTGCACATCCTCAGCAGCGATCACCGCGACATCGTTCCGAAAATGAAGAAGGACCAGGTGGGCTTCCAGAGCGCCGCGATTTCCAACGACCAGTACACGGTCGGCTGGGTCGCCCTCTACATGGATCAGCCCAACGAGGATCCGGTCGGACGCGAGCTGCTGGTGTTCCGCGACGGGAAGATTGTCCGCACCTTCACCGGCAACGGTCTGCCGATCCTGGCCTGGAGCTTCGAGGACGAGGGCAGGCAGGTGGCACTGTTCCAGAACGCGGTGCGTGGCAAGTTCGGTCCGCACTATGAGCTGCGTGACGTGCGCACCGGCAAACGCATCGCCAAGTACGATGAGAATCCGGGGCGCGATGCGCCGCAATGGGTGCTCGACGTCGCCAACTAGCGGCGGGCGCCCGGGGCCGTCAGCTGCGCGGGGTCCCCGGCGCATCCAGCAGCCGCTGCATGAACACCAGGTCGAGCCAGCGGCCGAACTTATGGCCGACTTCGCGAATCTGACCGGTGGGCTCGAACCCGAGCCGTTCATGAAAACGGATCGAGGCCTTGTTGGCCGCATCGATGCCGCCAATCATTACGTGTTTATCCAGCGCCAGCGCCAGCGGAAACAGCGCCTGCACGAGTGCCTTGCCAATCCCCTGGCCACGACGTGCCGCCTGCACATGCACGCTGTGCTCGACCGTGTAGCGATAGCCGGGCCAGGAGCGCCAGTCACCGAAAGTTGCGAATCCCAGGATCTCGCTGCCCTCGGCAGCCACCAGTACCGGATAGCCCTGCTGCTCCCGGGCACGGAGCCAGCTGGCGCGATCCTCGAGCGTCACCGGCACATAGGAATAGATCGCCGTGGAGGAGGCGATCACCTCGTTGTAGATCGCGAGGATCCCGGGCAGGTCCGCGTGCGAGGCCGGGCGCAGCATCATGAGCGGCTCGCCTGCGGTGTCCGATCGTCCACCGCTGCGGCTACCTTGCGGTAATAGTCGAGCAGGCCGCGGCAACCGGCCTCGGCCAGGTCGAGCACGCGCTCAAAATCAGCCTCTTCACCATTGTACGGATCGGGCACCTCCTGGTAGCCACAGGCCGGTGCGAACTCCAGGAACAGCCTGAGCTGCGCGCGCCGCGGCGTCGGCGCAATGCGTTCGCAATCGATCAGGTTCTGGCGATCCATGGCGAGGATCAGATCGAAACGCTGGAAATCGGCGCGCTCGATCTTGCGCGCCCGCAGCGCATCCATCGCAAGGCCACGGCGGCGCGCAGCGGCAAGGGTGCGTGGATCCGGCGGCTGGCCGGCGTGATAGCCGCCGGTCCCGGCCGAATCGATCTCCAGATCGGCAAGCGGCTGCTCACTGGCAAGCTCGCGCAGCACCGCTTCGGCGGTCGGGGAGCGGCAGATGTTTCCCAGGCACACGAAGAGGATTCTCATGAGCGGCCAGTGTACACGGGCCTCCGGGGTTTCCAGGAGGGGCGCGTGCAGGTTATGCGCCTGCCGGCACGTGCACGGCAGGTCAGGCTCGTGGCACACTGAAAGTTCGCGTCCCAAACAATAGGTCCGCTGTTATGTCTTTGAGCCGACTCTTTGAGCCTCTCGCTGTGGGTGAGCTCGCGCTCCCCAATCGTATCGTCATGGCGCCGATGACCCGCTGTCGTGCGGGCGAGGAGCGCATCCCGAATGCGCTGATGGCCAGTTACTACACGCAGCGCGCGAGCGCGGGCCTGATCATTACCGAAGCGACCGTCGTCAGCGCGCAAGGCGTGGGCTACGCCGGCACGCCTGGCATCTGGTCGGAGGCGCAGGTGGCGGGCTGGCGCCTGGTGACGGCGGCGGTGCATGCGGCCGGCGGCCGCATCGTGCTGCAGTTGTGGCATGTCGGGCGCATCTCGCATCCGCTGTTCCTCAACGGCGCGCTGCCGGTCGCGCCCAGCGCCATCGCACCCCAGGGCAACGTCAGCCAGGTCAAGCCCCCGACGCCGTATGTGGTACCACGGGCACTGGCGACCGGGGAACTGGCCGGCATCGTGGAAGCCTTCCGCCTCGGCGCGCAGCAGGCCGAGCGCGCCGGATTTGATGGCGTTGAACTGCATGGCGCCAACGGTTACCTGCTGGATCAGTTCCTGCAGGACTCGAGCAACCAGCGCACCGACCAGTATGGCGGGCCGATCGAAAACCGGGCGCGGCTGCTGCTCGAAGCGAGCGATGCGGCGATCTCGGTCTGGGGTCCGGGGCGCGTCGGGGTGCACCTGGCACCGCGCGGTGATGCGCACTCGATGGGTGATTCGAATCCCGCGGCGACCTTCGGCTATGTGGCCCGTGAACTGGGCCGCCGCCGCATCGCCTTCATCTGCGCGCGCAATCATGCCGGCGAGGCGGATCTCGGGCCCGAGATCAAGGCGCAGTTCGGCGGCGCCTACATCGCCAACGAAGGCTACACGCCTGAGGCCGCAGCGCAGGCGATTGGCGCGGGCAGCGCCGATGCGGTGGCCTTCGCCAAGCTGTTCCTCGCCAATCCTGACCTGCCGCGTCGCATCCGCGAGGGTGCGCCGTTCAATGAACTGCACCCGCAGACGATGTACGGACCGGGGCCGGAGGGCTACACGGACTACCCCAATCTGAGCTGAACCGCCGCGCTGGCGGCGCGGAATTTGTGTGAACTGCGTCACCGCTTGTGGCCCCGGATTAAGTCTGCCAGGCGTGATTGCGGTTGCGTCACAGTGCGAGTGCGACCGCCAGCGCAGTATTCCGGCACATCGGTCAAAAGTTGTGCTGATTCATGCAGCTACGCGCCAAGGTCATCGCGGTGCTCTCCGCGTGCTTTCTCGCCCTGATCCTCCTGCAATGGGGTGTGGGTCAGGGTGTGCTCATGCCTCAGTTCGAGCGCATCGAGCTCGACAATGCCAACACCGCGATGATGCGTATCAATTCGGGCCTGCAGGCCGAGCTCGCCGAGCTGCACGTTTCGGCCGCGGACTGGGGCAACTGGTCCGATGCCTACAAGTTCATGGAGGATCCAGGCGACGGATTCATCCAGAAGAGCCTGAACCCGAGTGCACTCAAGCAGCTCAATGCCACGGCACTCGCCTTCATAGATCAGCACGGAGCGTTCGTCTGGACCGGAGCCATCAGTCCCGAGACCGCAGCGCCGATGGATCTTGATCTGTTCCAGGCCCCAGGACTGGCCGAACATTTTCCGTGGCGCGCGAATCTGCTGACCGGCGTGTCGAGCGAAGGTCTGATCGCGACCAACCGCGGCGTGATGCTGGCGGCGGTAACGCCGATCCTGGATGGCTTTGGCCACGGTCCGGCCCACGGCGTACTGCTGCTCGGCCGGCTGCTGACACACAACGAAGTGGACGCCATCGGTGCCCGGGCGCACACGCAGGTGGCGCTGACCGCGGTACGCTACCCGGGACAGCAGCTGCCGGATCTGGTGGCCACCAAGGAGGGGCCCGGCGTGCAGATCACCCCGTTTGGGACCACGCAGATCAGCCGTCAGATCCCGGATATCTTTGGTGCGCCGGTCATTACGCTGCGCGTTGAAGTGCCACGGGTAGTCGCGGCACGCGCCCATACGACCCTGATGTGGGTCCTGGCACTGACGGCGCTGGCGGCGATCACCATTCTGCTGCTGGCCTTCTATGGCATGGAGCGCACGCTGCTCGGGCCGCTGGCGCGTGTGACGCGCCATGCCGTGGCCATCGGCGCGGGCGATGATCTGACCAATCGGCTGAACCTGGATCGGCGCGATGAGATCGGGGCGCTCGCCGCGGAGTTCGATCGCATGGTCGGGCAGGTGGCGGAGTCGCGCCGGCAGCTGATCGACCACAGCTTCGAGGCCGGCATGTCCGAGCTCTCGCGCGGCGTGCTGCACAACATCGGTAACGCGATGACGCCATTGAGCGTGCGCCTGGCGCGACTGAGATCGCGCCTGCAGGCGGCGCCACACGCGGATGTCGAGCGTGCCCTGAGTGAGCGCATGCTCGAGAGCAACGATCGCGCGCGCCAGTCGGATCTGGATGAGTTCCTGCGCCTCGCGGCCGCGGAGCTGGCGGAGATTGTCACGCAGTCCGACGAGGATGTGGGTGTCATCGAGCGCCAGGCCGGCATCGTGCAGAGCGCGCTGTCCGAGCAGCTGCGCTCCACGCGCACCTCGACTGTGGTTGAATCGACCGAGCTGCCGGCCCTGATCGAGCAGAGCCTGGAGATCGTGCCCGATGCCGCGCGTGAGCGCATTGAGCTGCAACTCGATCCATCGATCCAGTCGCTGGGCGCGATCCGCATTCCACGCACCGTGCTGCGCCTGGTGCTGCAGAACCTGATCATCAATGCCTCCGAGGCGATCCGCGCGGCCGGGCGCGAGCGCGGCAGCGTGCGCCTGAGGGCGGCGCTGCACGCGGCCAATCACCGCCAGAACCTGGAGCTCGAGTGTCACGACAACGGTTGTGGCATCGCGCCGGAGAACCTCGAGCGCGTGTTCGAGCGCGGTTACTCGACCAAGCGCGGCACCGGGAACCTCGGAATCGGCCTGCACTGGTGTGCTACGGCCATCAACGCCCTGGGCGGCCGGATGTGGGCCAGCAGCGCCGGTCCCGAACAGGGTGCAACCCTGCACCTGCTGCTACCGGTACCCGGCTCCACCGCCGCTGCCGAATCTGCGCCCGCTTCTGATGCCAAGGCCGCCTGAGGTTGCCATGAACGACAAAGTCCGCCCCCCGATCCGCGTGCTCGTCATTGATGATGAGGCACCGGTGCTCGATGCCTACCAGCAGATCTTCGCCTCAGCAACCGAAGATGCCAGTGCCCGGCGCAATCTGGGCGCGAAGCTCTTTGGCCGCGAAGAGACCCGGCCGGCTGCGCGGCTCGCCGCCGGAGCGATCAAATTCGATGTGGAATACCGCACCGGCGCCGAGCTTGGGGTGGCCGCAGTGCAGGAAGCGCTGCTCGCAGGCCGGCCGTTCGCCGTGGCGTTCGTCGACATGCGCATGGGCGCGGGGCCCGATGGCGTGTGGGCGGCCTCGCGCATCCGCGAGCTCGATCCGGCGATGGAGCTGGTGGTGTGCACGGCCTATTCGGATGTCGATCCGGCCGACATCGGCGGTCGTGTGCCGCCCGAGGACAAGCTCTCCTACCTGCAGAAGCCCTTTCATCCGCACGAAGTGCGGCAGATGGCCATCGCGCTCGCCAGCAAGTGGCGCGCCGAGCGCAATATCACGCGCCTGGCTTACTTCGATTCGCTGACCGGGCTCCCGAACCGCGAGCAGGCGCACAGCCGGCTGCGCTCGGCGCTCGAGGCCGCGCGCCAGAGCGGGCGGCCGCTCGGCCTGATGTACCTGGATCTGGATAATTTCAAGCGTATCAACGACACGCTCGGCCATTCGGTCGGCGATGAAGTGCTGGTGCTCGCGGCCGAGCGGCTGCGCAAGTCCCTGCGCAATGGCAGCAACCAGAGCGTGGATGGTGGCCCGCAGGAACGCCCCGGGGATCTCGGGCGCCTGGGCGGCGATGAATTCATGATCGTGCTGCCGGACATCAGAAGCTCCGAGGATGCCGCGGTCGTGGCCGATCGGCTGATCAACATCCTGCAGCAGCCGATGCAGCTGTCCAAGCACTCGGTCGTGATCACACCGAGCATCGGCATCGCGATGTACCCGACCGATGGCACCGATGCCGAGACGCTGCTGCGCCATGGCGATCTGGCGATGTACTACGCCAAGCGCCGCTACCCGGGATCCTATGCGTTCTTCGTGGCCTCGATGAACGAGGGCGCGCTGCAGCGCTACACCATCGAGGGCAAGCTGCGAGGCGCGCTCGAGCGCGGCGAACTGTCACTGCACTACCAGCCGCAGGTCGACATGACCAGCGGAGCGATCAACTGCGTCGAGGCCCTGCTGCGCTGGTCCAGCGATGAGCTGGGCGTGGTGCCACCGAATGATTTCATCCCGGTGGCCGAGGATGCCGGTCTGATCAATCCGATTGGTGAATGGGTGCTGCGCACCGCCTGCATCCAGGCCAAGAAGTGGCATGAGGAGGGCCTTGGCATCAAGCGCATGGCCGTCAACATCGCCGGCCAGCAGTTTGGCATGCACAACTTTGCGGCGCTGGTGTCCACGATTCTGCAGGAGACGGGCCTGAAACCCGAGATGCTGGAGCTGGAGATCACCGAGTCGATGGTGATGAAGGATGAGGCGCGTGCCAAGCGCGTGCTCGAGGAGCTGCACAAGGTTGGCGTCTCGGTCGCGATCGATGATTTCGGCACCGGCTATTCGAACTTCCAGCGGCTGCATGACCTGGCGATCGACCGGCTCAAGATGGACCGCTCCTTCGTGCGCAACCTCGACTCGGAGAGCGATGATCGGGCGATCGCCACCGCGATCATCTCGATGGCCAAGGCGCTGAATGTCGAGGTCGTGGCCGAAGGCGTCGAATCCTTTGCGCAGCTGTGGTTCCTGCAGGAGAACCAGTGCGGCCAGGCGCAGGGTTTCCTGCTCGGCCGGCCCCTGCCGCCCAACGAAGTCCGGCTGCTGCTGGAGCGGGCCACCGAGAAGTTCGAGGGCAGTCGCACGCAGCGCATCCGGCGCCTGATCGTCTAGGCCTTGCGCTCGCGGCCGCGTGCCGGACCGGGCGCGCTGGCTCTACTTCAGCTGCTGTACATAACGATCGGCGGCCGGCAAAAGGGCGCTGCGCTCCGCCACACGTAACCGCGCCTGCTCCATGTAGTGCTCTCTGGCAGTCGTGAGCTCCCTGGGGACGTGGGCGCCAAGCCACGTATCGATTTCAGGCAGCGGCGCGGCGCGCCAGTAAACCTGCGGTATGTATTCGACCACCAGCACAGGAGCTTCCGGACCGAACTGTGAGAACAGGTCCTTATCAGTGGTGCTGAAGGCATGCCAGGCCAACTCCGGATGCTGACGGGCAAGACCGAATAGCAGGCTGTAGGGCAGGCTGGTGGCCTGCGGTGGCAAGTCCGAAGACAGGGCGATCGTTGCAACTTGTGCGGCGAGCTTCGGGTCCGAAACCAGCGCCAGTGACAGATAGGCGTGGGAGAGCAACGCGGGATCCTTGGCCGAACGGGCCAGGGCATGCAACTGATCAAACGTGGCCTGATCTGCGTGACTGGCAACGATCCCGAAGATCATCGGCTGGTCATCGGCGCTGATCGCCTGCGGATTCTGCAGATACTGCGCAAAGCGACGCTGGGCTTCGGCGATGACCTGGGCATCGCCCCAGTTGCCGAGGTTGCTCAGCAGCGTGCGACGCAGCGTGTTGATCGCCGGTGTGTCCCCGGGTCGTGGTATCCAGCCGAGCTGATCGGCCACCGGCTTGATGAGCGAACGCGCGTAGTGGGTAAAACCGGCGTGGCCCGGCGTACCCATCTCGTCGGTTTCGATCGAACCCAGCACTGCAACAATCTGCTCCCAGGCCCGTGCGTCCAGGCTCCCGCCCATGGCGCCGGCGAGCTCAAGGTAGCTCTCGAGCGGCTCGCGACCGTCCTTGATGAGCGCCCACTGATCATCGAGCAGCGCGAAGCGATCCGTGATCGGCAGCGTGGCGAAGTCGCGGGTGTTGGTGGCAAGCGTCGCGGCATCGTAGCGGACGCGGTAGAAACCCACCGTGTCGGCATTGAGGCTCAGTGGTTCATCACAGCGCCCAGCGGCGAGGTTCTGGACCCGCGCGCTGAAGAGCACGCTCTGGGGTGCACCGGAGGCGCCGACGCGCAGCCGCAGCGGGATATTCCAATGCGGATGCAACTGATCGGTCCCCGCATCCAGGAACCGCTCCTGGGTCAGCTGCAGCGTGCGCTGACCGGCGGCATCGCATGCGGCACTGGCATTTACCAGCGGGAAGCCCGGCTGCTCGGTCCAGTCGGTCGCGAGCGCCTTTACGTCCTTGCCACTGGCCTCGGACAGTGCCTGCCACAGATCCGCACTGGTCGCATTGGAGAAGGCGCGTGCCTGCATCAGGCGGCGCACGCCATCACGGAAGACATCTGGTCCGAGGTACGCCTCGAACATTCGCAGCATCGCCTGTCCCTTGCTGTAGATGATGTCGGAATCATTGCCGACATTGGCTGCCGCCTCATCGGGTACCGGCTGGTGGATGGGGCGCGAGAGCAGGCCCGCATCCGAGCGCATCGCCCTTTCCTTGTCCCCATCCTGTGTTTCCCACCAGAGCCAGCCTGGATTGCGCATCGCAGTCTCGCGAGCCGCCATGAACGAGGCGAAACTCTCGTTGAGCCACAGATTGTCCCACCAGGCCATCGTGACCAGATCCCCATTCCACTGATGGGCCATCTCGTGTGCCTGGGTGCTGTAGACCAGTTGGCGATCCCTGAGTGAGGCCGCCGGCGTAATCAACAGCGCGTCGTCGGTGTAGGTGATCGCGCCCCAATTCTCCATACCACCGCTGAACCCTCCGGGGATGGCAATACCATCGAGCTTCGGCAGCGGGAATGCATAGCTGAAATAGTCGTTGTAGTCGGACAGGATCTGCTGCGCATTGGTCAGCGCCACCCTGGCGTTCTGCTCCTGTCCGCGGATCGCCCAGATGCCAAGCTCGGTGGCCCCGCTGCGGGCGGTGATGCGCACGAAATCGCCGCTGGTCACGTGGACCAGATAGGTCGGCATTTTCGGCGAGCGCTCAAAGCTCACGATCGCCGTCGCACCGTGCACCAGGCGCTGGTGTATGGGCATATTGCTGATGGCGGCCCACGCGGTGGGTACTGTCATGCTGATGCGGAAGCGGGCCCGGAAGGCCGGCTCGTCCCAGCAGGGAAACATCATGCGCGCGTCGGTCGGCTCAAAGCCGCTCGAGAGGATGTGTGACGGCTTGCCATCGGGCAGCGTAAAGGCCTGCAGGAACAAGCCGCGCACATCTTCGCGAATGAGGCCACTGTAGGAGAAGGACAGTACGTGCGAGCCGGTCGCGGCCGCGGTCGGCAGCGTCACGGTCGTCAGCTGCTTGTCATTTTCAGTAACGACGACGCTGATGGGTTGCCCGTCGAAGCGCACATCGCTCAGCGTTTCATCTTCAGTGTCGAACTGGATCGTGGCAGAGGGTGCGCGGAAGTCGAGCCTGATCGACTCGTGGCCCGCGAGCTTTTTGTTGGCGATATCGGGGACGAGGGACAGATCGTAGTCGGTCGGGACAATGTCCTTGGGCAGCCGACCCGGTGTCCTGTCAAAGTCGTAGGGTGCATCGGCCAGAGCGGGCAGTCCCAGGACCAGCGAGAGACTGGCCGTGATCATCTTCAACATGGTGTGATTCCCCTTCTTTCCTAACTCGACGCCAACAGTTCATCTCGTGGCCGCAGGCGCCCGCCAGCCCTGCGGAGGATTCTGGTGCGTGCCGTCGCGGGTGGACGCGCCCGATGCCGCGCGGGTGCTGATCCCTAAACCCGGCAAGTCGGCAGTAGTTTCAGCGCCGGCGCGGAGTCTACGCTTGAAAAAACTTGAGGCCCCGGTTTCGAAGTTGTGATGCACGTTCCAACCCGTGGCATCGCAATTGCACCTTATCCAGGCAGCACCGCAGTGCGTCCAGTAGGGAAGTAGCGGTGAGCAACGCTGAAAAATTTAGTGGAATCAATGGAGTGTATGCAGATGCTAAGGCGCCCAATCCCCGTACAGCCCCCGCGATTGCCGTGGCTGGTGCGCCTGACCCGGCAAGGATTTGCCGCTGGCAGCTTCAAAGGCGGCAGTTTCTGGCCGAAGACCGCTCCCTTACCGCCCTGCGGGCCGCGACGTTCACCCCAGGCATGACGCTTTAGGAGTCAAAGACCGTGTTTACTGCAAACGTTTCAAATGGGACCAGTTGGCTGCAGCAGTTCGCGAGCCCGAACGCTTTGTCGAGCTTGCTGTCGGGAACCTCGGGCGGCACGAGCCCGAGCAACTTCGCCAGTACGCTCTCCGGCAGCACCGCCAGTGCCACCAGCGGCAGCCTGCTGCAGGACATCACCTCGACATTGCAAAGGATGGTGCCCGGTGCAACGGCGGCAACTGCATCGACCGGCCTCAGCGCCAGCAACAGCGCTCTGGCCTCGACCCAGGTTCAGGACCTGCAGAGTTTCATGTCCTCGCTGATCCAGGCGCTGCACCAGGCCGGGACCGCGAGTGCCGCCACGGCCGCCAGGGCGGCCAGCAACGCCGCAGTCGCTGCAAGCGGTTCGAGCACGTCCGCGGCGGGCACGAGTGCCACCGGCACCAGCCCCGTGACCCGCGGCTACCACGCCCACGCTCACCATGGCCATGGCGGCGGCATCACCAGTCAAATCGCATCGCTGCTGCAGGAGGTGGATGACGAAGCTACGAGCAGCACCGGCGGGAGCAGCGCGACCACCGCGATAACCGGGGCCACTACGGCGACGTCGGCAGTCAACAGCCCGACCGTAGGCGTCACGGCGCCGGTCGCGACGGGCCTGCAGCATTCATTTCAGAATCTGATGCAGACGATGGCAGGCACCACCGCGGCCTCGAGCGCGGCCACGAGCGCCAGCGGTACACCGACGCTGCAGACTTTCCTGCAGACGCTGCTGCAGAACCTGCAGAATCAGACCGGCGCCACGCAGAGCGTGGGACTGCTGGTCAACGCGACCGCCTGAGCGAGAGCTGAACGGACCGGCCGCGTCCCGTAAACAGGGGCCGGCCGGCAGCGGGGAGCGCTAATCGTGTGCGGTTTCGGCACGAGCGGCGGGATCAGTCAGGCTCCATTGCGTGAGCCCGACGTAGCCGTCGGCCACGGCAAAGACCATGGCCTGGCGAGTAACGTGCACGACCTGTCCGGGCCTCAGGGTGTGCGCCTCGCACCAGCCGACCGCTCGGCGCACGAACAACAGCGCGCCATTCACCACCGCCAGTGATTCGATCGGTCCGAAGGCGCGCACGCGACGCAGGATCTGCGCTACGCTTTGCGTGAAGTCGAGCTGGCGCTCCTCCGGCGTCCACAGTGAATGGTAGCTGCCGCCACGCTGCGCTAGCGCGCTGTGCCAGTCCGATTCGAAATGCGTCGCCACCTCACCGGCCAGGCGGCGTGCCGCAAGCTGCACCTTCAGATCCAGGCTGTCATGATCCTCATCCGCGGCGAGCGGAAACAGCGCCGAGCGCAGGACGTCGCCGGCATCGAATTCCGGCTCGAGCTTGTGGCAGGACACGCCCCAGGCCGGCAGGTTCTCAAGGACCGCGCTGGGCAGTCGGTACGGCCCGCGCCCGAGCGGCAGCGGCGAGGGGTGGAAATTCACCGCGTATTTCAAGAACGGCCGCCAGCCACCAATCCGCCACTGGTAGCTTGCGACCACCAGCGCTTCACAGCCGGCCTCGGCAAGCTCGCGCAGGTTCTGTTCATCAAGGCGCGTGAGCTGCACGTTGATGTTGAGTCGCGCCGCGTAGTCAATGACGGCGCGATGGTGATGCATGCGCTGATCCACAGGCGTCGTGAACAGTTTCAGCGGCTGCCAGCCGCGCTCGACGAAGGCCTGGAAGACTCCGAGGTAGCGGTCAGTGGCCGTAATTGCAAATCGCATTCTGCAGCGTTTCCGTAG
>Ga0181537_10002799_pt1 | contig 15176 bp, 10 predicted proteins | sample PEATcosm2014_Bin_39_FD_119765 | JGI IMG/M metagenome (GOLD analysis project Ga0181537, IMG submission 119765) | Peatland microbial communities from MTU Mesocosm Facility, Houghton, MI, USA - PEATcosm2014_Bin23_10_metaG | ecosystem: Environmental > Terrestrial > Soil > Wetlands > Peat | place... | reverse complement strand
GTGCAGACCGGCATCGACGCGGCGGCGGGCCAGCTGCCGAAGAACCTGCCGACGTCGCCGAACTACAAGAAGGTCAATCCGGCGGATTCGCCCATTCTGATATTGGCGGTGCACTCCGACGTGCTGCCGGTCACGACCGTCGACGACTATGCCGAGAACATCCTCGCGCAGCAGATTTCCCAGATCCGCGGCATCGCGCAGGTGTCGATCGGCGGCCAGCAGAAACCCGCGGTGCGGGTGCAAATCGACCCGATCAAACTCGCCGCGCTCGGCTTGCAGATGGAGGACGTGGCGAACGTCATCGCGGCCGCCACGGTCGATGCGCCAAAGGGTTCGATCAACGGCCCGAAACGCAGCCTCACGATTTACGACAACGATCAGCTGCTGAAGGCGCAGCCGTGGAACGACGTGGTGGTCGCGTACAAGAACGGCGCACCGGTGCGCATCAGAGACATCGGGGTGGCGGTCGACGGTCCCGAAAACACGCTGCTCAAGGCGTGGCAGAACGGCCATGACGGCATCCTGCTGCTGATTTACAAGCAGGCGGGCGCCAACGTGATCGACTCGGAGCGGCGCGTCGAGGCCTTGCTGCCGCACGCGCTCGCGTCCGTTCCGCCCTCCATCAAGGTGGATACGGTCGCCAACCGTACGACGACGATCTCGGCCGCCGTGCGCGATGTGGAGTTCACGCTCCTGCTCACCATCGTGCTGGTCGTGCTCGTGATCTTCCTGTTCCTGCGCAACGCCTGGGCCACGATCATTCCGGGGGTGACCGTGCCGCTCGCCCTGCTCGGCACCGCGGGAATGATGTACGTGCTCAACTACAGCCTCGACAACCTGTCGCTGATGGCGCTCACCATCGCCGTGGGCTTCGTGGTCGACGACGCCATTGTGATGCTGGAGAATATCTATCGCCACATCGAGGCGGGGCTGTCGCCGTTCGAGGCGACCCTCAAGGGCGCCGGGGAGATCGCCTTTACCATCATGTCGATCAGCGTGTCGCTGGTCGCGGTGTTCATTCCCCTGCTGCTGATGGGCGGCATCATCGGCCGGCTGTTCCGCGAGTTCGCCATCACCATGACGATGACGATCGCGATTTCGGCCTTCGTGGCGCTGACGCTGTCGCCGACCATGTGCGCGTTGTTCCTGCGCGACGAGAAGCACGTCAAGCACGGCCGCGCCTATCTGGCGATCGAGAGGGCGTTCGACCGGCTGCTCGCCGGTTATACACGAGGCCTGGATTTTTGCCTGGACCACAGGCGCGCGACGTTGGCCGTGTTCCTGATCACCCTCGCCGCCACGGTGCTGCTCTATATCGAGATACCGAAGGGGTTTTTTCCTCAGCAGGACACCGGCATCATCTCCGGCCTCTCGGACGGGCCCCAGGATATTTCCTTCGAGGAGATGGTGCGCCGGCAGCACGCCCTGCTCGATGTCGTCGCCAAGGATCCGGGGGTCGCCAGCTACGGCACCGGGCTCGGCGGCAACCGGCCGATCAACAACGGTTTCGTGATCATCGGCCTGAAGCCGCGCGACGAGCGCAGCGACACCGCCGACCAGATCATCACCCGGCTGCGGCCGCAACTCGCGAAGGTGCCGGGTGCGACGCTGTTCATGCAGGCGGCCCAGGATCTGAACGTCGGCGGCCGCACGACACGCACGCAATACCAATACACCCTGCAGGACTCGGATATCAACGAACTCAACGAGTGGGCGCCGAAGCTGCTCGCGCGGCTGCAGAAGTTGCCGGCACTTCGCGACGTCGCCTCGGATCAGCAGACCAGCAGCGGTATGCTGTCCCTCACCATCGACCGCGATCAGGCGGCACGCTTCGGCATTCAGCCGGCCGCGGTCGATCAAGCGCTCTACGATGCCTTCGGCCAGCGGCAGGCCGCGCAGTTCTTCACCCAGGCAAACAGCTATCACGTGGTTTTGGAGATCACCCCGTCGCTGCAATCCGATCCGGAATCGCTGCACAAGCTGTACCTGAAATCGGCGCTCACCGGCGAGATGGTGCCGCTGTCGGCGATGACCCGTTTCGACACCCAGCACGTCACCTACCTGTCGATCAACCATCAGGGACAGTTTCCGGCGGTGACGCTGTCGTTCAATCTGGCGCCGGGCGCGGCGCTCGGCGAGGCCGTGGATGCGATCAACCGCGCATCCGCGGAGATGCGCCTGCCGGCCACGATCACCGGCAATTTCCAGGGCACCGCACAGGCGTTTCAAAGCTCCCTGAAGAGCCAGCCTTATCTCATTCTCGCGGCGCTCGTCGCGGTGTACATCATTCTCGGCATGCTCTACGAGAGCTACGTCCACCCGCTGACGATTCTGTCCACGCTGCCCTCGGCGGGCGTCGGGGCGCTGCTCGTGCTCCTCATCTTCCACATCGAGCTGTCCGTGATGGCGCTGATCGGCATCATCCTCTTGATCGGCATCGTCAAGAAAAACGGGATCATGATGGTCGATTTCGCAATCCAGGCGGAACGCGAACAGCATCTGTCGCCGCACGATTCGATTCGCCAGGCCTGTTTGCTGCGCTTCCGGCCGATCATGATGACCACCATGGCCGCGCTGCTCGGCGCGCTGCCGCTGGCGTTGGGCCGCGGCACGGGCTCGGAATTGCGCCAGCCGCTCGGCTACACCATGGTCGGCGGCCTGGTCCTGAGCCAGGCGCTGACCCTGTTCACGACGCCGGTCATTTACCTGTACCTCGACGAGCTCAGTCTGTGGTTCAAGAATCGGCGCCGGCGCGAGAAGGCCCCCGCGCGCAGCGATCCTGACCCGACGCTGCGCGGGCCTGATCCGACGCTGCGCGGGCCTGGGACGCCGCCGTTCGAAGGCGTGACGTGAAGATCCTGCTGGTCGAGGACAATGAGCGGGTCACCCAGTTCGTCGTCAAGGGCCTGCACGAGGCAGGCCACACCACGGATCACGCGGGCAATGGACGCGACGGCCTGTTCCTCGCGGCGAGCGAACGCTACGATGTCATCATCATGGATCGGATGCTGCCCGGAGAGATTGACGGCCTCGCCATCATCGAAGTGCTGCGCAGGACCGGCACGCGCACGCCGATCCTGATCTTGAGCGCCCTCTCCGAGGTCGATGACCGGATCCGCGGACTGCGCAGCGGCGGCGACGACTATTTGACCAAGCCCTTCGCGTTCGGCGAATTGCTCGCGCGCCTCGACGCCTTGCACCGCCGCGCGGACGGCATCAGCACCGAGATACCGCTCAGTGTCGGCGATTTGCATCTGGATCCCCTGACGCGCAAGGTCAGCCGCGGCGAGCGCCAGATAACGCTGCAGCCGCGCGAATTCAAGCTGCTCGAGTACCTGATGCGCCACGCCGGACAGGTGGTCACACGCACCATGCTGCTGGAAAATGTGTGGGACTACCATTTCGATCCGCAAACGAACGTGGTCGACGTACATATCAGCAAATTGCGTCAAAAGATCGATGCCGAGTCCGAGCGTCCGCTGCTGCGCACGGTGCGCAACGCCGGCTACACGGTGACTGCCGAATGATCCGTTCCTCGGCGCTGTCGCTGGCCTTGGGATATGTCGCGCTCGGCATCACGGCCCTCGTGCTGTTCGCGGCACCGCTGTGGTACGCCTGGCAGGTCACCATCCGCGACGGCCGGGTGGAGATTCTGCTCGCCGACGCGCAGCGTCTCACCGATGTATATCGGCGGGATGGCGCCATGGGTCTCAAAAACTTCATCGATGCGCGCGTGGGCATGCAGATCGCCAACGAAAGAATCCTGCTGTTGACCGACGAGTCCCTGCACCCTCTGGCCGGCAATCTGCCGGGATGGCCGTCCACGCTGCCCGCCACTCCCGGCAACTACACACTGCAAGTCGAAGTGGGCAATCAAGGCATCCACCCCGCCCTGGTGCATGTCGCGATGCTCGGCAACTACAGGCTGCTGGTCGGCAGGGACAACTCGCTGTTTGCACCACTGCAATCGCGCTTCTGGGTCGGGCTGGCGGCGGCCATTGCCGTGCTGTCGATCGCCGGCCTCCTGATCGGACTCATCACGCGGCGCGCGCTCATGTCGCGGGTCGACAGCATCCGTCAAACGGTCTCCGCGATCATTCACGGCGATCTGAAGCATCGTCTGCCCACCCATCTCGATGAGGACGAACTCAATACGCTGTCGCGCACGATCAACGGCATGCTCGATCAGATCGAGCTATTGGTGCACGGCGTGCGCAATGTCTCCAATTCGATTGCCCACGATCTGCGCACGCCGCTCGCCGAATTGCGCTCGCGTCTCGAGGAACTATCGCTCATACGGCCGCCGTCCGAGCAAGCCTATGCGGAGATCGACGGCGCGGTCGCCGACGTCGACCGGGTGATTCGCATCTTCGACGCGCTGCTGCGGCTCGCGGAAATAGACGCCGGTATGCGCCGTTCGGGATTCGTCCGGCTCGATGCGGCGGAGCTTGCGGCGAACGCGGTCGAGTTCTACGCGCCGGCGGCGGAACTCAAGAATATCCGTCTCACGCTGATATCGGAGGGCACCTTGCCCGTCTCCGGCGATCCGGTGCTGCTGTCGCAGGCCTTGAGCAACATGCTCGACAATGCGCTCAAATACGCGCCGGTGAACGGCTCGATCGAGGTTGCGGTTCGAAGGCGCGGCGACGGCGGCGCCGACATGTCGGTCGCCGACGATGGCCCGGGAATCGCGGACTCGGAAAAGGCCAAAGTCGTGGAGCGCTTCTATCGCGGCGACGCGAGCCGCGGCACGCCGGGCGTGGGTTTGGGCTTGAGCCTGGTACAGGCGGTCGCGAAACTGCACGGCAGCGCGCTGGAACTCATGGACCGCCATCCGGGTTTGTGCATCAGGCTGTCGATTCCTCCCGATGAGGCCGCGGTTGCGGCACCTCCCGAGCCCGCGCCGGCCGCTGAACGAATTTCAATTGACCATAACCCGCAATTGATCTCACAATAATCACGCCGTTTTTCTCGCCGGTCCCGCCGGCGCACCACACTAGGGCGCGCAAATAATTTTGCGATGCGAAATCTGGCAGGATTGAGACGCAGTTCGAAGTTTTCGCAGGCTCGCCGACGCTACCCTGTCAGCGGCCGGCTATGATAATGATCACACTGCAAAGGGAATTCGCGATGTCCTTGAAAGCCTTGTTTTTCTCGCTCGGATGCGTCATTGCCTGGTTCGTGTTGTTGCCGCTGCTCGTGATCGGCGGCGGAATGGCACTGTTGGTTCATGCGATCTTCGGCGAACTCGCGGCCTTCATCACGGGCAATGCCGGCCCATCCATCGATCGGTCCACTGCGCGCGAGATCGCGCGACGCATGTGCGGCGGCTACGCCGGCGCCGCGCGCGTTCACTGGCGCAACACTTCTCGTTGATCTCGAGCGCCGCACCCGGCCGTAGGCCGCGTGCGCCTTACTTGCGTGCGCGGCCCCAGGTGAACATCTTCGTCACGGCATAGTTCCAAACCGCCCCGACCAGAATTCCCGCGATCGCCGCAGGGAACCAGCCGCGGCCCAATCCGAAGACCGCATAGGCGACGCCGAGATTCGCGAATCCGCCGATACTGCAGGCAAGCACGAAGGAGATCCAGCCTTTCAACCAGCGCCTGCCCGTGAGGCGCATGTCGCGATAGGTGAGAACGTTGTTCACGGCGAAATTGAACGTCATCGCACACAGCGTTGCGCTCGCCTGGCCTTCGACGAAAGTTCGATGCAGCCCTTGATACACCACGCTGAGCACCAGGAAATGCACGGCGACGCCCGCGGTCCCGACGATCGAAAAGGCGAGGAAGCGCACCGGCACGAATCGGCCGACCAACTTATCCAGCAGCAGCATGGCGTAATCCCACGCTGTCAGGGAATCGAGCTTGCTCTCGCCGGCCCGCCGCAATCCGAACCGGTACGGCAACTCCTCGAAGCGCAGCGGCGTCGGCGAGGATGCGAACAAGTCGGCCAGTATCTTGAATCCAATCGCCGATAGCCGGTGCACGGAGTCGGTGAGCACCGAGCGGCGCATCATGAAGAAGCCGCTCATCGGGTCGGTCAAGTTGCCGGGCATGAGCACCCGGCTCAAGCGCATGGCGATGCGGCTCATGCGGGCGCGCCGCGCGTCCCAATCGCCGATGCCGCCGCCGGGCGCGTAGCGGCTGCCGACCACGATGTCGGTCTCGCCGCGCTTCAGCGTGTCGAGCATCTGCGGCAGCAATCGTTCATCGTGCTGCATATCGGCATCGATCACGGCCAGGTACGGTGCGGTACTCGCGAGCATGCCCTCGATGCAGGCCGAGGACAGACCGCGGCGGCCGATCCTCTGCAGGCAGCGTATGCGCCCGTCCGCGCCGGCGAGTTCACGCACGAGATCGGCGGTGCCGTCGGGAGAATCGTCGTCGACGAACACCACTTCCCAGGAGCGCTCGCCCAAGCACGCAACGAGCCGTCCGATCAGTTCGGCGACATTCTCGCGTTCGTTGAAGGTCGGCACGATGACGGACAACTCCGGACCGCAACGCGGTGCGGTTCGGTCCGGCACCGAGACCTTGTCATCGAAATACGGCTCGAGCGCTCGGTGTTGTTCGACGGCGATCATCGCGCGTTGTGTCTCCCATTGCGTAGGCCGGAATCCTCGAGCGCACGCGACATATATTGCTACTATAGTAGCGCCCCATTACCCCGCCTCAACAATAACAGGGATTGCAGGCCATGAACCGCTATATCGCGACTGCGATAGCGCCGCTCATCGACGTCCTCTTCTTCGATCTGTCGATCGCCGCCGGGGCATCGTTGCAGGCCAGCCATATGGCCGCATTTGCGATCGCCATCATATTGAATTACCTATTGAAACTTCGTTCAACAGTTGTTGTGGCCGGGCGAAGCAGGGATTTTGCGCTGCTTGTCCGGCTGCTGATCGTCGCCTTGCTGGCCCTGTTTCTGCGCGGCGGCGTCCTCGGCTTGCTGACGCAAAGCTGGGGCTGGCCGGCACAGCTGGCCATAGTGCCCGCGGTGGCCGCCGGGCTCGCGGTCACGATGCCGGGGGTTTCGCATGCCGTCACATGGACGCGCGGGGGTTCGCCCGTGCCGGCACTCGCGATGTATCTGATTGCCTATGCATTCGCACTGCGTTTGGTGTATCTCGGATCCGCCGAACTCTTGCCCGAGGAGGCGTACTACTGGAACTACTCACGCCATCTCGACATCGGTTACCTCGACCACCCGCCCATGGTGGCATGGCTGATCAAGCTCGGCACCGCGATCTTCGGTCCATCGGAGTTCGGGGTTCGCATCGGCGCCGTCGCCTGCACCGTGCTTACCTCCATCTTCACGTATCGCCTGTCACGCAATCTCTTCGGCCAGGCAAGCGCGCTCGGCGCGGTGTTATTGGCCCAATCCCTGCCCTTCTTTTTTTTATCGGGAATGCTCATGACCCCCGACTCGCCGCTGACCGCGGCGTGGGCCGCCTGCCTGTATTTTCTGGAACGCGCGCTCGCCGCGGAACAGCCCAAGGCGTGGCGTGGAGTGGGGGTGAGCGTCGGCCTCGGGCTCATTTCGAAATACTCGATCGGGCTGCTCGCTCCCGTGACGCTGCTTTGCCTGCTGCGGAGCCCTGAATCGCGCCGCTGGTGGCGGCGCCCGCAGCCATACGGGGCGGTGTTGCTGGCGCTCGCGATCTTCTCGCCGGTGATCATCTGGAATGCGCAACACGAGTGGGCGTCCTTCACCTTCCAAACGTCGCGGCGTCTGGCGGAGGCGCCCAGATTCGCCCTGCACAGATTGATTGTCTCTGCGCTCATCCTCATCACGCCGACGGGCCTGCTGGCGGTCGCGGCGGCATCCTGGCGCGGCACACCGCCGCGCTCCGGCGAAGATGCGGGCCTTGCCGCCGCGCGCGGATGGCTGCTCATCCGCGCAGCTATTTTCGTTCCTCTCGCGGTGTTCGCCGTATTCAGCCTGCGCCACGACGTGAAGCTCGACTGGACCGGTGCGCCGTGGACCGCGGCGCTCCCCGTCATGGCGGTCGGAATGGCTGCCGGCCCGGAGGATCTCGCGGGTATTCGAGCATGGGTGCGCGCCGCATGGGCGCCGACGCTCGTGACGCTGATGTTGATTTACGGCGCCGGTCTGCACTATCTGGTGTTGGGACTTCCGGGCATCGGTTACGGCAAGCACATCGAACTCGTTCCGGTCGGTTGGCGCGAGATGAGCCGGCAGATCACCGAGGTCACCGCGGCCATCCGCCGCGAGACGGGCGCTGCGCCGCTGATCGTCGGCATGGATCGCTACGCCGTGGCGAGCGAGTTGGCATTCTATGCCGCCGCACAAAGAGCCCCGGCCGTGAATCTATCGAGCCAGCATCTGTTCGGCGGACTCGGCCTCATGTACGAGCGGTGGATTCCGGCCGAGTCGCAGGACGGCCGAACATTGCTGCTGGTCGCGCTCGATCGGTCAGACCTCGAGGGCAAGGAGATCGCGTCCCATGTGGAACGCCTGGGACCGATCACGGAAGCCGCGTTGACGAAGGACGGCCGGATCGTGCGGCACTACTATTACCGGGTCGGCTACCGCTATTCGCATGCCGCAACGACGGGATGATAAAGTGCGGCATGATGAACATATGCCGGAAATTCGCGATGTGGGTGCCGGCCGCCGCCTGCGTCATGCACGCGGGGATCCTCGCCGCTCAAACCCCCGAACAGGCGAAAATGTGGGAGGCCGAGCGGGCGCAGACGCTGGCCGATCAGAAGGCAAAAGCCGAGCAGCTCGCCGCGCAGCGGGCCGCCCGCAAGGCCGACCCCATGGGATGGGTGCGTACGCTCGATCCGATGTCCGCCGGAGGCTGGACGTTCAGAGCGGTCGGTGCGGAAGGGACCTGGGCGACGTTCAGCACCGAGCATCAATTGAAGCGTTCGGGTCACATCGTGACCGTTTGGCTGAGACAGGAATTTCCGGAGCCGCAGAAAAACCCGGACGGCGATTTTTACTCGAGTGACGTCGAGAGGCTTCAATACGATTGCACCAAAGAGCAGGCCCGGGCGCTCATCGTCATCTATTACTCGGGCAACAATCTTGCCGGCAGCCAGCAAACCGAAGAAGCCGACATCAAGCAGCTGCCATGGGAGCCGATCGTGCCCGGGACACAAAGTGAATTAATGTTTCATTGGGCCTGTGGCGCCGCTCAAGGTCGTTAAAGTGCGTCGCTAACCGAGGTGGCACGCTAGCAGGGGCGCGACCAGCATAGGTGCACGCTGGCGGCCAGCAGCCGCGCTCGATCCGCGCACGGGCCCACCAGGATCTCCACCTCGCCGGGTTCGTACACCGGCTCGAGATCCAGTCCGAGAAAACGCAAATCCCAGGCATTCAGTGTCAGGCTCACCGTGCCCGCATCGCCCGGCGCCAAGCGGATCTTGGCGAAACCTTTGAGCTCGAGCAGCGGCCGCGCGACGCTCGCGACCTTGTCATGCGTGAACAAGAACACCGTCTCCTCGGCCGCCGCCGCGCCCTCATTGCGCACCTCGACGTGAATGCGAATGTCGTCATGCTCTTCGACTTCCTGCGGCGTCACGCGAAGATTCGACAGGGTGAACCGCCCATAGGTGAGCCCGTGGCCGAAGGGAAACTGCGGCTCGTTCGCCACGTCGAGATACTTGCTGGTGTAATGGTCCTTCGGATCCGCCGGCCGGCCGGTCGGGCGCTCGCCGAAGAATATCGGTATTTGGCCCAGGGCGCGGGCCCAGGTCACGGGAGTGCGGCCGCTCGGACTCACCCGCCCGGTCACGACATCGCCGATGGCATTGCCCGCCTCGCTGCCCAAGAACCAGGCGGCGAGCACGGCGTCGGCCTGCTCGAACAACCACGGCACGATCAGCGGGCGGCCGGAGAAGAGCACGACGATCACGGGCTTTGCGAGCGCGCGGGCACGGTCGAACACCGCTTCGGCGAATCGCCGCTGCTGTCCGGGAAGACCAAGATGCGCCCGGCTGGCCGCCTCTCCGCTCATGGTGGCGGCTTCTCCCACACACAGCAGGATGGCGTCCGCCGCCGCGCACAAATCGAGCGCGGCCGCCATCCCTGAGACGTCTTCACCGTCGATGGCAACGCCCGGCGCGTACAGCACCCGGGGTTCCGATAAGGCGGAGCGCAATCCGGCGAAGACGGTCACTTGTCCGTCCGGCTCCGCGGCGCCCCACCAGGGTCCGCGCATCTCGGCCGGTGCGTCCGCAAGCGGCCCCAAGACCGCGATCCGCGCGAGCGACTTCGCGAGCGGCAGCGCTTGATGGTCATTTTTCAGCATCACGATGGCGCGCGCGCCGACCGCACGCGCCAGTTGCCGTCGATGCGCCACGGCTGCGGCGGATTCCGCCGTGGCGCCGCGGCGATAGGGGTCATCGAACAAACCCAATCGCTCCTTCAGCCGGAGCACGCGGCGTACCGATTCGTCGATTTCCGCCACCGTCACGAGGCCGCGCTCGAGGGCGACCGGCAAGCCGCGACGATACGCATCGGCCATCATGTCGATATCGACACCGGCCTTGAGCGCGAGCACGGCCGCCCCGGTGAGATCGGCGGCGATGCCGTGATGCATCAGTTCGGCGATGGCATTGTAGTCGCTGACGATGACCCCGTTGAAACCGAATCGTCCGCGCAGCCAACCGCGCAGCAGCGCGTGGTTCGCCGTCATCGGCACACCGGCAAGATCGTTGAACGCCGGCATGACGGCCGCGACGCCGGCGCTCACCGCCGCCGCAAACGGCGGCATGTACACTTCTCGCACGGTGCGCTCGGAGACGTCGACGGACGCGTATTCGCGTCCCGCCGTCCCGGCACCATAGGCGCAGTAATGCTTGGCGACGGCGGCGAGCGAATCCTTCGCGGCGAGATCGGCGCCTTCGAAACCGCGCACCTTGGCTTCCGCGATGCGTGCACCGAGGAAGGGATCCTCGCCCGGACCCTCGGCGCTACGGCCCCAGCGCGGATCGCGCGCCACATCCAGCATGGGTGCGAAAGTCATGGCGAGCCCGTCGGCCGCAGCTTCCTTGGCGCACTCGCGCGCGGTCAGCTCCCAGGTTTGCGCGTCGAACAGCGCCGCCTCGCCCAAAGGAATCGGAAACAACGTACGATGGCCGTGGATCGCATCGAACCCGATCAGCAGCGGGATGCCGAGGCGCGACTCCTCGACGGCGAGCCGCTGCATCTCGCGCACGTGCTCCGCGCCGACCATGTTGAGCAGGTTGCCGATCGTGCCCGCCTTGATCGCCTCGGTCGAATCACCCGCGATGACCGGCCCGGTGACCGCATAGGTCGAGGCCGTCATGGTGAGCTGGCCCAACTTCTCCGCCACGGTCATTTTGGCGATCAAGGCTTCGATCCGGTTCACTCAAATCCCCTTCTTGGCGTCGGCGTTGCGAGATAATGGCGCTCATGACAAAACCCGTGCCCGATCCGGACGAGATTGCCAACTCCGCCCTCGTACCGCAACTGCGCATGATGCGCCGTGCCCTGTTCGCATCGCCGGTCCGAAATACGCTGTTTTGGTTATCCGCCGCGATATTTCTCGTCATCGCCACGACGGCATACGGTCAGATCCGCCTCAATGGCTGGAATCAACCCTTCTATGATGCGCTGTCCCGGCGCGACTTGCCGCGTTTCCTCGTGCAATTGGGAATCTTCGGCCTGCTCGCCGGAGCGCTGTTGATCCTGAACGTGGCGCAGCGCTGGCTCACAGAAACGCTGAAACTGCGGCTGCGGCAGGGCCTGGTGCACGATCTGATTCAGAACTGGCTGCTGCCGGGCCGCGCTTTTCGGCTGGCGAACGCCGGCGCGATCGGCGTGAACCCCGATCAACGCATGCACGAGGACGCGCGCCACCTGACCGAGCTGTCCGCCGACCTAGGCATCGGTCTGCTGCAGTCATCGATCCTGCTGATCACTTTCGTGAAGATTCTGTGGTCTCTGTCGAGTGACTTCGCATTCCATGTCAGCGGACGCATTGTTACGGTCCCCGGTTACATGGTGTGGGCGGCCGTCCTGTATTCGGGGTCCGCCTCGCTGCTGAGTTATTGGGTGGGCCGCAGTCTCATCGAGCGCAATGCCGAGCGTTACGCGCGAGAGGCCGATTTGCGTTTCTCGTTGGTGCGCGTCAATGAACACATTGACGCGATTGCGCTCAGCGCCGGCGAGGCCGATGAAGCACGCCGCCTCGATCTCGATCTGTCCGCCGTGCTTGCCGCCACCGCACGGCTCGTGACCGGACTCACCAATCTTACGTGGATCACAGGCGGCTACGGCTGGTTTACGCTGGTCGCCCCGATACTCGTCGCCGCCCCGCTGTATTTTGCAGGCAACATCTCGTTCGGCGGACTGATGCTGGCATCGGGAGCCTTCAATCAAGTGCAATCCTCGCTGCGCTGGTTCGTCGATAATTTCAGCACCATCGCCGACTGGCGCGCCACGCTGCTGCGCGTCGCGAGCTTCCGCCGCGCCGTCGTCGAGACGGATGAGATCCACCCGGTCGAAAGCCAGATCGTGTACGCCGAAGGCAGCCCGGGCACGATCGAGATCGACGATCTCGAAATCGCCTCCCCGGCCGGCGCCACCATGCTCACGGAAAAGAAGGTGCGGATCACGGCCGGGGAACGCGTCTTGATCGTCGGCGACTCCGGCACCGGCAAGACCCTGTTGTTTCGCACGCTGGCGGGACTGTGGCCATGGGGCGCGGGGCGAATCGTGCATCCCAAGGGTCAGGAAATCTTGTACATGCCCCGCATCCCGTACCTTCCTCCCGGCACCTTGCGCGAAATACTCGCCTACCCGAGTGCGGCCACGAACTTTCAAGCCGACGCGTTTGCAAAGGCGCTCGCGCGCGTCGGTTTGGAGCGGCTCTTGCCGCAGCTCGATCTGGCGCAGCGCTGGGATCGGGAATTGAGCGAGGATGAACAGCAGACTCTGGCATTTGCCCGCGTCGTCCTGCACGCGCCGCCCTGGGTGTTGATCGATGAGGTGCTGGATGCACTCGAGGACGACGCGCGCGATCGCATCGCCGATATCTTCGTCAAGGATCTGCCGCATACGGGCGTGATTCACATCGGGCGCGCGGAAGAGCACGGGCATTTATTTTCGCGCGTGCTGCATCTGGTCAAGGACCCCGGCCTGCGCAGGCTCGGAACGGCGGAGGCTGCCAAGGCTGCGCCGCAGACGGCCTGAGCCGGGCCTTTGGAACGTGCGCCCACGCGGGCGCCCAGGTTCAACGCCTGGCGAGCAGCAGCGTGATCAGCGCGGTCACCAGCGACACGAAGACCGTGGTGGTAATCCCGAAGATGCCGTCCTTATGCTCCCGATACCACAGATCGATGCGCCCTCGGCGGGTATGCAGGCGAATGGCGCGGTCCGCACCGGCGAATGTCACCGCGACCAACATCGTCGCATCGTTGCGCTTGGTGAGCCTGATCAGCCTGCGGTACTGCAGATAGCGAAGCGGCAATTCGAGCTTGGCGGCAATGAGTTTCGTTTGGACATCCGGCGGAAAGATTGACGTATCGACGCTTTGCAACTGTTCATCGCGGATCCAGGTATCGCCCTCCCGCAGCGGATGCACGGCGAGCCACAGGATCTGTTCGCCGGTGACCTCGACTTCCTCATCGATGTTCTCGCGATAGTAGTACAGGCCGTGCAGGATCCGATCTTCGTCGTCTCGACTCATGCGCCAAAGTCTACCGGTTCGCTGGGTGACCGGCGCGCGACTTTCCTGTGCGCATTTTGCATAATTGCGTGGCGGCTTTGACAGAATACGACATGCGCGGGCGAGCGATGTTGAAACGGTAAAAGTGCCCGGCCCGTGGGAGAGAGGGAGTCGGCGGGCAACGGGGGAGAAGAGGAGTTGCCCGCCGGCTCCCTCTCCCCCACTGACCGGGCACTTGGACCGGTTCACAGTACTCGCCACGGATTGCGGCGATCATGTATTCGCCAACGCATCAAATGTCACCGACGCATTAATCATCACGAAAGAACGTTTAGAATTTTTCGCGAGGAACGACTCATGGCGTGGCAATTTGCCGAGCGGAAAGAATTGATCGCGCGGTGCAGATTCGCACTGCTCTTGTGGTTCGCCGCAGCTGGTGCATTCGTGCCGGCGAGCGCGTTTGCGGCCAGCATCCTGTTCATCGGCAACAGCTTCACCTTCGCTTACCTCTCGCCGGTGCGCGATTACCGGCCTGACACGGTCACGGATTTGAACGGCCAAGGGATTGGCGGCGTGCCTGCGCTGTTCAAGTCGTTCACCTCGGAGGCCGGTTTCAATTACGACGTGTTCCTGGAAACCGAACCCGGGATCGGCATCGACTGGCATGTCGACCATAAGTTGGGCGTCATCGGACAGCGATCGTGGGATGTCGTGGTGCTGCAGGGCTATAGCACTCTCGATCCGAGAAAACCCGGCGATGCGACCGTCATCACGGCCGCCGTGCATCAGATGGCCGAGTTCCTGCGCATCAAGAATCCCGCGGTCGACATCCGCCTCATGGCGACCTGGTCGCGCGCCGATCAAACCTATGAGCCCAAGGGCGCATGGTATGGCAAGCCGATCGAGACGATGGCCAAGGACGTGCGGGCGGGCTATGACCTCGCCGCCAAGGGCACCCCCGGCGTCAAGTCCGTGGTGCCGGTCGGGGAGGCCTGGACGCGCGCCATGCATGCGGGCGTGGCCGACCCCAATCCGTACGATGGCATCGACGCCGGGAAGATCGACTTATGGGCTTACGATCACTATCACGCGAGCACATATGGCTACTATCTGGAAGCGCTCATGCTGTTCGGCAACATCACGGGACTGGACCCACGTTCCCTGGGCGATGGTGAGTGTTCAGGTGTTGAACTCGGCCTGTCCCGCCAGCAGGTGGGAGCCCTGGAACAGGTGGCCTTTGACGAACTGATGGCCGACGGCTCAATCACTGCCACCCCGCAAAAATTCGCTAAATCCGCCGCACCGGCGCCTTGTCCGGGCTCGCATTGAAACTGCCAAGGACTTCACGGAGCCGTTTTTGCGGCTGTGGGAAGGTGTCGTGCCATGCAAGACGATCGGTTGGATGAGCACTTTTCGTTGGGGTTGCGCAACATCCGGCGTGCCATCGAGGCCCGACTCGAGGCCTTCGGCATGCAAAGACAAAGCCTCGGCGACACGTCTAACGGGT
>Ga0181537_10002798_pt1 | contig 15177 bp, 18 predicted proteins | sample PEATcosm2014_Bin_39_FD_119765 | JGI IMG/M metagenome (GOLD analysis project Ga0181537, IMG submission 119765) | Peatland microbial communities from MTU Mesocosm Facility, Houghton, MI, USA - PEATcosm2014_Bin23_10_metaG | ecosystem: Environmental > Terrestrial > Soil > Wetlands > Peat | place... | reverse complement strand
TTCAATTCGCGGCGATGGCCAGGCAATGCGATTTGCCGGACGGGCCGAAAATGATTTTAAGCGGCGGCGGACGCGGTTCGGCCAAAAGCCATGCGGTGCTGGCCCAAATCTTTGCCGACGATTGCCAGCGGGTAAAAGGCTTGAAATGCCTTTTCATCCGCAAGGTTGGCCAGGCCAACAAGGAACAGGTGAATGACTTTGTTAAAAAACTTTGTTCAGGACTGAAACATCAATACAAGGAATCACCCCCGCCAAAAATAGAATTTGAAAACGGATCGTTTGTCCTGCTGGGAAATTTCAAGGATGAAAAGGACATCGACAAGTATCTTGGAAATGAATACGACCTGATTTATATCATGGAATCGAACCAGCTTACCCAGACCAAGAAAATCGCCATCCTGTCCTGTCTCCGCACCAACAAACCAAACTGGCGCCCCCGCTGTTATCAGGATACCAACCCCGGCGGCATTGACCACGTGGCCAACAAGCGTCTTTTCGTGGATCCGTGGAAGGCGGGAATGGAAATCGAGACGCGATATATTCATTCGACCGTTGATGACAACAAATTCGTAAACAAGGAATACAAGGAATTTCTGGAAAAGCTTGTCGGCTGGCAGCGTGAGGCATGGTTGCATGGCTCATGGGAATTCATGGCCGGCGCATTTTTTAGTAACTTTTATCACGACATCCACGTCTATCCCAATCCCCAGACGGATTTAAACGAACGGGCGGTCATGCGCTGGTTTGCCGGATTGGATTACGGATTTTCCCATCCCTCCGCATTTGTGCTTTGCTGCGAGGATGAAGGCGGGAATGTTTTTGCCGTGGCGGAATATTCCGCGAGCAACACCATCATCGAGGAACACGCCGCCAACATCCGCGATTTGCTATCGCTTCACAACCTGGAACCGGAAGACTTGGAATTTATCGCCGCCGGCAAGGACTGTTTTCGCGTGGACAAGGATGGCTCAACGGTCGAGACGGAATATCGCGATCGCGGCATCCTGCTGACTCCGGTTCATATTGACCGCATCAACGCATGGTCACAAGTGGCGGAATTATTCGGTGATGTCCAAAATCAAATCAAGCCGCGCGGATTCATTCACAAGAACTGCAATAATTTAATCGAGCAAATCCAATCGGCTCAATCCGACCCGAAAAAACCCAATGACATTTTAAAGATGAATGCCGATCCCGAAACGGGTGAAGGGGGCGATGACGTGCTCGAAGCCTACCGCAACGCCTGTGTAATGGCGTACAGCAGTCTTTTAAAGAATGCCATTGCATTGCCAACCGGCAGTTTCAAATCCCTTGTGGAACCAATGCCGGAGCCGGAGTCGGTCGAGGCGATAATGATCGAATCGGAAACACTTGACGGACGCGATTTAATGAGCTATTAATGGAGTCTGAGTTGAGTGTGTTTCCGGGTGAATGTCCGGCGCAGGTTTTTCATATTTCCTGCGCCGGATTTTTATTGCTTGCAAAAAGTCAAGGTTAGATTTACTAATCATTTGATGAATTTTTCTAATCTGATGCCCGGATTTCTGAAGCGTTCGCCGCAGCCGCTCGGCATTCAGAACAAGGAAAGGGTTATTTCCGATGCGGAAGCCAGCCTTTTGCTTGAAATTCAGGCTCGACTTTCCGGTCTTGGCGAGCCGCCCCAACTGGGCAATCGCATTGTTCTGGCCGATATTCAAAAGGCCATCCGCATGGCTGAATTGGGCGAACCCTACTGGATGTTCGCCCTTTTTCGTGACATGATCGAAAATGACCCGCATTTGCAATCGGAAATTGGCAAGCGCGTCATGTCGTTCATGGGCCAGAACGAGACGATTGAGCCGCTTGATCCCGATAAAAAAGAGGATGTCGAAGCGCAGGAATTTATCGAGGACATCATCAGGAATTGCGAGAATTGGCGCGAGGGTAATATTCATCTTGCCCAGGGCCATATCTGGCCGGTTGCCGGCTGTGAAAAGATTTTTGCTCCGGTCGAGGCTGATGAAAAGTTGAATTTTCGTCATCCGACAACTTGGAAATTAAAAAAGCTTCATCCGATACCGTGGCCGTTATTCACATATAAAGTCGCCTATTGGAACGTCTCGGCGGTCGGCGGATACCCCGAACAATCGATGGCAGCGAAGAATCTTTATAATCCGGGCACGGGTGCCGTGCCGATTAATAATCCGCCAGGAATCACGGCTTATCACGGTGTCAAAGGTTCGGATGTGCCCGATGTTTATTTGTGGAATCCCCAGGACTGGCATCCTGATTTGAGATTTTACGGGACGCTTGATAATGGAATGATTGACTGGACGCTTTCCACCGGCTACAAGCCCGACAAATTAAAACATGTCATTCATTCCGCCCAGGTGTCAACCTCAGGAATGCGTGATAATTTTGGCTCGGTCTTGCGGTCTTTAATCCCCTATTGGTTTTACAAAAAGAATTTGCTGGATTGGTTCATGCACAACATGGAGCGGTACGGCTCTCCATTCGTTGTGGCAAATGCGAATATGGCGAATAAAAACGTGTCGGATATTCTTACGAAAGCCTTCAAGGAATCCTCGATTTTAAAAGCCCTGATTGTTCCGCCGGGGACGAAAGTGGAATTGAAAGAGATTCAAGTATCCGGCATGGCAGATGGTTTTGCGAAGGGTATTGAGGTTTTAAACACCGAGGAGACGAAGGCGATTTTAGGGCAGACACTTTCGACATCTTCAAAAGGCTCTGGAATGATGGGCGGCTCTGGCGTGGCCGATCTTCATGGCGAAGTCAAGGAGGAATGGAGCCAGTTTGACAAGCGTTCTTTCTGTGAAATGCAGTCTCAGCAGATGTTTACGCCCATCCTGAGATTAAATGGTTACAGGGGCAATTGCCGGAGTGTTCGCGGGGGGATTTCAATGCAGCAGGGGGCGCTGCTTTCAACTTCAATTCAAAAACTTTTCTTGTCCGGCATTCGCGTTAAAAAAGAGGATGAGCAGAAGCTCTCAAATATTTTTTCAATCAAACTGGAAACTTTTGATCCGATGGAACAGAAAGAGGCGATTGACCCGAAATCCAAAAATGACAAGTCCCGAAAAGACAAATCCAATCCAAAGGATTGACACGAGTCTGGCGGCGCGTTTACTCGGCTGGCATGTGACCACGATCCACAAGTGGCGCAGATTGGGAAAGATTCATTCCGCGCGCCGCAAATCATCCGCCTTGCAAGCTCCGTGGGACTATGACCGCGAGGAAATCATTCAAATTCGCAATGCAAGTCATCAATGACCAATGGACTCCGTTTTTAAAATCCCTTCGTGGAAAAGTTTCAAGGCAGGGACGGAAGCAATTGCTTTTTCAATGCATCGGCGATATTTACGATCAGGCACTTTTGACTTTTGGTGCCAATGGTCAGGACCGGCCCGCTGATTGGGCGGAATTAAAGCAGGAATATGCGGATGAATATCACGGGGGTGACACGACTCCGACTTTGATTCTGGATGAACAGGAGCACTCTCAAATTAATGGAACCACAAAGCGGCTGGTGGATAGTTTTAAAACGCGGATAACGAGCAATTACGCTTCAATTACAAACACGGCCCCGTATGCGGATCAGCATCAGTTTGGGGCGGCTTACAAGGGGCTTCCGGCACGGCCTTACTATCCGGTGAATTCGGACGGGACAAAACTGACCCCTGAGGCGGAGGCGCGATTGGCGAAGATTCTGGATGACTGGTTTCGATTTTAAGAAAATCAAATTTTTCTTGAATCGAAACTGACCATCTCATTTTAAAAACCTTGGGTTAAGTTCAAAGCAACGACGGATGGAGGCTTGCGAAAGTTTTAAAAACGAATCAACTTTCAATTTTGTCTTTTTTCTTTCTGGCGGCTTCATGTTTTTTAATTTCCCCTTTTCGGTTAAACGGAAATTGCAGGTCGTAAAATCCCCAGAGCCTTCGCATCCAAGTGCGATCAACGATGCGAATTGATCTGTTCATTTTTCCTTGATCGACTCGCAGACCTCCGTGAGTCCGACTGCGTTTTTAATAACGCGCGAACCAATTCGGATTTTTAATCCGTCCTTCGTGCGTTCAAAGGTTGCCGATTTTCCTTCGACGATCTCTTTTGATCCGTCTCCATGCCAGATGCAGAATTTTTTCATTGCCACATTTTTACGCTGATTTCCTAAAAATTGCAATAGGCGGGTGTATAAACTTTCTAACTATTAACTTCACTTATCGTTTGCATTTTAAAATCTACTGGGTTAAAAGTCGCTTAGATGACGACGGATTCGACATTGCATTTCTACGGCGATATTCAAAAGGTTGATCCTTGTGGAGATGGCAGTGTGGTCATTTCCGGCATTGCTTCAACCGAAGCCACGGATGCAGACGGTGAAGTGGTGACAGCCGATGCGATGCGAAAAGCGCTCCCCGCCTATCTCGCCAACGGCACTGTCCGCGAAATGCATGACAAGATTGCTGCTGGCAAGCCAATTTCCGCTTTTGTCGATGACGATGGCCGGACTCATTTCACCGCCCGCATTGTTGATCCCGGCACAGTGGCAAAAATCAAGGCCGGTGTTTTGAAGGGATTTTCCATCGGCGGCAAGGCTCTTAAAAAGATTGGGAACAAAATCACCGAACTCCTTTTGCGCGATATTTCCGTCGTCGATCTCCCGAACAATCCCGATGCCTGGTTCTCCATTATTAAATTTGAAAAGCCCGAAGAAAAGCCTATGAAAAAATGCAAACATTGCGATGAAGACATGGAAAAGTGCGGGGGCAAATGCTCCGGCGCGATGGCCGAAAAGAAAAAGGATGAGCGAATCGAGGCCATCTTTTCCACCGTCGATACTTTGGTGAAGGGCTTTGAGTCCTTGCAGTCCAAAATTTCCGCCATTCCTGCGGCTCCGGCCGTGCCCGCCGAATTGACAAAGGCGCTGTCCGAAATCGGCGATATTAAAAAGCGTCTTGAGGACGCCACGGCTGCAACAATCGAGACCGAACGCACGAATTTGATTCAAAAAATGGTCGCGGAAGGCCGCATCGTTTACAAGGAAGACGGCACGGCGAATACTCCCGAAGATCTCAAGAAAATGGATTTGTCGGTCTTGAAAATCCTCGCTAAAAACGCGCAGGCACTCCCTTTGGTCGCCAAGGCGGTTTACAAAGGTATTGGAACTCCGCCCAACGAAAAAACAATCCCGCTCGGCAAGGATGGGAAGGCTTTGACCGGAGCCGCTTTGACTGAGGCCGGTTTGATGGTCGCCGGCTACGACGATCTGGAAAAAATGATTGCAGCCCAATCGCCCAAATAACTTAATTTTATGGCAAACGAATTTGCAACACTGAAGGACATAACGGCATTGAACGGGCTGACGATGCCCGGCACTGTCGGACTTGTTGATAACATCATCAACGTCGCCCCCGAATTGGATCGTGTGCTTGGCCGGCCGATTCCGGGCATTAGCTATGAAGCGACGATCCTGACCGCGCTTGGCAATAACGGCGCTTTCCGCCGGGTCAATTCTGGTGTGGCATTATCCGCCCCGTCAATTGATTCAAAGCGGTTCAATTGTTTTCCTTGGGATTGCCAGTTTTCAGTCGATGAAGCGTTGCTTATCAAGGGCCGTTCGCAGGGCGAGACTCCGGCTGAAATTTTCACCACATTTGCGACTTCCGGCGTGCGCCAAAAAGCCCTTTATTTGGGCAGGCAATTTTATCAGGGCAGTTTGAATGATCCACTCGGCCCTCCGGGATTGCAGGATTTTCTTTTTACCCAGCGCACTCAGGTTGACTCGCGCACAGGACAGAAAATCAATCAGGCATACGATGCGGGCGGAGTGACTCCCGGCCAATGCGAAATTATCTGGTTCATCAAGCAGGGTCCGCAGGGGGTTCATTGGCTGTTCGGCAATAACACCGGCATCATTATGAATCCGTGGATGCGGCAATATGTGACGCCCTCCGATTCAACCGGCGCATCTCCGAAACGTCAGCTTGCCTGGAACTCGAACTTGTTCGGCTACATTGGCACCAGCATGGCGCAATATCATGCGGTCGGCGCAATTGTGAATATCAACGCGGTATCCAACGGTACGACCAATGGCATCCCGACCTATCCCAATCCGCTGACGGACGGCCTGACCGGATCGCTTTGGGGATTGTGGCCGATCACCATGAAGCCCGATCTTTGCTTCGCTTCTCAGCGCGCGATTGTCTCGCTGCAAATGAGCCGGTCAGTGACGAACTTTGTCAATTCCGACAACCGGAAATGGACTGGTCAGGCGGCTCCAATTGCGGATTTCCCGACTCATCTACCGCTGTGCGGAGGCATTCCGATCATTCCGACGGACTCCATTATCCAGGGCAACCAATACATTTTGAACTAACATGAAAAAATTATTTTTCTCACTTCTGGCGGTTTGGGGGCTGGTGACGGCGGCGATGGCCACTGGTCAGGAGGGTGTTAATCCCTATCAGACCGGCACCATTTCCTTCACCAATGGAGTTTACAACGTGACGAATTCGTTTCCGTATTCGTACACAATTACTCCGGCGGTTTATTTCTATGCCACGGCGACAAATGCGACTCCGATCACAAACAATTTTGTCACCATGACAAACTTTTCAATCGGCGTGCCCACCACGGCGACGAATTATTCCGTTAACTGGATTGCATTTGCCCCCATCACACGATTTGCTTCCGGCACTCAGAATCTGGTGACGGCCGTTCCAACCAACATCGCCTTTCCGTTTCCCTACTATACGGCTCCGGTCGTAGTGGTCACGGGCGGGATTACGAATAACACGGCTGCGGTCACTGCGGTGACAACCACAAACTTTACCGTGGCCTCCCAATCCACACAGACAATTGAATGGATTTCAGTCGGTTCTTGGGGTGGCGCACAATCGGATTACACGGGTTATGTCCCGGTGTATAACAACAAGACTGTTTATTAATTTTATGGCTGGAACAATTCATCGCGATAACGAACGACATCCGTCGCATCCGGCTTACAACGCTGTTTCAAAGGCCCGCGAAGCGCAGGAAAAACTGGCGGCGGATTTCAACGCCAAGCTTGCTGCCGAGGAAGTTGAAGCCAAGAAAACCAAAGTTCCCGAACGCAAATAACTGAATAAATTTTATGGCAAATCAAGCAATCATCAATATCGGCCCGCAGGACATCATTCTCGCAGTTCAACTGCCGCTGCCCGCCGCCGGCGCGAATGCCACGACTGCAATCATCGACCTCGGCGTGAATGGCGGGAACTCGAATGCGTGGCAACTTGGCCGTTTTGCGATTCAATGTCAGGCATTGCCGGAAAACACGGTTGCCGCCGGCATCACCATTGCGATGCAATGCGCACCCCCGTCGTTAACCAACAGCCAGCCTGCCCCGGGCTACAATGTTCCCGGTGCGTTCATTACTCCAGTCACGACGCAGACCACAACCATTGCCGGTGTCGCCGGTATCGGTTCTGCGGCATTCCAGGGCTTTCAAGTTCCGACATTTGATTCCACCGGCTCGACGTATCAATTTTATCAATGGCTCGTCACGGTCACTGCCGGCATTGTCACGCAGGGCGAAATCCTCACGATTGCATGGGTAAAGGACAGTGATTAACCGACGGAAAATTGTGTGTTCAGTTTTTACAATAACGATTGGGGCTTTGGATGGGGAGGCGGCGATTCAATCTGGAATCCTGCCTACCCAAAACTGATCGCGTCCGGCTACGACCGCAATTATTACATCTCGACCGCACAACTTCAGCCGTCTCCGTATTTCAGTCAGGAATTAATCGTCGCCAAAATCGGCGGACTTGCGTCATTGATTAATGCCGTGGACGACGATGTTCCGCCCACGGAAAATTTGCAGGGCGATGCCTTGGCGGCTTATAACGCCGTCTGTCAAAATGTCACTACCGAAATCAACGGTTATCTTTCGTCAATTTATCCCATTCCGCTGGCGCAAACGGGCACGGTTGCCGTTATTCAGGTCACGGGCCTTTCGACCGATGGCAATAATTCAATAACCAGCATCCAAGTCATTGAGGGTGGGAATTACCTTGCGCCGCCGATTGCAGTCAATACTCCGGCCTTTCTTAAATATTCCGATCCTCTTTGGCAGGCTCGATATTTTGAATGGAACCAGCAATATCCACTTGTCGGGGCGGGTGCCGAATTTACCGTCACATACGAGACGCAGAACTATTCCGATGAATCTGGCCAGGTTTTGCAGACTTACACCATAGATGGCACGCCAACGATCACCAGTGGCGGCACAAATTATTGCATGGGCGACTTGCTGGTTCTGACAGGCGGGACATCTCCGGTGCCTGCCAAGGTCAGAGAGGCGGCTCTAATCCTGATTTGCCATTCATTTTATCAGCGTCGGATTGCCCCTGAGGAGAAAAACATTTTTGATCCGCAGGCAAGATACTGGCGGAAATTCTTTGAACAAATCGGCGAGGGCGAAACACAGCTTGACGGAACCTATAAGCGGTTTTTCACTCCGGCAACCTCTTGGAATGTTGAAAGCGTCCTGAATGTGGCGAACTCGCTATGAGCAGCATTAAAAACAAGGTGCTTTCACTGGTTGAATGGCTTGATGGAGCTATTGAGAATGCCCCGGCCTATGCCGCCAGCGACAAGATTCATGCTTGGGAAATTCTGAAAAATCAAGCAGGAACCTGCAAGATTGCCGTCGGCTTTGAATCGGCCAAGGCGCGTGTCAATTTTCCGGGCGGTGATATTACCGGGCGCGAAGATCAAACTTTGTATGCCATTATTTCACGCGGGCGCGGCTTGAAGAAATTGCGTGCCGCCAATCTGGTTTATGGTTCGGCTGGCGGAACTCCGCTTTACGATCTGGCGGAACAAATGCGGGATGCCATGCGTGCCATTCGTTTTGATCCGACGACAGATGAACCGACAAATTATTTGGGCTTGGAAGAATGGCAGGAGGCCGCTTTCAACATTGACGCATTTATCTGTCGTATCTGGGTCGGAACCCAACTGGCGCAGCCGGCACAAACAACCAACAATCAAATACCGTTATGACACCTGAAGAACAAAAAGCAATTGATGAAAAAATCGCGGCACGGGTCGCCGAATTAAAAACCTATGTCGGAAAAACATTTCGCCAAAAAGGGCTTCCCAAGTCGCCACTGGTCAGGATTAGCGACTATGGCGGCGTGAAGACGAAAACGCTTGTGCGCGACGGTCAGATGGTCAAGGAATCCGCACACACGTTCATTGTGGAAATGAATGGCGCCCGCTGGACGCCGGGGGCGACTGCTTTCCTGGATAATTACGAGGAGATTAATGTGCCCGAAACCAAAACCGCAACCACGGCAATCCCGATTTAATTTATGAATACATTGGCCAATGACATCACAACATGGAGTCCAAACTTTGAATCCTATGGCAATACCTATATTGTTTGGGGAACCGAAGGAATTTTCGGTTCGTATATCGTCGTTTCGGCTAACGAATCGCAACGCATCGAGGAGATTAACATTGAGAATGGAGCGGGCTTTGAGGCAGTGGTTATTCTCCTCAACAAAGGAATCGACGTTGAAATCAATGTGGTTGACGACACCTCGATTGCCCCGCCAGTCATTGCGAACAATCCGTTTGTCCTCGTGACGCCATACGGCCCCCCGGTTTCAATGGCTTTGGTGGCCAGCAAGGCGGATCAGGCCCGCAAACGCGAAGGTATGCGGACATTTACATTCAAGAGCTTTACAGCCATTCCTGTTCTATGATCAGCGTTCAAGAGCTTGTAAAACTTGGAAAAGAAGATCCCAAGGCGGCGCATCGTCTGGTGGCCAATGCCATCGGCGAGCGCGGCCATCAGGCGTTCTATCGCTTTCGTGGTCGTCAGGAATGCATCCGCAGGGCGCTTCAAAAGCCGCTCCCAGGTGCGGCAGGGGATGCTTTCACAGTCGGAACAATGCATGTCAATGGAAAGGCGATTTATGAAGTCCGGCCAACCCATATTAGAATCCTTCAAGCTTTGGATTCTCCGCTGCTTAAAATGGCCAAAGAGGCGGAGGAATCAAAGGATAAAAAGGCCGCAGCGGATTTCACCGAGAGCCAGCAATGGGAGATTTGTTTCCTCTTTACCGAAAGGCCCAAGTCTCTCCGAATACTTTTCGACGAACAGGGTATTGCCGGATTCCGCAGGGCGGCGGGGGAAGCATGGGAAGAAAAATCAGCGGCAGAAATCAACATGACCGTGACCGCTGCGATTGTCCAGTATGCTCGCCATATTCGGACAACGGTTGAGTTTGCACAGGAAATGGAGGCGTCGGGAGACAAAAGTTTTTTTCAGGAAATCGCGGAGAAAGTCTCGAAGCCAGCGGCATCGGCTGGCTCCTAGCCTACATCTGCAAATACCGGAAATATTATCCGTCAGATTCGCGGTCGGACGTGTGGGATGAAATTCCGATGATCGAGGGATACGCGATGATAACCGGAGCCATGAATTATGACGGATGGCTTCAATTTTCCGGTGTGACGATGAAAGACGGCGGATATGTAAAACAGGAAGTCGAGCGGATTATTAAAAATGAATTACGTTTTACAGATCGACTTGGTGGGAGCCGACAAAGCTGATTCGGCTCTGTCCGCTTTGATGGACAAGGTTAAATCCATTGGCAAGGGTAAAATGCCATCTTTTGATGAATGGCTTGATACCGGCTCGATGGCTCCCAAAGCCGAAAAATCCGGCGAGAAAGTCGGCAAGAAATTTTCGGATGGCTTTAAAAAATACGGGATGGCCGATTTGAGAAAGTTGTTTTCCAAGGATGGCTGGGCGATTCCCAAAATTGAGAATCCGATTACTGGTAAAGAGATTCAAAAAATTGACTGGAAAAAGATTTTGACGGGCATAGGGCTTGGCTATTCAAATCCCTACATCGGATCGCGCCTGCTCTCGGACGAGCTTGGTAAAGGAAAATCCGCTGGCATTGCAGGCGAACTTTTTGGCAAGGGTGGTATTGCCGGTTTTTCCGAACTTTTCCTTGCATTCAAGGCGTTCAAATTTGCCGTGGAAGTTTTCAGCAAGGCAACTGAACAGGCCAGAATGTTTTATTCAAAAGCGCTTGAATCCGGGCTGGGACTAAAAACCCAGATTACGCGCACGGTTCTGGCCAATCTTCTTGGCGTGAGCGAAAAGGATATTTATCGTTTTGGAGATCAGATTGCTTATTTGAATGGTAAAATTAAAACTGCCACAGACGCGCTCACCCGAACCAATCCCGCCATTACAACGATCGGAATTGAGTTCGGTATTTTAAAACTAGACCTTGACGCGCTTATTGCCACAATTGCCGAAAAGCTGGCTCCGGCAATGACGATGCTCATTAAAATATTTGATAGTTTGACAAATGTTCTGACAAATTTTTTCAGTAAGCATAAGTGGGCTAAATATCTACTCATGGGCGCGGGGACTTTTACCCTTGATTATTTACAGGGTAAAAGCAAGGAGGGGGCAACAACCATCCCCTCACCCCAATCCTTCATGCGCCAGATTCCGGCCTCGACCTGGCAGCATATGGGGCTTGCGCTTCAGGGCGGCGGAAACACCACAAATGAACTCATCCGAAAATCAAATTTCTATCTCAAGGGAATTCACGATACCATCAAAAATGGCGGGGTGGCCCGCGCATTCGGGATGTCGCCAGTGACCGCAAATCCATGAAAACTTTAATTTCACCACAAGCCAGAATTTCCGCCGATGGCAAAACGGCAACAGTTACCTTTCAAATAGCCGAAAAGGATTTTAGCAATTTCCCCTGTCAGCGGGTTACGGTCGGTCATTACAATCCATCAAACATCAAACATCCGCGTCACGTTCAAATCACGAACGAGGGTGTTTTCGTTAAATATTCCGGCAATAAAAAACTGGTTCAATTTGCAATTCCGCTGGACGATTTTGTTTTGATTGCCGCACAGATTGAGCCGCAGACATCCTTCCCGCCAGTGGTCAAAACGCTGACTTCACTCACAGTGGAAGTTTCCAGCGAACTCGATCCGCTTTATCAATGGCAGGTCACAGACAGCATCGAGATCAAGTCTGTGCCGGTCGGGACTAAAATTGCCGATCCGGTTTGGGCCGATATTGTCGGACAGACTTCCAAGACACTGGATAAATCAACGGTCAAAACCGGCCGATGGGTGAGAGTCAAGGCTTATTCGGATGCGGGTGCGATGTTTTCAAATCCGGTGAAGATTTTGTGATATGGCCCAAAACAACCTTCCAGTCGGTTTTGATTCCGCCGATGGCGTAACGCCACTGCGCCCGCAACCATCCGGCTCTACTGGGCCATACGCCCAGCTTGGCACTCCGGCACCAGATGGAGGTGTTCAAGTTATAGGCAATGACAATGGCAATCCGACCATTGAAAATGATCCTAATTTTCCGATTATCGAAAGAGCGGAACAGGCCACGTCCCAGAACAAGCTAAAAATGGCATGGTCTGCGTGTCTTTATTATATCGCTCTTTACGGTCGCGGAACCTTCGTCACAGATTCATTTTTAAATGTTTGGCGCGTACTGTCATCATCGATTCAGCGCGTTCGCAGCGGTGAACAGGTTGGAGAATTTTCGTTGACTCTGGAATCCATTTCCTTTGATTCTCCTCCTGATGAATATCAGGACATTCCGGTTGAATTGGGAATCAACATCATTAATCATCCGCGATATTTTTGGGCATTATTCCCGACCAAGGATGACTACAATACAACGGTGACGCTTCAAGGCGGCTCAGGTCCGACGACTACGACCGTGGCGAACATTAAACAAACATTGATTCGTCAGATTCAAACTTATCAGGATGCCCCCTACTTTCCGCCGACAAATTCCAGCGTTTTAAATTACGAAGGGCTTTTGCAAAATCAGATTGTTTCCGCAATTACAAATTCGACCATTCAAATAACGGTGGGTGGCACCTCTTATACTTATACTAACACTGCGGTAGCATCGGAGGAAATTGGCGCGGCTTTTTATGCTGCCGGTGAAATCATCCAGAAACTTTGGTATCAACTTGACACACCCTATCTTGCCGGTCGCCAAGTGACATGGACGCAATATTATTTCGCTCCGGTTTATTTGAATCCTGGCGGATACCTGGAAGATCCGGTCGGCATCGTTCCCGATTATTTCTTTTCTCCGACTCAAAACCCATACACAACGGTTTACGATCAGTTTGCCCAAATCAATCCGCAGGCTTATTCCAGTGACGGCACCACTGGCGGGACCGTTAATATTTCATGGCTTCGCAAGGCCGATGAAGTGGAATATCAGCGAACATGGTTTCGGATCACCCGCACCTGGATTGGTTCGCCTATCGGCCATTGGGATGCCCAATTGTTTTCAAATCTTGATCGTCCCAACCTGTTAAATTACAACCAATACCCGAATGTGCCACAGGCTTATCTGCCATTGGTTAATCAGGTATTCACTTGATGAATTTCAATAATCCAATTCCGCGTGCAGTTCAACCTTTATACAACGAAGGTTCGGCGCTTCGTCCGTCGCGTGATTCGGATACTGTGGGGCAGGCTTGGAAAAAAAACGATGCGGTCAACACGCAGCTTCAATCCATCGTTCAAAATGTTGCCAAGCTTCAAACCGACATCGGCAAGTTAAAAAAGCGGCAGACGGGATATTTGCTGCCGCAAAGCACGGAAAATTTTTATCCGTTTAAATTGTATCAAGTCAATCCCGGCACAATAACGACTTTGACAGTCGGCACAACTTTTGATCAGTCGGGCAATCCGTCTGAAATCAATATTGACCCGACACAACCAACAAATTTTGCGGCTGTTCCGCCAACCGTAAATCCCAATACCGATGGCTGGCGCATTTGGCTTGTGCGTGATGGCATCATTGAAATCAGGCCTTATTATTCCCTGATAACTTCATATTATTCGGGTATTTATATCACTCCGCTGACAATTAATAATTGGGCCTATCAACAGGATGTTTTTTATGGAACTGACGCGCAACTTCCATACGATACAACTATGGAAGGCTCATCCACTGGGAGCTTTTTTGATCCTGCTGGCGGCACTGGCATTTATCCTGATAATGCTTTGTATGGTGGCTATTTGGTCATTGGTGGTTCGATTGAAAACGAACTCGAAATCGATCCTCAGGCTGGTTTTTGGATTGAGATAACACCAGACACTTCTGACTCGGTTTATCCGTTGACCAGAATCAAGCTTATCCGATTTTCCCAAGCCGCAGGAAGCATTTATCCGCCTCAAGTGCTCCCGGCATGGTCTGGATTTTTGATTCCAATTGCGGCTATTACATTCCCACTGGAAAGTCTTGATAGTCCGATTGTAACCCAGTTGACCTTTAATCATGTAATAAACCGATGGCCAACGCCATCAACTCCGGCGAGTCCCTATTCGGGCAATCCAACGGTTGCTGAAATTGTTGCCCCTCCGACACAGGCAAATCTTTATTCAACCGGCACAATCGGAGCGATGCAATTTCGTGGCGATTGGCAGGCTGATGCGTTCATTCAAACACAATGTTTTTATCCTGGTGATGTTGTGACTTTCACCACGCCAAACGAAGGGCAGGAAATGCAGACCGATGGTGGCGGCACATCCGTTTTTGGACAGGCAACCGATATTCAGACATTCCTTTGTGTTCAACTTTGTTTCGTTCCTATGGGACAAGACCCCACAACCCAAATCGATCAATTTTTACTCATTAACCGCGCCATCGGATACATCACTCCATTACCATGAAAACCCTTTCAAAACTTACGGCAACAGCCACGGACGGCGGCGCGGCGCCGCCGAACTCGCCAGCAGACATTCATGTGAATCAGGGCAAGAAGGGCTTCTGGCGGCGCTCCCGCGTATCGGCGCGCGGCATTTATGTGGAATCATCCGCCGGCGGCTCGGTGTTTATTCCTCACGCCGAAATCTGGACGCTTGCGGAATCAATTGATCCGAAACTTGTCATTCCGACAACTACTTGACTTGATAAGCAAATCTGATATAAGGTAAAACCGAATGAGAGCGAAAATTTTAGCCATTTTTCTGATGTTGTTTTGTGTCGGCGCATTCGCTCAGACCTCTGTGCAGTTTCTTTTAACTGATTCGCAATTTGGCCTTACCCAGACCACAAACATTCCTGTCACAGTGCAGGCATTAAATGTG
>Ga0181537_10002797_pt1 | contig 15179 bp, 16 predicted proteins | sample PEATcosm2014_Bin_39_FD_119765 | JGI IMG/M metagenome (GOLD analysis project Ga0181537, IMG submission 119765) | Peatland microbial communities from MTU Mesocosm Facility, Houghton, MI, USA - PEATcosm2014_Bin23_10_metaG | ecosystem: Environmental > Terrestrial > Soil > Wetlands > Peat | place... | reverse complement strand
TGGTTCATCACGATCGTGTACGCGTCTGTCCCCGAGAAGACGAAGACGGAACCCACGCCGAGCTCGTTGGGTGCGCCGGTAAGAACCGGTACGCTTAGGCCCCATGCGGAGCCCGCGGGGATCGTAATCGCTGCCCACGTGACGGGGCTCGTGACGTACGGACCGCTCGCCGTGACCGTAAGAGACCCCGCGCTTGTCGCATGTGCGGAGACGGAGACAACGTAGTAGCCGGCGAGGACCGTGTACGTTCCGGCCGTGCCGCTGACCGTGAACGGAGGCTGCGCCCCGGCCGCCCCGAACTTACGGCCCCCGCTCGTTGGCGCTGGGGGAGGCGCGCACGTTGGGAGCGGCGGGATGTACGGATTGTACGCGACACGCACGGGATGGCACCCGAGCAGCGCGAACGCGAAGAGGAGTAGCGCGGAATAGAGACTGCGCGGAGATATGGACATTGTTGTCTTGCGTGCTACGTTGAGGGTCATGGTGACGGTGCGTTTCGCGGCTCTCGTTCCTATCCTTCTGGCGACTCTTACGGCGTGCGGGGGCGGCGTGGGACACACGGAGAAAGAGACTGTTGACCCTCTCCAGCGCGCACCCGAGGCGTCTACAGGGGAAGCTAGGGCGCCCCAGGAAGATGCAGGGGTCACCGTGAATACTCCTGATGCGAAGAGCGCCGATGCTCCTGTGAGGATAGATGACGCAGGGAGCGCACAGGAAGCATCGCCACAGGACGATGCGGGGGATGCTCCGGAGGCATCTCCGCAGATGGAAGCGAGCATAGATGCGGGCGCCGATATCGACGATGGGAGCGCCCTACAGGAGGCTGCGACGGCGCGCCCCACAGCGGCGTGCCCGTGGGGCGACGCGGGCACCTGCTGCGCGTCGCCATCCTACTGGGGGTGCCTACTGCTCGCGTCCGCGAACGAACGCGAGCTCGTGTGCTGTACGCCTACGTGGAACGCCCAGAACCCAGGCGCGCCTTGCTCACCGCTTGCGGAGGCGGGCGTCTATGAGTGCGCACCCTAGGGGTACGCGAGCGTCGACGTCGACATATTTAGGATGACCGCGAAGTACGTGTTGCCGGAGGCCGCGCCGCTCCCGTGCTCGTCGTCCAGCTGAATGAAGTAATTGTACGCCGTCGTATCGATTGTGTTGTTCTGGTTGCACGTGTACGTAAACGATTGTGTGTTGGCGCTGTCGTACCATGCAGAGCCGCTTCCCGGCGTCGGGAAAGCAAGTCCGCTGCCGGTGTCCGAAGACGCGAGCGTAGCAAAGTTACCCGTGTAACTTACACCGCCCAGGATAAACCCCCGCTGTATGGAGAACGTAGGCAGGGACGCGGGAACGCTTGAGTGCGAAGTACCCACGTAGAAAAAGAATTCGACGGAAACTAGCGTCGCGCCCTGAATCAGACGCTCGCTTGAAATTGCCATGTATTGTGGCGCGTTCGTTCCGTTGCCGACAATCCCTATGCCAGAGTTCGTCCACGGTGAGACCACGGCGATCGGCGCCAAATTCATCCCGCGCGAGATCGTGCGAGCAGCTGAAAACGTCGGATAATCGTTCGTCCCGCCGCCGAGTTGAAACCCGCCGGCTGCCGTGGTCACGAGGCCTCCGGCCTCAGACACCTCTATTCCGCTTGGGATCGCACAGAGGATGCCGCCCGTGGTGATCGGCTGAATGCCGCCGAACGTATCTCCTACGATTCCACCTTCGATACCCGCCTTAATGCCAGAGGCAACAGTCGATATGATGCCACCGTTGGCAGTAGATTGAATTCCGCCAGAGACATTCGACTGAATGCCGCCAGCGACCACGGGAAGGATGCCTCCCGCTATGTAGGAGACAATGCCGCCCGATACGTCCGTTAGGATGCCGCCAGGAACTGTGGGTTGGATCCCACCGAACACGGTCGATTCAATCCCACTCCCTGCCGTCGCAGTAATCGCGCCCGCCTGATTAGCGTCGATCGTGCCTGCGCCCGTGAACGCGATCGTCCCCGCGATCGAGTCGCCCGCGGTGCTCTTGTCGAGAGCGTTCGCGTGGTCAACGTCAAGCTGGTTCTGCTGAGCACTCGTTAGCTTCGTGCCGTACGCCCAGCCCCCCGCATTAACCCTAGTGAACGCCATTTTAGGAATCCATCACTTCTACGTCGAGATTGTTCGGATCGTCGAGGACGAAGCCGATAGCGGCTCCCGATGAGTTGACGTACCAATCGAATGTCACATCCGCGGGGAGGAGGAGGTCGAGCACGGGGTTCAGCGCGTTGACGAGGGAGAAGAACTTCCCGTTGAGAGAGCCGTCCGCGTTGACGTACCCGGGGACCGCCGTGGGGTTCACCTGCACGTCAACGTGCGCGATCGTGCTCGTCCACGGCGCGAGCGGGTTGGAGAACGTCCACTGCACGGTGGGCGCGCCGGAGGTCCCGCCCACGCCGTAGTCGGGTACAACGGGGGTGCCGTTGTTGATGATGATGACTGCGCCCGACGAGACCATGCTCTGGACGGGGAATGTCCCGTTGTTCCCCGCGTTGACTGCGTTCGCGATCGTCAGGTTCGTTCCCGGCGCACTCGTAGGGACACCCACGAGCCCCGTGATCTCTACCTGGTTACCCGACATTCCCGTGATTCCCGCGCTCGCGCCGGAGAACCCTGGCCACCACGTCGCGGCATTCGACGGACCAAAGAGAACGAGGCCAACGAAGAGGGGGCCGAGAGTCGCGCTGCACACGTCGATGACGGCCTGTGTATCGTTCAAACGCCCAAAGCGGGCGAGTGCGGAAGCACAGCGCGCCTGCCGAACAGACTGTGCGTCACCCGGCATTGGCGACTGACCAAGAAATGCCTCCCAGCGAGGGAGCATGCCGGCGACAGTCGCCGTCGAGGGATTCATTTCACTGGCGTAGCGCTCATTCGCTCCATACAGATCGAAGGTGATGGCGCGTGCCATCGCCATGTTCTCTGCACCGACCGCACTTTCATCCGTCTGGTCGAACGCTGCGCCGCGCGCCTCCGCGAGGCTCTCGAATACCCGTTGCAGCGTGGGCGCGACGGATGTTCCATCGCCACTACCTGTCCTCTCGGGGCTGGGACTGTATCCGCCGGAAAAGGGGGGCACTAATTCACCATTCCTGGTACGCTTGATGAGAACGTGCCGGGCGGCGCTGCAAACGCCCCCGGCCTGATCATCACCTTTACGGAGGCAACGAGGCGAGGCATCTTAGCAGAGCGCTTTTGGTCGAAAGTGAACAAAGCTGGACCGATCCTAGTGCCTGCGCTCGGACAGTGCTGGGTCTGGACTGCGGGGACGGTTACAGGAGGGAATGGCTACGGAGTCTTCACGATGCAGCGCCTCGATAGGCGGCGGCAAATGCGAGCGACTCATGTCGCGTGGTTTCTTCGGTTCGGGCGCTGGCCAACAGACTGCATGCTGCACCGATGCGACAACCCTGCGTGCGTCCGTTGGGATCATCTGTGCGAGGGCACGCGCAAAGACAATGCTCGAGACCGCGTCGCCAAAGGCCGCCCGGGTGGGGCAAATGGAGATGCGCACGGTAGTGCGAAGTTGACGGATGACGTAGTCCGCGCGTTGCGACTCCGCTACGGGCTCGGTCGCATCTCATTGGCCGCGTTGGCGCTGGAGTACGACCTAGGACATACGGCGATGTGGAAAGCTATTGCGGGCGTGACGTGGAAGATGGTGACAGACCCTGCTCCTATCAGACTTGGGCGGGGCCGTAGAAAACGCAATTGAATCAGACAGCAAAGACCCCGATGAGCGTTCCATCCGTCGGATTCGTCAGCGCGGGAGAGGATTGGATCGTGTAGACCTTGACTGTGATGACGTTAGGCGCGGTGATCGTTGCATACGCCTTGTATGCCGTAGTGCTTCCTATCTCCTCATTGCACCAGGCAGCATGAAAGTTTACAGCGAATCCTCCGGGCGTCGCACCCTTCGCCGTTGCCGGAATCTCGTCGAAGACAGTCGCTGGGAAGGTAATCGTCCACTCGCCACCGCCTACCCAGGCAACAACAGGCGCCGCGTTGTTGCCGTTATTCCACATCGCATCGAACGACACGAGCGTTGGCGTCCCGTCCCCCTGGGGCTCGAAGCGCACCCATGCGCGGAGCGCGGTGTGCGTCATCGCTGCTGTGTCGGCCGCCTGCGGGTTGGTCCCCGCTGCTGTCCGATCCACGGTCGGATCGCGCGGCGGCGAATAGTCATCCTTCGGCGCGTCGTAGTTGGCGATCGAGGCTACGTTAGGGAGCATGGGGTTTCGCTAGGCGGCATAGAAGCCGATGTTTTGCGGTACGAGGATGCCCGGAGGACTGGACAAGAGTGTGAACGGGTCGGTCACGCCGATCGATGGCGTTCCGCTCGGAACGTTTGGTGCGACCGCTTGGCGGTAGATGAATTGCGCTGTCGCTACTTCGGACCCCGAGTTTTCGAGAATGCGGAGGAAGTTGGCGTCGAGAGAGTACGGCCACGCGAGCAATGGTTGTGGATGGCGAAATGCGCGAACTCTCGCAGTCGGGTTGTTTGTCCATTCTCCCGGGCCGAGATTCGCGAACCCTTGCAGAGCAGCGGCGACGTAATTCGCTTGATTGATCGCTTGCGGAAAGAGAATGGGAGGTCCCGTATCCGCAAGGTCTGTTGCAAGATTCGGCCACGCAGTGTCGATTGTGACAGTGTACGAACCGGATGAGCCCGAGACGGCGAGGACGAGAGCCGTGTAAATCTGCCAGTTACTCGGGCTCAGATACGCGACGTGCGTAACACCCGGAGTCGGCGCGGTTATCGCATTGCAAACGAACTGCACGCTTGTGACGACCGCTGTAATCGTCGTAGGTGCCGTTCCACCGAGGCTCGATGGCCATGGCGTTCCATCGAGCCATCCACCTCCCGGCCCTGAAGGCTGCGCGGACGGCGCTGAGGGGAGTGCGAGGATGAGCGCGACGTCCGATGGCTGATTAATTGGCGTTGCCCCGACAACGACCGCTCGCGCCGAGTACCGTCCCTGGACGAAGGGGATTACAGTCCCGGTCATCAGCGTTACTGGGAGATCACGGTTCTTGCTCGTGTCCGTAAACGGCGCGCTCACCTGCGCAGCGCGCCACGCGCAGAAGAAGACCGATGCGGGCCCGAGGAGCGCCGGATAACACGCGCACCCCTGCACATCGGGCGAACTCTGTACCGCCCATTGGTTGACATCACTCCAGTTCCCTCCCCCAGGGGGAAACTGGAGCAATGCACGTAGGCGGGCACGTGGTGGCTCGTCCTGCCCCTGCTCGCTGTCATTACCGCCCGTCAGCCCGTCCGTCCCGTTCGGCGCTCCTACGGACGCCTGGGGTCCGATGAAGGGGAGGATCGTGACCCAGGAGAGGAGGTCGCCGTTCGCGTGGTCGGTCGCGCTCCCCGTGTCGATGGAGATGACCGGCACCTGGAGGTTCGGCGGCTGCGACATGCCCGCGTTGCCCGGCCCGTACGAGCCGCCGGCGGTGACCATGTAGCGCAGGCCCACGCTGTCGATGAGTACCGCCCCCGTCGGGATGAGCACGTAACCTTGCGCGATAGAAAAGACAGGACTGATGTTGCCCGAACTCTGCGTCGCGCCGTTGCGCGCTAACCCGAAGAGGGCGAGCCAGCGATCGAGGTACGTGCCGGCAGCGGTGTCCGGCATCTGGTTGTTGATGCTGATGACACCATTCGCGAGCCCGACGCAGATCTCGTTGGCAACGCCCGTCGCAAGCCCGTAGTAGTCGCTTCCCGGCCCCACGTTCGGGCTCGGGATCCCGATCGAGATGAGGTGGTTGGAGAGCGTGCGTAGAATGTCATCGCGGATCTGTGCCTGCGTCTTGGTCTGCGTCTGGTAGAGCGCGGCTGTCGCCGATTGCGTCATGGCTAGGAGTCTCAGAATCCGGTGGGGATGACTGCCTGCGGCGTCGTACTCGTGAGGTCCTGCCAGTTGACGATCCCGACGCCGCTGTCGGGGTTGCCCCCCGCGATCGCCGCGCCGTCGTTGACCTGGATGCTCACGATGCGGACCTGCTTCTGCGCGATGAGCACGGAGAGCGCAGCCTGTACCTGCGCCGAGACCTGCTGCGTGTAGTTCGGCCCCTTCTCTGTGATCGCGGAGAAGTCGACGTCCGTGATCGCGATGAGCACGAGCTGCCGGACGGTAGGCATGCCCTGGAGGCGCCCGTCCGCGGTGAACGAGTAGTCCTTACTCGGCTGGCTGATGAGCCGCCCCGTGAGCGGGAGGCCCGTGACCGGGTCGGGGAGGGGCACGAGGTTCGGGGCGGGCGCTGTGTCTAGCGTACCGTAGCCTGCGAGAGAGGTGCCAGCCGGCGCAAGTCCGGCGCCGAAGCCCATTAGGCGCCCTCCGTGGAGGACTTGAGTTCACGCTCGAACATGTCCGCCTGCTCCTCGGCGCAGCGCGCCTGCGCCCTCGACGCGCGCGCCATCGCGAGCGCGAGTCGCTTGGGCGCGCCGACGAAGGTCAGTGCCAATGCAGCGTGGACCTCGCCCTGCGCGCGCGCGACGTTCGCCCACGCGCGCAGCTTCGGGATCTCCGCGCGTAGCGTCTCGGGCATGTAGTGATCTACCAGGTCGGACATGGGATCGAGATTTTCACGTAGAGTTCCTGGATGAACGCCTGGAGCGCCGCGTACGCGACGAGTACCGCAGTCGGGATCGCGAGCGGGAGCGCTGTGTACGGGAGGCTAAACGGGTACGGTGTGAGAAATGGCGGGTAGAGATGGATGTTGCAGCAGAGTCCGAGGGACGGGAACGTGACGCCCGGGAAGACGGGAATTGATAGCCCTGACGGTAGGGGCGGTAGGGGCGGGAATGAGGGGATCTGCGTGGCGATACAGGGCAACGATCACCCCCGCTGCGGGCTGCTTGCCGCGGAACCCGGGTTCCGCGGCACTGCCTTCGCCTCGCGCTCCTGCGCCTCCGCCTCGAGCTTGGCCCTCACCGCCGCCTGCTCGGCCGCGAACTGGTCTGCCGCCGTCTGCGCTTGGGCCCGCCCATGCGCGAGGTCCTTCGATCGCTCGATGACCGCGTCAGCGACGTCCCGCAGGTGCTTAGCTGCGCACTCGGCGGAGCACGCGTGCCAGTTCGCCTCCCCCGCGGCCATCATCGTCTGGTTGCAGTGGATGCCCGAGTACTCCGTCGCCGCCCCCGGATCAGCGACGTCCTTACCGCAGCCGTTGCACACGTAACTGTGTTTGATGGTCATGAGGCACTCAGTGCTTTCGTTACGTTGGTCGTGCCCGACGTGAGGGTGGCGGCGAGCGCCGCAATCGAACCGTTCGCCGCCTGGATTGCGACCTCGAGGCCGGGGAAGGTCCCGGTGCCGGTGAAGGCGAGCACGGCTTGCAATGCCGTCGTGAGCGTCGTGAGAGTCGCTGCAAGCGATGGCCCAAACGTCGGGGCGACGACGAGCGAGCCCGGGATGGCCCCGACGTTCCCGCCCCCGATCGTGACGAACTGCCCGTTGATGTTCACGAGGTTCGCCCCGATCGAGTAGGAGCTGCCGCCGACGGAGAGCCCCGAGATAGAGACGGTCATGCCCCCGGCGTCGATGTTCACGCCCTGCCAGGTCCGGAGATGGTAGCCCGTGGGGTCCATCCACTCGCCGCCCCAGGGGCCGAAGACGCGGAACTCTCCTCCAGGCGCCGGCTGGTTGGTCGACGGGTCGATCGCCTGCGAGGAGACGCCCGCGTAGATGAGCGCCCCCGTCGTCGCGTTGGTGTCCGTCGTCATCAGGCGGGCGCTCCCGTCCGCCTTGAAGAGTGCCCGCGCCTGACTCGCCCCCGCGTACACACAGGTCTCGCCGTCCGCGAGGTTGCCGTAGATGGCCGTGCCCCGGACGTCACGCGTCGCGAACACCACGTCGTGGTCGTTCTGCTTGATGATCGCCGCCTGGCAGGCGGGCTGCCCCTGCGTGGGGACCGCGGGGCGCGAGGCGAACCCCACGTGCTGCCACCACTCGGCAAGGTCGGAGTCGACGGTGCCGGCGACCGCGTTGCCTAACTGCGCGCTGAGCACACCATTGACCGCGTTGATCGACGTGACGAGCACGTCGACCCCGAAATTGAAGAACCGCGCCGCGACTTCGTTGAGGTTCAGCATCGGGTCAAAACTGGAGCGCGCCAGGCAGGATTAGGTCCATCACTGTCCGCGTCCCGTCCTTCGCGCTCTTCGAGAACTTCCGACCGAGCACCCAGAGGGGCCCCTGCCACTGCACGGTCTTCCTCTGGTCGTTGACGTTCACGATGGTGTCGACGCAGATGTTCGAGCCCCCGAGCATGTGCCCCATGATCTCGTAGCGCGCCGAGAGCGCCTTGCGCATTCGCAGCGCGAGCTCGCGCAGGACGTAGTTATCGAGCTGCTCCTGCGTGTGGCTCTCGCTGTCGTAGAGGAACGCCGGGCGGGGGTTGCCCTCGACGAAGGGCGAGAACGCGGCGGTCACCGCCGGTATCGTGACGAGCCTCACGCTCGGGTACGCGTTGATGACCGCGCTGTTGTCCGCGTTGACGACCGGATTGACGATGCCCGAACGGAGGCTGCTCTTCGCGAAGTCCCCGCCCGCGCCGAAACCGCTCGCGTAGATGATCGACGGCTGCTCCTTGCGTGATCTTGCAAAGTGTCCACGTTCGACGTTGTTGCCCGTCGAACCCGCGCTGTAGACGTGCTGCAACCCGTAGCGCGGCTGCTGTTCGAAGTCGGGCTTCGCGACCACGAGCGTACCGGGCGTCCCCGCCGGGCGTATCCAGACGCCGAAGCGCTGGCAGATGCGGGACGCGAAGTGGTACGTCCCCTCGTTCGGGTACGGCTTCTCCTGGTGGAGGAGGAAACTCTTGAGCGGCTTGCCCTTCTTCGTCGACGGTGTGCCGCGCGGGCTTCCCGTGATGACGTTCTGGTTCAGGATATTGTCCTCTGCGAGGACAGTGACCCCCAGGGGGCCGAAGAGTGTGTTGAGCAAGTCGACGACCGTCATGCTCGGGCGGAACCTGAGCTGGGGATCGACCTGGGCGTCGACGGCAACGGAAAACCAGTCGCGTCCCGCGACGCGCACGACAGTCCCCGACGATCGGTCGACGTCACTCACCGGCTCATCGAGGATCCCCGTGGACTGCACACTCCCGTTTAAGACTAGCTGGACAGTCGACCCCGGCTGGAGCGCCGCCGCGTCCTCCGTCGACAGCTCCTTCTCCGCGATCGTGAACTCCCACGTGTCCGAGGGGCTGAGGTAGTCCTCGGTGTACTCGTACTCGAGGAAGCGCGTGAAGCTCACGCCGTTAACGAGCAGCGAGAGTTCGCCCGTCACGGGGACGGTCGCGCTCGTGAGCGACGGGCCTTGCTGCGTCACGCTACGCCGCGCTCTTGTAGTACTGCACGACCGCGCCCGAGGGGATCACGGGGGCCGAGACGTACTGCGCGTTTAGGACGATGAGACTCTGCACATCCGCCCCAAACTGGGAGGCGAGCTGCCCGATCGTCGAGTCCTTCTGAAGGACGTAGGTCGTAAGCGTTCCCGTCCCGTTGCTGGTCGCAACTGTCGGCTGTGCCTTGACCGCGTACGCGCTCGCCTTGAGCCGCTCGCAGTTCTGAAAGAGCGGCCAGTTCAGAGGGCTCGCGTTCTCCGCCATGTCGAGCGCTGTCTCGATCTGGTTGCACTGGTAGATGAGGTTGTCCGCCATCCCCTGGTACTGCTTCGAGAGCAGGGTCGGGATGTCGATAACAGCCGAGATCGCACTCGCGAGCTGGCTGAAGGAGAACTGGTTGGCCGCCGCCATCTGCGCGAAGAGCGGCGAGACGATCTCTACCTGGTCGACCTGGTTGTCGAGGTCGTCGGCGCTCGCCGTCAGCTGCCCGATGGGGGAGGCGACCGAGAGGCTCTGCGTGAGCTGGTCGGCCTGCGTGTCGTCGCTCTCGACGAAGGCGACGCTCACCCACACGCCGTCGCGTGTCTTCGCGCTCCACGACGAGCGCGCCATGTCCACCTTGCAGTTGATCGACCCGAGCTCGGGATGGACGAGCGTGTGGCTCTGGCCGTCTAGGCACGCGATGATGAAGGACCGCCACTGGAGCGGGTAGAGGTTGCCCTGCGGCCAGTTCTCGTTCGGCGCGCTCTGGATGTTGTTCAGAAATGGGATCTTGAACGTGAACTGCGCCGGGTGCCGCCCCGTACTCTCCACGTACGCGCCGTCGCGGTCCGCGTACCTGTGGATGACGAGGTCCTGCCGGATCTCGAACTCCATCTCCGCGACGGCGAACCCGATGCCGTTCCACGACGCGGGCAGCAGCTTCGCGAAGAGGTCGTTGACGCTCCCGTTGCCGGCGACAAATACCTGGGCCGGTGAGCCAACGCCCGACGTGTTCGCTGCCGATGCCGGCAGGCTCGTCGTCGAGAGCGAGGAGATGTTCGGGGAGAGACCAGACATTGTCTTTACAGGGGCCTGTTCGGGATCGGCACGCGCGGTGCGCCGCTTTGCACGGGGAGCGGCCCCCTCGGAACGGCCGCTGCGAGCTGTTGGAGCGCCTTCGTTGCCATCTCCGCCGCCTTCGCCGTCGCCTCGTGCGAGCGTCGTAGCTGCTCGTACTCTGCCTTCTGGTTTTGCGTCTGCAGCGCGCGGAGTTCGCCGCCATGACCGGTCAGGAAGGCCATGCCGGTCTGGGCCATGCCCATCTCGTTCTGGCCGATGCGGCCCTTCGCCGCGGCAGCCTGCGTACCCATCGACGATGCCTCGGCCTGCAGGCGAGCTACGTCGGCGGCGGTTACCTTCTCGCCTCGCTTGATCTTGCCCATCACGGATTGGGCGTCGCCGAAGGCCTCGTTCGAGTTGCTGACGATCCCCTTCTGACGATTCGTCTTCTCGTCGATGTCGGCGTCCGTGATCATCATCGCGACGCCAGCGCCCGCCGCAGCTGCACCCGCGACGGCACCGACCTTACCGAGCACGCCCATCCCACCGGCGCCACCCCCCGCACCGCCCGGTAGCGCACTCCCTGCCATGAGGCGGATGAGCACCTGCTTGACGCCCTCGCCGATCCCCGCTGCGGCGAGATCTGCGGTGACCTTCGCGAGAACGATCGCTCCGACGCCCTTGATCGGGTTGTCCGCGAACCAGTCGGCGAACGACGCGCCCGCATCGATGATCTTCTCGAAGATCGGAATCAACTTCGGCAGCGTATTGGACGCAAATTCATCGAGCCTGGGCTCGAGCTTGTCCTCGAGCGTCTCGCTAATCTTGTTGAACGCGAGCTGCAGCTTCATCCCTGGCGTGGAGTCGACCTGCGCGTTCTGCTGATTCAGCTGGTCGACAGTCATCGTCGCGCCGGTCACCTCGCCCATGTTTTTCTTCACGGCAGAGATCCCAGCTTCGCCGCCGCCGGCCTTCTGAAACGTTCCGGCAAGCTCGCCAAAGAGCCGCGATCCTCGCTGCCCGAACGCTTCGCTGATTTCTCCGATATTGCCCTTCGTCGCTCGGAGCACTTGCTCGACGACCGCTTCGGGCGAGTCCAGCTGACCTGTCTTCGCGTCGATGTGAACGAGATCCTTGCCGTGCTTCTTCTTGAACTTTCGGTTCGCTGCGTACGCCTCGGTCGCGATGTCCTTGATGAACGTTCCGGACTCTCCAGCGTCGCCCGCGTTCTTGGCGATCTGCCCAAGTCCAATAAGCGTCTGCTGGTTGGCGGTGACGTCGCCCTTGTAGTAGCTGCGCGTCGCGCCCAGCGTGCCGAACTGCTTCGCCGCATCGACCATGCTCATCGAGCCTTGGTGCGCCTGCGCCAGCGTGTTCAGCAAGAGCTGCTGCATCTTCGCCGGATCTTTGCCCAGGACATCGTAGTTCTGCGATTGCAGCGTGCCCGCCGCAGACGCGATGTCATTGATGTCGGCGCCGGTGACCTTCGCCATCTTGCCGAAGAAGCCCATGTTCGCGAGAGCGCCTTTGAAGTCACCGCCACGCGCGTTCTGCGAGTAGGTGAGAGCGCCCTTCAGCAAGTCGTCCTTGCTCATGCCAAGAGCTTTGCTCTGCGCGCTCGCCTCGCCAAGAGCCTGATTCACGGTCCCCGGCGCGACCCCTCCGTTCGTTCCCGCGTTGACCAGTAGTGCCGCCGTGCGCTCCGCCGTCATCTCCGAGCGTGCCGCGCTCGCGAGCATCAGGCCCCCGCCAATGCCGATGGATGCGCCGGCGATCGACAAGGCCGACCGCGCCATACCACCAACGCTCCGGTTGACGATCCCGCCTACGCGGTTGCCAAGCGTCCTGCGCTCGGCTGCGGCCGCACGCGCTGCCGCCGTCTCCTGCGTGGCCTCGCGCTCCGCAGCACGCCCGGCCATCTCACTCGAGCGGATCCGTATCCTGCGCTTGCGCTCCTCCTCGCGCTCGACCTCCCGCGACGCGCGCTTCGCCTCGCGGATCTCCACGTCGGCGGCCTTCGCAGCCTCGCGCCCGGTCATCTCGGAGGTCTTCCGAATAACGGCCTCCCTGCGCTTCGACTCCCGCTCGACGTCCTTCGTCTGCTGCCGCTCGTACTTCTCGAGGTCCTTCTGGAGCTTCGCGTACGCGCGCTCCTCGACGGAAACCTCCTTGCGCGTGACGCCAGAACGCGCGCTCGATCCGACTTGCCGCTCCCGCGTCGCCCTCTCTTCGAGCTTGCGGATCTGCGATCCGACCTGCGCGCATGCGCTCGATACGTCGCCGACGCCGCTCGCGGCGAAGCGAATGATTACAGGGTCAAGTGCCATGTCATCGCCAGAGTTCGAGCGTGTCGAGTTCCGCCCGCGGGCCGCACACCACAAGCACAAGGAGGGACTTCAGCGCCCAGAAACGACGAAGAGCTGCTTTCATCCGTCGCGAGGCTGCGTGCGGTTGAAAGCAGCTCATTCGTTGAATTCCCACAACCTGGTGGGGATCGATGTCAGGTTCCGATGGCAGGATCTGCGGGGGGAGCGTCGGGCGACGGTGGGCCGTCACTTGCTGGAGTACGCGAGTCGTCGAGCGGCGATCCAGACGAGGAAGTGGCAATCGAGGTAGCCTGCTTGAGCCTCAACGCCAGGGACAGCACCAAGTCGGTCAGCGCCGGCCCACTGAGTCGCGCTAAAGGGAGGCGGCTTCCGCCCTCCATCAGCAGCTTGATCCAGGCCTCCATCTCCTCGACGGTCATGTCGGAGATGTACGGTCCGCTCTCGCGCCGGAAGCTCTCGTAGGCGTGCATCAGCACGGCGATCTCGTCGTCCGTGAGATTGCGCGCCACGTCTTTAGGCGAGTTGAAGACGGGGAAGATCGGGCGCTCGGGCACGCGCGCCGCCTGCTGCACGATGTGGTAGGCGATCTGCTGCTGCCACTCCTCCTCGTACGCGATGTTGCCGACGCGGGCGTCCGCGCCCAGCAGGTTCTTGACCTCTAGATTCGCCTGCTGGCGGATCCACGAGAGCTCGCCGGCGGTGAGCACATGGAATACGAGATCGGCGACGTCGCGGCCACGCGCGTGAAACTTGTGGCGAGGGCTGACGGGGCGCGGCAGCTGCGTGAACTTCGTCCACAGCTCGCTCGGAGCCCCCTGCTCCTCCTTCGTCGGACCGCTCACTTGAAGAGCTGAAGCGGCATGATGGCGGAGAAGGAGTAGGTCGCCTGCGCGTTGACCCCGTGTCGGATGCTGTCCTTGAGGATGAAGGCGTCGCCGCGCACGGTCTTACCCCCCGGTCCCGAGACCTGAACGGGAACGAGGAGGAGCCCGAGGATGGCGTTGCCCGCGTCGAACTCGAAGCCCCCCTGGGGCATCGCGTTCTTCACGTCCATCATCAGCATCGGGCTGCCGGGGCTCACGCCCGCGAACCCCTTCGCGACTGTGTCGACCTGCTGCGCGTTCGCCGTGCGCTCGATGTCGACTTCCTGCTCCTCCGCGAGCAGGGTGCCGCCCATCGCGACGAGGAGCACACTGTAAAGTTGGAGGTTCGCCAATTTTTTGAATATCCTTTATTGCTCATCCATCAGAATGAGACAGGAGACGTCCTTGATGCCCACAACAACACAGTGTGCGGTTGATGCTTGCAATCGCCCCGTCGCGGCGCTCGGATTATGTCACTGGCACTACAAGCAGAATTGGGATGACCGCCGACGGAAGGAGCGTATTCCGAGCACTAAGGCGCGCATCGAACCGATGCTTAGGAATGGGGGCGGTCGTAATAAGGCGCTCGGTACTTGCGTGGTACCGGGGTGCGATCGTGAGAAGCACTGCCAGAGCATGTGCAAGCCCCACTACATGAAGGCCTGGAGCGCCGGTCAGATCCGAAAACTACGAAGGCTCCGCCGACTTCTTACTCTCGCTGTGGGAGCAACAGAAGGGCCTCTGCTACTGGCTCGGCATCCCTCTGGAGCCGAACATCGAGACGCGTAGCCCATCGCGCCCGTCCATCGATAAGCTCGTCCCCGAGAAGGGCTACACGCGAGGCAACGTCGTCCTCGCGTGCCAGTTCGCAAACATGGGGCGTAACGCGGCGACGGTCGAGCAGTTCACCGCCTTCGTCAAGGTCCTCCGCGAGAGGATGCCTCGCTAAGCAACCTGGTTGCAAACAATCGCATCAAGCGACCTGGTTGCATACGACCGCGAATTGATCGGCCACGTTCACCGTTTGGAGGTCAAAGCTCGCGCTCATGCGGTCGGGCGGGCTGACCTCGCGCTGGACGATCGCCGCGCTGTTCGTCGCGTCCGTGTTCTGCAAGAGCCCGGCGTTGCCGACCTTCGAGACGATGTCCTTCAGGCAGTTGCCCCAAAGGACGTAGTTCGTGGCGAAGACGTTCGGGGGCTGACCCGCGGCGGGCGCCTGCCCGGTCTTCGGCGGGTCGAGCAAGTCCATGCCGCCGAACTGCTGGTTGGTCACCGTCTGCATCGCGGTCGCCACCGCGTCCATGATGGGCACCCGGTGGTGGTCGCGGATCCGGTAGTCGTTCGTCGACCCGTTGAGCGAGTGCGTTGTGATCGCCTTGACGAGCTGCGCCTGCCCCGTCGAGAGGATCGTGACGGGCGTGACGCCGTTGTTCAGCGCACTCGTAATGTTCGCCGTCGTCGGGCCGAGACCCGGGCCGTTGCGAGAACCGACGAGCGGCCAGACAGCGGAGTCCTGGTAGAGCGCGTTCTGCGTCGGGAAGAGACTGAAGTTG
>Ga0181537_10002796_pt1 | contig 15181 bp, 12 predicted proteins | sample PEATcosm2014_Bin_39_FD_119765 | JGI IMG/M metagenome (GOLD analysis project Ga0181537, IMG submission 119765) | Peatland microbial communities from MTU Mesocosm Facility, Houghton, MI, USA - PEATcosm2014_Bin23_10_metaG | ecosystem: Environmental > Terrestrial > Soil > Wetlands > Peat | place... | reverse complement strand
GAACTCGACGACTACAAGCCGACGCCCGAGGGCCTCGCCCCGCTGGCCAAGGCAAAGGAGTGGGTGCAACTCCCCGATGGCCGCGTGCGCGAAACCAACACGATGCCGCAGTGGGCCGGCTCGTGCTGGTACTATCTCCGTTATTGCGACCCGAATAATTCCGGCGCGCTGATCGATCCCGCCGTTGAGAAATATTGGATGGGCGACAAGGGTGTCGATCTCTACATCGGCGGCGCGGAACATGCCGTGCTCCATCTGCTCTATGCCCGCTTCTGGCACAAGGTGCTTTTCGATCTCGGCGTCGTCTCGACCTCCGAGCCATTCCACAAGCTGGTCAACCAGGGCATGATCCTCGGCGAGGACAACCGCAAGATGTCGAAGTCGTGGGGCAACGTGGTCAACCCCGACGACGTGATCGCCGAATATGGCGCCGATTCGTTGCGCCTTTTCGAGATGTTCATGGGACCGCTCGAACAGATGAAGCCGTGGTCGACCACCGGCATCGAGGGCGTCTACCGCTTCCTGGGCCGCGTCTGGAGACTCGTCATGGAGGAAAACCAGGAGGGCGAATGGCTCTTCGCGCCTGCGAAGCTGACCGAGGCCGCGCCCTCGACCGAATTGCTCCGCAGCCTTCACGCGACGATCCAGAAAGTCACCGACGACATCGACAAGCTTCAGTTCAACACGGCCATTTCCGCGCTCATGGTTCTGGTCAACGACCTGACCAAAGAGACCGTCCGTTCGCGCACCGCCATCGAAACGCTGCTGCTGCTGCTCTCTCCCTTCGCGCCGCACATGGCCGAGGAATTATGGAAGCAGCTTGGCCACGACAAAACGCTCGCCTACGAACCGTGGCCCAAGGCCGATGCGCGATACCTCGTCAAAACGGAGGTCGAGATCGTGGTGCAGGTCAACGGCAAGGTTCGCGGCCACGTCACCGTGCCCGTCACTTCCTCCAAGGAAGCCATTGAAGCCGCCGCGTGCGCCCTCCCTGCCTTCGCCGAATGGACCACGGGCAAGACCATCAGGAAAGTCGTCGTCGTCCCCGATAAATTGATCAATTTCGTGGCCTCCTAAATGCTTGGCAGTGCGTTAACCCAAGAGATTAGAGTATGCCTCCCCAGGTCACCGTCATTCTTCTCACCTGTAATCGGACCACTTTTGTGCGTCAGGCTTTGGACGGTTTGCGCAAGCAAACGTACACCCATTGGATGCTGACGGCTTCGGATTGCTCCGTCGAGCCGGCGGACCGGGCGGAAATTCGCGAAGTCATGGAGGAGTATCGCCGTAACAACCCGGCTCACGAAGTGCAGATTATCCAACAACCGGAAAAAATTCCCCAAGGCGAACATCTTCGTCGTGCGTTGCTCGATGTCCGCACGCCTTATGTGGCCCTGCTGGATGATGACGATATTTGGATGCCCAATCATTTGGAAAGAGCGTGTGCGTGGCTGGAGCAGAGTTCCCGGCATGGACTCGCGCTTAGCAACGGCCGGGTCATCGATGCCGATAGCGTCGAGCATGGGTGGACCAACTCGCGCGAAATCACGTTCCCGGATGCCGCCGATCGGCAGGGCTGGTTGCGGTTATTCATGAGCTCCTTTTATGGCAGCACCAGCGGTTACGTCTTTCGCAACGAGGCGCTGGCAAATCACACGTTTTTTACGACCTCGATGGTGGACATCCATCTGGCCATCTCGATTTTGCTCAATGATTATCAAGTCGTCGCTTTTCCCGAGCCCAGCTATTTTTACCGCGTTCATGGAGGCTCCAGCTATCAAAAGGGCCTGCAAGTGATGCGCGACCGCGACGATTTGCGCCTGTGGCTCTTTCGCCATCAAGGCCTGCGCATCATCCGGAAGTTCCCGCTGTTTCCTTTTCTCGTCATCAAGTCGGCGGCAGAAAAGGCCAGAGCCGCTTTTTGAGGTGCTACGCGAAAAGGAGTTAACTCTATACTATTTGACCAGAGCCATTTATTGATTACATTCTCCCTATGAAGATGTTAACAACCTTTTTGGCGGTTCTGGCTCTTTCGGCGGGCTTGGCCGCCGCGCAGGACGTGACTGGATTTAAATCCCCGGCACAACTCGGGCCAGCGAATGAATCCTCCAAGGCGCCCAATCCGCATCCTGATTTAAGGCCCCAACTCGGCGGCGTCTTTGTCGATGGCGCGAAATACGGTACCCAGCTGATTAATCCCGCCGCTCCCGCCTCGTATGGCATCGGCGAGAAGTATCTGGCCGCTCCCAGCAGCCGTGAAGACCTCATGCATGAATCGGGCCGGGCCGCTCATCACGATGCGGGTGGGATCAAGCTGTTCACCCTCGAATTCTAAGCGCAAAGTTTGTCGATTCCGCGTAAAAAAGTGCTTGCGCCGGCGTGATGTTCGGGCATGCTGACCAACTCGCTAAATTAAAGGAGCTATTCATGTTTGCCGTTATTCGTTCAGGTGGAAAGCAGTACAAAGTCACAGAGGGTGAAACCCTCGATATCGAATTGGTCGATTTTCCCGCCGAAGGCGCGAAGAAGATCACCATTTCCGACGTGCTGCTCGTCGGCAACGGCGATAAATTTTCCGTTGGCAATCCGCTCCTGAGCGGGGCCAGCGTCGGTCTCGAACTGGTGGAAGAAGTGAAGGCCAAAAAGGTCATCGCTTACAAGTACCGCCGCCGCGAAGGCTATCACCGCACCGTCGGTCATCGGCAGAAGCTGAGCCGCGTGAAGATCACCAAGATTTCAGTCTAATCGGAGAACCACTATGGCGCATAAAAAAGGTCAAGGCAGCGTACGCAACGGACGCGACAGCGTCAGCAAGCGCCTCGGCGTGAAAAAATTCGGCAGCGAGGCGGTCATCGCCGGTAACATTCTGGTTCGCCAGCGCGGCACCCGCTTCCGTCCCGGAGCCAACGTCGGCATCGGTCGCGACCACACCCTCTTCGCCCTCACGGACGGCGTCGTCAAATTCGACCGCCTCAACCGCAAGGTGCACGTCCTCGCGCCGGTCGCGGCGTAAAGGAAATCCCTCCGCTTCTTCGCTGGTTGCGCCTGAGTCGCAATCGGCGATAATCCATCTATGTTCGTCGACCGCGTCCGCATTGTCGCACGAGCCGGTAACGGCGGGCCTGGCGCCTGCAGTTTCCTGCGCGAAAAAAACATGCCCGACGGCGGTCCCGATGGCGGCAACGGCGGTCGCGGCGGCAGCGTCGTCATCGTCGTCGATCCCCACGTCAACAACCTGATCCGTTATCGCTACGCGCCGCACCAGTTCGCCAAGAACGGGCAGAACGGCGGCAAGAAGCAGATGTCGGGACGCTCCGGCGCCGACTGCATCATTACCGTACCTCCCGGCACCGTGGTCAGCCGCATTCCCGACGAGGTGATTCCCGTCGTGCCGGACGAATACGGCGAGGGCCGGAAGACGCCCGACGATCTCGCCAGCGTGCCGGAAGACCCGGCGGTGCTCGAACCAGTGGCTGATCTGGTCAAGACGGGCGATAAATTCGTCCTCTGCAATGGCGGGCGCGGTGGACGCGGCAACATGAATTTCAAGTCCTCGACCAACCAGGCGCCGCGCCGCTACGAGAACGGCGAGGAAGGCGAGCGCGGCCAGTTCCAGCTCGAACTGAAATCGATCGCCGACGCCGGCCTGGTCGGCTATCCGAATGCGGGTAAGTCGACGCTCCTCTCGCGTCTTTCCAACGCGCATCCGAAGATCGCGCCCTATCCCTTCACGACGTTGGAACCGATGATCGGCGTGATCGAATATCCTGACTTCGCCCGCGTGACCGTGGCCGATATTCCCGGCCTGATCGAAGGCGCGCACAAGGGCGTCGGCCTGGGCTATGAATTCCTGCGTCATATCGAGCGCTGCCGGATGCTCCTCTTCGTCATCGACATGGCCGGGAGTGAAGGGCGCGATCCGCGCGACGATTACACCCAGTTGCGCACGGAGATCAGCCTTTACCAGAAGGAACTGGCCGAGCGCCCTTATCTCATCATCGCCAACAAAATGGACTTGCCCGAAGCGGCGGAGAACCTGAAGAAATTCAAGCGGCGCGTGCGGCGCGAGATCATTCCCATTGCGGGTGACGACGACAAGGGACTCGATCTGCTCAAGGCCGTTTTCAAGCAGGAATTGGTCGCGATTTAAGTGCAGTTTGTAGCGGCGGTCTATGACCGCCGTTGGAATTAACGAACACCTTGTTCGCAAGACATCGGCGGTCATAGACCGCCGCTACATTTAATGCGGATTCGCTTCCGGCGCGGCGATGGGCGCAACCGGAATCACAGGCGCGGCGTTCGTAACTGCGGGGGCCGCGTTCGTGTCGGTCGCCGGGGCATTAGTTACGGGGGCTGGTGGCGGTGCAGGCGGCGGAGGCGGAGCGATGGGAGGCAGTGACGCTTCCGGCGGCATCAGCACCGTGTCGATTTCGTTGATGATGCCGTTCTGGCACTTGATGTCCGCGTGAACAATTTTTGCCTTCATCACGAATTGGGCGCCCGAGTGGGTTGTCTTGAGGGTAAGCGGAGTGCCCTGGCAGGAAAGCGCGGTTTTCAGCAGCAGGAGGTCTTTTGACGTCAGCTTTTTTCCATTCACGACGTGGAAGAGCAGGATGTCTTGAAGCCGCACCTTGTTTTCCGGCCGGAGCAGCGTGTCGAGCATCCCCGGCGGGAGCCGGGCGAACGCGGAATCGGTCGGCACGAAAACGGTGAACGGCCCGCGGCTGCTGAGAAAAGTGCCGAGGTCTGAGGCGTGAACCATCGCGGCAAAATTTGTTAGAATCGGGTTCGCGTCGATGGTATCGGCGATGTCGCGCAGCTTGGCGGGCTTGGCTTCGGCCTGCGTGCTCAGGAGTCCGAGGAGAAGCGCCGGGAGCAACCAGCGAGGTGCAGTGAGTCGTGTGCGAAAGCAGAATCTTCTCATCGTCGTATTAAGAATAGAGAAGGCATTCTGTCGGTACAAGCTGTAGGATTTTTTTGTGGAGGGTCAGACTCCTGTCCTGACCCATTTACTCCTCGTCGGGCCCCTTCAATTTCTCCCGCGCCTGGCCGACGAGAAAATTGCACGCCTCGGGACAGAGGAGCGGAATCTCACTCGGCAAAGCTTCAACCGATTGAGCCGCGGGTGGCCAAAGTCTTCGCTTCAGGCAGCCGGGCTGGCACACGTGCGCCACCCGTTTCTGAATCGCCGCGTCATCGATTTCGCGCACGATGCGGAAGCGTCCGGTTTGACGCTCCGCGGTTTCGCGCCACGGCGGCGTCGGCAACGTGCCTTGCTTCGATAGCGTCCAGTTGGCCAGCGCGGCGGGATAGAGATAGTCCAGGGCCAGTCGCAGGCTGGGCAAATTTTGTGCGTGGAGGAGCCAACCCCGGCGCAAGTTTGGTGCGGCGCGCAGGGGCCGAAAATTTCCCTCCCGATCGAGTCGGATCAGTTCGCGCAAATCCTCGGGTGAAGGCAAAATACGCAGGCTGGCTGGATCGCTTTCGAGATCATCCTGATGCAATAAATGATAGGAGTCATCATTCGTCGGACGGATCACGATTTCGCCGATTTTCCATGGGGAGGGAGTCTGCTCCATGAGCTGGGCCAGCTCCCGGCCGATGCCGGGCCCTTCGCTCATCGCGTCGCCTAGGTTGCGCGTTTCGAGATGCTCACTCTGAAATTGCCGCACCTGCGCGAGGATCACGTCGGCCATGAAGGCTTCCGTGCCGATGGCGGTCGCGTACCAGAGCCGGCGTTCCTTTTCGCGGTGCGGATTGGTGAAGCCCTGCTCCCTGATGTTGTGGGTCAAGCCGAGCAGCACCGGAATATCCTCGAAGGAGTGGAGGCCGTCCGAGATGAAAAAAGGGACCACGACAACGTCGGGGCAATCGGTCAGCGTGCGCCAATCCTTGACGAAAGGACGCTGTTCCATGAGTACGGGCTGGCAGTCGGCATAGAGGCTGCGCGCGCGGATCGCTTCCGCCTGCTCGTGGATGATTTTGGTCGAGTTATCGTTGAGCGACGTTCCGTGCCCGCAGATGAAGAGGCATGCCGTTTTTGCCGGATCGGCAATCTTCTCCTCCGACGCGGCAACGACTTCGCCGGCCCGTCGCAACAGGGCCTCGGTCATCTCGGGGTTCAAGCCCACGGGCTGGCAATAGAAAATGTCCCGGTTTCCCAGGCGCGTCACCGGTCCGGTCAGCCCCAGTTCTCTCGGGATGATTTGTTCCGTGAAATAGCCCGAGCTGATGAAATTGGGCACCACATAGACCTGCCGCCGCCCGGTCTGGCGCAGGGCCTGCCGGAAATTCGGTTCCTCCTTCCAAAACGCGACGTGGACCTCGGCGAAGACGCCCCGCCGCCGGATTTCCTCCGCGTGCTGATAAGTTGGCGCGCTCGAATCGGCATTGAGCGTAGAGCCGTGACCCAGCAGGAGCAAAGCGGCGTCGCGGATCGGCATGGCTGCGAGTATAGCCGGGATGTGATCGAAGCGGAAGGGCGCTACTAGGGCCTGTTAACACTAAAATGGCGGGATGGCGCGAGGAGGCGCAGGGGCGTGGGCCAAGGCGCGAGGGAGGGAATGTAGCCGCAGTGCTACTTGACCGAGCGAGCAACGCAGGAACCACGCCCCTGCGGCCCTCGCCCTTCGGGTTGCCGTTCTTTGGCTGCCGGGCTTCGTTGCCGAAGCCGGTCAAGACCGCAGAGGGTATAGCCCGGCTCCGTCGCCTCGCCCGGCAGCCAAATTCCAGGTAACGCCACCCACCTTTTAGTGTTAACAGGCCCTAATCAGGCCTCCGGCAGAACTTCGCCCCGGGTTCCCGCCTGTGAGCCCAAAGCGTGAACGCCGCGTTTTCTCAATTTGGCTTTGACCCAGCGTCCGATATGCCTGGGTTGGGACGACATGGCCTTGCCGGTTTCATAGACCAGGGAGCCGAATTCCAAGGAACGGCGATGAAACGAAACGCGTCCGGCGCGAATTCCGGCAAAGAGCGCCTCTGTGGTAAGTTCGTCCGCCTCGACCGTGCTGGCGTTTTTGCCGATGGTGGCGAGCGAATGGGCATCCGAGCAGGCCACCAGCGGCTTGCCATGTTGATGCGCCCAGCGCGCGGCCCGCAGATTCGGATTCACCCGGCCCGGCAGCCAATGCACGTGGATGATGCACCATTCCACCGCATCGATGCAGTCGACGTGGTCGTTCATGATTTTGCCCAGGCAACTGGGATGGGGATAAAAAGGATGGGGAGCCAGCACCAGCGCCTCCGGTTTGCGCAGGCGCAAAGCCCGGATTTGGTTCCAAGTCGGCTCGGCGGGCAAATCGCCCTCGGCCAGGTTTAAGACGACGAGATGCCTGCGGTCGACCTCGGCTTCCATGCCGGGAATGAGCAGGATGCCGCGTTCGCGCGCGTAGGCAAAAGCTTCGGGGGTTGTGCAAATTTTGCGATGCCAGGTTACGGCAATCGCGTCGAGTCCCACTTCCTTGGCCCGATCGATATGCTGAAAGAGGGAGTAACCCAGATAGGTATCAACCGGGTCGCCCTGACAATGACTATGCAACTCGACGCGATAAAGTGGCATGACTTATAATATGGTGCTGGAAATTGGATTAGGCAAGTTTACTTCGCACGCTCCCGAATAAAATTAGCGGCCATCAGAGACTGCCATTTCATGGGGGCTAAGAGAGTTGAGCAACTCCTGCGCCCGTCTTTGCGCGAGTTCCATCCGGGGATAGCGGATTTCGCGGTAGCCAGTGGCTTCCTCGGGCAGGCGGAGAAGGCTGAGCCATGTCGCATAAGAAGCGGAATCGGCGGGCGCGACGAACTGGTCGGCGAGATCGAAGTACCACGAACGGAACGCGCGTTCCCGGGAGTGCCAAGCGGGGAGAAGGCGGCGCAGGAATTTGGCGCGACGCATGAGGCGCAGCATCCAGGGCCGGGTCTTGAGCTTGAAGCGGAGGGTATGCCTGCCGAAGGTGAATTCGGGCCGGTTGAGGTGGCGATGGATGATCCGGTCGCCAAGTTCGGGGCGCACGTTGTAACGCTCGCGGTCCTGCTCATATTTCTCCTCGCTGCTGAGGAGGTAGGCGACATAGACCTCGTCCTTGATCGCCATAACGCGGTGGAGGTTCCATAGCGCGGCTTCGGTCGCCGCGAAGCCGTGCGCAGCCGAATCCCTGGCATGAACGCGCAAAAGGCGCTCGGCATAATCTTCCGCATAGGCAAGATTTTCGTAGCGGATGAGATCGTAAATCCGCTGGGCCAGCAGCGATTCGTGCCGCGCGTCGAGGGTTAGCTTTTCCAGAGTACCGGTGACGAGTTGCCAGTATTGTTGCGCGAGACGTTCGCCGTGCCGGCCGGTTCGCTTCAGCCGCGCCGACTTTTCCGCGACGACGTCATGATAGGAGCTTTCCGTAACGGCAACGGGCGTGGGCGAGGCGAGGGCATCATTCGCAATTTTACGGCCCAGCTTGAACGCGAGCCAGTTTTCCGTGGCCGCGCTGCCCATGGTTTCCTGGATGCCATACTCGAGGCTGTCGAGGGAGAGGGGCAGTTCGCCGCGCTGGAAGGCGATGCCGAGCATGATGACGTTGGCATAGAGCTTGGTGCCGAAAACGCGCTCGGAGAGATCGGAAACGTCGGCGCTGAAGTAGCCGCGGGCATCGGTGTTTTTGCGCAACGCTTCCTCCAGTGTCTCGACGCAAAAATCGTCAATGCCCAAAAGCGTGTGGATCGTCGGCGTCTTTTGCCGGTTGATGATGGCGCGCGTCTTGTGGCCGCCGACGCGCAGGTTGCCCTTGGGATCGATCCCGCGCGCAGCTTCGAGGATGTCGATGCCGAGCATGAGATCGGCCTTGCCGTAGGGGATGATCGGTGAGACATGATTGCTGCCCGGCTTGAGAAAAGTGATGTGCGAATAGACGCCGCCGTTGCGGATCGCCAGTCCGTTCTTGTCGCTGAAGACGACGTTGTATCCCTCGCGATGGCCGGCGCGGACGAGCGTCGCGGTGGAGACGCCGATGCCCATGCCGCCGACGCCGGCGAAATAGCCGTGCCAGGCGTGGTTGAAGTTGCGCCGGACGGGGAGGGGAAGTTCCTCTTTTTCCAGATCGGGCAGGCGGGAGAGCGGTTTCTGTGAGCGAACAACGATGATTTCCTCGAAGGCCGGACACGCGTCGAGCTTGGTGCAGGCGGTGTCGTTCACGCACCAGGAAAGATCGGTCTCCACTTTGCGCCCGAAATCGGTTTCGGTGAAGGTGAGGCCGGGGCAGCCCGTTGCGCGGGTGCAGACCAGGCAATGCTCGCAGGCGTCCGCGTTGACGCCGATGTAGCGCTTCGTTTTCAGAAAACCTTTTTCGCGCACCTCGGCGCGTTCGTCACTGGTGCGGCGGCGATGGAACGTGATGCCGCATTCCTTGTCAGCGACGACGACTTTCACCCCGTTTTTGAGCACGGTCGATTCGAGCAGGCTGCGGTAGGTCTCGCGCCGGGCCGGATTGGTGCGGATGACCTCGACCGATTTGTCCTCGATCATCGCGCCAATGATCTTCTCGATCTTCTGCGTCCAGGTCTCGTTGCCGAGCATGTCGTACTCGAGGCCGGGCGTGGTCTGCTGGCCGGTCATCGCGGTCGTCTTGTTGTCGAGGATGATGTAGGTGATGTCCTGACCGTTCTTGATCGAGTTGGAAATCGCAAGCTGGCCGCTGTGGAAAAAAGTCGAGTCGCCCATGAAGACAACCTGCTTGTTCGTGATGAACGGATCGATGCCGAGACCCGTCGCGCCGCCGAGTCCCATGCCGCTGTAGTTGTGCATGAGGTCCTTGTTCGGTTCGAACATCAGCATGGTGTAGCAGCCGGTGTCGCCGTGGAAGACGAGGTCGACCGGTTCGCGCCGATGCGTTTTGCGCATGTAATCGACGTCGCGGAATTGCCTCTTGATCTCACCGAGAACGCTGGCCGAATCGCGATGCGGGCAGCCGGGGCAGAAGGTCGGCGTGCGCGGCGCGAGGTCGATTTCGATGGCGCGATTGGCCTCAAGGAGCTTCAGCTCGGCCGAAATGCGCGCGTCGTCGAGCTTCATGTGCGGCCCGGCGAGGTCGATGATCAGCGGCGCGAGGAGCTCGACCAGGATTGACGAGTTAAACCCTCGCGTCGAGGGTAGGCCTTCGCGCCCGCCGGAGACTTTGTTTGGGAAGATCTTGCCGTAAACGGGCACGGCCGGTTTGCCTGCCATCGTGCGCCGTCGGGCGAGAAGCTGGACGATCTGCTCTTCCAAAAAGCCGCGTCGTTCCTCGACGACGACGATGTTTTCGACGAGATCCGCGAACGAATCGATCAGTTCGGGATCGAGCGGATAGGTGATGCCGAGCTTGAGCATCGGGAACGCGTCGGTGAGGCCGAGTTGTTGCAGCGCGTGCTCCAGATACGAATAAGCGAGTGCGGAACTGATGAAGCCGAGCGGGGCTTTGCCCGTGGTCCTGCTTGGCGAGATGCGATTAACTCCATGCTTTCGCGCGCTGGCCCAGAGGCGTTCGTAGCGTTGGGGAAAGCCCTGCTCGCGCCGCCAGGTGCGCGGTGGCAGCAGGACGTTCTTCTCAAAATCGACCTTGGCCGTGTCGAGTTGAATGGGATTGTGCGTGTTGACGCGGGGGAAATGATTGCGCCCGACCTGGACCGATCCGCCGCCGTCGGCCTGGTTCGTGGTCACGAGGAAGCCGATGTAGAGTTCGCTTTCGCGCGAGAGCCGGAACGCGAGATCAACCCAGTCCTTCATCTCCTGGTTTGTGCTCGGTTCCAGGATCGGCATGTAGATGTGCTTGCACAAAAAGCGCGAGTCGGCGGGCACCTGGGTCGAGTCGCTCCACGGATCGTCGCCCATGACGACAACCACACCGCCGTCGGGATGCGTGCCGGCCAGATTGCCGATTGCCAGCGCGTCGGTGGCGACGTGGAGGCCGACGCTTTTCATCACGCACATCGCGCGCAGGCCGTGCATCTGCGAGCCGTTGACCATTGCAGCGGAGAGCGCCTCGTTGTTGGCCAGGACGGCGCTGATGCCGTATTGCTTGGGGATTTCCGCAATCGCCTCGATGCAGTCGAAAAAGCCGGAGATGGGCGAGCCGGGATAGCCGGTCCAGAGATGAGTCCCCCCTTCGGTTTCGAGCAGCCCCTTGACGAGCAACTCGTTGCCGAGAAAGACCTCCGTGCCCTCTTCCTTGAGAAATCGTGGATCGACCTTCAAGCCCCCTCGTTGGTTGCGGTTAGCTAAGAAACCGCCGTCTCCTGTTTCAGCGGGTTTCTAACTGACAAATCTAGGCTAATGGAGTGACCAGCGTCTATTCGAAAACTCGACTTGAGGCTGACTGGAGCGCCTATCAAAACACATTCCGCACGGTAACAGCCGGACTCTTTTCGGGTAATGCTTTCGTGACCCTGAGCCAGATTTCCAAGAGGGCGATGCGGATAACCTGCCAGGAAGCCTCGACGGCAATCCCGCCCGACATCTTCGAGGCGCCATTCTTGCGTTGCCCAAAGATGATCGGCACCTCGCTAATTTTGCCCTGGAGCATCCAAGCCCAAAAGAGGGTCTCGATTTGGAAGGCGTAGCCCTGCGATTGGATCTTTTTCCCGAGGATTTTTCGAAGCAACTCCGGATGGTAACACTTAAAGCCACCGGTGGGATCCATAAAGGGCATGCGGGTCAGCACGCGCACATAGAACGATGCTCCAAGGCTAATGAGCAGCCGGCTTATTTCCCAGTTAAGCACCCGGACGCCCTGGTAGTAACGACTGGCCAGCACGAGATCGTCGCCCTTGGCGGCCTGCTCGAGTATCCTGGGGAGATCCAAGGGGTCGTGAGACAGGTCGGCATCCATCTGGAGGATGTAATCGTAGGGACGTTGCAACGCCCACTCAAACCCGGCCAGATAGGCGCGGGCCAGGCCTTCCTTGTCACTGCGCTCCAATAAAAAGAGGCGTGTGCCATATTCCGGCCTGCTTTTTAGATACTGGGGAGCGCCGTCACCCGAAGCATCATCCGCGATCAGCACGTTGAGGTCGGGTGAACTCTTCCAAATCAAGTCGAGTAACTCGGGGAGATTATCGCGCTCTTTGTAGGTGGGGATAACGACAATCGCGTTCATGTCAATTGATGTCCTCATTCAACCGGTCGATGAGCAGGCGCAGAAATCCAAAATGAATGCGGTTGAAGGTCAGGCACAGACGCGGCAAATGGGCGATTTCCGTTTCGCCGGCTTCCTGGGGCAGGGCGTCGCGCTGGAACATTTCACCGGGCGGATCGATGATGCTGAGGAATTCCTTGCGCAGATAATCGAGCCTTTTCTCACTGAGCGCTCGCTGAAGGCGAATGACCAGATAGGGGCCGACGTAACGGTAGGAGTGAAAATTATGGTAGAAGCGCAAAATGGCGTCGCGGGCCTCCGTCACACTGTCGGTCAGTTTGAAGAGATTGAAATCCTCGGGCGAGATCAACTTGTCGGCCATGAGATGTTCGCTGACATAATGGACGAAGTTTTTCCAGAACTTGCCGCCCGGTTCGTCGATTAAAACCAGGGGAATAAGACGGGCCTTGCCGGTTTGCATCAGGGTGATCACTTCCATGCCTTCGTCCAGGGTGCCGAAGCCGCCGGGGAAGACGGCAACCGCGCTGGCTTCGCGCAGGAAGGTGAGTTTGCGCGTGAAGAAATAGCGGAAGGTGACGAGCTTCGGGTCGTTGCGGATCACTTCGTTGGGGTGCTGTTCGAAGGGCAGGAGGATGTTGAGGCCGAAACTTTTCTCCGCGCCAGCGCCCTTCTGCGCGGCGCCCATGATGCCGTCGCCCGCGCCGGTGATCGTCATATAGCCGGCTTCGGTCATAGAGCGGGCAAACTCGGTCGCGCAGGCATAGCTGAGCGCGGGCGGACGGGTGCGGGCCGAGCCAAAAATACAGATTTTCCTGATATGCCGGTAGGGCGCAAAGACGCGCTGGGCGTAGCGCAATTCGGCCATGGATCGCTTGAAGAGGACCATGTCGCTCGAACTGGGGTCCTGCTGGGAAAGCCGGTGGAGCGAGGCGATCATCTCGGCGAAATCGTCGGAGAATTCAGCTACCTTCCATTTGGCGACCAGGGCAAGAATGTCCTCGTTGACCGCCGGGTCATCGGTAAGGCGCAGGCTGTTTTTTCGTCGATTCATGTAAAGAACAGTATTTTCACGCGTCCTCAAACTGGCAAGCTTCACGGAAGATGGCAAACCTCTTGGACATTTTAAACGAGCGCATCGTCTTGGGCGATGGCGCGACGGGCACCTACCTTTACGAACTCGGCGTGCCGCTCAACCATTGCCTGGAGGAGGTGAACCTCAGCCAGCCCGAACTCCTCACGCGCGTTTACCGAGAGTACGCCGATGCCGGGGCGCAGGTGATCGAGACGAACAGCTTCGGCGCGAACCGCATCCGGCTGGCGCGCTACGGGCTCGATCATCAGGTCAGCGAGATCAACTGGCGCGCCGCCCAGGTCGCTCGCGATGCGGTCAAGGGCCGGGACATTTTTGTCGGCGGATCGGTCGGGCCACTTTCGCTGCGTCCCGCCGACGGCGAGTTTTCGCCCGATGACCGCAAGGCTCTTTTCCGCGAGCAGATCGGCGCGTTGCTCGATGGCGGTTGCAACCTGATTTTCCTGGAGACCTTTATCGCGCTGGATGAATTGCTGCTGGCTTTGGAAGTCTTTCGAAACCTGACCAATATTCCGGTCGTGACCTCGCTGGCGGTGAGCGAGGAAGGCCGGCTCGTTTCGGGCGAATCTTTTCCCGAAGCGGTGAAAATCCTGCGAGCGGGGGGCGCCGATATCGTCGGCCTCAATGGAACCGCCGGTCCCCAGGCCTGCGTGCATCTCCTCTCGAAACTGGCCGTGCAGGAGGGTGAACTTCTCTCCGTTTATCCGAGCGCCGGGAAGCCCGAATTTTACGAGGGCCGGTTCAATTACGCGGCCAGCCCCGAATACTTCGCCGACACGCTGCCCCGCTGGGTCGAGGAGGGTGCGCGGCTGATCGGCGGCGATTACGGGACGCGTCCGGAGCATATCGCGGCCATGGCGGCGGTGGCGCGCGAACTGAAGCTGGTGCGCGTGAAGAAAATTTCGCCCACAGCCACGCGCGCGCGCATCGAGGTCGCCAAAACGGCGGTGGCGTCTGCGCCGCGGGCGGAGGAGGTTTCCATCCTCGACCTGCTCAAGCAAAAGACCGTGTCGATTGTCGAACTCGATTCGCCGAAGGGTCTCTCGATGGATAAGTTTCTCGCCGGGGCGAAGGCGCTCAAGGAAGCGGGCGCGGCGGCGATCACTCTGGCCGATAATTCGCTGGCCATTTTGCGCGTGAGCAATTTCGCGGCGGCAATTCGCGTCCGCGAGGAGGTCGGTCTCACCTCGCTGCTGCACCTGGCCTGCCGCGATCGCAACCTGCTCGGTCTGCAGTCGGAGGTCATGGGACTGGGCGTGCTCGGTTTTCGCCATGTGCTGGCGTTGACCGGCGATCCGGCCAAGGTGGGCGATCACCCCGGCGCGACGTCGGTTTACGACCTGAACTCGCTCGGCCTGATCAAGCTGCTGGCCGGGATGAATCGCGGCGTGAACCATGTGGGTCGGCCCTTGAACGGGCAGACGAAATTCATCATCGGATGCGCCTTCAATCCCAACGCGCTAAATTTCGAATCGCAGGTGAAGAAGCTCGAAAGCAAGCTGGCCGCCGGGGCGCAATACGTGATGACCCAGCCTGTTTTCGATCTCGAACTGGCGCGCCGCACCGTGGCCCGGCTCAAGCCGCTGGGCGTGCCCGTTTTCCTCGGCGTCATGCCGCTGATGAGTTCGCGCAACGCCGAGTTCCTCCACAACGAAGTGCCCGGCATCAAGATCGCCGAGCCGTTGCGCGAACGTCTGCGCCAGTGCGCTGATGATCAGGCCGCGACGCGGATCGGCCTGGAAGTGGCGCGGGAAGTCCGCGACGTGGCGCTCGAGGCGTTCAACGGAGTTTATCTCATCACGCCGTTTCTTCGTTACGAAGTCAGCGTCGATTTGTTGGGGTAGATCTTTACTGCCGTCCGTAGGATTTACTGCGGCTGCGGCGTCACGTGCGGTTCCGTGTGAATCTCCGTCGTGCTATCCGGCGGCGGAGGTGCTGAGTTATCTTCGGGCGACGGTTTGGCCCCTGCGTT
>Ga0181537_10002795_pt1 | contig 15181 bp, 12 predicted proteins | sample PEATcosm2014_Bin_39_FD_119765 | JGI IMG/M metagenome (GOLD analysis project Ga0181537, IMG submission 119765) | Peatland microbial communities from MTU Mesocosm Facility, Houghton, MI, USA - PEATcosm2014_Bin23_10_metaG | ecosystem: Environmental > Terrestrial > Soil > Wetlands > Peat | place... | reverse complement strand
GCGCAGTCCTACGGCGACTCGACCCCGATCGTCGTTCTGCCGGCCGGCTATGCCCGCAATATCAATCAGGTACACCCGAATTTTAACGCCGCGCTCAACTTCCGCCACATCACGAAGATGGCGGAGCAGGTGACCGTCGCCGAGACCACGGTCGAGGTGATGCGGCGCGCCTACACGATGGTAAAGAACGGTCGCCCAGGCCCGGTGCTGGTCGAGATCCCGACCGACATCCTGCGTGCCGAAATCCCCGACGCGCTGGTCGATGAATACAAGCCGGCGCCGGTTCTCAAGAGCGGCCCCGACCCGCAATCGGTATCAAAGATCGCCGAGGCGTTGGTTGCTGCCGAGCGGCCGGTGATCCATGCCGGGCAGGGCGTGCATTACGCCAAGGCCTGGCCGCAGCTCAAGGCATTGGCAGAGCTGCTGGAAGCGCCGGTGATGACGACGCTGGGCGGCAAAAGCTCGTTCCCGGAAAGCCATCCGCTGTCGCTCGGCTCGGGCGGTATCGGCATCGGCGAACATCTCTGGCATTTCCTGAACGCCGCCGACACGGTCTTCGGCATCGGCTGCAGCTTTACGCGCACCAGCTTTGGGACCGGCATGCCAAAGGGCAAGAAGATCATCCACGCGACGCTCGACCCGTACGCGATCAACAAGGACGTGCCGGTCGATCTCGCGGCGATCGGCGATGCCGGGCTGACGCTCGACGCAGTGCTCGAAGAGGTCAAGGACCGGCTCAAGGGCAAGCAGCGCGACCGCCTTGCCGGTGTGACCCGCGAAATCCGCGGCCATCGCGAGGAATGGCTGAGCAAGTGGAAGCACCGGCTGGAGGCTGACACCGCGCCGATCTCGCCCTACCGCATCGTGTGGGACCTGCTGCACACGGTCGATGTCGATAACACGATCATCACCCACGATGCCGGCAGCCCGCGCGACCAGATCTCACCGTTCTGGGTCAGCAACAAGCCGCTGACCTATCTCGGCTGGGGCAAGACCACCCAGCTCGGCTACGGGCTCGGCCTCGCGATGGGGGCTAAGCTTGCCAACCCGGACAAGCTCTGCATCAATTTCTGGGGCGACGCGGCGATCGGCTTTACCGGCATGGATTTCGAGACCGCGGTGCGCGAGCGGCTGCCGATCCTGTCGATCCTGTCGAACAATTTCTCGATGGCGATCGAGCTGAAGGTCATGCCGATCTCGACCGAGAAATACCGCTCGACCGACATCAGCGGCAATTACGCCGATTTTGCCAAGGCGCTCGGCGGCTATGGCGAGCGCGTTACCGAGCCGGGCCAGATCAAGGAAGCGATCAAGCGCGGCATCGCCGCGACCAAGGACGGCAAGCCCGCGCTTCTCGAATTCATTACCGAGAAGGCGGTCGACGTCTCCCGCTTCCCCTGATTGCCGGGCACCTGCCCCTCCTCATGCGAAGCGGGGCAGGCGCGAGCGGGAATTTCAGGCGGCGCGGCGGCGCGGCAATTTGCGCTGTTTCCGGGCTAGAGGGGACGCCGGCACACAATTTTCCACGGATAGGGCAGGGCCCTGATGGACGTCTACCACGTCTGGTGCAGCTTGAAGGACGATGTAGGCGACCTTGAGTTTGCCGCCGCCGTTCGTCGGTATCTCGAGCATCTGCAAGGTGGCGGTCTCATCCTCGGCTACCGCATTACCCGCCGCAAACTGGGTCTCGCCCCCGCGCATCTCCCTGAGTGGCATATCACCCTCGATTTTGACAATTTGTCGCAGATTGATAACGCATTCGATCAGGTTTCGTCTCGCACCGATCCGATCGAGAGCTTTCATCACGCGGTCAATTCCAAGGTGCGGGAGGTATTTTTCGCACTTTACCGCGACTTTCCGGACCCCGGCCGGGTGGTGGGGCAGGAAAAATTCTAGCAACAAGGGAGGCACAAATGGCGTTGCCGCAGGATATCAGACCGATCTTCCAGGACATTCAGGACACGCTGATTCGCTCGGATTCCCCGTGGATCGAGACCACGCCGATGTCCAAGGTCAGGGTTTTGTGGGTCGGGCGCGAGTCGGGCAGCTGGGCCTCGGTGATCCACTGGAAGAAAGGCTACGCCGCGCCGCCGCACAAGCACCTCGCGGGCGCGCATGTCTTTGTCCTCTCCGGCAAGCTGCAAGTGCGCGACGGCACGCTCTACGCCGGCGACTACGTTTACGAGGCCGCGGGGGTGTTGCACGACGCGACGACCGCGCTTGAGGACACGACCTATTTGTTCATCGGCACCGGGCCGTTCATCTTTTTCGACGAGAACGGATTCACCCGATACACCGACTGGGAGGTCATGGAGCGCCTGCGCTTGCAACCCCCCGCATCGCAGGCGCAAGCGGCCGAGTAGCAATTGTCGTCATTGCGAGTGCAGCGAAGCAATCTCGCGCCTGGCACGCGCCCTGATCGAGATTGCTTCGTCGGCTTTGCTCCTCGCAATGACACGGGCTAACCGTGTCGTTCGCGGCTGTCCTCGGGCGCTTCGGCGCGCTCGTTCATGCCGTAATCGCGGATCACGCCGGCGATCCTGAGCCGGTAATCGCGGAACAGCGCGCCGCGGCCCTTGGCTTGAGCCAAGCGATGGCTCTCGACTCGCCGCCAGCCGGCGATCGCCGCATCGTCGCGCCAGAACGACAGCGACAGGATTTTGCCCCTCTCGCTCAAGCTCTCAAACCGCTCGATCGAGATGAACCCGTCCATTTTTTCCAGGGTCGGCCGCAACGCGGCGGCGATATCGAGATATTCCTGGCGGCCTTCCTCTTTTGGCCAGACTTCGAAAATCACGGCGTGCATCGATTGCCTCTCCGCTGACGGGCGATGAAGAGCCAGCATAGCCGTTAACACCGCTCCGGCGTTACGATGCCGGCCGAAGCGAGGATCGACACTGATGGCTATGGATTACACAAGGCTTCTCGATCGCCTGCGTCAGCGTCTCGGCCCTGGCGGCATCCTGACGGATCCCACCGACACCGACCCTTATTGCGAGGATTGGCGGCGGCTTTATCACGGCCGGACGCCGGCGGTGCTGCGCCCGGCCAATACCAGCGAAGTCGCCGATGCGATGCGGCTTTGCGGCGAATACGGCGTGCCGGTGGTACCGCAGGGCGGCAACACGAGCATGGTCGGCGGCGCCGCGGTCGCGGAGGATGGCTCGCAGATCATCCTGTCGCTGTCGCGGATGAACCGGGTCCGCGAGATCGACCCGGTCGACATGACGATGGAGATCGAATCCGGTGTCACGCTAAAAGCGGCGCAAATGGCCGCCGAAGAGGCCGACTGCCTGCTGCCCTTGTCGATCAGCTCGGAAGGGTCGGCGCAGATCGGCGGCGTGCTCTCGACCAATGCCGGCGGCAACAATACGGTCCGCTACGGCAATGCCCGCGACCTGGTCCTCGGCCTCGAAGTCGTGCTGCCCGACGGGCAGGTGTGGAACGGTCTGCGCCGTCTGCACAAGGACAATACCGGCTATTGCCTGCGCCAGCTTTTTGTCGGCAGCGAGGGGACGCTCGGCATCATCACCGCCGCGGTGCTGAAACTGTTTCCGCGACCGCGCGAGGTCGAGGTGGCGCTGTGCGCGGTCGCGTCGCCCGAGGCGGCCTTGCAATTGTTCCAGGCCTGCCAGCAGCACGACGCCGCGGCGATCCAGGCCTTTGAATACATGTCGGGCGCCGGGATGGCGCTGGTCGAGCGCTTTATTCCAAATGCCAGCCCGCCGCTCGCCGCCCCGGCGGCGCATTATGTACTGTTGGAACTGGCGACCCCGCGTGCCGGTGCCGATCTGCGCGGCGCGCTCGAGGAACTGCTCGGCGCGGCGCTGGAGAAGGGCATCGTGACCGATGCCGCGGTCGCCGAGAGCGGCGCGCAGCGCGCGGCGATCTGGAAATTGCGCGAGGAGCATTCCGAGGCGCAAAAGCGCGCGGGCGCTTCGGTCAAGAACGACATCTCGGTGCCGGTGTCGCGCGTGCCGGAGCTGATCCGCCGAGCCACGGTCGCGTGCGAGCACCTCGTGCCCGGCATACGCTGCGTGCCGTTTGGCCATCTCGGCGACGGCAATATCCATTTCAACCTGGTGCAGCCCGAGGGAGCCGACGGCGCCGCTTTTCTGGCGCGCGACCATGAGATGATGGATGCGGTCAACGACATCGTCCGCGATCTCGACGGCAGCTTTTCCGCCGAGCACGGCATCGGTCGCCTCAAGCCCTACATGATGCCCGAATGGCGCGGCGGCGCGGAGCTCGACCTGATGCGCCGCATCAAGGCGGCGCTCGACCCGGCGGGCCTGCTCAACCCGGGTAAGATGCTGCCGTAAAATAGTTGCGCTTCCCGGCGCAGGCCGGGATCCATCGCCATCGTCATCCCGGCGCAGGTCGGGATCCATCGCCATCGTCATCCCGGCGTAGGCCGGAATCCAGGGGTCGCGCCATACTCTGTAAGACCTGGGAGCGCCGTCCGTGATGCAATTCCCTGAATTTCGCGAGGTTGAAAAATGGATCCGGGCCTGCGCCGGGATGCCAATAAAACGGATGCGCACCGTGATTTTTCTCGGCGTTGCGGCATTTGCCATAACCGGTATTGCCCGAGCCGACGAGCCGCAGCCCGTCGTGACGTGCTGTGCGCCAACCGGCGCCGGCGAGCCGCAATGGCTGACCCTGCCGCCGACACCGACCCTGCCGCAGGCAGCACAAAGCGGCTACGCCCCGGTCAACGGCATCCGAATCTGGTTCGCCACATTCGGAAAGGGTGAACCGGTCATCCTGCTGCATGGCGGGCTCGCCAACGCCAATTACTGGGGCAACCAGGTCCGCGCGCTACTCTCCCAATACCGCGTCATCGTCATGGATAGCCGCGGCCACGGCCGCAGCAGCCGCAATGATCAGCCCTACGGTTACGATCTGATGGCGTCCGATGTGATCGGCGCGATGGATTTTCTCAATATTCCGAAAGCGGCGATCGTCGGTTGGAGCGACGGCGCGATCATCGGCCTCGATATCGCGATACGCCACCCCGAACACATAACGAAACTCTTCGCTTTCGCCGCCAACTCCGACCCGAGCGGGGTTGCCGACATCGCCCAAAGCCCGGTCTTCAAAGCGTTTATTGCCCGTGCCGAGAAGGAATACGAGCAGCTATCCTCGACCCCGACCGAGTACCAGGGCTTCCGCGCCCAGATCGAGAAGATGTGGGATACCCAGCCCAATTGGACGGCTGACGATTTAAAAAAGATCACGACGCCCACCTGGATCGTCGATGCCGATCACGACGAGGCGATCAAGCGCGAAAACACCGAGTTCATGGCCGCCAACATCCCCGGCGCCGGGCTGCTCCTACAGCCGGAGGTCAGCCATTTCTCGTTTCTGCAAGACCCGGATCAATTCAGCGCCGACGTGCAGCATTTCCTGAAGCATGCGAAGTGATCTACCCGTCATTGCGAGCTAGCGACGCAATCTCGTTCCATCCAGGCGACATCGGCGCGAGATTGCCGCGGCGCCTTTGGCGCCTCGCAATGACGACCACGGATTAAAGCGGCCAGGCGCCGCCGGGGAAGGTGATGATCGGAACCATAGTTCCCACCGGCGCGGCGGGGGCATGCGGCGCACGGATCACCAGGCAGTCGGACAAAGCGAGCGGTCGCATCATCGACGAATCCTGCGCCTCGAACGGCGTTGCCTCAAGCACGCCGTCGGGTCCGCGCGCCAGCCGCGAACGCAAATAATCCTGCCGCCGGTCATTCGACCGCAGATCGCGGCCGAGCCGGGCGACGAGCGGCGGTTCGGCGTTATCGGGCAGGCCGGACAAGCGATCCATGGCCGGCTTCAGGAACAGCAGCGAGCAGACCAGCGTCGAGACTGGGTTGCCCGGCAGGCCGATCATCGGCGTGCCGCGATAGCTGCCCGACATCAATGGCTTGCCCGGCCGCATCGCGATCGCCCAGAAATCGATCGTCAGCCCGTCTTCCGAGAGGACGCCGCGCACGAGATCGTGCTCGCCGACCGACATGCCGCCGGTGCTGACCAGCAGGTCCACGCCGCGCGCCCCGGCGGCAAAGCGGCGCAACGCATCGGCGTCGTCGGGCGCATTCCCCAAGGCAACCGGCACGCCGCCGCAAGCGGTGACAAAAGCGGCCAGCGCCAGCGCGTTCGAGCTGACGATCTGATGCGGGCCGATCGGTTCGCCGGGCATCACCACCTCGTCGCCGGTCGAGAGGATGCCGACACGCGGCCGGCGGTAGACAAACAGCCACGGCCGGTTCATCGCCGCGGCGAGGCCGATATGGCGCGGTGTGAGCCGCGTCGCGGTGTGCAACAGCACATCGCCCTCGGCGAAGTCGAGCCCGGCGCGGCGCACATACGTGCCGAGCTTGGCGCCCTCGACAACCCGTACGGTGTCGCCGTCGCGCTCGGTGTCCTCCTGGATGACGATCGTGTCGGCGCCTTCGGGGAGCGGCGCGCCGGTAAAGATACGCGCGGCCTCGCCGCAGGCGATGACGCCGGAAAACCCGGCGCCGGCCGGGATTTCGGCGACGATGCGCAGATTGACCGGCACGCTGGCAACATCGGCGGCGCGCACCGCGTATCCATCCATCGCCGATACCGCGAAGGGCGGCTGGGTGCGGCGCGCGGCGACATCTTCGGCCAGCACCCGGCCGACCGCATCGGAAACCGACACTTGCTCCACCGGCAAGGCCGCCAACGGCACCAGCAACCGTTCCAGGGCTTCTTCGACCGAGATCATGCTTCCAGCTCCTTTCCTTCGTCATTCCCGCGAAAGCGGCAATCCAGGGCAGCCGTCTCGTCGCTCGTCTCTGGACCCCTGCGTTCGCGTGGTGACGAAAGGAATACCAACCCCTACGACGCCTCAAAATCACCGGACTTGCCGCCGGATTTGCGCAGTAGCCGCAGATCGGTGACCGTCATCCCGCGATCGATCGCCTTACACATGTCGTAGATCGTCAGCGCCGCGACACCGGCCGCGGTCAGCGCCTCCATCTCGACCCCGGTGCGGCCGAAGACGCGGCAGGTCGCGGTGACGTCGACACAGGAGCGTTCCGGCACACAGGCGAGCCGGACCTCGACCGAATTGAGCGAAAGCGGGTGGCAAAGCGGGATGAGGTCGGACGTCCGTTTTGCGGCCATGATCCCGGCGATCCGCGCGACGGCCAGCACATCGCCCTTGGCGATCTCGCCGGCCTGTACGCGGGCCAGGGTCTCGGGCTTCATCACGACGCGCGCACCGGCGACCGCGACGCGATCGGTCTCCGCCTTGCTCGACACATCGACCATGCGCGCGCGGCCCTCGCTATCGACATGCGACAAATCTGGTAGGCGCAACAATTTCCGCGTCGCCGCGGCGACATCCTTCTCGCGCATCAATGATTCGCCGACGAGAAAACAGCGCGAATCGACCGCCGCGAGCCGGTCGAGATCGTCGGGTGTGTTGAGCCCGCTCTCGCCGACCGCGATGCGGTCTTTCGGCACCAGCGGCGCCAGGGTTTCCGCGGTCTTCAGATCGACTTTCAGGGTCTTCAGATCGCGATTGTTGATGCCGATCAAGCGCGCATGGAAGTCGAGCGCGCGGTCGAGTTCGGCGCGGTCATGCACCTCGACCAGCACATCCATGCCGAGCGCGCCGGCCTCGGCGGCAAGTTCGCGCGCCTCGCGGTCGTCGAGGCACGCCATGATCAACAAAATGCAATCCGCGCCGAGCACGCGGCTTTCGAGCACCTGATAGGGATCGACGATAAAATCCTTGCGCAGCACCGGCAGCGTCACCGCCTCGCGCGCCGCGACGAGATATTCGTCGGCGCCCTGAAAATAGGGCTCGTCGGTCAGCACCGACAGGCAGGTCGCGCCGCCGGCCTGGTACGCGGCGGCGAGGGCAGGGGGGGCGAAATCCGCGCGGATCAGCCCTTTGCTTGGTGACGCTTTCTTGATCTCGGCGATCAGCCCATAACTGCCGCAGGCAATTTTGCTGGCCAGCGCGTCCGCAAAGCCGCGCGGCGCCGGCGCGTTGTCGAGGCGTTTCAGCAGCGTCGTCTCGGGCATCGCCGCCTTGCGCGCGGCAACGTGCGCGCGCTTGCGCTCGCAAATTTCGGTCAGGACGTTGTTTTCTTTTTGGCTCATTTATTGGTCTCCGCGACGAGCCGCGCGAGCGCCTCGGCCGCCTTGCCGCTGTCGAGCGCGTCGGCGGCGATCGCCACGCCCTCGCGCAGATCGGCGGCGCGATCGGCGACGATAAGTCCGGCGGCGGCATTCAGCAGTGCGATGTCGCGCAGCGCGCCGCGTTCACCGGCCAGCACGGCGCGCATCAGCGCGGCGTTATGCGCCGGCTCGCCGCCCTTGATCGCGTCGAGCGCGGCGCGCGGCAACCCGGCATCCTCCGGCGCGATCTCAAAGCTGCGCACGCGGCCATCCTTGAACTCGGCGACATGCGAGACGCCAGCGGTCGTCAGCTCGTCGATGCCCGAGCCGTGCACGACCCAGGCGTGCTCGGCGCCGAGCCGCCCCAGCACCTCGGCCATCGGCACCACCCATTGCGCCGCGAACACCCCGACCAGTTGGCGTTTGGCGCCGGCCGGGTTCGACAGCGGACCCAACAGGTTGAAGATCGTCCGCGTCGCCAGCTCGACGCGGGTCGGCGCGACATGCCGCGTCGCGCTGTGATGTCGTGGCGCCATCAGAAACCCGATGCCGATCTCGTTGAGGCAGCGCTCGACGACAGCCAGGTCGCAATCGATATTGACGCCGAGCGCGGTCAGCACATCGGCCGAGCCCGAGCGCGACGACAGTGCGCGGTTGCCGTGCTTGGCGACCGGCACGCCGGCGCCGGCGAGGATCAGCGCGGTCGCGGTCGAGACATTGAACGTGCCCGACCCGTCGCCGCCAGTGCCGCAAGTATCGACCGCACCGGGCGGCGCTTTGATCATCACCGCCTTGGAGCGCATGATCCGCGCCGCGCCGGTGATCTCGTCGACGGTCTCGCCGCGCACGCGCAGACCCATCAGCAGCCCGCCCATCTGCGACGGCGTCGCGTCGCCGGACATGATGATCTCGAACGCGGTCTCGGCGTCCGCCTCGCTGAGGCTTTCGCCGGCGGCGACGCGCGCGAGAAGCGGGCGCAAGTCGCTCACGGCGATTTTCTCAAAGGGTTCATTCGTCCTATATATCAGCCTCAAGGTTAACAACGCGAGCGGAGGAAGAATGAGCCTCGACGGCGGCTGCGCCTGCGGCGCGATACGCTATCGGTTGACCGCGGCGCCGATGATCGTCCACGCCTGCCACTGCCGCGATTGCCAGAAGCTGACCGGCAGCGCGTTTGTGATCAACCTGTGGCTTGAGCGCAAATTTGTCGAGGCGAGCGGCGCCGCGCCGGTCGCGTTCTCTCAGCCACCCGGTCCGAGCGGCAGCCCACACGAGATTTTCGTCTGCGGAAGCTGCAGCACGCAGCTCTGGAGCGAATACCATTCGGCGCCAGGCGATACGGTGTTGCTACGCGCCGGCACGCTCGACGATCCTTCGCAGATCACCCCCAACGTCCACATTTTTACCCGCAGCAAGTTGCCCTGGCTGGAGTTGCCGGCGGACGCGAGAGTGTTCGATGCGTATTACCGGCGGAGCGAAGTTTGGTCTCCCGAAAGCCTCGCGCGGTGGCGCGAGGTCGTCGCCGCGGCGGCGCCGTAGCCGAGTTCAGGGCTCGATAATGCGGGCGCGGTCGCTACAGCGCCGCTCGCCGGACCGTAAGGCTTATTGCTTTTGGGCGTCGGCCACGACTTTCTTGCAGGCGGGCGCGAGCTGGTCATTGTATTTGGCGAGGCAGGCAATGATGCGGCCGCCGCCCGGCATCGTGCCTTTGCAATATTTCTCGTAATCGCCCATGCAGGCGGATCGCTGTTCCGCCGTCATCTCCTGGGCAAGCGCCGGCCCGGCAACGCACATCGTCAGGGCAACCAGGATCGCGCGCAGCATTCGCCTTTTCCTCCCCGTTTCCGACATTCCGGGTGCATAGCAAGGCGATCGCTCGTTGGCAATGTAAGCCCAACTTAATCCCGCCTGCGGGCCCGACAGGTCGGCCCAACGCAAAATCCGCCGGCTGTGCGGTGAGGACGACACCCTCCGTTTGACAGGACCGTGTTTGCGGCGGGCGACGTTGCAGGCCGCGCGCCGCGCTGGTATAAGGCGCGCATGAACGCGTTTTCGACTGTAGCGAATTGGTGGTGGCCCGTCTGACCAAGGCGGCCATTTTCGTATTCCGTATAGGCCGCCTCGGAGAACCGGGCGGCCTTTGTCATATCGGGGCAAGGCTTCGCGGATCACCCGAGGCGGCGACGCAAAGGGGATCCTGATGCAGCGCAAAAGCTACACGACCGAAGGCGGCGTCGAGGTCGCGCGGGAGATCGTCACCCGGCCTTACGTTCCCGCCGACACCACGCTCGCCGAAGCGCTCGACCACAAGCGCGGCGTGCTGTTCTCGTCAAGTTTTGAGTTTCCCGGCCGCTACACGCGTTGGGACATGGGGTTTATCGACCCGCCGCTGGTATTCTCGGCACGCGGCCGGGCGTTCTCGGTGGAGGCGCTCAACACGCGCGGCGCGGTGCTGATCGCCGCGATCGCCAAAGCGCTGCAGGGGCTCGACGCGGTCGAGATCGAGGCGGCCAGCGCCGAGCGGATCGACGGCACGATCCGCGCGGCGACGACGCGGTTCCCGGAGGAACAGCGCAGCCGCCAGCCGAGCGTCTTTTCCGTGCTGCGCGCGCTGATCGCGTTGTTCAAGAGCGCTGATGACGAGCATCTCGGGTTTTACGGCGCGTTCGGCTACGACCTCGTCTTCCAATTCGAGCCGACAAAGCTCCGCCTGGAGCGGCCCCAGGATCAGCGCGACCTGGTGCTCTATCTGCCCGACGAGATCCTGATCGTCGATCACATGCGACAGCACGCGGCGGTTTATCGCTATGATTTTGCGTTTGCCGGCCATTCGACCGCTGGATTGCCCCGCGAAACGCCGGCGGCGTCCTATCGCCTCGACCCGACGATCGCGGCGCGGCCCCGCGGCAGCGACCACGCCAAGGGCGAGTACGCCAAGCTTGTCGAGCGCGCCAAGAACTCGTTTATCCGCGGCGATTTGTTCGAGGTGGTCTGCGCCCAATTGTTCGAGGAGGGCTGCGTCGATCCGCCGAGCGTCGTGTTTGATCGGCTGAAGCGGGCCAACCCCGCGCCTTATGGCTCGCTGGTCAACCTTGGCGAGGGGGAATTTCTCGTCTCGGCCTCGCCGGAAATGTTTGTCCGCGTCGAGGGCAGCCGGATCGAAACCTGTCCGATCTGCGGCACGATCCGGCGCGGCAAGGACGCGATCGAGGATGCCGACCGCATCCTCGAACTCCTAAACTCGGAGAAGGACGAGAGCGAGCTGACGATGTGCACCGATGTCGACCGCAACGACAAGTCGCGGGTCTGCGTCGCCGGCAGCGTCAAGGTCATCGGTCGCCGCCAGATCGAGATGTATTCGCGGCTGATCCACACGGTCGATCATGTCGAGGGCGTGCTGCGCCCCGAATTCGATGCGCTCGACGGGTTTCTCTCGCATGCCTGGGCGGTCACCGTGACCGGCGCGCCGAAATTATGGGCGATCCGCTTTATCGAGGAGCAGGAGCGCTCGGCCCGGCGCTGGTATGGCGGCGCGATCGGCCGGCTGACCTTTGACGGCAACATGAATACCGGCCTGACCTTGCGCACGATCCGCATGAAAGACGGCATCGCTGAAACCAGGGTCGGCGCGACCCTGCTCTATGACAGCGACCCAGTCGCCGAGGAGGACGAGACCGAACTGAAGGCTGCCGCGTTGTTCTCGGCGATCGGCGGCCATCGCGCGGCCGCGCAAGCCGCCGCCGTGGCGCCGCCGCAATCCGGCGCGGGGCGCAAGGTGCTGCTCGTCGATCACGAGGATTCGTTTGTCCACACGCTGGCCGGTTATGTCCGTCAGACCGGCGCCGAATGCGTCACCTTGCGGCACGATTTCGCCCGCGCCGAGCTCGCCGACGGTCCGGCGCCCGATCTGGTGCTGTTGTCGCCGGGACCCGGCCGGCCCGACGATTTTGCGATGCGCGAAACGCTCGCTCTCTTGTTGAAGCGGCGTATCCCAGTGTTTGGCGTGTGTCTTGGGCTCCAAGGGATCGTCGAATATTTTGGCGGCGCGCTCGACGTGCTCGATGTGCCGATGCATGGCAAGCCGTCGGTCGTGCGCGCCGCGGGCAACCGGCTCTTTGGCGGGCTGCCGAGCGAGTTCGCGGTCGGCCGCTACCACTCGCTTTACGCGCGCAAGAGCGCTTTGCCCGCCGAGCTATCGATCGCGGCCGAGACGGCGGACGGCGTCATCATGGCGGTCGAGCACAAGCATTTGCCGATCGCCGCGGTGCAGTTCCATCCCGAATCCGTGATGACGTCGCCCAACGCGGTTGGCCTGCCGATCATCGCCGCGATGCTGTCCACCCTCTGCGCGGAGAAATAGCGCGGGGAAACCTCAGAACAGCCGATCCAGTACGTCGTGATGGATCGTCACAGGGAAGCGTTTCTTCAGCGCCTCAGTCAGTTCGCCGACCATGTCATAGCGCGCCGAATTCCCGAGCTCAGTCGTCAGCGCCTTGACCTGCGCATCCGGTGTCGAATCGGGCGTGTTGATTTCCTTTAGCTGCGCGATATAGGCGCCGGCGGCATCGTCGGCGCTGACCGTATCGCCGACCTTGGCCGCGAACAGCTTGACGATGACCGCCGCCGGGACCGGGGTCGCGCCCTCGGGGTGGCGCGCCAGCGGCGGCGACGTGGTGACCGTAAGCCCCTTGGCCGCCGCCGCCTGGGCGAGCGGCGTGCCGCTGGTGACCGCGGCGAGAAGATCGCTTGCCTCCTTCTTGACCGCGTTCGCTTTTTGCTCGGCCTGCCACGCCGCGATGACATGGTCCTTGACGTCGCCCAGCGGCTTGACCTGCGGCGCGATGATCTTGTCGACATGCACGGCAAAGATCGCGTTGTCCTCGACGGCGGTCACCCGGCTGGTGTCGTTGGCGCTGGTATCAAAGGCGGCTTTCAGCACCTCTTTCATGTCGACCGGCAGCACGATCAGCTTGCCGTCAAGATCGCGGCCACTGGCATCGGTATTGGCGATCGTCGTCAGCTTGAGCCCATATCTTTTGGCGACGTCGGCGAGCGCGGCGCCACCAGCCAACGCATCGTCGGCCTCGTTGCCGATGTGATCGAGCTTGTCGGCCGCCGCCTCCGCGACAAGCTGCTTGGTCAATTGATCCTTCACCTGGTCAAAGCTCGGGGTTTGCGGCGGCTCGATCTTGGTAACGCGCAGGATGTGCCAGCCGAGCTCGGTCTTGATCGGCTCGCTTGCCTTGTCGACCGGCAGGTTGAACACCGCATCGCTGAGCGACTTTGGCAGATCGTCGGCCTTGATGAGGCCGAGATCGATGGTCGCCGGATCCTGGCCGGCGATCTCGGTCGCGGCTTTCTGGAAATCCTCGCCGCTGGCCAGCGCCGCCTCGACCGCCTTGGCCTTGTCTTCCGATGGCGCGAGGATTTGCTGCACCTGGCGCTGCTCGGGGACCTCGAAATCGTCCTTGCGCTCGTCATAGGCCGTTTTCAGCTGCTCGTCGGAAATCTTGATCCCGTCCTCGACCTCGCTCGTTGTCAGGCTCGCCAGCGTAAAGCTGCGGTACTCGGCGGCGCGGAACATGTCCGGGTGGGCTTCATAGAATTTCGACAGCTCGTCATCGGTCGGCGTCGGGATGTCGCCGGCGGCGGTGACAGGGATCGCGACGATGTCGGCGACCCGCTTCTCGCTGCGATAGCGATAAATCGCGTCGATGACCGAGCGCGGCACGACGACCCCGGCGGTTACCGCCTGGAGTAGATCGCCGCGCGGGATCTCCTGGCGCAATCGCGCGACGAGCCCGTCCTCGGTCATCCGGTTGGCGGCCAATAGCTGGTTAAACCGGTCGCGGTTGAACTTGCCGTCGGGACCGGCAAAGGCCGGGTTCGCCATGATCGCGGTGCGAATCACGTCATCCGACAGATCGAGGTGCAGATGGGCGACTTCCTGGTCGAGCAGCTCACGGTCGACGATTTGCTCGACGACGGCGTCGAGCACGCCGAGCTGTTTGACCTGCGCCGGATCGAGCGTGCCGCCAAACTGCGCGCGCAACCGTTCGAGCGCCGGCTGCAGCGCCGCTTGCACCGCGTTGGCCTGAATATCGCGGGTGCCGACCGTCGCGACGACCGCGTCGGGGGATTTGTCCTGGAAAAACGGCGAGCGGGTGTAAAGGCCCCAGAACCCGAAGGACAGTATCAACAACCCGAACAGCACCTTGACGATGATGCCGCCCGCCCGTGTGCGGATCGCTTGCAACATAATGATCGACCGTTCGATTTGCCCATCCGGCCGCGGTCTCAGGTTGACCCGTTCGAGCGCCGGTGTGATCGTGACCGGCGTTATAAAGACCGGCTGGCGGCGCCGCAACCATGTGGCTGCCGCGGCTAAATGCCTGCTAATGGCTGATAGCTTGAGGACTACATGGCACAGCGCAAAAAGCTTGTCGCTGGTAATTGGAAGATGAACGGGCTGCGCGCCGATGGCTGCGCGCTAGCGAGCGCCATCGCGGACCGCGCTCGATACGGGAACCCCGCTTGCGACCTGCTCGTCTGCCCGCCGGCGACGCTGCTTGTTCCGGTCGGCGAGGCGATAGCCGGCAGCGGTATCGCGCTCGGCGGACAGGACTGCGCTCCGGCGGAAAAGGGTGCCTTTACCGGCGATATCAGCGCCGAGATGCTGAAGGATGCCGGTTGCGCCTATGTCATCATAGGCCATTCCGAGCGGCGGCACGGCCATGGCGAAAGCGATGACGAGATTCGCGCCAAGGTCGCGGCGGGGTGGCGCGCCGGTCTTACCGCGATCCTCTGTGTCGGTGAGACCCGGGCAGAACGCGAGGCTGGCAGGGAAGTCTCGGTTGTGACCGGTCAATTGGCCGGCTCGATCCCCGGGACCGCGACGGCCGACAAACTTGTCATCGCCTACGAGCCGGTTTGGGCGATCGGCACCGGCTTGGTTCCGACGCTGGCCGACATTAACGCGGTCCATCATTCGATCCGCAGCGTGCTCCCTCAGGACACCCGCATCCTCTAT
>Ga0181537_10002794_pt1 | contig 15182 bp, 12 predicted proteins | sample PEATcosm2014_Bin_39_FD_119765 | JGI IMG/M metagenome (GOLD analysis project Ga0181537, IMG submission 119765) | Peatland microbial communities from MTU Mesocosm Facility, Houghton, MI, USA - PEATcosm2014_Bin23_10_metaG | ecosystem: Environmental > Terrestrial > Soil > Wetlands > Peat | place... | reverse complement strand
GATCCTCGATTTCCGGCACCACGCTGCGCACCGCCGCCTTGAACAGGCGCGAGTACTTGCGGTATTGCTCGAAGTCGATCGGCAGCAGTACCGCCTCCGGCGCGAGTTGCGCGGCTTTCATCAGGCCCATCGCGGAATGCAGGCCGGACTTGCGCGCTTCGTAAGTCGCGGTGGTGATGACGCCGCGGCCCGCGTAATCGCGCAACAGGGAAAAACGCCGGGTCACGCTGCCTGCGGCGTCGGTCTGTGCCACCGGCTGGTGCCGGCTGCCGCCGCCGATTACCACCGGCAGCCCGCGCAGTTCCGGGTAACGCAATAACTCGACGGAAGCGTAGAACGCGTCCATGTCGAGGTGGGCGATGATCCTCTGTGCGCTCACCCGGGCTACGGCCGCGCCGCCTGCCGCCTCAGACCGCCTGTCCGAACAGGGTCCCCACGCCGGCGGTCAGGGCCATGGCCAGGGCGCCCCAGAACGTTACCCGCAGGGCGCCGGCCAGGATCGGCGCACCGCCGGCGCGGGCGGCCAGCGCGCCCAGAAACACCAGGAACACCAGCGAAGTGAGAGGCACGACCCAGATCAGGTCCGCCTCGGGCGCAACCATCGCGCAGAGCAGCGGCAGTGCGGCGCCGACCGAGAAACTCGCCCCCGAAGCCAGCGCAGCCTGGATCGGCCTGGCTTTCAGGGTTTCCGAAATTCCGAGTTCGTCGCGCACGTGGGCGCCCAGCGCGTCGTGCTGCATGAGTTGCCTGGCGACCTGTCCCGCGAGCGCGGGTTCGAGTCCGCGCCCGACGTAGATCGCTTTCAGCTCCTCCAATTCGAATTCGGGCTCGGCCGCAAGGTGCTTGCGCTCGATCTCGACCTCCGCCTCTTCGGTATCGGCCTGCGAGCGCACCGACACGTATTCGCCCGCCGCCATCGACATCGCGCCCGCCACCAGGCCGGCAACGCCGGCTACCAGCACGCCGTTGTGCGAGGCATTGGCGGCGGCGACACCCAGCAGCAGGCTGGCGGTCGACAGGATGCCGTCGTTGGCGCCGAGCACCGCGGCGCGCAGCCAGCCGATGCGGCCGGTGCGGTGCTGGCGCTGATGCGCCATCGACATTGCAAAACTCTTGGGAATGCGTGACATGGGATGGCAATACACCCGCTCGTTGGATATGGCCAAATTTACGCGAAAACCGCGCACCGGTGCAGCGGCCGTGCGAAATAAAGAACGCGTCCGGGCCCTTCCCGGAGGAAGGGCCCGGGTTTTAACAAGACTTGTTATGCGTTCGCGACTTTCAGCCCCGCCAGCACTTTTTCCGGCGTGAACGGCACCGAGCGCAGGCGCACGCCGGTCGCGTCGAATATTGCGTTGGCGATCGAGCTTGGCACCAGCGCGGCCGTGGGCTCTCCGGCGCCCCAGGGTTTTTCATTGGGGCGGTCGATGAGGTCGATCGCGACTTCCGGGACATCGGGGTAGGCGATGATCGGGTAGGTCTTCCAGTCGACGCTGGTCACTGTCGCGCGGTCGAATTTAAGCTCTTCGATCAGCGTGCGGCTGGTGGTCTGCACCACGTTGCCTTCGATCTGGTTCCTGAGGCCGTCGGGATTGATGATCTGCCCGCAATCATGCGCGACGAACACCTTTTCCACCCGGACTTTACCGGTCTTTTCATCGACCATCACGTCGGCGACCATGCCGACGTAGGTGCGAACGTTCTCATACTTGATGTACGAGACGCCACGGCCTCTATGAAAGGTGCTGCCGGTCATCTCGGATTGCTTTCTGCGTTGCTCGCGCGTTGCGCGCGGCGTCCAGTTCGAAAGCGTCTTCAGGCGCGCCATCAGTTCCAGCGCGCGCGGGTCCTTCGCCAGCATCGCCACCCGGTACTCGAAAGGATCGGCGCCGGCGATTGCCGCGAGCTCGTCGATGAAGCTCTCGTTGCCGAAAGTGTTCTGCATGCGTCCCGGCGTGCGGATCCACGACGGCTTGAACGGCGTCTCCGCCAGCCAGTTGGCGGTCGCCTTTACGTTGGGCACGCTATAGCCGATCGCGAGCGCATTCTGGATGTTGCCCGGATGCGAACCCAAATGCGGCAGGTTGGCAAGCTCCGCCGCCACCAGCGCGACCGAAATTTCCGCCGGCCGGTCGGGAATATATACGTTGGATTCCCAGGCCACGATATTGCCGCCTGCATCCAACCCGCCCTTGAAGTCGAGCAATGTCGGCGGGCCCTTCGGATCCCAGCCGTGCTCGTCCGCGCGCATCCACTGCACGCGCACCGGCAGGCCCACCGCTTTGGCCAGCAGCGCCGCGTCGGCTGCGGCATCCTCGTGGCCGTTACGGCCGTAACAGCCCGAACCCTCGATGTAGACGCAGCGAATGTCGGCGGGCTGCAGCGCCAGCATTTTCGCAAGTTGCAGGCGCAGAAGGTGCGTTTGTTGCGACGACGTCCACACGGTGAGCTTGTCGTCCTTGAACTCGGCTACCGCGCACGAGGGCCCGATCGAGCCATGGGTGTGGATCGCAAAGTCGTAGCTCGCAGAATGCGTCTTCATCGCTTGCGGCATCGCGTCGGCGGTATTCCCGGTTTTTTGCAGGTCCTCGGTCTTGTTGACCTTGGTTGCGCGAACGTACTCCCACAACTTGTCCTGCTCGGGCAGTCCCTGCCAGTCGGACCAGCTGGTTTCCAGCACGCGGCTCGCCTTGATCGCCGCCCATTCGTTCTTCGCCAGCACCGCGAGGAAATTTCCCTGGCGAATGGCGCCGACGTAACCGGGGATCTTGCGGCATTCCCAGTCGTTGAACGCCTCCAGCGATGCCTTCATCGCACGCGGGCGCACCACGCGCGCGTGCAACATGCCCTTCACCTTGAAATCGTGCATGTAGGTGAAACGTCCCGTCACCTTGTCCGGGATGTCGAGGCGCGCCACCGGCTTGCCGACGATGGTGTAATCCTTCGGGTCCTTGAGCGGCGCCCTGGGGTCGAGCTTGAGCTCGAAATTCCGGTTGCCGACGAGCTCCGCGTAAGCCACGCTCGTGGTGCCCGAATTCGCGCCGGCTTTGGCGCTCACAACCCCGTCCTTGACGGCAAGCGCTTCGCGCGCCGTGCCGAGCTTGCCGGCGGCCGACGACAGCAGCGCCTCGCGCGCAGTCGCCGCGGCCTGGCGGATCTGCATGCCGCCGACCTGGATCGAAAGCGAGCCGAAGGTCACGCCCTGGTCCGGCGTGAGCAGGGTGTCGCCCTGGATCACGGTGACATGGTCGAACGGCACGCACAACTCCTCGGCTGCGATCTGCGTCATCGCCGTGCGCACGCCGGTGCCGAGGTCGACCTTGCCGGAAAACACCGTCACTTTGCCGTCCGCACCGACCGCGAGGAAGCCATCCACCTGGTCGATTGCGACGGTCTTGGCGGGTGCGGCCTGGTCGGCGGCATTCGCCAGCGCGGGCCGGAGGCTGAAGCTTACTACCAGGGCGCCGCCGGTCTTGATGAAGTCCCGGCGCGCCGCAGAGAATCTGGATTGTTCGATGGCATCGGGCATCGCAGTCTCCTCAGGCCATCGTCGCGGCGGCGCGTTTGACGGCACGCACCACGCGCAGGTGGGTGCCGCAGCGGCACAGGTTGTGGGCGAGCGCGTCCTTGATCTCGGCGTCGGTCGGATGCTTGTTGGAGCTGAGCAGGGCCGCCGCCTGCATGATCATGCCGTTCATGCAGTAGCCGCATTGCACCGCCTGCTCGTCGATCCAGGCCTGCTGCAGCGCGTGCAGCTTGCCGCCTGTCTCCAGTCCTTCGAGCGTCAGCACTTTTTTGCCTGCCACCGCCGACACCGGCAGCACGCAGGAGCGCATCGATACGCCGTCGAGATGCACGGTGCAGGCGCCGCACTGGCCGAGGCCGCAGCCGAAGCGCGGGCCCCGCAGACCGGCGTCGTCGCGCAGGGCGTAGAGCAAAGGCATTTCAGGGTCGTCAACCTTCAGCGTTTCGGGTTTGCCATTAAGGTTGAATTTGATGGTTTTACTCATTGCCGTCCTCCTCCGGGTCGAGTTTCGAAAAACTATAATCCGCGCGCTTGCGCAATTCAACCCGGCGGTGGAGGCTGGATCTGCTTGCCCAGGCGCAGCGCCATCCAGCCGAGCAGCGCGACTCCTGCCACCAGTACGCTCCACAGCGCGATCTGTTTCCAGTCGTACGCACGCCAGTCCATCCACGACGGCGGGCGCGATGCTGCTGTCGCCTGGCGTTGCGCTTCGCCGAATGTCGCGGCGGCGGCGTCCAGCGGCCGGTCCTCGCGATATCCGGGAACCAATGCGCTGATGGGGATCGCGGCGCTTGTGGCGGTGGGCGCGCCGTAAGCCAGAACGAAGGGCGGTGCGCCGCGCGCCGCGAACACGATTGTCTGCGGCACGAATCCGGCGCTGAGCCTGGGCACGCCCTGGCCGATTGAAGTGCGTGGATCGAGGCGCATGAGCCAGAAGCGTTCGGCAACGATCGGCACCGCAAGGTCGGGGCTGACAAAGTCTTTTCCGCCGCGGGTCAGCCGGTAAATCGTCGGCGACGCGACCGCGTGCCATGGCTCTTCAATGCGCGACCGCGCGAGCAGTTGCACGGTCGCAACCGTATTCGGATTGGGCAGCTCGATGCGCAGGCGATCGAACGGCGCGTGCGCCTTCAAGTCGAAACCATACTCGCCTTTCTTGTCGTTCTGCCCGGCCGCCGAGGTCCAGGTCCGCGGTGCATCGACCGCGGAATCGACCGCTTCCACCATGATTTTCGAGAATTTCGGCGTGGCTTGCGCCGCCGGCCACGACAGCCGCAAATACTTCGCGGCAAGGCGTGGAAGCTCGACGCGGTTCAGCGTCAACGCGTGGCCTTCGTGCTGCAAGGAGAGCAGGGGCGCCGCGGCGGCCGCCGTCGTCCAGTGCGCGAAATCGTCGCCGGCTTCGACGGTGATCTGGCCGGTGAATTCCTGGCTCTCACTCGTGCCCGTTCCCCAGTCGATGTCGATCGCCTGCAGCGGCTTGTTAAGCGCGCTGACGTCCACCAGGTAGCCCGCGAGCCGGGGTTGCTGCTTCGATTTTTCCGCGCCGTGCACGGTGACGATTGCGCCCCGATCGTTCTGCTCCACCCGCACTGACAGCGCCCCGGCTTCGCGCCCGGCCTGCGCCCACAACGGGAACAGCGGAACCTGGGCCGGAGGCGATTTCTCGCTGCCGCTGGCCGGCGGCGAGACCAGTGCATAGGGCACGGTCTCTCCCGCCCCATTGAACACCCGCAGATCGCCCAGGTCGCGCCGCTCGCTGCCCGCGTACACCGGCAGCGGCAGTTCCGCGGCGTGAAAGCTCTCGCCACCCTGGATCGCAATCGGGATGCTGCCGGAAAAATCCTTCAGCGCCGGTTCGTCGATGGCTGCAGGTCCCGCCGCCCGCGCGGACGCGGCCAGCATTGCGCACAACAACAGCACTCGAGCGGCAAGTCTCATGATTTTTCCTCCGCACGATTCGGCGGCACCGGGGAAAAATAACCGATCGCCAGCAACAGCACACCCACGCCGATGAAGGACACGATGCGCTCGATGCCGCTGATGTGCGACAGATCGATGAAAAACAGCTTGGCTACCACGATGACCAGCAGCGCGCCGCCGGTGAGCCACAGCGTGCGCCGACCGCGCCGGGTTGCGATCAGCATCATGGCGCAGGCCAGCACGGTCCAAAACACCGATACGCAGGTCTGCGCCAGCATCGAGTCGAACATGGCGCTGCGCTCATACGGGATTCCCGCCCAGTGATGCAGGGTGCGCAACAGGGCGCCGTTCAGCCAGATGAACGCCGCAATCCCGATGGTGCTCGCGGCTTGCCGCGGCGGCAGGTTGGAGGCGAGGCCGGCAGCGCGCAACCGCAGGAACCAGTAAGTCAGCGCCAGCAGCACCAGCAGCATGGCGACGTCGAGCGGATTCAACAGCGGCAGGTAGGCAAGCGGCGTGGGATTGCCGTCGCTCTGCACGTTGGCGAACAGGATCCAGGCATACAGATAGGCGGCGATCGGCGCCGCGGCATACAGGATGTAGAGCGCAAAATGCTTGGCCAGCGGCCAACTGATGCGCTCGCCGAAGCGCGACAGGCAAGCGAGCACCAGGCCCGGCACGATCGCCCACGCAACGAACGGCCAGGTTCCCGCGCCTTCGACTGCGCGATCGGCCCAGTAGGCGAATTCCCAGCAGGCAAGTCCGGTGGCGAGCCACAGGCTGCCCGCGTGCAGACAATTCGCGACGAAGTGCGGCAATTCGTCCTCGAACCGGTACAGGATCCATAACAAGGCGGCAAACGCGCCCGGCCAGCCGATCCAGCCGAGATCCTGCAACGGATGCGCGGCGCCGATCACCGTCACCAGCGCCATCAGGAGCATCGCCGGAAACAGCAGGGTCTGCGGTATCAGCGATGCCGGCCAATGCACGCGCGAATGCAGGATGCCGAAAGCGGCGGCGCTGGCTGCGAAAAATATCAGGACCGAGGCGGTCTTGTCGGCAGAGGCGACGAACAGCTCGATTTCGTGCACGCCGCCGGCCGCCCACCACGCCGTTCCCCACAGCAACAGCAGGATCGAAACGGGCCGCGCGAATTCCGCCAGCATCCGCCCCATGCGGAAAATGCGATAGGCGCAAAACAAACCGGCGAGGGCAATGAAAGCGCTGCCGAGAAAATCGCTGTTGGCCACCGGGTACAGAGGGGTGGCGAAGTGCGGGGCGGCGAGGTAGGAGATGCCGGCCGCGAATTGCAGCGCGATGCCGAAGCACTGCGCCAGGCGCCGGTCCTGGCGTCCGCCGATCCACACCACGGCGGCGCCTTCCAGCGCCCACGCCGCCGAAGTCCAGCGGCCGTCTAGCGCGAGCGGCAGCGCCAGCGTCGCGAACACGACGCCTAGCGCGAGGAAGGACTCGACCAGCAGCACCATCCCGCGCTCGCGCTTTTTCCACAACGCGCCTGCCAGCACGATGTAGAACGCAGCGAGGGCGAGCGCGCTGAAGGCGAGACCGTATTCGAAGTCCTTGACCAGGGGACTTTGCAGGCCGAACGCCACGATGGGCGTGCCGAACACCAGCGTGCCGTCGACGTAATGCTTGACCTCGAGCGAACGCCGCAACGCGTAGAGCAGGGCAATGCCCACGTAGAGCAGGAAGAAAATCACCAGGAAAGGCTCGGTGCTGGCGAAGAATTCCGGCTGGTAACTTTTCCAGCCCCATAGTCCGCTGATGACGAAGGTGAAGATAAAGCCCAGGATATTGAGCGGCCGCCATGCCTTGATCCAGGCGATGGCAAAAATTCCGAGGTTGAGCAGCAGGTAATAGGAAAACAGCGCGACGTGGCTGCCGTGGCCGGTCGAAGTCAGCACCGGGGCGAGGAAACCGCCGGCGGAGGCAAAGGCCGCGAGGGCCATGGAATCCTGGGCGACGGCCAGCAGCGAGGAGGCAACGACAATGCCGACCAGCAAGCCGAAAGCCAGCACCGGCGGCAGCATGGAATAAAGCCGCAAAGCGGCGAACACGGTGAGATACAGCACGCCGACGCCGCCGCCCTGCATCGACAGCGCGTAACCGGGGCGCCTTAAGCGGAGCCGCCAGCCGATGACGAGCATGGCGACCCCGCCGGCGGCGATCGCGGCCAAGCGCAGCTCGACGGGGAATTGCACGTGCTCAGCTGCGTACTTGGCGAGGAAAGCGATACCGACGAACAGGATGGCGATTCCCGCCCGCACCAGGGTATTGCCGCCAAAAATCCATTTCCACCAGAACGGGCGTTCCGGCGGCAACGGCCGGACCGCGGGCGTCGGCTCAGAAGGTACGGCAGGCCTGGCGGCAGGTTCCTGGCGGGGAGGCGGCGCTTCTTGAAGTGGCGCCGCCGGAACGGGTTGCGCCAACGGACTCGCAGGCAACGCTGCTTCAACCCCGGGAATCGGCTTCGCGGCTGCAAGTTCTGTGCTGCGATCCGCGGCCGCCGGCGTCGCCCGTTCCTGGCCGTCAGATAAGCGTTCGCTTTCGCCCAGCGGCGCGCCGGTCCGCCTGAATTCCCTGCCAAGCTCGTCTACCAGCCGTTCGAGTTTGGCGATGCGCTCGAGAATGGCGGCGCCCGCCACACTGGTCTTGTGCTGGGCGATCGCTATGCCGATTGCCATGCCCAGGGCCGCGCCGAGCAGCGCGCCTTCTCCGCCGTCGGCCATCGCACCGACGATGAGGCCGAGCAACCCACCCAGAAACCACATAGGCACCTCCCTGGAACCGGTAGCGGACGCTTACTCCCGCGCGACTATCGCACGGGGCAGTTCTTGTTCTGGTGCTCAGGCTTGCGGCCGCGGCCTGATGAGCGCGACGAATCCCCAGACGATCGCCAGCGGAACGAGGAGGAACAGCAGGAAGGGCAGTGAAATCGCGGCAACCACCAGCCCGGCGAATACGACGAGGCCGATTACGACCATGCCGATGCCGGCGAACACGAAGGCCAGCACGATGGCGGCGCAGAACAGCGCGACCAGCGCCACCAGCAGGCCGCCCGCGCCCACCAGCCCTTTGAACGGACCGGAGACCTCCTGGCCGTCGATCACCAGGTGCATGCCGTGGCCGTCAAACAACAGGCTCCAGGCCATCAGGGCGAGCAGCAGGATTGCGAGAGCAATGCCGAGTTTCTTCACGTCAGTCCTCCCTAGCGTTGCTGCGCGTTGATTGTCGCGGCGCCGCCGGCGTTACTGCGGGCTGCCGCCCATCGAAGCCGTCACGTCGAACCACACATCACGCTTGGTGCCGTCTTCGTTCTCTAAAGTGAGGGCCTCGTAACGCCTGCCGCCGCTCGGCGAGCGTAAAGTCTGCGTCGCGACCTTGGCACCGGGGTAATAATACCGGACCCAGGCGTACTCCGCGTCGACCGCAGAGGGGTGCGAGTTCGCGACGACTATCACGGCGTTTTTCAGGCCAAGCCCGTTGCCGCCTGCGTAAAGGGACGGGTCGATGGTGGGCGGCTCGCGGTGTGCACGGTTGACTTCGGCGGGAGTAGCGGGCTCCGCCTGCGCGGGGGCAGCCGCAAGCAGTGCGCACGACAAAACCAGCATGGCAAAAATTACACGTATGAGCATGACGCTCTCCTCTGAAGAAACGTGAATTTTGGACAGCGTCGCCATGACAGGATTCCGGAAAGGTGGCAGGCCGTAGCTAATGCGCCTCAGGGCGATCGCGCGCCACCAGATTCAAATACGTGTCGAGGCTGCCGCCGGCAAGCGGTTTTGCCATTACCCGCAGCGTGTTGACGAACTTCCCCATCTTGACTCCGTTGCGCTTGCGAACGTCGACAAAACCGAGCCTTTCCCAAAAGCGCTCGGCCCTTGCATTGCCCGCGACCACGCCCAGGCGCAGCCATTCGGCACCTGAGTTCTTCATCCAATTCTCGAGGCCCGAGTAGAACGAATGCGCAGTGCCATCGCCGTGCCGCTTGGTTGCGATTATCAGCAAGCCGATATGCCACACTCCGGGCGCCAGCAGGTCGGATACCACATTTGCCATGCCGGCCAAAACGCCCGTCTCATCGATGAGGCCGATGATCCATTTCCTGGTATAGGGCCAACCCGGCGGCAACGCGCCGTGAAGCTCCTCGGCCGCCTCAGTCGGCAGCGGCGGCTCGCCGTTTACTTCGACGAAGTACTCGGGATTCTCCTCGAACAAGCGCTGCAACGTCACCGCATCGTCGCTCACCAGTTCGACCGCGCGCCAGCCGCGCGCGGAGAACAACGCGGGCTGCCTGTGCGTCATACACCGAGAAACGACTTCACCGCCGCCACCGTCCTCGCCGGATCTTCTTCATGCGGCACGTGACCCAGGTCGTCGAACACCACGAGTTTCGATCCGGCAATGTCCTGCGCAAACCGGCGCGCGTTGTCCGGCGGAATCAAGCGGTCCCTGCCGCCCCACAGGATCAGCGTGGGCTGCCTGATGGTCTTGATGCGTTCGGCAAAAACGCCCAGGTCGGTTTGCTGGAAACGCTTGCCGAGCGCATCGCGGTTACCTTCGCGCAGCGTGAGTTCGAAGTAACGGTCGACCACGGCCGGCGTAACGCGCGAGGGATCGCCGTATACGTTGCGCACGCTCGACTCGATCAGGCTGCGCGGCAGGATGTGCCCCATGAGCTGGTTGAGCCCCGGCGTACGCGCGACGCGAAAACCGAGCGGCATCGACGCCGGGGTGAAGGGATAGCCGCCGGCATCGACCAGGATCAGGCGCTCTACGCGCGACGGTTCGGATACGGCAAGCTGCCAGGCGACGTTGCCGCCCAGCGAATTGCCGGCGACGATGAAATGCCTGACCTGCAGCGCGTCGAGAAACGCCAGTACGAAACCGGTGTAGGCATCGATCGTGTAATTTCCGTCCGGGCTGGGGCCGGTGAGCCCGAACCCCGGCAGGTCCACGCGGATCACGCGCTTCCTGTCTTTGAGCGCGGCTACCCAGCCATCCCAGGTGTGCAGGCTCGCCGAGGTGCCGTGCAGCAGTACCAGCGGCAGCGGGTCGTCGCGCGGACCCTCGTCGCGAAAGTGCACGTGCATCCCTGCGAGGTCGAGAAATTGCGAGGGCGCGGGCGCCCAACGTGCGGTGAGATCGCCCGGCGGGCGGTCGGGTTGCCAGGTCCAGGCGACGGCGCAGCCGATAACCACGACCAGGGCTGCGAGCAGGCCAAGCGCGATTTTGCCGAGCGTCTTCATGCCGCGGTCGACGGTCTGAAAAGAGACGAGCGCATTCTAGTGCATGAACCTTGTCGGCGAAGGTGGGGCGGCAAAGGCGGACTTGAACGGAGCTAAGCCTATCCCACCCATGAGCTAAATTTCATACTGCTTGGGCCTCCGGCGTCAGCGCCGGCGTGCGGTCGAATTCCGCGGGAATCGACCCTAAGTCGCGGTTTGGCTTGCATTTAATATTTATGCCATAATATAACAGACAGAGCGGTCGGTCTGGGTGAAAAGTCATTAAAAACGACAGAGCGGTCGGTTTTTTATCCCTGAGGAGGGTGTGGTGGCAACGAATCTGACCAAGGGCCAGGCTACGCGCGAGCGCATCGTGCGCGAGACTGCGCCGCTGATGAACAAAACGGGCTTCCTGAGCACGCCGCTGGCGGACATTCTGCAGGCGATCGGCATGGAAAAGGGCGGCTTTTACCACCACTTCGCGTCCAAGGAAGACCTGGCGCTGGAAGCGTTCGAGCACGCCACCTCCGAGGCGCGGCAACGCATCCAGGAAGCGATGCGCGGCAAGGTCGGCGCCGCCGCCCAGCTGCGGGCGATGATCGAGGGCTACCGGGCGGTCAAGGCCGGCAAGTTCCTGGAAGGCGGCGGTTGTCCTATCCTCAACGCCGCGGTGGAGAGCGACGACACCAACCCGCGCCTGCGCGACGCCGCCAGGCTGGTGATGGACCGCTGGCGTGGCATCATCAACGGGATCCTGACGGCCGGCATTGCCAGCGGCGAGTTCCGCGCCGACATCGACCCCGATACGGCTTCGACCTGGGTGATTTCCTGCATCGAAGGTGGCGTCATGATGAGCAACCTCTATAAAGACCCGATCTACCTGAATCGCATGTTGGATCAATTACTTAAATTCATTGACGGCGCGCTCGCCCACCCCCTCTAAAATTTTGATTGACAACAGACCGACCGGTCTGTATTATTCGTTCCACGGGCATGGGCCAGGAAGTACGAAATCCGACTCAGTCGAGCCCCGCCAACCAGTCAATAAGGAGCAGATCATGTCATTCGCCAACACAGTGAAATTCGTAGCCCTTGGTGCAGCCCTGGTCGTAAGCGGCGCCGCGTTTGCCGCCGGTGAAACGCCTGCGGCGAGCTTTAGCCCCGCCACCCAGGCGGATTGGGACAACGCCCATCGCGACGTGGCGTCGTTCAACACCGCTGCCGCCAAAGACCGCAGCGCCAACCAGCTGCTCGCGAAGAGCGGCAGGGCTGCCGACGGCAAGACGCAGGCTGTGAAAACGCAAGCCCCGGCGCAGGACACCAAGGCAGACCATTCCGCGACCAACTGATCGCGCCGGGGGCTGGCGCGCCGGCCCTCGTATTACCGTCTCCACGGGCCCTGAGCCCTATTGAACCCGGAAGATTCCTTCCGGGTTCTTTTTTGCGCTCAGCGCTCGAGGACGGCGGTGACACCCATCCCGCCCGCGGTACAGATCGAGATCAACCCGCGGCCGGAACCGCGCTCGGCCAGCTCCTTCGCCAGGGTGCCGACGATGCGCGCGCCGGTGGCGGCGAACGGATGGCCGAGCGCCACGCTGCTGCCCTTGGGATTGAGCCTGCCGCGGTCGATCGAGCCCAGCGGCGCCTTGCGCCCGAGCTTGGTGCGGCAGTATTCCTCCGACTCCCAGGCCTTGAGCGTGCACAGCACCTGCGCGGCGAAGGCTTCGTGAATCTCGTAAATGTCGAAATCCTGCAGCGTGATGCGGGCGCGGTCCAGCATGTCGGGCACGGCGTAAGTCGGCGCCATCAGCAAGCCTTCCGGCGGACCGTTGATGCCGGCAAAATCGACCGCGGCGACCGCGGAATACGTAAGGTAGGCCAGCACCGGCAACCCGTGCGACTTCGCCCAATCTTCGGAGGCCAGCAGCACGCAGGCGGCGCCGTCGGTGAGCGGCGAGCTGTTGCCGGCGGTGAGCGTGCCGGTGGCGCTGCGGTCGAATACCGGCTTCAGCGCGGCGAGCTTCTCGAGGTTGCTGTCGGGCCGCACGTTATTGTCGCTGGACAGCCCGTTGTAGGGCACAACCATATCGTTGTAGAAGCCGGATTTCCATGCCGCCGCCGCGTTGAGGTGGCTGGCCAGCGTGAGTTCATCCTGTTCCCGGCGGCCGATTTTCCACTCCTTCGCCATCAGCTCGCAATGTTCCCCCATCGATAGCCCGGTGCGCTGCTCGCTGTTGCTCGGAATTGCCGGCGCAAGGTCGCGCGGGCGCAGCCGCAACCAGGGCGCGATGCGCCCGCCGAACGAGCGCGCGCGATGGCTCTCGAGCAGGATTTGCTGCAGATTGCGGCGGTAGGAAATGGGCGGGTCGCTCGCGGTATCGGAGCCGCCGGCGATGCCCGACTCGATTTCGCCGCGCGCGATGCGATGCGCCAATTGGACCGTCGCCGTGAGGCTGGTGCCGCAGGCGCGCGTCACGTCGTAGGCCGGGGTGTGCGAATGCAGGCCGCAGCCCAGCGTGGATTCCCGCGCCAGGTTCCAGTCGTATGTATGCTTGATCACCGCACCCGCCGCCACCTCGCCGATGGTCTCGCCGCGCAGGTTGAACTTCTCCACCAGCGCCTTCATCGCGGCGGTCAGCATGTCCTGGTTGCCGGCGTGCATATAGGCGGTATTGCTGCGCGCGAACGGAATACGCGCGCTGCCGAGGATGGCAACGCGGCGTGGGGCGTCGGTCATGGCAACCTCCCTGCGGGGAAACGCAGATTGTACCCAGAAGCCGGCCCTTGACCGGCGGCCGGGGGAATTGGGCGGGTCCCGGGCTTTCCCGGATGATATTATTTCCGCTCTGCAGGCGAAGTCCTGCAGGGTTCTTGATCCGCGTCAATTATGGCGGAGAATCCCAGCCATCAGAATCGTGGATGGATGCAGCCCCGGGGCTGAGCAAGGGAAAACCCGTTGCCCGATCGCTCGCGGCGCGGGGCGGGCGGGGGCGCGAGCTTACAGAAATGTAATCATCAGGGCGGTTGCCCCGTGGCAATATGCAGGCCGGGCCGCGCCGCGGCCCGTTTCAATGTCTGACTGAAGGTCTTCGATGTGGATAGTTGAAGTCGCGCTCAAGCGCCCGTATACCTTCATCGTGATGGCGTTGCTGATCCTGCTGGCGACGCCGTTCGCGTTATTGACGACCGCGACCGACATTTTCCCGGACATCAACATTCCGGTGGTCAGCATCATCTGGAACTACAACGGCCTGTCGGCGGAGGAAATGGGGGCACGCGTGACCTCGGTCACCGAGCGCAGCCTGACCACCACGGTCAACGACATCGAGCACATCGAGTCGCAGTCGCTGTACGGCATCGCCATCATCAAGGTCTATTTCCAGCCCAACGCCAATATCCAGACCGCGATCGCGCAGGTGGTGTCGATCACCCAGGCGCAGTTGCGCAACCTGCCGCCGGGCATCACGCCGCCGCTGGTGATCAAGTACTCGGCGTCCAGCGTGCCGGTGATCCAGCTGGGTCTCTCCAGCCCGACGCTGTCGGAAAGGGATTTGTTCGACACCGCGGTCAACTTCCTGCGCCCGCAGCTCATTACCATCCCCGGCGCCGCCGTGCCGTATCCCTACGGCGGCAAGCAACGGCAGATCGCGGTCGACATCGACACCCAGGCCATGCTGGCGAAGGGCATGACGCCCTCCGACGTGGTCAATGCGGTCAACGCCCAGAACCTGATCCTGCCGGGCGGCACCGCGAAAATCGACGAGACCGAATTCACCGTCAACATGAACGGCTCGCCGGACACCATCGCCGCGCTCAATGACATCCCGGTTCGCACCGCCAACGGCGCCACCATTTATCTGCGCGACGTGGCCACCGTGCACGACGGCAACGCGCCGCAGACCAACATCGTGCGGCAAAACGGCGAGCGCGGCGTGCTGGTGTCGGTGCTGAAGAATGGCGGCTCGACGCTGGCCATCGTCGACGAGCTGCGCAAGCTGCTGCCGCAGGCGATGGAGAGCCTGCCCAAGGACCTCAAGATCACGCCGCTCGCCGACCAGTCGGTGTTCGTCAAGGCCGCGATCCAGGGCGTGGTCAACGAAGGCGTGATCGCGGCGCTGCTGACGGCGGCGATGATCCTGCTGTTCCTCGGCAACTGGCGCAGCACCTGCATCATCGCAATCTCGATCCCGTTGTCGATCCTGACCTCGATCCTGATCCTGCACATGCTGGGCGAGACCATCAACATCATGACGCTGGGCGGCCTCGCGCTGGCGGTGGGGATCCTGGTGGACGACGCCACCGTCACCATCGAAAACATCGAACGCCACCTGCACCAGGGTTCCGACCTGCATAAGGCGATCCTCGAAGGCGCGGGCGAGATCGCAGTGCCGGCCTTCGTTTCCACCATCTGCATCTGCATCGTGTTCGTGCCGCTGTTTTTTCTGGCCGGCGTCGCCAAGTGCCTGTTCGTGCCGCTGGCGGAG
>Ga0181537_10002792_pt1 | contig 15185 bp, 10 predicted proteins | sample PEATcosm2014_Bin_39_FD_119765 | JGI IMG/M metagenome (GOLD analysis project Ga0181537, IMG submission 119765) | Peatland microbial communities from MTU Mesocosm Facility, Houghton, MI, USA - PEATcosm2014_Bin23_10_metaG | ecosystem: Environmental > Terrestrial > Soil > Wetlands > Peat | place... | reverse complement strand
GAACACCGCGGACAATACCGTCGCGATGCCGATCAGGGCGCCGGTGATCTGGTCCATCGAGCGGCGCGTGGCCTCGACCGGCGACAGCCCCTCGTCGGCCATCAGCCGCTCGACGTTCTCGACCACGACGATCGCGTCATCGACCAGCAGGCCGATCGCCAGCACCACGGCGAACATGGTCAGCATATTGATCGAATAGCCGGCAACCGCCAGCACCCCGAAGGTACCGAGCAACACCACCGGCACGGCGACCGTAGGAATCAGCGTCACCCTGATGTTCTGCAGGAACAGGTACATCACCAGGAACACCAGCACGATCGCTTCAACCAGGGTCTTGATCACCTCTTCGATCGATTTGCGCACGAACGGCGTCGTATCGTAGGGGATGCTGCTCTTCAGCCCGGCGGGAAATGTCGGTGCCAGGCGCGCCAGCAGCTGCTGCACACCACTGACCGTGCGCAGCGCGTTGGCGTTGGTGGCCAGCGTGATCCCCAGGCCGGAGGCGGGCTTGCCGTTGAAGCGCGCGGCGAACCCGTAGGAGGCCTGCCCGAGCTCCACCCGGGCGACATCGCTCAGGCGCAGCGTCGAGCCGTCGGTATTGCTGCGCAGGACGATACCGCTGAATTGTTCCGCGGAGCGCATGCGCCCCAGTGCCGTGACGGTCGCATTGATCTGTTGTCCCGGAACGGACGGCAGATCACCCAGCTGGCCGACCGACACCTGCGCATTCTGGCCCTGGATCGCTGCGATCACGTCCGCGGCCGTGACGCTATAGGTGTCGAGCTTGCCTGGATCGAGCCAGATACGCATCGCGTACTTGCTGCCGAACAGCTGCACGCTGCCGACGCCCTGGACACGGCTCAGCGGATCGACGACGTTGGTGGCGAGGAAGTCGGCGATGTCGCCCTCGTTCATCTTGCCGTCTTCGGAGGTGAAGCCGACCGCCAGCAGAAAGGCGTTGTTGCTCTTGGTCACCGAAATACCCTGTTGCTGCACGATCTGCGGCAACAGCGGCACCGCCTGCTGCAGCTTGTTCTGTGTCTGCACCTGGGCGATGTCGGGATTGGTGTCGCTGGCGAAGGTCAGCTGGATCGTGACGTTGCCGTTGTTGTCGCTGGTCGAGACCATGTAGATCAGGTGATCCAGGCCGGTCAGGTTCTGCTCGATGATCTGAGTCACCGACTCCTCGACCGTCTGCGCGGAGGCGCCGGGGTACGACGCATTGATCGCCACCGACGGCGGCGCAATGTTTGGATAGCGCGCGATCGGCAGGCGGGTGATCGCGACGATGCCGACCAGCATGATGATGATCGCGATCACCCAGGCGAAGATCGGCCGGTCGATGAAGAAACGTGACATGCGCCGTCCCGCCTACTTGCCGGCGCCGCCGGGCGCGGCGTCGGCTGCCGCGGCAGTCGCGCCTTCGGCAGCCGCCGTGGCTTCCACGGCCTTTACTGCCATACCGGGTTTGACTTTCTGCAACCCCTCGACGATCACGCGATCGCCGCCAGCCAGTCCGCCCTCGACCAGCCATTGATCGCCCACCGTGCGTGATACCTGCACTTCGCGCAGCTCGACCTTGCTATCCGGACCCACCACCAGCGCGGTGGCAGCGCCTTTGGCGTCGCGCGTCACCGCGCGTTGCGGCACCAGCAGGCCCTGTGGCCTGATGCCCTCCCCGACCACGGCACGCACGTACATCCCGGGCATCAGCAGCGCATTGGGATTGGCGACGACGACACGTAACAAAAAATTGCCGGTGGTGGGATCCACCGTCACATCGGAGAACTGCAGCTTGCCCTCGGTTGCGTACGGCGTGCCGTTCTCGAGCACGATCCGGGTCGGCGCACCCGAGGCGCCGGCCTGCAGCCGGCCGGCGTCGATATCCTGCTTCAGCTGCAGCCATTCGTTGCTCGATTGGTTGACATCCACGTAGATGGGATCGAGCTGCTGCACGGTCGCCAGCGCCTCTGCCTGCTGCGCGGTGACCAGCGCGCCCTGGGTGATGCCAGACTTGCCTATGCGACCGCTGATCGGCGAGACGATATGCGCATAGCCGAGATTTACCGCGCTGCTGTCGACTGCGGCCTGGGCTGCCGCGACATCGGCTTTCGCCTGGGCCAGCGCGGCGATCGCGTTATCGTTGTCCTGCGCGCTGACGGCGTCGATCTTGATCATCTCGGCGGCGCGACCGGCGGTCAGCTGCGCCGCCGCCTCGGTCGCCTGCGCTTTCTGCAGCGTCGCCCGCGCGCTGTTGAGCTGCGCCCGATAGATGGCATCGTCAAGCTCGTACAGCGGCTGCCCCGCCTTGACGCTGGAGCCTTCGGTAAACAGTCGTTGCTTGACGATGCCGCTGACCTGCGGCCGCACCTCGGCGACCAGGTAGGCACTGACGCGGCCGGGAAGATCGCGCGTCAGCGCGACGCTCTGCGGCTTGAGCGTCACGACAGTCACCTCCGGCGTCCTGCCGCCGGGCATCGGCCCTCTCGGGCCCCCGCATCCGCTGGCAAGCGCGGCCGCGGCCGCGGCCACGACGGCACCCAGGCACAGGCAACGGGTAGTCTGGTAGGCAGGCATGTAACACCTTGCAGGCACAGGGGAATCGATGATCGGTATACTTCGCCGTGGCCGGGGGCTCCGTCAGCGAAGTAAATGAGCGTTCATTCTAGCGGCCGGAATATGGCCGCACAATACGCTCGACGGCGATCGCCACCATAGCGCGCCCCTGTAGCGGACGCGCAACGCGTCAGCCTGGGAATCTAGCAGCCGCTGCGGCGGCGGTATTGAATCGGCGGGTGATGTCAAGCGCGACTGCGACCGACATTGACTTTGGTCGAGTTGATGGCATGGGATGACTGCCGGGCGCCCGGCAGTCATCATCGCGCGGCAGAAGTGGCGTCGGTGGGGGCGGTTACATCCGCTCGTCGTGCAGATCGACGACCTGGCCCGAGGAATTGACCGTGCAGGTCACCCGTGCGATCGGGTGCTTGTCCTGCGCATCGCGCGCAGTCAGCGTCCACTCATTCGAGGCGACGCCGACGTGATCGTCAATGACGTGCGTTTCGCGCAGCTTCGGTTTCCTGGCCATGGTGTCGGACAGGCTGGTCATGAAGGCCTTGACGCAGCTATCCATGGCTGCCGGGGAATCTGCGATGCTCAGACACTAACCAGGCGCCGGCGGTGCCTCAAACGAGGAATTCTCACCCCAGCACAAACTCGGCTCAGGCTGCGGTGCCAAATTGCTGCAGCATCCAGCCGATCAGCAGACGCACCGCAGGCCGATCGGCATCGTCGGGCCTGGCCACCAGATAGTAGCTCTCGCCGGTGGCCAGCTCGGCGTCGAACAGCTTCGTCAGCGAGCCGGCCGAGAACCTTGACGCTGCCAGCGGCGAGGATACCAACGCGATGCCGACACCTTGCTCGGCGGCATGCACCACCGCGGACATGGTGTCGAAGCGTATCAGCTGCTTGGGGCGCAACGGATCAATGCCGGTCATCGCTGCCCAGCGGTCCCACAGGTCGGGTCGATGGTTGTGCGCGATCAGCGGCTCCTGCGCCAGGTCGGACACCGTGCGAATACTCGAATGCCGCAGCAATTCAGGTGAGCAGGCCGGCACGTAGGTTTGAGGAAACAGGCGCGTGGCCTGAACATCGTTCCAGTCACCGGTGCCGACGACGATCGAGACGTCCGAGTCGCTGGCGTGATTTTCATTCGGTGTGATGTCGGTCGCGATCTGGATGTCGATGTCGCCGTGCACCGCACTGAAGCTCGCCAGTCGCGGCAGCAGCAGCTCGCTGGCAAAGAATGGCGGCACCTGCAACCGCACCACCGCGCGACTGAAGCGCACGCGCAGCTGCTCGGTGACCGACTCGAGGCGTGAGAATACCGAATCGATGTGCTCCAGGTAGTGCGCGCCGGCCTCGGTCAACGCGAGTGAGCGCGGCCCGCGCTCAAACAGCGCCAGGCCCAGTTCATCCTCCAGTACTTTGATCTGGTGACTGATCGCCGAGGCGGTCACGCACAATTCGTCAGCGGCAGCCTTGAAGCTGCCGCGCTTGGCTGCGATTTGAAAAGTTTTCAGGAACCGTAGTGATGGCGTGCGCATATCCTTCAAAGTGCATTCCGCTGCCCGATATGAGCAAGTGACGTGCCAATGACTCGCCATCTCATTCTACGCGTGAATTGTGACGTGCCTGACACTCTCGCCCGCGTAACGCCGATATTCACTGCGCCGGAGGAAGAAGCTTGCACCGTGATTGAGCGCTGTCGCCTCGGGAGCGGGCACAGAAGGCTCGTTGCGGAACGGTATCACAGGCGCGATGCGCGAAAGGTTATATGGTGTTGCGCGATGGTGCACTGCCGGGCCCCAGGTCCCACGGGGAACTCGCAGGCACATCGACGGTCAACGTACCTTATGTCCCAATGATGTCGGACCGCGGCAGCTCTCGTTGCGGGTCGCCGCCGCCAGACACCGCGGCTTCGGGAGGCCTACACTGTCCCAATGATCACAAGACTCTACCCGCTGCTATTCGCCGTCGCCGTGGCGCTCGGCGCTGCGCCTGGCGCCCGCGCCGCCGATCCCGCCCCGTTTGATCTCGCCGGTCCGATCATCGACGTCACCGTCACGCGCAACGGTTCGACGCTGCCCGTGTCCCAGGTGCCCAATCTCGCCGCCGGCGATCGCATGTGGATCAAGGCTGATCTGCCGCCCACGCAATCGGCGCACTACATCATGGTGGCTGCGTTCCTGAGGGGAGCGACCAATCCGCCGCCCAGCAGCTGGTTCTTTCTATGCGAGACCTGGAGTCACGGCTGCGCGCAGGATGGTTTGACGCTCACCGTGCCAAGCGACGCCCAGCAGCTGCTGCTATTCCTCGCGCCGGCGACCGGCGGCGATTTCAAGACGCTGGTTAACGCGGTGCGTGGACGTCCCGGCGCCTTCGTGCGCGCATCGCAGGACCTGAACCAGGCGACGCTCGATCGTGCGCGCCTCGAAGCCTATCTATCAGCGGTGCGCGCACTCGACCAGAACGATCGCGCGGCACTCAAGGACGCGGTGCCTTTGCTGGCGCGCAGCCTTGCAATCAAGGTGGATGAGAAGTGCCTGGAGCGAATTGCCGAGGTTCAGGCTCCGTGCCTGATGCAGGCGCAGAATTCGCTGATCCTGAATGACGGGCACAGCACCTCGATCGTCGAGGCGCTCACCTCCGGACCCGCCAGCGACCTGGTGATGGAGGCCAGTTTTACCCCGCAGCTCAACTACGGCTACTACAGTCCCTACATCGCCTCTGTGCTCGACATTGCGCGCATCCTGGATTCGTTCCACACCGCGCAGTATCAGTACATTCCGGCGCTGGCGTCGCAGCAGGGCAACCGCCTGGCGTTGTCGCTCAACACACCACCGTCGTTCAACAATCCCAAATCGGTGCTGGTGATCGCGCTGCCGGCGATCGAGCAGCCGCAGCTGCCGCCGCTGCACCCGGTGGATCCGAAGGCAAGCTACTGCGCCCGCAGGACGCCGCTGGTGCTGCCGGTGTATGGCGCGCCGCTGGCGTTTTCCACTGCCTACGCGCACGACATGACACTGAGCCTGACCTCCAGGGATAGCAGCGTCATCGACCTGGCGGCGCACGCCGACGCGCGCCTGGGCGGCTTCGTCATCGACAGTGCCGGGCTGATGGGCGCGCCGGTCAATGACGCCAAGCTTGCCGCGCTGCACGGCTACTGGGGCTTTGACCGCTACGACGGCCCCGGCTTCCAGCTGGTGAGTGCGGCGACACAAAAATGGCAGCTGGCGGCCGCCGACCAGGGCGCGCTGATCATCGGCCGCGAGGACACGATTCAACTGCAGGCAGGCAGCGTCAGTTGCCTCGCCGGCGTCACGCTGAAGGACGCAGCAGGTCGGGAACTGCCGGCCGAATGGACCGCCGTGGGCACCGACGCGGTGGACATCAAGCTGGCGATGCAGCAGGCGAAGCCCGGCACCTTCACGCTGCTGCTGTCGCAATACGGCGTGGCACAGCCGCAGTCCATCGCGCTGCGCGGCTTTTCCGAAGCGGCACGCCTGGACAGTTTCACGCTGCATGCGGGCGATGCCCAGGGAATGCTCAAGGGCACGCGACTTGACGAAGTCGCCAGCCTGTCGCTCAACGGGATCGAATTCACTCCAGGCAAGCTCGCGTCCAGCCAGGGGCTGGACCAGCTTACAATGCTCGCAGCCGACAGCGCGGGGAGCGCAGCGCTCAGGCCCGGCGACGGCACCGGCGCCAGGGTCGCGCTCAAGGACGGGCGGGTGCTGGATCTGACCACGGTGGTGGACGCGCCACGCCCGCGAGTCATCCTGATCGCCAAGAGCGCGCAGCCGTCGAGCGGCGGCGGCGGCACCGGCGCAAGCAACATCCAGCTTGCCAGCGCGGACGAACTGCCGCAGGACGCACGGCTGACATTTTCGGTGCACGCACAGACGCCGGCTGCATTTACTTCTGACGAGAAAATCGAAGTGGCGGCGGTCAACCAGTCGTCGTCCACACTGCTCGGCTTTGACAACGGTGCGCTGACGCTGCTGGACGCGCAGGTCGCGGTAGCGACCCTGGACCCGGGACGGGCGTTCGGCCCCTCCGTGTTCGGAGCGCTGCAGTTTCGGATCATCACGCGCGACGCGGTCGGTGACTGGCAGCCGCTGGCAACATTGGTACGCCTGCCATCGCTGAGCGACCTTAAGTGTCCGGCGACCCGTGAACTCGCCTGCAGGTTATCGGGCGCCAATCTGTTCCTGGTCGACTCGGTGTCCAGCAACCCGCAGTTCGATCATGCGATACAGGTGCCCGAGGGATTCACCGGCAATGCGCTGCCGGTGCCACGTCCGATCGATGGCCAGCTGTATATCCGGCTGCGTGACGACCCATCGGTGGTGAATGCGACCACGCTGCTGGCACAGCAGCTGCCGCCGTCGGCGGATGAAATTGCCCGCGCCGCCGCCCGCCACGCGGCCGCCACGTCCGAGGAAGAGCCGGCGGGTCCCGCGGTGGCAGTGCCTTAGACGCGCGTTCATGGCGCGGGGTCCGGCAGCAGGAAACGTACGCAGCGCCTGCGAGTAATGGTGCGCGGTTTCGGAAAAATTGTGCCGGCGCAGCAGCTCGAATCCCATGCGCATATGCTCGCGATGCGGGAACGCGCCAGAGTCGATTTCTCCGCGCAGGAACGCGGCCAGATCCGCGGCGGGCTCAGTCATCGCCGGCCTCAGTCATCGCCGGCCTCTTTCAGTTTGTGGGCATCCCTGGCGGTCAGGTCCAGGCCGTAGACGCTCCTCAGCGCCTTGATCTGCCTGAGCGTCGCTGCCGAGAACGGCGCCTTGCCCTCGAACGCGTGCAGCACGATGCCCTCGAGCAGGTCGCCGAGCGGCATCTCCAGCTCGGTCGCCAGTGCCTTCAGCACCTTCAACAGCCGTGACTCCAGGCGCACCCCGGTCTGGGTTCGGGTAACCTGCTTCATTGTTACCCTGTTACCATGTTACCAGCCGCTCGGTCAAGGCCGGCGTCGCTGCCGGCCCGGCGCAACCCGTGCCCCTGATAGCCACGTCGCAAAAGTCTCAAAGGTATCCTTGGCGCCAGCCACGATCAGGTTGTCCTGGTCGATCGGTAGCGCAGTCTCGGTCAGAAACTTGCCAAACTCACGCCAGCGCACGGCGGTTGCCGTGCCGTAGCCAGCGAAGAAAGCGCCGCCCGAGTCCGCTTGCAATGCCTGGTTCGCGACCAGCCGCTGCGTGATCACGCGGCCCCCGAGCGTCGATCCTTCGAGCACGTACAGGCAGCCGAGCAGCTGCGGTACCCCGGCGAGCGCTGGTAAATTCGCGCACCGAGGCAGTAGCGCTGCCGGCAGCCGCAAGGCGCGCAGATCGTTCTCCAGTAGCGGCGTCTTGAGTCGCGCCTCGTAGTCAAAGGCCACGGCGTTCCGGCGTATCACGCTCAGCACGAATTGCTCGAGCGGCGCGTAGTAGCCCCAGAAACGGCCGAGCAATTGCCGATAGGCGTCCCGGGTCAGCGTGCGATCCAGCAGCGGAAGCTGCGATTCCAGCAGTGCGTGCTGGCTCGATGTCGCGTGCCGAAGGCGTGGCAGCAGGGTGGTGACTGGTAACGGCAATGGCATTCCAGAGCATACTCTTGCGCCTGCTCGCTGCTCGGTGCGGAAGCGCACTTAGCTCATGCCGGCGCATTTCTATGTCTGCCAGCGCACAGACGCACCGTCGGCGATCTGTTGCTGTGGCCGGACTATGCCCGAAATGTCCGGCCAGGAAACGATTTCCGCGGAGCTTGAACAGGCCTGCGCCGAGGAGCCGATTCATATCATCGGCACGGTGCAACCGCACGGCTTCGTGCTGGTCGTGGATATTGCGACCACTCGAATCGTGCAGGTGTCGAGCGGCGCAGTCCGGCACTGGAAAGGACTCGCGCAGTCCGCAGATCTGCTGCAGATCGAGATCGCCGATCGCATCGATGGGTTCGGTGCAGACCCGGCTTCGGAGCTGGGCGCGCTGCCCCGTGCCGACCCGATCGTGCTGCCGCTGCGGCCGCGCCTGGTCGCGCCTGGGGTCGCGGCACGCGCCCTGCTTGCGCTAGCCAGTAAATTCGAGTGCGTCGGTCACCGAGTTGGCGACCTGGCGATCCTGGAGTGGCAGCCGCTGGGTAACGCTGCCGACGCGCTCACCAGCAGTGCGCAGGGCATGGTGGCGATTACCTACTCGTTGCTGCGCTTGCGCACCGCCAAGGCGCTGGATGCGTTCTATCGTGATTGCGTACGGGAGGTAGCGCTGCTGTGCGGGTTTGACCGCGTCATGCTGTACCGGTTTCTACCCGATTGGACCGGCGAAGTGATCGCGGAAGAGGCGTCGGGTAAGCTGAAGACGCGTTTCCTGGGCCTGCGCTTTCCGGCTTCCGACATTCCGAGCCAGGCACGCGCGTTGTACGCCAATTCCAGGATCCGGGTGCTGGCGGACGTACTGGCGGTATCCGACACCCTGCTACCCCCGCTGCTTCCGGGGGACGTGCCATTGGACCAAAGCCATAGCCTGCTGCGGGGCTTTTCCGAGGTACATCAGACCTATCTCAAGAACATGGGCGTGCGCGCCACCATGAGTTTGTCGATCGTATGTGACGGCAAGCTGTGGGGATTGATCGCCTGCCATCACTATCAGCCGCGCGTGCCACCTCATCATGTCAGGGAAACGCTGCGCCAGGTGTGCGAGCTGGTGGCGGGTGTCAGTGCCATGCGCATTGAAACGATGTCGCAACTGGCGATGGCACATAACACGGTAGCGCTGGATCAGCTGCTGCTCCGGGTGTATCAAGCCGTTCTGCCGGAGGAGAGTATCCGCGCCGCGCTTTCCAGCCTGGTTCCGGCGTTGCTGTCGACTTTTGAGGCGAGCGCATTCTGCGTGCGCATCGGTGATTTCCAGTATGTGGGCGGAGCCACGCATTCCACGGCGTCGGACGCTGCTATCACGCAGGAGCTGATAGCGCAGTTCGGCGCGAATCCGCCGCCCGCCGGGGTGCTGCTGCGGACCGACCTGCTGACCTCGAATGCTACCGCACTGGCAACGTTGCCGGCAGCCGCCGGCCTGCTCGCGGTTCAACAGACCGGGCAGACGTTGGATATCTGCGCGTTCACCCGACCCGAGGTGGTCCGGGAAGTCGACTGGGCCGGTGCTCCGGTCACGCGGGTAGCGACCGCAGCAGACGGACGTGTCCGACTGGAACCGCGCAACTCGTTCGCGCTGTGGAAGCAAGAGATTGGCGGCACCGCGCGCCCGTGGTCGCCGGCGGAAGCGGAAGCCTGCCAGAGGTTGCTGCGCATCCTGGGCGATGCCTGCAGGCGCCGCAAGCACAAGGCGCTGGAGCAGGAGTTGCGCTGGCACGCGCACCATGACCATCTGACCGGTCTGGTGAATCGTCGATCGATGGAGGAAAGCCTGGATCGGCGCCTGGGTGCGCATTGCTACGACTCCGCTGTCATGCTTATCGACCTGGATCATTTCAAGATGATCAACGACACGCACGGTCACGCGGCCGGCGACCACCTGCTGCAGGCGCTGGCCACGCGCCTGGGGGCGGTGGTGCGGCCGACCGATATCCTGTCGCGCGTCGGTGGCGATGAGTTCCTGCTGCTCGCGGAAATGCCGCTGCACGATCATGCGCTGGCGATGGCGATTGCCGCGCGTCTGCATGCCGCGGTAGAGGAACCGTTCGACGTGCTGGGGCACTCGGTTCGTCTGGGCCTGTCCGTGGGAATCTCGATTCCACCTGAGCATGGCATCAATGCCACCGACCTGATGCGGCGCGCCGACCTGGCGCTCTATCGGGCCAAGAAATCGGGCCGGGCCAGTACGGTTATCTTCGATGCGAAGCTGGAAGAAGGGCTGCTTGGCACCTATGAGCTGGAGCGCGATCTGCAGGATGCGGTCGGCAGGAACGAATTGTCGCTGGTGTTCCAGCCCCAGGTTAACCTGAGCAGCGGCCGCGTCGTCGGTCTCGAAGCGCTGGTGCGCTGGACCCACCCTGCCCGCGGTTCGATTGGAGCGGGCGTGTTCATCCCGATTGCCGAACGCAGCGACCTGATCCTGCAGATCGGCCAATGGGTGGTGCGCACTGCCATCGCGACAATGGCAGACTGGCGCTTGCGCGGCCGAACCAGTCCGCCGATCTCCGTCAATGTGTCAATGACCGAGGTCATGTCCGGCACGCTGGTGGACACCATTGGGCGTCAACTGCGGGAATTTCAGTTGCCGGCGGAGTGCCTTACCGTTGAACTCACCGAATCGGTGATCATGAAGGACCCGCGGGTCGCGATGAGCGTACTCAGCGCCTTGAAGGGTCTGGGTGTCTCGACCGCCCTCGATGACTTTGGTACCGGATATTCTTCGCTATCGTATCTGCGCCAGTTACCGCTGGCCTGCCTGAAAGTGGACCAGTCGTTCATTGCCGATCTCACGCGCGATGCCCATTCCCGTAGCCTGACCCAGGCGATTATCCGCATGGCGGAAGCGCTCAAGATGACGACCATTGCCGAGGGCGTCGAAACCCGCGGCCAGCTGCAATGGCTGCGCAGCCACAAGTGCGACATTGGCCAGGGCTACCTGTTCAGTCCCGCGGTCCCCGCGGAACTGGTGCACGCGACCAACGAGCGCATCGAGGCCGCCTGGATGGGGTTGCACCATGGTGAAGTGTTGCGGCTAACCTGAGGCCGCAAGGCGCAGGATGCGCCTGGACGCGGGCGCTCAGGTGACCAGGTGCTGCGGCTTACCGGCGACAAACGCCTCGATGTTGTCGATCAGCTGATCGGCCAGGAATTGCATCGCGCCTTCGCTGGCCCATGCCACATGCGGCGTGAGAATGAAATTCGGCAGCCGCAGTTCGAGCAGCGGATTGCCGTCCTTCGGCGGCTCCTTGGTCAGCACGTCGAAGCCTGCGCCGGCGATCAGTCCCTGCGTCAGCGCCTCGACCAGCGCCTGCTCATCCACCAGCCCGCCGCGCGAGGTGTTGATCAGGATGGCCGTGCGCTTCATCTTGCGCAGTTCGCTGATACCGATGATGTTGCGCGTGTCGGGCGTCAATGGGGCATGCAGCGAGATCACGTCGCTCTGCGCCAACACCTCATCCAGCGGTGTGAACTCGACGTCCGGCATTTTCGGCGGCGCATGATCGGCGAACAGTACCTTCATGCCGAAGCCGCGGGCGATCTTCGCCGTGGCCTGGCCCAGGGCGCCCTCGCCGATGATCCCGAGGGTGGCGCCGAACATATCCCGGATCGGGTGATCAAAAAAGCAGAACTGGTCGGCTTTCTGCCATTTGCCGCGGGCGACATCCTCGCGATACGCGAACAGGTTGCGCCGCAGCGCCAGGATCAGCGCGAAGGCATGTTCCGGCACCGTATGCACCGCGTAGTTGCGGATATTCGACACCGCGATTCCGTGTGACTTGCAGTAGTCGACGTCGATGACGTCGTAGCCGGTGGCCGCGACCGCGATCATCTTCAGTTGCGGCAGCCGCTGCAGTGTCGCCGCCCGCAGCGGCACCTTGTTGGTGATCGCGATCGTGGCGTCGTGCAGCCTGGACAGCAGCTCGCTGGCGTCGCTGGCCGGGTACTCGTGCCAGCTGTGCGCAAATGCCGGCCGCCGCACCTCCGCCAGCAGGCTGGCACGATCAAGAAACACGATCGTCTGCACGCGCGCTCCCTTAAGGCAGTTCAGCCCTGGATTGAACCGGTCGAATGCGACGCGAGGAACTGCTCCTCCTTGCTGACCTTCTTCTTGGGGATCGGGTCGTGCGAGCGCCAGTAGTTGGAGGCCGCGCCCACGCCGCTGCCTGCAGCGACCTTGATGCCGACGTCCAGCATCGCCATCTCGGCCCCGGCAATAGCGCCCATCAGCATCAGTTCGTTCAGGTCGCCCAGGTGCCCGATGCGAAACACTTTTCCGGCGACCTTCGAAAGCCCGGCTCCCAGCGCCAGGTTGTAGCGGCGAAACGCCACGTCTATGACGTGCGCACCGTTGAAGCCCTCGGGCACCACGATCGCGCTCACCGTGTCCGAATACCATTTCGGCGCCTTGGCGCACAGCTTGAGTTTCCAGCCCTCGGTGACCGCCGCACGCACGCCTTCAGCCAGGTAAGTATGGCGGAAGAAGATGTTCTCCAGGCCCTCCTCGTCGATGATGTTGAGCGATTCGCGCAGCCCGTACAGCATCGGCAATGCCGGCGTGTAGGGAAAATAGCCGCTCGCATTCGCCTTGATCATGTCGGCCAGATCGAAGTAGCAGCGCTTGGACTTCGCCGTCTTCATCGCCGCCAGCGCCTTCTGGCTCACGCCCAGGAACGACAGCCCGGCCGGCAGCATGAAACCCTTCTGCGATCCGCTCACCGTCATGTCCACGCCCCATTCCTCCATCCGGAAATCGAGGCTTGCCAGCGAACTGACGGTGTCCACCAACAGCAGTGCCGGATGCCTGGCCGCATCCAGCACCTTGCGCACGCCGGCGATGTCGCTGGTCACACCGGTGGAGGTTTCATTGTGGCAGGCGAGCACCGCCTTGATCTTGTGCTCCTTGTCGGCCTTCAATATCTGCTCGTAGCGATCGAGCGGAACGCCCTCGCCCCACTCGACATCCAGCGCCTCGACGTCGAAGCCCAGCCGCTGCGCCATGTCGATCCACAGGTAGCAGAACTGGCCGAAGTTGGCGGCCAGCACCTTGTCGCCGGGCGACAGCGTGTTGGTCAGCGCAGCCTCCCAGGATCCGGTGCCGGAGGACGGAAAGATGAAGACCTGGCCGGTCCTGGTCTTGAATACCTTCTTCAGGTCCTGCAACAGGCTGCTCGAGAGCTCCGGGAACCTGGAAGAGCGATGGTCTTCCATCGCCACCATCATCGCCCGCTGCACCCGGTCGGGAACGTTGGTGGGCCCAGGAACAAACAAGAAGTTACGGCCGGGTATGCGGGTTCCCATCACATCATCTCCTCTGGGTCTGGGATCAGTTATTCTGGATGGCTGTTCGAACCGGGCATTCTACCCGTGGCACGGGCCAGCGAGTGCGCCAATTCTGGCACGATGAGGGTCGAGAGGCGGTGTTAGGATCGCTTGATGGGTGCTCGCGCGCAGGCCGTTGGCATAATAAGGATCGACGAGCCGCATGTTCGCGTGACCGAGTACCGCTTTACGCCGGGCGCCGAGACCGGCTGGCATCGGCACGGCCACGACTATGTGGTGGTGCCGCTGCTCGACGGCCAGCTGCTGCTCGAGCGCCCCGACGGTGCATCGCAGCTCGCCGAGTTACGCACGCACCAGCCCTATGCCCGCCTGGCGGGCGTCGAGCACAACGTCATCAATGCCAACGCCTTCGATTTCTCGTTTCTGGAAATCGAGCTGCTGCGCTGATCGGCACCGGTCCGTGATGAGCAGCCGCTGAACCCACGATGAGCACGTTGCGTTTCGACGGGGTCGACTATCCGGACGGGGTCGCCTCCGATCCGGCCGCGCTCGGCTGGATGCAGGGCAGTCCGCCACCGCCGCAGCGGCGCATTCGCTTCACGGATGACCGGATGCTCGACTTCCCGCAGATTCGCTGGGTGCTGTCGCACCTGCGCGAGCTGCTGCCGACGGTCAACGTATGGCGTGGCGGCGGCCCGGTGCGCGCGCTGGCCTGCGACAGCCCCTCGCGGCAGGATGAGATCGAGCAACTGCCCTTCGACAGCCTGGACGGACGCGCCTGCCGTTGGGGCGAGTCGCTGCCGGACACCTATACCGATGGCATCGTGGTGCTGCACCGCGGCCGCATCGTCCACCAACGATACTTTGGCGCGCTCGAGCCGCAGCTACCTCATGCCTGCTTCTCGATCACCAAGTCCTATGCCGCCACGGTTGCGGCCACTCTGGTGTACGAGCGGGTGCTGGACGATGCACGCACGGTAGCGCACTACCTGCCTGAGATGGCGGGCACCGCCTACGCCGACGCGACGCTGCGCGATCTGCTCGACATGCAGGTCGGCGTCTCGCATTCGGAGCGCTACGACGATCCGGGTACGCAGTTCTGGACCTACGCGCGCGCCGCCGGCTTCTGTCCGCGGCCGCCGGGCACCGGTGTGGCGGCCGGCCTGCACGAGTTCCTGCTGACGCTGCGCAAGGACGGCGCGCACGGGCAGGCCTTCAACTACAAATCCGTCAACACCGAGGTGCTGTGCTGGGTCATGCAGCGCGCCACCGGTGTGCCGCTGGCCACGCTGCTGTCGCAGCGCCTGTGGTCGCAGCTCGGCTGTGAGGAGGACGCGTACATCAGCGTTGATCCGCTCGGCGTCGCGATGGGCGGTGCCGGCATGGCTGCGACGCTGCGCGACCTGGCGCGATTCGGCGAGCTGCTGCGATGCGATGGCGCGCTCGAGAATCGACAGCTCATTCCGGCCGCGGTGATTGCCGACATCCGGCGCGGCGCCGACCCGGCGAAGTTTGCCAAGGCCGGCTACGCCCTGCTGCCCGGCTACTCGTACCGCAACATGTGGTGGATCACCCATAACGAGCACCGCGCGCTCGAGGCGCGCGGCATCCACGGCCAGCGCCTGTACATTGCGCCGGCGGTGGAGATGGTCGTGGCGCGCTTCGCCTCGCACCCGATCGCCAGCAGCGCGGCCAACGATCCGATCACCAT
>Ga0181537_10002791_pt1 | contig 15185 bp, 22 predicted proteins | sample PEATcosm2014_Bin_39_FD_119765 | JGI IMG/M metagenome (GOLD analysis project Ga0181537, IMG submission 119765) | Peatland microbial communities from MTU Mesocosm Facility, Houghton, MI, USA - PEATcosm2014_Bin23_10_metaG | ecosystem: Environmental > Terrestrial > Soil > Wetlands > Peat | place... | reverse complement strand
GCCGAGATGGCGGAATTGGTAGACGCACTAGGTTCAGGTCCTAGCGGTGGCAACACTGTGGAGGTTCGAGTCCTCTTCTCGGCACCAGCAACTTGTTGGCTGTTGCCTCAAACCGGCCAGCGGTCAGCTTAGACATCAGCCCTGCAGATTCGTGTCTGCGGGGCTTTTTGTTTGGCAGGTGCCGCAACGGATTCGGCCACCAGGGTCGTCACGGGAGGATACCTGGGAACGGGCCCCGGAACGTGCATAAGCTGCTATTTTGCCACAAATTGCGCCATCGGGCCTTGGGATGAGGTGAGCAGCGAAGCGGCTGCGAACCAGGAGAAATATCGGAAGAAATACCGGGAAGAAATTACAGGGAAAAGACGGCATGCCAGGCGCATACCGCAGGAGACAGGGCGCGCACGAATTGCGCGCAGAAGAAGGGAACCGGATGGCGGGAGTGCGTTCAGAAAGGATGTTGGCGGCTGCGAGACACTCGCGAATGGCCGCGCCGACTGGATGCCGCAGGGCCGTCCATAAGGCACTGCGATGTAGGACACCGGCCTCACGCATGAGGCATGCCATAAATCGACAGCAGGAGGATTTTTTGATGCCGCAATCAGCCGCAAAAGCGAACATCGTCGAAGACCAGACCGTGGTTGCCTCGCTGCAGCCCGGGCCCAACGGAACGGTCCGCCTGAGCTATGAGTATCCCGACTCGGTGCTGGAAGGCTTCTCGCTCGGCCGCCTCGGGCCGCTCGGCGAGAGCGCCCGCATCTACGCCTCGCCCGTGATCGAACTCGATCGCGAGAAGTTGAGGGAAATGAAATTTTCGCAGGAAGAGCTCGCCGAGATCGGCTTTAGCCTGGTTGCGAGGTTGTCGGGGTTGGTGAGGTATTGAGGAACGGGCACAATACGATCTGTTGCTCAGACGCCAGATCCGGATTGGTTGTATCGCGCGTATCGCTGACTGTCCACGTCAGCGCGCGTTTACGAGTAACGCGCGTCCTTCAACTTGATTCGTATAGATTCGGCAAGACGTCCTTCATCCATATATCCCGCTTTCAAACATGAATTGATAAGACGGCCGACTTCCTTGTCCTGCTTTCGTCGGATTCGACCATCTCGCTGCATTGAATTTCCAAGATCCGCAAGCGTCGTGGCGGTCAATTGAACAAGGTCGCGATGGCAATCATTCACCACAGAATCCAGTGTTGCTCCCGGCGTTGGAAGAACGGTGATTTTGAGCTTGGCCAATATTGCAGCATCGAAAATAATGTAGTCGACCTTGTCTACGCGCTCCCGATTAGCGGCAATTGCCCCAATGATCCGATTGATCAACTCTTCCTTCTCCTCTTCTACGAGGTAAACCGAAAGCTCGTTGCCCTCCGTAGCGATATCTTGCAATGCGTCCGCTCTTAATTGGCCTGCGGCCAACCACGACTTCTCATCCTCAGTCGGTGTCGCATCCCATAGCACCTTATGGTCTATTTTTCGAAGTGCAAAAGCCATACACTCACAATTTGAGTTGATCGACGACGGCGCGCAAATCCTCTCTAAGCGACGGGACTGGCTCTTTCGATATTGCCTCCTCCAAAAAACTCACTGCACGTTTTTCATTCATGTATGCCAAACCGGTCGCAGCGGCGTCCCTAACAAGAGGCGACTTGTGGCGAAGGAATGAGGTCAGTAACCCAAATCGACGTTCTTTGGTTTCTGCACTCTCAATCCGACCAAACAATTGGAGAATCTCAGCAAGAACGAAACTTGCAATCCTGATCGATCCTAAACCAGCAGTCAGTTGCGTCATCGCCTGTTCTGGGTAGCGCGTTATTAGAGCAGTCAGCCCAAGACTGAGATTGCTCTCCATCCCATCTTGAAAGCGCTCCTCCGTCGCTAGCACCAGGAGATTCAAGATTCCCTTTGAAATCTTTTCATTTATGATGGATTCCAGATTGAATACAGATGCGGTCTCTGGAGACTGTTCCGATGTTGCAATAACCTTTACAACGGGGACTCCAGTCGACACCGTGGGAAGCTGCTTGTCGTCGGAATACCAAATGATTTGACGCGAAATGGCCTCGGAGCCATGTTTGTATGCTTTTTCGCTTGCAACGTCAGTGGAAACGTTGGCCCTTTGAATGTTAGCACCGTACAACTCGTCCAAAACATGTCGCACGAGATATCTTGACCGATCTTCTACAGGCTTTAGCGCGGTTTCTGCACGCTGAGTCATGCTATATCTCCATGTTCTGATATTTCCGTGCCTAGGCCCACAAGCTCATCAAAAAGAGCCGGTAGTTGATCTACGGGAATAGGCTCGGTGTGATCAAGAGGCGAACTAATATCTAACTCCAAACGACAGGCGCTAACACCGGCGCCAAGGCTGTTTTGAGTAGTTTGAGCTGAAACGCCTGGCGAGGCCGTTACCGTAAGGCTAAATGGCCGCACCAGCATTACCGACCATTTTTGTAGTCTATTTATTGTAAAGTCCGGAAGATTCTCGGATTTGCGCGGGCGGTTTATTTGATAAAGCAATTCCGAAGAATTCTCACTGTCAAGAGATAGGGAATGGAGGTATTTCTTAAGTGTTTCGTATCCAGTTTCCCGATCCGCCACTGGCATTATCAGCGTGGATCCCCAAGCTAAGCGAGTAATCGGAGGGCAGTTAGAGAACCACGGACGAATTGTTGAACAAAAAAGTTGACGGTTTCCCTCATAAGGGCCAATGTTGGGAGCCTCCACGAAGTCTTCCCCAATTTTGATGTCAACACCCATCAGCCAGTCGATGCGGTCAAAAACAGATGCCAATATTAGCTTGGCTTTTCCTATGTGCCCTTCAAGCGTGCGCAAAGATTCCCGAAGCTTTTCGGTTTTTGACTCTGGGGGTTCCTTCACTACTGTCCCCCACCACTGATCAACATCAGACCCATGGCTACCAGCCGTGAATGCGGTGAGTCGCATCAACTCGACTTGCCACGGTGTTACGTCAATTTGGTTCTGCTCAGTAGACATTAGTCTCGGCCTCGGGGCTTCGAAATGCCCTCCAGTCAGATTACGGGATAATTCTTACATTATATCAATGTTTTGCGGAAACAATATGCTCAGAACTGAATGCCCTTTCTGCTTAGTGCCGCTCGTGGATTGAGAATTCCCGTCAGAAAATCGTACCAGAAACACTAAGGACAGGTGTCAGTGGCTCTATCTACATTTGCCTCACAACTCCTTCGGATCAAACCCATGCACCTTTGCCACCAGCGCCGCGCGGCGCTTGAAGTCGGCATTGTGCTGGGAGGACGACGACACGCCGGCGACCTCCTGCGCGAGGTGAATCATTTCGTGCGCGACCAGCCTTGATAGCGTGTAGAAATGACCCACGCTTTCCGATGACGCCGTGATGTGATGGCCGTTTTCCTTTTTGCAGTAGGAGCCGAAGCGGTCCTTGGCGCGGGTGACGGAGAAATGCACTTCCTCGGCGGGCGGCAGCTTCCAGCGCTTGAACGGCGGAAATTCGCGCAGGCAATCGTATAGCGCCTCGAGGTGTTTGGGGTGCAGCGGGATCATGGATAGTCAAGGCCGGGCGATTACGTCGCCATGCGCTCCTCCGTGTTTGGCCCCTGGCGCCGGCAGTGCCGGCTGACCGCGTTTTGGATATTTCCGCGGCTTGACCAGAGTAGGGAAAACGCCGCGCAAGCGGCGTCGTGGGATCAGCTTGAAAAACGGCACGGGCGCGCCCGAATTCCCGGAGCAGGCGCCTTGTGTTCGCTGGCGTACAGACCGTGGCGCGCGCGAGTAAGAACATGGCCGGTAAGCGGGTGCTTTCGCTCACACTAGCCGAGAGGATTCCATGAAACCGTTTCGCCCGGGCCTTGCGGCCATAGTCAAACGCGCAACGCTGGCCGCGGCGCTCGCCGCCGGCGCATGGTCGATCAACAATGCAGCCGCGCAGACGCCACCCGCAGGCGCGCTGCCCGCGTTCGAAGTCGTGCGTTCGGTATTCCAGCACCCGCGCTGCCAGAATTGCCATGTTCCCGGCGATGGGCCGGCGCAGGGCGACGACAGCCATCCTCACGGGCAGAACGTGAAGCGCGGGCCCGACGGCCATGGCGCCGTCGCCATGGAATGCTCGTCCTGCCACCAGGAGAGCAATTTGCCCGCGAGTTACGGCGACAATGCGCCGCCGGGCGCGCCCAATTGGCATTTGCCGCCGCCTTCGACCAGGATGGTCTTCATCGGCCTCAGCCCCCGCGCACTGTGCGAGGCGATCAAGGACCGCCGCTTGACGGGCGGCAAGGATCTGAACGCCATGCTGGTGCACGTTCGCGACGATAAACTTGTCGCGTGGGGATGGGCGCCCGGCGGCAAGCGCTCCACCCCGCCTGCAACCCGCGCCGAGACTGTCGCCGCGTTCAAGACCTGGATCGACGCCGGCGCACCCTGTCCCGGGTAACACCCGCTACCCTGTCCGGCGCCGCCGGCGCCGCTCACCGCGTTTTGAATATTTCCGCCGCTTGACCAAGGTGGGCTGTCAACGCTTCAGATGCGGAGGCGTTGGATAAGCTGCAATGTGCCGTCAAAAAATTGCGCCTGGCGGATTGGCGTCACGCAGCCGGCACAGGTTTCGCGCTAACATTCGCGTTCACCCGGCGGACGCGGCGCCGGGACGATTGCAAAACGCGAGAAAGCGGCGCAACGCGCGCGCGATGCCACAGGGAGGGTGCATCGATGAAGCTAACGTATCGGCCTTGTCTTCGCTTGTTCCGGGGCAACCCGCCGATTCTGCCCGCGCTGTTCGTCCTGTTTGCGGCGCTTTCGCTTCCGGTTTCCTGTTTCGCCGTGACCGGGTGGGGGAGCGGCTTCTTCATCACATCCTCCGGCTACATCGTCACCAACAACCACGTTGTCGCCGGCACCGACAAGGTGGAAATAACCGACCTGCACGGCAAAACCTATCCGGCAAAAGTCATACGCGTGGATCGCACCAACGATCTTGCGATCATCAAGGCCGAAGGCGATTTCCCGCCGCTCGCCATCGCGCGCTCGTCCACCGTCAGGAAGGGCGATCCGGTGTTTGCCCTGGGTTTTCCGCAGCCGGATTTGCAGGGCGTGGCGGTCAAGCTTACCGAGGGCTCGGTGAGCAGCCTGTCCGGCATGCGCGACGAGCCCCATCACTTTCAGATTTCGGTTCCGTTGCAGCATGGAAATTCAGGCGGCCCGCTGCTCAACAGCGACGGCGTGGTGGTCGGCGTCGTGGTTTCGAAATTGGCGCCCCGGCAAATCAGGAACGTGAGCGAGATCCCGGAGGCGGTCAATTACGCGGTCAAGTCGAACTATCTGTTCGAGCTCATCGACACCGACCCGAACATTCCCGGTGAACTGCGGCCGCCGCCTGCGGCCAAGAGCAAAACCAAGGATGAACGGCTGGCCGACGTGGTCGCAAGAACCGAGCCGTCTGTCGTTCTCATCACGGTCAACTTCCCGGACCATGAAAACGAGGCCGCGGAAGGCCCGCCGCGCTATGAGCGCGACGCCGCCGCCATGCTCGCCTATCAAAAAGGCTACCAGGCGTATCAGAACAAGCGCTGGCCGGAAGCGCTGTTCTACCTTGGCCGCGCCGGCGAACTGGGTAACGTTGATGCCCAGTTCCTCCTGGCAAACATGTACGAACAAGGCCAGGGTGTGGCGCAGAGTGAAGTCGAGGCCGCGCGCTGGTTCCGCAAAGCCGCCGAGCTCGGCCAGGCGAAGTCGCAAAACAATCTGGGGCTGATGTACGCGCGAGGCATCGGCGTTGCGCAGAACGACGTCGAAGCCACCAAATGGTTTCGCAAGGCCGCCGAACAAGGACATCCCTCGGCGCAGGGTTCGCTGGGGTACAGTTACGACCAGGGCCGCGGCGTGGCCAAGGATATAGCCGAGGCCATTCGCTGGTATCGCAAGTCGGCGGAACAGGGCAACGCCAAGGCCCAGGTTAACCTGGGGCTCCACTATTTATCCGGCGCCGGTGTGGTCAAGGACGAAGCCGAGGCCGCGCGGTGGCTTCGCAAGTCAGCTGAGCAGGGCAATGCAGACGGGCAATACAACCTCGCCACATTGTATGAACAGGGCCGCGGGGTCGGCAAGGACGAGCCGGAAGCCGTGTCCTGGTATCGCAAGGCGGCTGCGCAAGGCCAGGTCGACGCCAGGAGCGCGCTCAGGCGCAAAGGCATCGAATAGCGCAGGGCACGCTCGCGACGCAGCGTGAAGCCTGGGGCACGCTCAAGTTCGCGCCGGCACCCCGTTGTTCGCCGCGGGCATGCGTGCGATCGCGGCGCTGCGCAACGCCTCGACGGATGCTGCCGGCGCGGCCACGCGATTGGCGCCGCTGCCGGGGCCGGCGATCGGCGCCGGGACTTGTGCATCCTGCATCGCACGATTTCGCGCCACCTGAAAATTGCCCAGGGCGAATGCGCGATGCGTGTTCACGATTCTCCGATGGTCATCCAGTGTAAGGGGCGTCGTAGCACCGCCTTGTCGAGGCGCCATTCGCGGTGTGCCGGATTGATTTGCCAGGCCACCGCGCCCGACTGACGCAAGCCGCGCCGCCGCGACTTGCGCAATTGCCCGCGCCAAATCGATGCTCATCGGCTAACCTCCTGAGAATGCCTGCGGCGACGGCGCCTGAGGCGGCATCCCCGGCATTGGCGACGCTGCCGGCATGGCCGCTCCACCGGCTGCCGGCGGCACGCCCGGCATCGCCGACATTCCCGGTGCCGGCCCCCGCGTGCGTTGCGCGGCGTGGCCGCGCTGCGCCAGCAGGCCGCCTTGCGGTTTCCCGATCGAATTCGCGTTGAGGCCGAGTTTCCTCGCGAGAATTGCGACTTCGAGCGCGACCGCGGTCTTGTATGTCGCCTGGTCGATGGGATAGCCGAGCTGCGCCACGAACTCCACGGCTTCGCCGACGATTTCGATCGCGGCGGGAATCAGCACCGGCGGCGGCACCGCGCCCTTGGCCTCGCGAAACAAAATAATCAACAGCCCTGCAACGCCCTCGGCCAGTTTCTGCGCCATCGGCGCGTTCATGGAGAGCTGTCGCTGCAGCAGAGCGTGCGTCTTCGGGTCATACATCACACGTTTGGCCGCCGTTACCAGCCGGTCGAACGCGTTCTGATATTGCGCCGGCACGGTGGCGCGAATGTTCGGCAGCGGAAAACCGAGCCTTCCTTGCGGCGCGGCCCCGCCGATGTTGCCGCCAGGGTTGGCCACAGATGGCGGCATGGATGATGCGAGCGAATTCATGTTTTCGTCCTTGAGAAGTTGAAGAATATTCCGCAGCTAACCGGGCGCCGGTTCGGCGTGGCCGGTCCTTGATTGCGCCTGACAGTGGGGGATAATGCTCGTGGCTGCATCCAGAGTCGATGCGTCAGATGGGTGCGACTACCGCGGGTGGCTGCTCCAGCGCCGACCGCCCTGAGGAAATAACATGGATATGACGAACGCAACCGTAGTGGTGACCGGCGCTGCCGGCAACCTTGGCCGCGGCGTCGCCAGGGCTTTTGCAGACCTTGGCGCCAACCTGGTGCTGATTGGCCACAATCGCGCCGGGCTCGAACGCGCTTACGACGGCGAGAACGACAAGCGACTGTTCGCGATTGCCAATCTGGTGAAACAGGCCGAGGTCGATGCCGCGGTGGCTGCCGCGATTGCACGATTCCGCCGCATCGACGTGCTATGCAATATCGCCGGCGGCTTTCGCATGGGCGAGGCGGTGCACGAGACCAGCGATGACAACTGGGATTTCCTGTTCGACATCAACACCCGCACCGTGCTTAACATGTCGCGCGCGGTGGTTCCGCGCATGCTCGAGAAAGGCAGCGGCAAGATCATCAACATCGGCAGCTTCACCGCACAAAAAGGCTTGGCCCAGATGGGGGCTTATATCGCCGCCAAAAGCGCCGTCATACGCCTCACGGAATCGATGGCCGCCGAGCTGCGCTTGAAAAACATCAACGTCAATTGCGTGTTGCCCACCATCATCGACACGCCGGAAAACCGCGCTGCCATGCCAAAGGCGGACCCCGCACATTGGGTCGCCGTGGATGACATCGCCGCGACCATCGTGTTCCTCGCCTCGGACGCAGCGCGCGCGATTCACGGCGCGGCGATTCCGATTACCGGGCTGAGCTGAGAATCACGCGCGGATCCCTGCATCAAGAAATGGGTCAGTGTCACATTACCGGCATAGCGCTCGAAAAAGCTACACTGACCCCACTTGTTTCCAATGGGCGCGGACGACCAATGACACAGAATACGCTCGACACTTGGCACAACCTCGTCCAAACCCGCGATACCGCTGGGCTAAGCTCGATACTCGCGGAAGATGTCGTTTTCTATTCCCCGGTGGTCCACTCCCCCCAGCCCGGAAAGGCACTCACCTTGTCGTACCTGACCGCCGCTTTCCACGTATTTTTCAATGAGTCATTTCGCTACGTCAGGGAGATCGCGGGCGATCGCGATGCCGTGTTGGAATTTCAAGTGGAAATTGACGGTATCAGTGTCAACGGCATTGATATGATCAAGTGGAACAACGACGGCAAGATCGTCGAATTCAAGGTCATGATACGTCCGCTCAAGGCGATCAACCTGATTCACCAAAAGATGGTAGCAATGCTTCAGGCGAACCGAAGGGAATAAATGGGGGCAGTGTCACACTCCCAGGATAGCGCTCGAACAATTTACCTTGACCCCATTTGTTGCGCGGCTCCTCCGGTGCTGCGTGCTGCCTGCGCCGCGCATGATGCGAGCGGATTCATGTTTTCGTCCCTGCTGAGTTGAAAAATTTCCCGCCGCGGCGTACCTTAATCGGCAGGGAGGGTTCAAATGCGTACGATCGCGGGTGCGGTTTCGCTTGTGCTGCTTGTCACATTGGCGGGCTGCGCCGATTCGCCGCGCAACCTCGGCAACCAGGCCGTCGCGCGCGCCGATTACGCTGCGGCAGAAACCTATTACACGAGCGCAGCCCAGCAGGGCGACGCGGGCGGCATGACCGGCCTCGGCTACGTCGCGCAGAAACGCGGCCAGATGGACGCGGCCATCAGGTGGTATACGCTGGCTGCCCGCTACGGCGAACCCACCGCTATCCTGAACTTGACGAAACTCGGCAAGCCGGTCCCGCACCCTGACCTTCAGGGCAAGCAGGTGGTCTGCGAGAGCCAGCGCTACGGCTCCTTTAGCGAGACCGTTTGCAAGTGAGCTAGCCGCCGTAAGTCGGCGTCACCGACTGGAGGTATGGGAATGCGCCTGAGCGTGCTCGTCTTTGGAATCGTGGCCGGCACCTGGATCAGGTTGGCACACGCGGACGTTAGTGGAGACGATTACGTTGGGGTTTGGGAAGGGACCGTCGGCAACTCCAAGGTCGCCATCTGCTTTCGGCCCTCCACGTTTTCCCATTCGTCCTATTACTACCTCAGGCACCGCGTGGAAATACCTCTGCTTAATTCAGACACAACGCGGCTGAATTGGACGGAGGTAAGCCCCCTTTATCCAAATGCGACGTGGAAGCTCGCGCGCGCGGCAGGCGGCCGCCTTGTTGGCGAGTGGTCGGATGGCAGTGATGCACATAAGCTTCCGGTCCGGCTGGCGTTGCAGCGGACGAAAATAGACGAGAACGGAAACTGCTGGGACCTTGGCGCAAAAGGACCTGTCAAGGATGGCTCGAACCCTGCCGCGCAAAGGATTGTGAAGGTAAAGGAGGCATTTGGCCAAAAGCAGTACGTTTCCCTTTCGGTCTTTGACGCTGACATTGCCGGCATCGAGTTGCCAGGGAATCGCCCGGGTGATATCGCCTCGAATAACGTTCTAGCGCAACATTTTCGCGACCAGGTCGCGACGTATCTGGGTTGCAGGAATGTGGACGATTCCGTGCGAGGCGAATACATGGCCTCAATGAGCATTGCGTTCTGGAACGATCACTGGCTCTCCGTGGAGGAATCGTCCAGCGGCAATTGTGGGGGCCCTTACCCATTTGTAAATCACGGCCATGTGACCATCGATCTTGATCGCGGCATTGAGGTGGACCCGTGGAGCTGGTTCAAAGGCGGGCGAACTGCAGCCGGGCCGAAAGACGCAAACGGAAATGAGGAGCCGACCGCACTCCAAAAACTGATCCTGCCTCAAACGCAAAGCACAAAAGAAGCCGATTCAGGCGACGAAGACTGTAGGCAGGCTGTTTTAAAAAACCACGACTACGAGCTGTCGCTCACCGAAAATGGAATTCAATTTGCGACCTCTTTTCCCCACGTCATTCAGGCATGCGATGAATTATTTGTCGTTCCCTACGCAAAATTGGCGCCGTTTTTAAACGCTTCCGGAAAAGAGGCTATTGCAAAGATCGCCGGCAAGTGACGAACGGGAAAACACTTCTGTACTGAACCCATTTCCTACCCACCGTAAGTCGGCGTCACCGGCGCCGGCGGCCTGATCAGCGGGTTGTTGGTGCTGGCGAGCAGGCCGCTCGGCGCGGCGCCGGCCACGGCCGCGCTCTGCATTCGCGCCCTGGTCAGCGCGTTATTGAAGTTGGTTTGCGCGAGATCGCGCCCTGGTTTTGCAGAAGCGTCGAGCCGAGCTTGGCGGCGGGGTCGGCGTATTTCGAGAGCGTGTTCCAGACGCTGTTGGTGGCGGCGGATGAGTTAGCGGCGGCCGGATTGGGATTGGTCGGCGAAGTGGGATTTGGCTGCCGGTCCCATTCGTCCATATTGCTGGTCCCGGTGTCAGCACCGCTTGTCACCGGCCCGGCCTGGCCGTTTACCGTGGTGCCATCGCCACTCGGGATCGTGGTATCGGGGTCGGCCCCCGGGCTTGGGCTCCTTGCCCGCAAAACTGGTTTTGGCCTTTTCCGCGACACCGGACTTCGGCGCGTTGATGCCGGACTGGGGTGGCGTCTTCTTTCCCAGCGGCGCGACATGGCCCGCCTGGGCCTGTCCGCGGCCGGCGTGGGTCGTCGTCTTGGGAAGTTCGGCCGCCTTGCTTGTGGTTTTACTCGAACTGGTCATTTCAATTTCTCCTGAATGTGAGTTACGATAGATGCAACGATTAGCACTTTCAGAACGGTCGAGGGTACTTGCTGCTCCTTTCCCATAGTGCCGAGAGATACTTCCCCATGACCCGAATTCGGATCCACCTTTCGCGCCTGATCATGTGCGTGCTCTGTTTTAGTGCTTCCAACGCGTTGGCCGAGGATTGTCATAGTGCCGATCTCAAACCCCTGTACGCCCGCTTGGTCACGGGGGAGCGGCTCGACAACGTCGTCTTGGCGCTGCGCGCGGGAAAAATCGATTTCTCGATCGCTTCCGAGAATAAAGATATCCAAGCCTCCTCAATCAACAAGCGCAATTACAACAATCTGCGCCAGGTATCCATTGAGATTGAGTCAGAGGTCAGGCCCAATATGCGAGAAGACGGAAGAGGGAGCTTTGAAATGATGCGGCTATACTTTGACCAGAAGCAAAAACTTGGATACAAAGATTGTGTCATTATGATAGCGGGCTGACTTTGCGGAGTAGGCTTAGGCATCAAGAGCCCATGTTTGCGCCATCCGATGGACGAATCCCCGGTCTGTACCAAAGAGCTAACGTGTCACGGGAGATCTGACATGACAAAAATCCAGACCCGCCTGCTACGCGTGGCCTTGTGTCTGCTATGCCTGGATTCGCCGCTGGCGCTCGCAGCCAGCTGCACGAACGCCGAGTTCAAAACCTTGAGCCAAAGCTTTGGCGAAGGGGACAGGTTCGATTCCGTCGTTGCGACGCTGGCGGCACGCCAAATCCGGTTCGTCGTCGTCACCAAGGACGGCGAAGTCTCGTCCGGTGCGATCAAGGCCAACGGCGCCGTTGACCTGCAGCCTGAATTCGTCCGCGCCACCGCCAAGCCTTTGCCCGATGGCCGCCAGGGCGAAAGCCTGTACTTCGACTTCGACGTGAACAAGCTGGTGACCAGGGTGTATTGCGGATAGCGGCTGGCGACCAATCCCAGCAACAACGCCGCCGGAGGATCGTCATGACAAAAATATGCATTCACCTGCTTCGCGTGGCCCTGGTCCTGTTCGTCTCCCTGGTGTGCCTCAATTCCGCCACGGCGCTCGCGCAGGGCTGCACGAGAACCGACCTTAAAGACATGAACGAATATTTCGGCAACGGGGACCTGTTCGACAATGTCATTCCGGCGCTGCAGGCGCGCAAGTACACGTTCGTCGTCGTTTCCTGGGAAGGTCTCATCACCTACTCTCCGACCAATGCCGGCCGTTTCATTTACCAGCACCCGGTATTCGTCCGCATCATGTCCAAAGAACCCGATCCGCGGGCCGAGGGCAAAATCGAAAGCCTGTACCTCGACTTCGATTACTGGCGCCTGGTGGCGAGAAAGTACTGCGGAACGACGATCGAGGAATAACCCGCTACTTCTCCTCCCCGCTCCTGAAGCGGCGCAAGGAAACCGTGCATACGATCGCGGTGGTGCCGTCGCCGCCGGTCATGTGCGGGCGCGAAAATACCGGCGTGTAGGCGCACTGCTTCATGCCGTTGGCGGTGAGCGAAATCGCGTTGCCGTTGGGGTCGACCAGCGTCTGGTAGTTGACGCCGTCGTTGCTGCCCTCCCACACCGCGGTGCCGCCGGTACCCCAGGTGCCGGAAAACTGGATTACGCGGTCGATGAAATCATGCTGCCCGATCGGCGCCCCGGTGTCGCCGTTCGCCATCGAGGTGTAGGTGGCGACGATGAAATCGCCGCTGTTGGTGCCGACGTTTTGTTTGATGCCTGCGTTCTGCACGGCCATGGCTTAATCCTCCTGCAAGACTTTTTTGAGCCACGCCGCGCCGTTGGGGTTGGCATCAGCAACGACTGAAAACGGGTATTTCAACGCGCGCCGCGGCAGCATGCGCTGCACCACTTCGCCGTTGGCCTGGTTGATGTGCAGGTCCTGCGCGTAGGAAATCGGCCGCGCCTTCGCCAGTGCGTACACGAACTTGCGCTTCACCTCGATGGGCTCGCCGCGCAGAAACGCCTGGTTGGTGCCGTTGTTGCCAACACGCACCGGGTTCTCCGCGTACTCGTCCAGCGACTCGTGCACCATCACCGTGAGCGGCTCCTCCATGAATTTCATGTCGTCGATCCACTGCTGGTTCATCACGCCGCTGCGCTCGATGTCCGGCGCCTCGCGCTCGAGTACCGCGTCGCCCGTGACCGGCAGGATCACCGGCGAATCGTTTCCGAGCTTCTGCTCCAGCGGCTCCATCGCGCCTTTTGCTCTAGCCATGCTTGTCTCCAAAAAAAACGGGAGCCGAATGGCTCCCGCGGGGTGGTGCTTGTGATACCTGAATCAGTCAGCCGAAGGCCGTGCCTTGGCAAACGCAATCAACCAAAATACCAGTCCGCCCAAACTACCCCAGGCGAACAAGGGGGCCAGACCCACAAGTGTCTCCGTAGTCAACGCGCTGCCCATGCCAAAAAACGACAACAAGCCCAATAGCACCACCGGCAGGATCGTCACACAACCACCAGCAACTGCGCAGCTAAGCCAGGTTTTCCTGGTGAGTAATATACCGATCGCAGGGAGACCGAACAGAAAAAATGTGAGATAGCCGAACAGATAGAAAAACCTGAACCCGAACGTACTGCCTGTCTCCAGCCACGCGGGCATCGACAACGCGAGTATGGGCACATTCGGCGCAATCGCCATTGCCAGCAGCAAGCGGATCCATTCGCGCCTGCTCATTTATTTGTAACCTGTGTTGTGGAAGGCTGCATGTAGCCTGGTCTGCAACAGTGTCGCCAGTATTAGCCATTTCATAATAATCTCAGTCTAAACTGCAGGCTGAGATTTTTGATGGGCGAGTGAAAGATTTTTCGGCTGTCTCCCGATTTACTCCCGCCGGGCGTTGGTCTAACATCGCCGCTGCGGCCTGCCGTTCGTGGTGAGCCTGTCGAACCATGAACGGCTGATTAGTCAGACCGTTACCCCCTTCGACAAGCTCAGGGCAGGCTTTTGACAAGCTCAGGGCGAACGGTAAGTGAGGATTCCTCGAGCCTGGACGCATTCGATTTCGGAGCCGCCATGTCGCAATCAGCCGCAAATGCCAAGCCTGCGCCGGACCGGCGTGCGGCTCGATCTAAGGCGTTCCTTGCCGGCCTGCTTTGGGCAATCGCCTCCTTTGCGCTGGCCACCGGCGCCCTCGCCGCCGATGTCAACGTAATGATCTCCGGCGGCTTCTCCGCCGCGTACCGCGCGCTCACGCCTGAGTACGAGCGCATGAGCGGCAACCACCTCGCCACTTTCCCCGGGCCGTCGATGGGCACCACCAAGGACGCGATCCCCGTCAGGCTCGCGCGCGGCGAACCGGCGGACGTGCTCATCATGGTGGGCTACGCGCTGGACGATCTTATCAAGCAGGGCCGCGTCGTCCCCGGCAGCCGCGTCGACCTCGCCCGCTCGTCCATCTACATGGCGGTGAAAGCCGGCGCGCCCAGACCCGACATCGGCTCGGTCGATGCCTTCAGGCGCGTACTACTCGCGGCGAAATCCGTCGCCTACTCCGACAGCGCGAGCGGCGTCTACATCCATACCGAAATGTTCCAGCGCCTCGGCATCGCCGAGCAAATGAAAGCCACGGCACGCGAGATCCCCGCCGCACCCGTCGGCGAGGCCGTCGCGCGCGGCGAAGCCGAACTTGGCTTCCAGCAATTAAGCGAACTCATGCCGGTGCCCGGCATCGACATCGTCGGCCCCCTGCCAGCGGAGCTGCAGAAAGTTACCGTGTTCTCGGCGGGCATTGCCACCAACGCCAGGTCGCCGGGGGCGGCGAAGGCGTTGATTCAATTTCTTGCGTCGCCCGCCGCCATACCTGCGATCCAGAAGAGTGGGTTGGAGCCGACGGCTCGTCCTTCAATATAAGAAATGAATTAACCACACCCGGAGCTTCCATGCCCACCATCCGCACCGCCCTGATCGCCCTCGCGCTTGGCTTCTCAATCACAGCGGCCTTGGCCGTTGAGCCGGTCGCCGCAGTCAAAGCGACAACGCCCAAGCGCTACACCATCGAGCAATTCATGGCGACCACGCTCATGGGCGGGGCGTCGTTCAGCGCCGATGAGAAGCGTGTGCTGTTTCACAGCAACGCCACGGGCATTTTCAACGCGTATACGCTCGGCATCGAAGGCGGTGAGCCGAAGGCGCT
>Ga0181537_10002790_pt1 | contig 15190 bp, 13 predicted proteins | sample PEATcosm2014_Bin_39_FD_119765 | JGI IMG/M metagenome (GOLD analysis project Ga0181537, IMG submission 119765) | Peatland microbial communities from MTU Mesocosm Facility, Houghton, MI, USA - PEATcosm2014_Bin23_10_metaG | ecosystem: Environmental > Terrestrial > Soil > Wetlands > Peat | place... | reverse complement strand
AGCTCGATGATGCAGGCCGATCCCACCACCTCGCCGCCGACCTGGCGGCAAAGCTTGATCGCGGCGGCCAGCGTGCCCCCGGTGGCCAATAGATCGTCCAGCACCACCACCCGGCTGCCCGGCTTGATCGCGTCGGCCTGGATCTCGATGGTGTCATTGCCGTATTCGAGTTCGTAGGTGAACTTGATGGTGGCGCCGGGCAGCTTGCCCTTCTTGCGCAGCATGACAAAGCCGCAGCCGAGTTCGAGCGCCAGCGGCGCCGCCACCAGGAATCCGCGGGATTCGATGCCGACCAGCAGATCGGGCTTGTGCGGCTTCAACGCGTCGGTCATGCGGCGCATGGTTTCCTGCCAGGCTCCGGCATGCGCCAACAACGTCGAAATGTCGTAAAACAGGATGCCCTTCTTCGGGAAATCCGGCACGCCGCGTATGTGTTTCTTCAAATCCATGCGCCCAACCCTTTCGTGACTTACTGCGGCATAGTTTAGCCGGGATTCCACGTCTAGAGACAAGACGGTTTTGCCCCTAGACTGGGATCGAGGGAGACGTCATGGCGGCGGACTGGATCGAGGAGACGCGCGCACCCGGCACGCTGGTGCTGGCGGCGCAAGGCCGTTGGATCGCATCCCAGGCCGGAGCGATCGACCGCCGCCTGTCCGGGATCAAGGCGGCCGGCGCGCGGCGCGTGCGCATTGAATTGGCGCGGCTCGAAGCGCTCGACACCACCGGCGCCTGGTTGCTGCTGCGTTTGCAGCGCAGCCTCGCCAAGGACGGGGCCGAGGCCACGCTCGACAATCCGCCGCCCGATTTCGCGCCGCTGCTGCGCCAATTGCAGAAGCAACCGATTCGCGAAGCCCCGCCGCCATCCGAATTGTCTCCCTGGCCCATTCTACTGCTCAATCACGTCGGCGCCGGCACGGTCGCGTTTCTCGCCATGGCGCGGGGGCAGCTCGGTTTCTTCGGGCTGGTGGTGGTGACGGCGTTGAACGTGCTGCGCCGCCGTTCGCGCATCCGCTTCATCCCGCTGGTGGCGCAGATGCAGAAGACCGGGGTTTCGGCGCTCGGCATCGTGGGTCTCCTCTCCTTCCTGATCGGCGTCGTCATGGCCTATCAGGGCGCCACCCAGCTCGCCCAGTTCGGCGCCCAGATCTACACCGTCAACCTGCTCGGCATCTCTTTCCTGCGCGAATTGGGCGTGCTGATGACTGCGATCATCATCGCCGGCCGCTCGGGCAGCGCCTTCACCGCCGAGATCGGCGCCATGGTGGTGAACGAGGAGATCGATGCCATCCGCACGATCGGCCTCGACCCGGTCGAGCTTCTGGTGTTGCCGCGGATCCTGGCGTTGACGCTATGCCTGCCCTTGCTCGCTTTTTACGCCAATTTCATGGGCCTCTTGGGCGGCGCCGTCGTCTGCTGGGCCGATCTCGGCATTCCCTTTCCGCTCTTCGCCGAACAGCTGCGGGGCGCGGTCTCGCTTTGGAGCTTCTGGCTCGGTATCCTCAAGGCGCCGTTCTTCGGCGCCACTATCGCCCTCATCGGCTGCAACGAGGGTCTCTCGGTTGAGCGCAGCGCCGAAAGTGTCGGCCGCCACACCACGTTATCCGTCGTCCAATCCATTTTCCTGGTGATCGTGATCGATGCCGCTTTCTCCATCCTCTTCTCCTTTCTCCGCATCTGAGGCCGCACCCGCGCCGGTGGTGCGGGTGCGCGGCCTGGAGACCCGCATCGGCGGGCGGGTGATCCATCGCGGGCTCGATCTTGATCTCCGGCGGGGCGAGGTGCTGGGCGTGGTCGGCGCTTCGGGCTCGGGAAAATCGGTGCTGCTGCGCACCATCATCGGACTGAACCGCCCCTATGCCGGAACCATCGAAGTCTTCGGCCAGGACATCGGCGCGCTCGATGTGCGCGCGGTGAAGCGCATGGGCGCGCGCTGGGGCGTGCTGTTTCAGGACGGCGCGCTGTTCAGCTCGCTCACCGTGGCCGAAAATATCCAGGTGCCGCTGCGCGAGCAGCTCGCTCTGCCGCGCGCCTTGATGGACGAGATTTGCGCGGTCAAGCTGGCGCTGGTGGGATTGCCCCCCGATACCGGGCGCAAATATCCCGCCGAGCTTTCGGGCGGCATGAGGAAGCGCGCGGGCCTCGCGCGGGCCTTGGCGCTCGACCCGCCTCTGCTGTTCCTTGACGAGCCCACGGCGGGCCTCGACCCCATCGCCGCCTCCGAATTCGACGCCCTGGTGCGCGATCTCAAGGAGGGGCTGGGCCTCACCGTCTTTTTGGTGACCCATGATCTCGATAGTTTGGCGGCGATCACCGACCGCATCGCCGTGCTCGTCGACAAGCGCCTCAAAATCGGCACAATGGCGGAACTTATTCGCGATCCCGATCCGTGGATTCAGGCCTATTTCTGCGGTCCACGGGGAAGAGCGGCGCGGGCAACCGGCTCAAAGACCGGCCCAGAGACCGACAACAAGACCGGAATACAAAAGTGAACCGGAGCCGAGGCAATCCCGGTAAGGCGGGCCATAATTCCGGCCCGGGAAAGTCAAAGGGAGAGGACATTATCTAGGCCATGGAAACGCGCGCCGAATATGTCCTGGTCGGAGGGTTCGTGCTCAGCCTGCTGGCGCTGCTGGTCGTGGCCTTGCTGTGGCTGGTTCAGGCCCAGTACAACGCCCAAGCGGCGCGCTACGATATTTATTTCGAAGGCTCGGTCGCCGGTCTCGACGAAGGCTCGACCGTGCGTTACAACGGCGTGCCCATCGGCCGGGTGAGCGACATCAGCCTCGACCCGAAGAATCTCGATCGCGTGCTCGTCAGCATCGCGATCAGCCCCAAGATCGTGATCAAGACCGACGCCACCGCCCAGCTCGAGAGTCAAGGCTTGACCGGCGCCGCCTATGTCGAGATCGCCGGTACCAACAGCGACGCGCCGCAACTCGTGGCGGAAGGCGACCAGCCCTATCCCGTGATCGCCGCGCAAAATTCACAATTCCAGCAGGTGATCAACGCCGCGCCTGAACTTCTGGAAAAGCTCTCGGATCTCACCGACCGGCTCAACAGCGTCACCGACGCCAAGAACCGCGCGAATCTCGCCCAGACCCTCGACAATCTAAGTCAGGTGACCGGGGTTGCGGCCGCGCACAAGCAGGATATCGGCGCCATGTTGGGCAATTTGTCGGCGAGCCTGTCGCGCTTCGACCAGTTGATCGCCCAATCGCAGAATTTGGTCTCCGATCTGTCGCATCTCGCCGATTCGCTCGAACGCGATCCGACCCGCCTGATCTATGGCGATCAGCAGAAAGGTTATACCCCCAAGTGACCGTTTCCGCCGGTTTCCGCCTCGCTTTTGTTTTGGTCACGTTGGCGCCGGTGCTGGCCGGCTGTGGCAGCGTTTTGCCCAAGCCGCCGCCGTCACCCGATCTCTACACCCTCACCGCGCCGCCGCCGCCATCCGCGCCGGCCGCAAAGCGGCTCAATGTCCAGATCCTGGTGGCGTTGCCGCAATCGACCGCGGCGCTCGACAGCGAGCGCATCGCGCTTTCGCAAAGCCCGACCAGCTTCGAGTATTACGCCGGCGCCGCCTGGACCGATCACGCGCCCGGCATGCTGCAGGCGCTGCTGGCCGAAACCCTGGAGCGCAGCGGGCTTTTCGCCGCGGTCGCCCGCAGCGCGGTTGGCTTGCGCGCCGACGATATCCTGGTCTCGGATCTGCGGCACTTCGAGGCGGAATATCGCACCGGTCCGCCCCAGGCCCGGATCGAGATCGATTTGAAACTGGTCAAATCGCCCGAGGGCAGCATTATCGCGGAAAAGGATTTCGAGGCGTCCGTGCCGGCTGCTTCCAACACCGTGCCCGATGTGGTTGCGGCCTTCGACGCGGCATCGCACCAGGTGCTGATCCAGGCCGCGCCTTGGATCGCTTCCGTGCTGCCCGCCGGGGCGGGCCAAAAACGCTGAAAGCGCGACGCTGAATTTCCGGTTTGCCGGAAAAGCTAATTCGATTGCACCCGCACCGCGGCCGGTCCGTCCGGCGCCGGCAATCCGTTGATGCGCAGGCAGGCGCGCCGGTAATTCTCGCGCCTGGCGTTGCTCTCGGGCGTGTAGTCGGGAAATTTCGCGAAGGCGGTGCGCGCGCAATCATCGGCGACGCGCCATTTTTGCGCGCTGTCTTGTTGCTGAAGGTTGGTCGCGGTTCCCGGCGAGGTGCCCATGCTCTCCTGGGCGCGGGCATTCGGCGCCGCCACGGTCCATAATGCCGCGCCCAGCAACAGGGCGGCCGCAAAATTCGCATCACGCCGCGCTTTCGCGCCGCCACCGATGAGCCGTCGCGGCAGATACACCAGGAAGTAAAGCAGGATGGGCATGGAAATCAGCAGCACCGACTTGCCTTGTTCGCGCTGCAGCAGAATCTGCGCCTCGCCCGAAGCCTCGGCCAGGCAGGTCTGGGCCGCGGGCCCGACCCGTTGGCTGCAGGTGTCGTTGACGTAATCCTCGATGGTGGTGACCCGCCCGTCGATGCGCAGCCCGTCGCCGAATTGCGGATAAATGCGCCAGGTCATGGCGACCATCCACACCATGGCGAGCAGGAGAAAATAGCGCGAAAGCGGCATGGCGGGATGCAACGCCAAGACGCCGATCTTGTCAACCCGGGCCCCGTCGATCCGGGTCCAGTCGGTCCAGGCCGGGCGGCGGGGCGGGGTCAGGGTCTTCACGCGATCGCCGCCGCCCGCTTCACGCTCCAGATCATCGAGCTCTTGAGCAGATAGTCTTTCTGCTGCCGGGGATCGGCGGCGATGCGCCGCAGCTCGTCGAGCCGTTGGCGGCGCAATTCGGGATCGCGTTCCTCCAAAAGCTGCTTGTTGCGGATCGATTGTGCCTGCACGAATTCGACGTTGGCGGAGCGGCGCTGGCGGACATAGAGATCGAGCGCCGTGTCGGGCGATTCGCCGCGCCAGACCTCCGCCAGTTTCGGCGCCAGGTTGAACGCGGCGTGCAGCGCGCCGTTGAGGCCGAAGGCGCCGAGCGGGTTGTTGAGATGCGCCGCGTCGCCCACCAGCAGTAACCGTCCCTGGCGGAAATCGCTCGCCACCCGCTGATGCACGCGATAGGTCGATTTATGGACGACGCCATAGGGCCGGTTCCAGGGCAGGAAATTCTGCAAGATGCGCGCGACGAAACCGGCCTCGAGCATCTCTTCCTCCGGCGCCTCGGCATCGACCGGGAACAGGACGCGCCACAATCCGGGCGGCCCTTCATGCGGCATCTTGAAGATCGCCGACCAATCGACCGGGTCGGAGACATAGGCGTTCATGGTGTAGCCTTCCGGCGCCAGATCGCGGTCGATGCCAACCACCAAAAAGCGTTCGGGCCAGGTGAAGCCCTCGAAGGCGACATCCATGTTGTGGCGCACCACGCTCTTGCCGCCATCGGCGCCCACCAGAAAGCTCCCACGAAGGATCTCGATACCGCCCGGGGTCTCGATCCGGGCATTGACCCCGCCCGCATCCTGGGTCGCGTCGAGGAAGCGGTGGGCGAAACGTACCTTGCCGCCCAATCCCTCGAAGCGCTTCAGCAAGAGCGGCGTCAGCTTGAATTGCTCGCAATGGAAGCGGAAGGGATAGGGAGTCACATCGGCAATGAGCGACAAATCCCACTCGACGATCACGCCTTCATTGCGTCCGCGAATCTGCCAGCGCGGGACGCGATAGCCCAGGGACAGGAATTCCTGGCCGATCCCGATGGTGTCGAGCATTTCGATGGTCGGGGGATGGAAGCTGCCGGCGCGCAGATCGCGCGGTAGTTTCGGCTCGGCCTCGACCACCACCACGTCGACGTCGCGGAGCGCCAACTGGGTCGCCACCGCTAATCCGGCCGGTCCGCCGCCGACGATGATGACAGGATCGCGCGCCGCCATTCCGATCTCCTATTCCGGCGTCTTTTTGCCGGGCCCCCTTTTACCGGGAGAAGATCAGAATAGCGGCGCGTCCTTCTGTCAACGCGAAATGACGCCGATTCGCCTTGAGGCCGCCCGATGCGGTGGGCAGCTTCGTTGCGTTACATGGGCGGCTTGACGCCGTTCTTCTCGACCGTGACGCGGCCGGCGGTCATGCTGCCGTCCGAATATTTCTGCGCGACCACGAACACCGCCTTGCCCCTTTTCAGGAGGCTCGGGTTGCCCGGCTCGTAGCCCACCACCGGAACCTTGGGTCCGACGATGACGTCCGAGGACTGGCCCTTATAAGTCACGGTCAGCACCCTGCCGCCGCCGGCGACATTGGTCACCTTGCCCACCGTGGCGTTGGTCATCACGCTGTTGGGATAACGATCCCAGGGGAATTGGCCCTCGCCGGTGCCGCGCATCGATTCGGGGAAGATATGCACCTCGGTGGCGTGGAGCTTGCCGTCCTTGCCCATGATCGAGGTCGAGGCGACGTAGTCGCCGGGCTTGATGCCGGAAAGCGGCCGCCGCACCACCGCCAGCACGGCGTAGTTGGAGGCGAGTGCGATGCTGGCCTGGCCGGGATGGGTGTTGACGATCAGGGTCTGGCCTTGCAGGGCGTCGACCGTGCCGCGGATGCGGACCGTGGATTGCGCGGGCGCCGGCGCCGGGGCCGGCTGCTGCACGCAGGCGGGCAGCACCAGAACGCCGAGCAGCGCCGCGATCAAAAGTATGTTCTTACGCATAAACCAGCCTCCCTTGAGAAATTGGCAATACCGCTGTTTGCCAGCGGAATTGGGCGGAATTTGGGCTTCTATCACGCCGCCGCACCGGGCGCACATCACAGAGGCTTGAACGGCGGAATTGCGACAATTACGAGAAAAGATTGGGGAAGATCGGCGGCGCCGAGGCGCGGCGCAGCCTGCCGTAGGAGCGGATGCTGAACGGAATCGAGCCGATATAAAGCCCGCCCAGGATAATCAGCATCAGCCAGGGCTCGGTGGAGAGAAAGGCCGCCATCGCCGCGAGCAGCAGCAGCATCGGCAACACCCAGGCGCGCTTGATGCGGAAGCTCTTGAACGAGAAGGTCGGAACCCGGCTCACCATCAGCGCCGCTACCAGCGCCAGCGCCACGCCGTTCAACACCGGCGAGCGGAAGAAATCGGCGTCGGTCTTGAAGTTGAGAAACATCGGCAGCATCGCCAAGATGGCGCCGGCCGGCGCCGGCACGCCGGTGAAGAAATTGGTGGCATAGGAGGGCAGATCCGATCCCAACTGGGTGTTGAAGCGCGCGAGACGCAGGGCGCAGCACACCGTGAACAACAGCGACAGCGCCCAGCCGGTGCCGTGCAAATCGTTCATCGTCCAGATGTAAAGCAAGGTCGATGGCGCCACGCCGAAGCTGACGAAATCCGACAGCGAATCGAGCTCGGCGCCGAAATTCGAGGTGCCTTTCAACAGCCGCGCGATGCGCCCGTCGATGCCGTCGAGCACGGCGGCGATGATGATCGATCCGGCGGCGGGTTCGAAGCGGCCGAGCAGCGCCAGTCTGATCGCGGTCATGCCGGCGCACAGCGCCAGCAAAGTCAAAATATTCGGGATCAGCCGGTTGAGCGAGAATCCCGGGATGCGCTTGACGCGCAGACGGCGCGGACGTTTCAACGCCATGTCAGTGCACCAATCCGGTGCGCGCGGCTTCGCGGGCGAAGAGATCGGCGATCACGGTTTCGCCGCCGGTCATGCGCTGGCCCAACACCACGTAATGCGCCGCCGCCGGCGGCAGATAGATGTCGGCGCGGCTGCCGAAGCGGATCAGGCCGAAACGCTGTCCCGCCGCGACGTCTTGTCCCTCGATCAAATTGCAGACGATGCGCCGCGCCACCAGCCCCGCGATCTGCACCACGGCGATGTCGGTGTCGGCGGTCTTGAGGCGGATCGCCATGCGCTCGTTTTCCACCGAGGCCTTGTCCAGGCTGGCGTTCAGGAATTTTCCCTTGCGGTAGGCGAGCTTCACCACTTTGCCCGTGGCCGGGCTGCGGTTGATGTGCACGTCGAGCAGCGACAGAAAAATGCCGATGCGTCTCATGGGGACGGAACCCATTTCGAGCTCGACCGGCGGGACCGCCTCGTCGATCTTCACCACCACGCCGTCGGCCGGCGCCAGCACCAGCCCGGCGCGTTGCGGGCTCACGCGCCATGGGTCGCGGAAGAACGCGACGCACCAGATGGTGAGCGCCACCCCCGCCCAGCCCAGCGGCCAGGCGAGCCAGAACAAAACCAACGTCGCTGCGGCGAAGCCGGCGATGAAACGCCAGCCATCCGGGTGGATGGGTGGAAAAATGCGACGCCACATGAAACTGGAAATCCTTCCTCCGGGGCGGGGAAATTAGCCGATAATCCGGCTCAAGCCCATCCTTTGATTTGCTTCGCACGACGCGGCTGGCCTGGTGGGTCGGCCCGGCCGCCGTGCTACGCGTTGATTTGCTTCGCACGACGCCTCGAGCCTAAAGACTCGGCTCTCCGCCGTGCTACGCGGATCGTTCTTGTCCCCTATCGCGCAGGCCGCGCACCAGCGCCAGCCAATTGCCCTTGGGCGCGACACAGGCCTCGCCGCCCGAATCCGGCACCAGGCTTACGCCGCCCCAGCGCCACAGCTTTTGCCACAGATCGATATCGCGGAAGGCGCGTTCCTCGATCCGCCGTCCCAGGCGCTTGCGCACATAGGCGCGGCCGATGGTGTAATAGATGGCGATGCCGGCCGCCGCCACGCCCAGCGCCCAGTAGGTTCCGCCGAGCCAAAAGGCAAGCAGGGCCAACGCCACCCCGCCATAGGCCCAGATGTTGCTGTCGGCCTCGACGCCCACCGGGCTGTCCATATGGTTCAACCGGCCGAAATCGAGATGCAACGACACCTTGCCCTGGTCGTGCAATTGCACCAGCGTCCGGAACAGCTGGGCGGCGGTTTCGTTTTCGGGTGCGGGTGGGGCGGGAATTTCGGCCATGGCGAAGCGGGGCGGGAAGCTATCACCCCGTTGCAGCAACGTCTATCGGCTAGCGACCCTCTTTTCTCCAAGCCAGGATCAGGAATCCGAGCGCCAAAAACAGCGCCAAGTAACCCGGCAGAAGCGGCGTCTCGGCCACGCCGGTCACCGTGTAATCGCCATTGGCGCGCAAACCGATCCAGCCTGATCCGGCCGCCGAACGTCCGGGATCGACGCGGCGGATGTCGGGCACGCCATCATTGCCGAGCCAGAACACGCCGCCGCCGGTGGCCGCGACATCGTCCTTCACCTTCTCGTCGGTGGCGCGCACATCCGACATCTCGATCGGGTTGAGCGCCCCCGAAGCGGCCAGCGCCACGCGCTTGCCATCCGCAACCCGGTAAAGCCCGCTCTCGGTCACCGGCAGAGAGGCATTGCTGCGCCCGCCGGTCTGTGGTGACAGGCTCACATTCTGGCTGGCGCCGTCGGGGGCGGTCACCACGACCGGGCTGTCATCGGGTTCGAGCGATTGGCGGGTGATGTCGAGGCGATTGCCGTCGACCGAAGCGCGCAAATCGTTTTCTTCCAAATCCGGCTCTTTCATCAACCAGTAGACGATGCGGCGCAGCAACTCGGCCTGGGGCCCGCCGCCCTCATAGCCGCGCGTCCACAGCCACATGTCGTCCGACAAAAGCTGGGCGACGCGCCCCTTGTCGACGCGATCCAGCACCAACAGCGGATGTCCGTCATAGCCGGTCATGATGGTCTCGCCGCCATGCGGCACGGCGCCGATGGTGCGGAACCAGCGGCCCCAGGACGGCGAGGATTTGGCGTCGGCGGGCAAGCCCGGCAGATCCTCGGTCACCGGATGACGCCGGCCGAGCGCGTCGACCTGGGGCACGAAGCCCTGCTCATACACGTCGCCGGTGGGTTCGGCCGGCAGCACCGCCCCCACCGGCGTGCGGTAGAGGCTCAAGGAGGTTCCGAAAGCGGGTCCCGAATCCTCCAACAGCGCGCCGCCATTGCGCACGTAATTGGCGATGTTCTCGAGATAGGCCTGGGGCAGCACGCCGCGCTGGCGGTAATGGTCGAAGATGATGAGATCGAAATCGTTGATCTTGAGATCGAACAAATCACGGATCGGGAAGGCGATCAGCGAGAGTTCGCGCACCGGCGTGCCGTCCTGTTTTTCGGGCGGCCGCAAAATCGTGAAATGGATGAGATCGACCGAGGGGTCGGATTTGAGGATGTTGCGCCAGGTGCGCTCGCCGGGGTGCGGCTCGCCCGAAACCAGCAGCACCTTCAACCGGTCGCGCACGCCGTTGATGACGAAAGCGGCGCGGTTATTGTCGAGCGTCAATTCATGCGGGCCGGGTTCGACCGAAATCTCGACCACGTTCGGCCCGCCATGGTCGATGGCGACCGGGATCGACACGTCCTCGCCCACATTGACGCTGTGGATCACCGCATCGCCGCCGTCCTTGCGGATGGAAAGCTGGGCCTGGATGCCCTTCTTGCCGGTTTCGGGCAAATCCTCGACGCGCAGCTTGATCTGCACCTCTTTGCCCACCAGGCCGAATTTGGGCGCATCCTCGATGGCGAGGCGGCGGTCGGCCTCGCCCGGCTTGCCGGTCAGCAGCACGTGCAGGGGCGCCGTGAAATCGAGCCGGTCCTTGGGCGGCATGTCGTGGATTTCGCCGTCGGAAATCATCACCGCTCCGGCGATGCGCTGGCTTGGCACGTCGGCGAGGCCGCGGGTCAACGCGGTATAAAGCCGCGTGCCCTCATCCGCCGCCGAAACCTCGCCGTCCGGGACGCCGGCATGGATGACGCGCAGATCGATTCCGGGGAGCTGGGCGATTTTCTGGGTCATCGCTTGCAGCGCATCCGCCGCCATCTGCCGCCGGGTGCCGATAGCCATGCTCGGCGATTCATCCACCACCACCGCGGCCACGTCGCGCAAGGCCTGGCGCTGCTGCTTGACCAGGGATGGCGCGGCGGCGAGCAAAACCAGCGCGGCGCAGGCCAGCATCCGCCAGGCCGCGCCTTTCGCCCGCCGCCAAAAACCAAATCCGAGCAAAGCCGCCGCCGCCAAGGCGAAGCCGATAATCACCCACACGGGCAACAGCGGCGCGAAGGCGAGGCTCCAGCCGCTCATTGCCCGAGCCTTTCCAATATCGCCGGCACGTGCACCTGGTCGTTCTTGTAATTGCCGGTGAGCGCGTACATCACCAGATTGACGCCGAAGCGATAGGCCATTTCGCGTTGTCCCTCGCCGCCCGGCACCGCGGCGTAAACCGGGCGGCTCTGCTCGTCCACCGCCCAGGCTCCGGCCCATTCATTGCCGCCGACGATGACGCTGGCGACGCCGTCATTGACTTGGTCGGCGGCGGGATCGACCCACAGCGTGCCGCCCGTCCAACGCCCGGGAAATTCCTGCATCAGATAGAAGGATTTGGTCAGGACGTGATCGGGCGGCAGCGGGATCAACGGCGGCATCGCGATCCCGGATGTCAGGCGTTTCAACTGGTCTTGCGCCTGGGCCTCGGCCATCGGCGTGCCGAGGCTCGCGTCGCGGGTGTCGAACAGGATGGTGCCGCCGGTGGCGAGATAACGTTGCAGTTTGGCGGCGGCGGCGGCCGAGGGCGCGCGTTCCCCTGCCACAACCGGCCAATAGAGCAGCGGGAAAAAGATCAGCTCGTCCTTTTCGACATCGACGCCCATCGGTTCCGCCGCCTCGACCGCGGTGCGCTGGTTCAGCACCAGCGACAGCCCGGCCAGGCCCTGGCGCGATTCCGTGTCGATGGCGGGAATCCCGGTCAGCACATAAGCAAGATGGAATTCGCTCGCCGCCTGGATGGCGAAATTATCGGCTTCCGGGGCGCTTGCCGCGCGCGCGGGGTGGATGGACCACAGCGGCAGCGCCAGCAACAGCAACGCGGCGCCCCGCTTCCATGTGTCGGGCTTCCACGAAGTGGGGCGGGGCAGAATTCCGCGCAACGCGAAACCCGCCGCCAGATCGATCAAGAATAAAACAAACGCCAGCGCCAGCAGCGGCGGGCGGAAATCCATCTCCGCCGCGCGCTGCGCATAGCTCTGCCTCTCGGCGCCGGGCAGCTCGGGCAGCGGCGAAAATTCTTTCACCGCCGGGGCCAGGTTCAGGGCGCGGCGGGAATCGGCATCGCCGTAGAAACCCGGCGGGTGATGTGGCGAGGCCAGGGTCCGGGAAAATTCTCCCGCCGGCACGATCTCGGCACCCGCATCCGCGTCCTGCAATTGGCCGAACCCATCCAGCACCTGCACCGGGGGCAGGGGCTTGTCCGTGGCGCCCGAAATCCCTTGGCTCAACGCCACCACCCGCCGCAGCATCTCCACCATCAACCCGGAGAGCGCGAGGTTCGACCATTCCGGATCGGAAGTGGTATGGATCAGAACCAGCCAGCCCTTGCCGCGTTGTTGCGCTGTCACAAGGGGCGTGCCGTCGGAAAGCCGCGCCCAAATCTTGGCCGCCAAATCCGGCGTCGGCTCGGCCAGAACCTGGCGCGACACCGTGACGTCATCCGGAATCTCGATCCCGGCAAAGGGGCTGTCGGGCGAAAACGGCGCCAGATGCAGCGGCTGTTCCCAGGACAAGGCGCCACCCAGGCTGCGCCCGCCGCTGCGCAAGGTCACCGGCAACAGCCCGTCATCCTCCTGCGCGGCCAGCAACGGTCCGGCGAAACGCAGCACCGTGCCGCCTTGTTCCAGGAATGCCGTCACCGAGGTTTTGTCGGCATCATTTAAAGGCGGTCCGTCGGGCAATGCCAGCACCGATATCCCGCCTTGCAGCAGGGACGCGACGTCGCCTTGGCGGACTTCACTGAAGGGGCTGAGCGCCTTGTCGAGATAATAGGCGCCGCTCAGCAGCGGCTGGGATTCCGCGCCGGGCGCGAGAATCCCCACCGGCCGGCGCTTCCACCGTTCGTCCAGCAACAGCACCGCGCCGGCCGATGCCTCGTTCGCGATGACGATGGAGGAAGCTTCGTTGCGCAACCCGGCCGGCATGACAAACCGGGCCAGCGCCGATGTCTCGCCCGCCGCGATAGTCACGTCGCTTTGCGCGAGATATCTTCCATCCGCGCCCAAGACGCGCAATGTCATCGTCTCCGGCAATGCCGGATCGGCGCGCGTGACCGTCGCGGTCAAATCTTGATCATCGGGATTCCCGGGCGCCAGCAGATGCGGCAATGCGTTGCCGCTTTCGCCGCGCACGCGCAGCGGCCCATATTTTTCCAAACCCGCGGCGAAACCGGCGGCGTCGCCATGATCGATCCCGTCGCTGAGCCACACGATCTGCGCGATGCCGGAAGGGTTAAGGCCATTCAATCGCGCCAGCGCGGCATCACGGTCCACCGGCCAAGGCCGGGGCTGCAAGGCAGCGGCTTCGGCATGCGCGTCTTCCGGGCGTTCAATCGACAGCGCGGGTGCCGCACCCGGTCCGGGCACGGGCGCGGTCTCCAACAACACGACATCATCGCCGTCGCGCTGGGCGCGGGCGAGCAATTCGTCGAGCGCCGCCCGCATTTCGTCCCAATGCCGCGCCGAGGCCCAGCCATCGTCGATCGCGATCACCAGCTTGTCGCCCCCGGTCAAGGGCGAGCGCGGGTTGAGCAGCGGCTGGGCCAGGGCCAGGATCACGCAAATCGCCAGCGCCAGGCGCAGCAGGATCAGCCACAGCGGCGTCTTGGCCGGGGTTTCCTCGGGATTGACCAATCCCCGCAACAGCCGCATCGCCGGAAAAACAATTCGCCTGGGCGCGGGCGGCGTCACGCGCAGCAGCCACCACAGCACCGGCAGCGCCGCCAATCCCAAAAGCAGCCAGGGTGCCGCGAAGGCGAGCGGGCCGAGGCTCAGCATGGGCTAATCCCCGGCCAAAGCGTGATAGAGCCCGAGCAGCGCCGCTTGCGGCGGTTGATCGGTGCGGTGAACGCCGAAGCTCCAACCCGCCAGCCGGGTGAGCGATGCCAGCCCGTCGCGGTGCCGCGCCAGTTTTTCGATATAGGCCCGGCGGATGGTTTCGACCCGGCTCACCAGCAGCGGGCTTTCATGCTCCATGCCCTCGAATCTCACCCGTCCGGCGAAGGGCAGGCTTTCCTCGGCGGGATCGAGAATTTGCAGCACATGGCCCTTCAACCCGGCATCGGCGAAGCGCAGCACCCGCTTGTGGAGTTCCTCCAGCGGCGACAGGAAATCACCCATCAGAACCATCTGGCCGTGCCGCGGCAGGTTTTCGAAATCCGGCAACCCGCTTTCGCTTTTGCCCGTTTCGCCGCGTTCGAGCAGCAGCGCCAGGCTTTCGAGCATGTATCGGCCATGGCCCGGTGCCGCGCCCGAACCCAGCAACGCCACGCGCTCGCCGCCGCGCACCAGCAACGCCGCCAGCGCCAGCGTCAACAAATCGGCGCGGGTCCGTTTGCTCGGAAGATTGGGCGTCGAAGCGTAATCCATCGATGCCGACGAATCGCGCCAGAGAAAAACGCTCTGCGCCGCCTCCCATTCGCTTTCGCGCACATAAAGCCGGTCCGATTTCGCGCTTTGGCGCCAATCCACGCTTCGCGCCGGCTCGCCCGGCTCATAGGGGCGGAATTGCCAGAAGCTTTCGCCCCTTCCGGCGCGCCGCCTTCCATGCGTGCCCGGCGCCACCGATGACGCGACGCGTTCGGCCGCGATCAGCAAGGGCGGCAAGGATGACGCGGCGGCCTCGGCCCGGGAGCGAAGCGCGGCGCGGTTTTTCATCACAGCAGCGGCGCCAGCAACTGATCGATCACCCGTTCCATGGATATCCCGTCGGCGCGCGCGGCGAAATTCAACGCCATGCGGTGGCGCAATACCGGATGGGCGAGCGCCACCACGTCGTCGACCGAGGGCGCCAGGCGCCCATCCAACAGCGCGCGGGCGCGCGAAGCCAGCATCAGCGCCTGGCTCGCGCGCGGGCCGGGGCCCCAGGCGATGTGCTTCTGCGCCGCTTCGACCGGGGATTCCCCGGGACGGCCGGAGCGCACCAGTTTCAGGATCGCCTCGACCACGCTTTCGCCCACCGGCACAAGCCGCACCAAACGTTGCGCCGCCAGCAGCTCGGGCGCCGACATCACCGGAGCCACGCTGACCTCGGACAATCCCGTCGTCGCCATGAGCATCTGCCGCTCGGCATCGAGATCGGGATAGGCCACGTCGATCTGCAAAAGAAAACGGTCGAGCTGCGCCTCGGGCAGGGGATAGGTCCCCTCTT
>Ga0181537_10002789_pt1 | contig 15200 bp, 15 predicted proteins | sample PEATcosm2014_Bin_39_FD_119765 | JGI IMG/M metagenome (GOLD analysis project Ga0181537, IMG submission 119765) | Peatland microbial communities from MTU Mesocosm Facility, Houghton, MI, USA - PEATcosm2014_Bin23_10_metaG | ecosystem: Environmental > Terrestrial > Soil > Wetlands > Peat | place... | reverse complement strand
CGCGGTGGTGGCGGCGCGCCTGTGCATCGTCATCGGCAACAGTCACTCGCGCCTGCGCAGCCAGCTGACCGCGGCGGATTTCGGCCAGGGTCTGAGCAACGTGGAGCAGCGCCTGCGCGCAGCTTACGGCGAGGAAGCGCGCCTCAGCATCGGCCCGGATGGCAGCAGCGGTACGGCGGCGTTCGTGGAACTGCCGTGCCGCAGGTTCTCCCCGCTGCGCTCAGGAGCGCTGGAGCGCCCGTGAGCGCATCGATCCCGACCCTGGTGGTGGACGATGAGCCGCTCGCCCTGAAGCGCATGCTGAGGCTGCTCGCCGCGGACCCGCAGATCCGTCTCATGGGCGGCTGTGCCAGCGCTGCGGAAGCCCTGGAGCACGCCGCGGACGGTGCACCCGAGCTTCTGCTCCTGGACATCCGCATGCCCAGGCTCGATGGCTTCGGACTGATCACGCAGCTCGCGCAGCGCGGCGTGCATCCGTGCGTCATCTTCGTCACCGCTTACGCCGACCGTTCGATGGACGCCTTCGGGGTGGGAGCGGTCGATTATCTGGTGAAGCCCTTCGACGATGAGCGCTTCGCACGCGCCATCGGTCGCGCCAAGGCGCTGCTCGCTGCGGGCCGGACGGCTGCCGCGGCGCCGGCGGCGCCTGCCGCAGCCGCGCTGCCGGATCGCACCCGGCTGATGCTGTCCGAGCGCGGGCGGGTCGTGGTGCTCGTGACGCGCGACATCGAGTTCATCCAGGCGGCCGCCAAGCACGTGCGCATCTTCGCCGGCGGGCGCTGCTTCACGCTGCGCTATGCGCTCACCGAGCTTGAGGCGCGCCTCGACCCCGCGAGCTTCGTGCGCGTACATCGCTCCACGCTCGTGAACGTGGATCACATCGCCGAGATGCACCCGATGTTCCACGGCGACTGCGAACTCGTCATGCGCCGCGGCACGCGCCTTACGCTCAGCCGCCGCTACCGCGAGCGCCTGGCGCCGTTGCTGCTCAGGTGAGCCGCGAAAAAAAGGTGCGACCCGTCGGCGGGCCGCACCATCGCCATCCAGCAGCGAGTGCGCGCGCTTACTGGATCGTCTTGGTGCCGATCGCCGAGAGCGCGCTCTGCACCCCGGTGGTGGTGTAGGCGGTGGCGGCGAAGTACCAGGTGCCGGAGGCCAGCCCGCTGATGGTGTAGGTGTTCTCGCTGGTGCTCGGCACGGTGATCTCGTTGGTCAGCGAGCTTTGTGACTGCCCGTAGAAGAGGTGCACGCCGGCGAGGTTGGTGAGCGAGCTGCCATTGGTGTTCGCCGTCGGGTCGGTCCAGGCGAGCGTTGCGGACCCGGTGCCGGAGACCGGGGTCGGGGCGACCACCGCGATGCTGAACGCGGGCAGCGCGCCGGAAGCCGTGCCGTCACTGGCGCTCACCACGATGTTCGAGTAGGTGCCGGTGGTGGTGGGCGTGCCCGACAGCAGCCCCGTGGCGATGCTGAAGGTCGCCCAGCTCGGCTTGTTCGACACCGAGTAGGACAGGGTCTTGCCGACGGAGTCCTTGGCGGTGGGCTGGAAGGAGTAGGTCTTGCCCTCCGTCACGGTGTTCGAGGGCGTGCCCGAGATCGTCACCGTGTCCTGGGTGGTGCCGCCGCTGGCCTGCACGGTGACGGCGAAGGAGGGCAGCACCGCGGAGGTCAGCCCGTCGTTTACCGCGATCTCGATGTTGCTGAACTTGCCGACGTTGGCGGCAGTTGGCGTGCCGGTCAGCTTGCCGGTGCTCGAGCTGAAGGTCGCCCACGAGGGCTTGTCGATGATCGCAAAGCTCAGCGTGCGCCCGCTCGGGTCGGTGGTCGTGGGCGTGAAGCTGTAGGTGCTGCCGGCGCTCACGGTGCTCGGGGGCGAGCCGCCGATCGTCACCTTGCCGCCGCTGGGTGGCGTGGGCGAGGTGCCGCCCGAGGAGGAGGACTGCACGGTGATGCTGAAGGAGCTGAGCACCGCGGCGTTGATGCCGTCATTGACCGCGATCTCGATGTCCGAGTACTTGCCGACGCTCGCAGCCCCCGGGGTGCCCGAGAGCTTGCCGGTGCTGGAACTGAAGGTGGCCCAGGCGGGCTTGTCGATGATGGCGAAGCTGAGCGTGCGCCCGCTCAGTGAGTCGACCACGCTCGGCGTGAAGCTGTAGGTGCTGCCGGCCGTGACCGTATTGGGCGGCGTGCCCGAGATGGTGAGTGAACTGGCGCTGGCGACGCTTGCAAACAGCGTCGCGCCGCACAGCAGTGCCAATCCGAGAAAAAATTCAGCCGGGGCGCGCCACGCAGCGCGCGGATGGAAATTTGCTTGGCTCACAGTGAATCCCCTTGACGATCGCGTTATCGCCCCGGGGGACGCAGCCGCAGACGCGACGTGTCGCGCAACCGCGGATCAAGAGGCGTACGTCCGCAACCCCTTGCGGACCGAGCGCCCGGCCCGCCTTCCGTCCATTGCTCGGAAAAGGCGGGGCCACTGCGTCCCGCCGTGCGACGGGTTTGCTCTTCCTTGCAGTGGACGCACTGCTGCGCGATGCCCAGCTGCGACGCCACTTCTGCGTGGGGCCGCAGTAAATCGCGTCACTTAATGCATCGCAAATGTCTCGACATTGCGACGTGCGGATTCGGCAACAGGGGTTGCGCCTGTCACTCGAAAAAGTTTAAGAGAGGAGGCTTTTCTTAGAGCGGGTACAGACCGCGCACGCGGCCAAAGAGCCGCGTGAGGCCAAAGAGCGCATCGATCGTCGGCGTCGCAACGCCCACCCGCGAACCGATCTCGCGCACCGCGCCGACCAGCGCATCCAGTTCCAGCGGCCGTCCCGCCTCCACGTCCTGCAGCATCGAGGTGCGGAAGGCGCCGAGGCGCCGCGTCACCGCGTGGCGGTCCTGCGGCGACTCGGTCACCTCGCAGCCGATGCGTGCGCCGACCGCAGCCGCCTCGCGCATCGCCAGTGCGCTGAAGTCGCGCAGCAGATCATCCTCCAGCACGCGATCCATGGTCGCCCCGGTGAGCGCGGACACCGGGTTCATCGTCATGTTGCCCCACAGCTTGTACCAGATGTCGTAGCGCACGCGCTCGGAGCAGGTGACCTCGAAGCCGGCCTGCGTGAGCGTCTGCGCGAGCGCTGCGACGCGCGCAGAGCTGCCCCCCGCGGGCTCCCCGATGATGAGGCGCCGCCCCATGCTGTGGCGGGCCACGCCCGGCTCGCGCACCGACACCCCGGCATGCACCACGCAGCCGATCACCCGCTGCACGGGCAGCGCCGCCGCGATCCCGCCGCCCGGGTCGACGCTCTGCAGGGGTGCATCGCCCAGGGCCGCGACGCCGTGGCTGAACCACCACGGCACGCCGTTCATCGCCGGCAGCACGCAGGTGTGGGGTCCGAGGAGCGGCGCCAGCGTCGGGGCCACCTGCGGCAGCGCCGGCGCCTTGAGCGCGATGATGACGAGGTCCTGCACCCCGAGCTCGCGCGGCGCAGCGCTCGCCAGCGCCATCGGGGCCTGCAGCAGCGCGCCGCCCTCCTCGAGCCGCCAGCCGTGGTCGCGCAGCGCCGTGAGCGTCGTGCCGCGGGCGAGCGCGCTCACCGCAGCGCCTCCGGCGAGCGCGAGACGGGTGCCGAGGAAGCCGCCAATCGCGCCGGCGCCGACCACGCAGACTTTGAGCATCAGCGCTTCTTCCCCATAACTCGCGGGCAGGCGGACAAGACTAGCGCAGCTGTGGCGGGTGTTGCATCGCGACCGCCTCAGTAGCCGCGGCCCACGTCGACGACCGCCAGCAGTGCCTCGCCGGCGGCGTAGCGGCGCAGGTTCTCACGCAGCAGCAGCGCGCGCTCCGCGGCGGTCACCGAGGTGTCCGCCGAGACGTGCGGCGTGATGATGACGTGCGGTGCGTGCCACAGCGCGCTCTCGCTCGGCAGCGGCTCAGGGTCGGTGACGTCAAGGCCGGCGCCGGCGATGCGCTGCGACTCCAGCGCCGCCACCAGGTCCGCGGTCACCGTGCTCCTGCCGCGGCCGACGCTGAGGAAGTAGGCCGTCGGCTTCATGGCGGCAAAGAACTGCTGGTTGAAGATACCGCTGGTCTGCGGCGTGAGCGGCGCGCAGTTGACGACGTAGTCCGCCTCCTGGGTGAGCTTGAGGAGTTCATCGGGCAGTCCCACGTAGCTGACGTAGTCCGGGCCGCTGCGGCCGCTGGCGCGGGTGGCAATGATGCGCATGCCCAGGGCGTGCGCGCGCTTGGCCACCTCGGTGCCGATGCCGCCGAGGCCGACGATGAGTACCGTCTTGCCCTCAAGGTCACTCAGGCGCGGTGCGTCCTCGCTCCAGCGCCCCTGCGCCTGCTCGCGCAGGAAGTAGTCGAGGTGACGGCTCAGGGCCAGCATGAGGGCGATCGTGTGCTCCGCCATGCTGGGCGCTGCGACGCGCTGCATGTTGGTGAGCAGCAGCTGGTGCTCGCGCACCAGCGGCTGCTTCACGCAGTTCTCCACCCCCGCGCCCAGCCACTGGATCCACTGCAGGTGCGTGGCCCTGGCGAGCACCTCGGCGCTGCACACCCCGAGCGTGGCGTCGGCGGCGGCGATGTCGCGCGCGCTGGCCTGCGGCAGCTCGACGAACTTCGCTCCCGGGTCCGCATCGCGCAGTTGCCCCAGCAGGTCGTGCAGGTAGGGATCGACCAGGATCAGCTTCGGGGGGTGCCAGGCGGCGCGCTCGCGCACCGGCGGCCCCGAGGGTGTGAGCCCCAGGGACTCGAGCGAGACGGGCGGCGCGTCGGCGGGCGCCGCCGTCGGCGCGCCGAGCATCACCCCCAGGGTGAGGAGGAGCTGAAGCGCCCCGCGGCTCATGGCGTGAGTCATTGCGATTCCCCGTGCACCGCGTGCGGGCGGTACGGCTGGTGATTCTTGATTCGAGCGGATGTGGGCAAGAAGAACTCAGGCCATGCCGCCACTCACCGAGATCACCTGCGCGGTGACGTAGGCGGCATCCTCGGAGCTCAGGAACGACACGACCCCGGCGACCTCCTCGGGCAGGCCGACGCGGTTCATGGGCACCAGGCGCTCGATGGCCTTGGCATCGAAGAGTCCCTCGGTCATCGGCGTGCCGATGATCCCGGGCGCGACGGCGTTGACGGTGATGCCGCGCGTGGCGACCTCGAGCGCAAGTGCCTTGGTGGCGGAGTTCAGTGCCCCCTTGGCCGCAGCGTAGTTCACCTGCCCCTTGTTGCCGATCAGGGCGGCGATGGAGGAGACGTTGACGATGCGGCCCCAGCGGGTGCGGATCATGGGCAGCAGCAGCGGCTGCGTCACGTGGAAGAAGCCGTTCACCGAGACATCGATGACCCGGTGCCACTGCTCCGCCCGCATGCCCGGCAGCACCGCGTCATCGTGGAGGCCGGCGTTGTTGACCAGTACCTGGATCGGGCCGGATTCGAGCACCGCTTCGAGGGCGGCGCGGGTGGCCACCCCGTCCGTGATGTCAAAACTCACCACGGCCGCAGCGCCGCCGTCACCCCGGATCTCCTCCACCAGCGCCGCGGCGATGGCGCCGCCCTGGTGGGCGTGCACGTAGACGAAGTGCCCCTCGCGCGCCAGCCGCCGGCACAGGGCCCCGCCAATCGCGCCGCTGCCGCCGGTGACGAGCGCGCGCCGCGGCGCGCTCACGGCGGCGCCCCGCCGAGGATGGCCGCGCTCACGGCCGGTTCGATGACGATGCTGGCGCGGCCGGTGAGCAGCGCGCGCTCGGCACTCCACAGCCCGAACTCGTAGAGCACGCTGCGCGCGTTGCCGGTCACGCGCTCGGCGCTCGCCACCAGTTCCCCGTCAACGTCATCCAGGCGCAGGACATGTAGGGTCACGCTGCGCACGCTCGCAAGGTAGCCGACCGCCGTGGTGTCGATGCTCTCGCGTACCTCGTGCGTCATCGAGCTCGCCAGGGGCGCGCTGGCCGCGACCAGCGCGCCGTGCACCGCCATCGCCTGGGCGGCGTACTCGATGCCGCAGGCGGCCCCCAGGCGGTCATGGGCACGCAGCGGGTTGTCGGGGCGCAGGTGCGAGGCGCTGTGGCAGCGGATGCGGGTTGCATCCCAGGAGACGACGCCATCGAGCAGGCACATGCGTCCCTTGTGCGGGATGTGCCGCTCGATCCAGGCGTGGTCTAGCGGCACCGCGTCACCGTGAGGGCGAGGCGCACGTGTGGCAGGTACTCGAGCACCACGCGGCCGCCGTGTGCACCCGCCAGGCGTGCCAGCAGCGGCAGGCAGCGCGCGGCGGGGATGGCGCGGCGCAGGCCCTCGAGCGCACCTGGCATGGTATCGGCTGCGGCATCGCTCAAGTGTGCCTCGATTCGGGCCCGTGTGGCAGGCCCGGGCGCCGGTGCGAGCACCAGGGCCACGCCGAAGGCATCCGGGATCGAGCGCACGCCGTTGATGGGTTCGGGGTAGGCGGAGTCGTAGGCGAGCAGCAGCACCGCGGTGCGCTCGGCGACCACCTGCGTGAGCGCCTCCAGCAGGCCCGCCCCGAAGCTCGCATCGTGCGCGCACAGGGCCGTCGAGGCCGGGGTCGCGTGGGTGGCGATCCCCCAGTAGCCCGCGGCGGCGTTGTGCACCGAGTTGTGGAAGCGGGTGGGAGAGATCTGGCGCTCGGCCGTGGCGAGCGCCGCGCAGATCTCGTGGCAGTTCTGCCCGTCGCCTCCGGATGAGGTGAACACGGCCGGCAGCAGGGCCGGCTCGGCTCCGGCGTGGCGGGTGGCCTCGAGCCCCGTCGCCAGGGTGAGCTTGACGCTCGGGCCGGTGCGGCGCCGCTCGGCCGCCGGCAGGCACTGCGGCGCCGGCAGCACGGTGGGCGCGCTCACCCAGGGCACCTCTCCGGCCAGCACGTGCACGGCCTCGGTCCAGCTGTTCATGCCGGGCCCGAGCAGTCCCACTCCGTCCACGCAGGCGCTGAGGACCGGGGCGCTCATGCGGGCCGCCCGAAGATGAGACTGCAGTTGGAGCCCCCGAAGCCAAAGGAGTTGCTCATGACGTGCCGCAGCGGCGCGGCGCGGCTGCGCAGCTGGTAGTTGACCTCGAGGGCGGGGTCCACCTCGGTGGTGTTGACGCCCGCGGGCAGGAACTGGCCGCGCAGTGCCAGCGCGCAGATGACCGCCTCGAGCGCACCTGCGGCCCCGAGCGTATGACCCGTCGCACCCTTGGTCGAGCTGCCCGGCACGCGGCTCCCGAGGGCCGCCGCCACCGCGTACGCCTCGGATTCATCGTTGCTCTGCGTGCCCGTGCCGTGGAAGTTGATGTAGTCGATCGCCGCCGGCGCGAGGCGCGCGGCCGCGAGTGCCTTCTGCATCGCCTCGCGCGCCCCGCGGCCCTGCGGGTGGGGCGAGGACATGTGGTAGGCGTCGCTGGATTCGCCGTAGCCGAGAAGCAGCACCGCATCCTCGGCCGGCGCCTCCGGGGCGCGTTCCAGCAGGGCGAACGCTGCAGCCTCGCCGATCGAGATGCCATTGCGGGTGAGGTCGAACGGGCGGCAGGGGGCTGCCGAGACCAGCTGCAGCGAGTGAAAGCCGTAGAGGGTCGTGAGGCACAGCGAGTCCACCCCGCCAACGAGCGCCGCATCGATCACCCCGGCCGCGATGGCGCGCTGCGCGGAGGCGAACGCCTTGCCCGAGGAGGAGCAGGCCGAGGAGATGACCACGGCCGGGCCGGCGAGCTGCAGCGCGCGCAAGGCGAACGCCGCCACGGAGAAGGTGTTGTGGGCACCGGCGTAGCGGAAGTCAGCGGGCAGCGCCCCGCTCACCGGGTCGCGCTGCCGGTAGCCGATCTCCGACTCCAGGATCCCCGAGGTGCTGGTGCCGAGGAACACTCCGAGGCGCTCGGGCCCATAGCGGCGGGCCGCCTGCGCAACCGCCTCTGCCATGCCATCCTGGGAGAGACCGAGCCATGCCAGGCGGTTGTTGCGGCACTCGAATGCGTCAAGGCCCGCGGGCAGCACCGTGTCATCGACGCCCGCCACTTCCCCGACGCAGGTATCGAGGCGCACGGTCTCGAAGGCGCAGGGCGCAAGGCCGCTGCGCTCCGCGCGCAGCGCCGCGAGCGTCGGCGTGAGGCCGCGCCCGAGGCAGCTGGTCGCGGTGAAGGCGCTGAGCAGGAGCGGCCTCACGCTGCCTTGCCGATCAGCAGGGTGTTGGTGAAGGCCGTGCCGCGGCTCACCGCCACGGTGCGGGTGCTGAAGCCGAGCTCCGCCAGCAGGGCCTGCCAGTTGCCGAGCGTGCGGCAGTGCAGCGGCAGCCAGCGGCGGCGGCGCAGCAGCGCGACGCCCTGGTCGAGCGCCTTGCTGAGGGTGAATGCCTGGCCACCGGCCGCGTCCCCGATGCGCAGCAGCAGCGCACCTCCCGGGGAGAGCGCCGCGCGGGCGCGCCCGAGTATCTGCTCCTGGGCATGGAAGTCGTTGTAGTGCAGGACGTCGAGCATGACGATGCCATCGGGGCTGCCGTAGTCGGCGTCCAGGATGTCCGCGTGCAGCATGCGCACCAATGCTGCGGCGGCCGGTGCGAAGGCCTGGCGGGCGCGGTGCACTTCCTTCGGGTTGATCTCGATGCCCGTATAGGACTCGAGCAGCGGCGGGGCTGGCCAGCGCTGTGGCCACGCTCCGGCGCGCCCGAGCGCGTGGCAGCTGCGCGCGGCCAGCAGCCACGCGGCCAGCAGCCCCTGGCCGGCGCCAAGGTCCAACAGGCGCGAGCAGCCCGCGAGCAGACCCTGTTCCAGGATCAGCCGGTAGGCCGGATCGCCGCGCAGCTTGCCGCGCGCGAAGTGCCAGGCGAAGCGCCCGGCGCTGCGGTAGTAGGCGCTGGCCGCCTCGCGCAGCCCCTTGCCGGGATCCGTGGCGCTCATGCCGGCCCCGGTCGCGCGCACGCCGTACGCAGCGTCATGCAGGTGAGACCCTGCGTGCTGATGGCCTGAATGAGCGCAGGCAGCACCCCCAGGACCACCGGCGTGCCTGCGGCGCTGCGCGCGGCGTGCCCGTCGTGCACCAGGAGGATGTCGCCGCCGGCCATGCCGCGCGTCAGGCGCCGGGTGATCCCCGCCGCGTCGCAGCGCACGGTGTCGAAGCCGCGCCGCGTCCAGCTCACGAGCTGAAGGTCCGCGCGCGCGAGCACCGGCTCGAGGAACGGGTTGCGCAGCCCGGCGGGCGCGCGGAAGAAGCGCGGCGCGACGCCCGTGACTGCAGCGATGCTCTCCTGCGCGCGCAGCACCTCGTCCGCCATCGATTGCGGGCCGAGGAGGGAGAAGCGATGCAGGTGGCGCTCGCTGTGGTTCTCCACGTCATGGCCACGCGCCAGGATCTCGCGCGCGAGACCCGGGTGCGCGCGCACCTGCGAGCCGATGCAGAAGAAGGTGGCGTGCACACCCTGCGCTTCAAGCAGCGCCAGAACCTGGGGTGTCACCTGCGGGTCCGGGCCGTCATCCACAGTGAGCGCCACCGCCTGCGGGGGCGATCCTGGCGGCAGGCGGCTCATGTTCGGTCCCAGCAGGCGATTGCGCGGCAGCAGGCCCCCGATGCTGATCAGGAGGTGATCGGCCACGACGGCGCCCAGTGCCCAGGGCCACGCGGCTGGGCGCGCCAGCAGCGCCGCCCCGGCCAGTGCGTGCACGGCGATCGAGCCACGCAGCAGCGCGGTCGCGCGCCAGGTGCGGCGCGGGGGTGCTTCAGCGGCGGGGAGTGAGGCGGACATCGAGAAAATTGTCCCAGAGTCGGCGCCAGGTGGGCCAGTCGTGTGCGCCCGGCACGGTGTCGACCTCCCCGGGCGCAAGTTCGGCCGCGAGGAGCTGATGGCGGTCGCGGAAGCGGTCCTCGCGCCCGAGGCCGAGGTGGATCTGCGGCGCCCCGGGGGTGCGTGTCTTGAGGAAGCGCCACACGCGCCGCTCCTCGTCGTCCGCGGCCAGATCCGCGCACGACCACGCGGCAAGCCCCGCGCGGGCGATCTCGGCGGTCACGAGGTAGCTGCCGAGGTAGGGGGCCATGAGGCACAGGCCCGCGAGCCCCCGGGAGTCACGCTCGGCGCAGCACAGTGCGACGTAGCCGCCCAGGGAGATGCCGCCGAGCCACAGCGTGCTGCCCCGCGCCCGCGCAGGCAGCAGGTGCTCGCTGCGTATCCGCTCGACCACGGAGCGGTCCGTGACGTGCCCGAACTCGAGCGCGGCGAAGGTGAGGTCGATGTCGAGCGAGCGCTCGCGCACCGCCTCCCCGAAACCCTCCCGCACGAAGTCTTCCGGTCCGGTGTGCGCGGCCGGCAGCAGCACCACGCTTACCGCGGCATGACCGTGGCGGCGGGCGTTCTGGTGCACGCTCGACATCACGGGGCAGTCTCCGGGGCGCTCGACGGCACCGGGGCGGAGAGCATGGCGGCGAACAGCAGCGCGAGGAAGGCGCCCGGCGCGACCGTGCGGCCGAGGTCTGCCAGCATCGGCACGCGGGCCGCTGCCAGCACCCCGAAGGCGAGCACGGTGGCCAGGTTCGCGACCAGGAGCGAGGTGAGGGTGAGGGGCACGGAGCCGCGGTGCGCACCGTGGCCGATGCGGTCGAAGAACAGGGCGTAGTTGGAGCCCACGGCCACGGTGAGCAGCATGCCGACGAGATGCAGGATGGTGAGGTGCTCACCGAGGCCGACCAGCAGCGCCGCTACCGCGAGCACGGCGAGTGCCAGCGGGGCGAGCACGCGCACCACGCGCCACGGATCGCGCAGCACCACGATGAGTAGCACCACGATGGCGAGGAAGCCTGCGAGCGACAGCATGATCGCCTGGCGCAGGTAGCCAAGATACAGCCGGTCCGTCTCTCCCGTGAGATCCAGGAGCACGGCGTGGGCATCGGCGGCGGCGATCGCCGTGCGCAGTCGCCGCGCGGCAGCTTCCGTCAGGTCGCCCGAGGCGGCCGAGACCGGCAGGAGCGCGGAGTAGCCGCCGGCCCCTCTGACAAGCAGCGCATCGGTGAGGCCTGCGAAGGAGGTGCCGTCCAGATCGGCGCGCCCGAGGTCACCGGCGGCGCGCGCCTCGCGCACCGCGACCAGGAAGGGCGCGAGCACCGCGGCGTTGACGGGCAGACCCTGGACCGCCTCGGAGACGCGTGCCGCGAGCGTGGCGGGCTCGGGGAGTGCGGCAAGGCGCGCACGCTGGACGCTGGCGGGCGGCAGGTAGCGGCTCGGGGAGTCAAAGCCTGCGATCGTGCCGTCATCGATGAGGGGCGTCAGGCGCTCGCCGAGCCGCTGCGCCGCGAGCAGCGCCGCCTCCCGGTCCGGTGCCGGGGCCACCACCATGAAGCGCACCTGCGCTGCGCCGAGGTCCGCGCGCAGTCGCTCATCGAGCTGCTGGTCCTTCAGCGGCACCGGACTCAGCGCCGCCAGCTCGTGGCTGAGGAGCGCGCCCCGGTGCAGGTAGAGGACCACGGCCGCGAGAAGCGGCACGAGCAACAGCAGCGCCCGCGCGCGATGCAGCGGCGCAAGAGCGCGCAGCAGGCGCGCCCCCGGTGCGCGCAGGTCGCGGATCGCAAGCCCATGCGGGATCCAGGCTGGCAGCACGAAGCGCGTGATGAGCGCAGCGGCGCTCAGGCCCGCGATCGAGTACAGGCCGAGCTGCGCCAGGCCCTGGAAATCAGACGGCAGGAGCGCGGCGAAGCCGGCGATGGAGGTGAGCACCCCTAAGCGGATGGTGGGCCAGACGTTGGCGCGCCAGTTGGGGTGCGCCGCGGCGCCGCCCTGCACGAAGAGGTAGATCGAGTAGTCGACCGCCTCGCCGATGAGGGTGACGCCGAACCCGAGCGTGATGCCGTGCACCACACCGAAGCCCAGTGCCACGGCCGCAACCCCGGCCAGCGCGCCCCCGAGCACGGGCACGAGCCCGAGAAGCAGCGCCGGCAGCGAGCGGTATACCAGCAGGAGGAGCAGCGTGATCAGCAGCGCGCTCAGGCCTGACAGGCGCATCACCTCGGCCTCGATCAGCGTGCGCGCCGCCACTGCGAACACCGGCGCCCCGCTCAGGGTGAGAGTCACGGCGGCGCGCTCTGCTGCCGGCAGCGTGGCCCGCGCGTCTGCGAACGCCTCGCGCAGCGCCTCACAGGCGGCCCGCTGCGCGTCGCTGTCGGAACCCTCGGCGCGCAGCTGCGCGAGGATGAGAGCTTGGCTGCCGTCGCGCGAGCTCCACACGCCGGCACTCGAGCGCGGCGCGCGCCCCGCACCGAGGTCATCGATGATCCCGAGGAGCTCGCCGGTCGGATCCTGCGGAAACAGGGACTTGATCAGCGGACCCTCGGGCGAGGCCAGGGCGTCGAGGGAGGCGGCGATGGCCGCGTGCAGGCCCGCCACCGTGAAATGCTCGGGCGTGACCGCCCCGCTCAGCAGGTAGCGATGGCGGAAGAGGAAATCCCGGTCGCGGGCGAGGGAGGCGGCATCGCCGTTGTCGGCGCTCTCGAAAGCCGGGTTCGACCGCAGCACCGCCACCACCTTGCCCGAGAGCAGCGCGCGCGTGGCGGGGGTGGCGCCGGAGATCGCGCCGATGATGAGGCGCGCTGCCGGCCCCTCGCGCAGCTGTTCCACGAGCACCTGTTGCGCAGCGCTCGGGGCCCGCGGCAGGAAGGCGGAGAGGTCGGCGGTGTAGCGCGCGCGTGCGGCGATGACGCCGGCGATGACGGCCAGCACCAGGAAAGCCGCCGTGCCGCTGCGCGCGCTGGCTTTCACGGGGTGATTTCTGGGCCGATGGTGAGCAGGGAATGATCGCCATCGCTCTGGCGGATCGCGACGGTGGCGATCACGTCGCGCTCACCGCTCAGGGTGATGTCAGCGACGCTCTTCGCGACCGACGGATCCTTCGGCTTCAGGCGCAGCGTCCAGTGCCCGAGGTCGCCCTCGAAGTCGAGGTCGAAGTAGTGCTCGAGCGCGGCGCGGTCGCCGGCGAGCGTGGCGCGGATACTCTCGACGAAGGGCGCGACGTCGGGGAAGTCCGCGACCTCGATGACGCGCGTGCGATGTCCGCGCTGCGCCCTGAGCACGCCGTGCTCGAGCACCAGGCTCTCGGGGGCGGGCTTGAGGGTGCGCTTCTCCAGGTGATCGGGGGCCTCATAGAAGAGTTCGCCCGAGGAGGTGAGCGGCTCCTTGAGCATCGACAGTGTATGCACTTCGGTGAAGCTCACGTGCCCGTGCTGGCGCTGCCTCAGGAGCGCGAGCAGCTCATCGAGCGCGGGCGGTGCTGCTGCGGCGAGCGCGGCTGCGGCGCTCGCGCCGAGCAAAAGCAGGGCGGCCAGGTGCCTTGCGCCCCTCACGCGCTGCCCCGGCGCGCGGACTCATCCGGCAGGTCCGCGCCGTGCCAGAAGTTGAAGAAGTTGTACCAGTTGTAGGGATCCGAGCGGCAATAGTGCTCCAGCACCTGCGCGTAGCGCTCGATCGCGGCGCGGATGGCCGCGTCGCGCCCGGCGGCGCTCACGTTGGAGAAGTCGGCGATCTCGCGGAATACCACGTGGTAGCGGTTGCCGCCGCGGTACAGCCCGGTCATGAAGAGCACCGGGCGCCTGAGCGCTGCGGCGACGCGCATCGGACCGGTGGGGAAGAGCGCGGGTGCGCCCAGGAAGGACACCACCTGTGCCGGCGCGTTCGCGATGCTGCGGTCGCCGAGCATGCCGACGAACTTGCCCTGCTCCAGGCAGTCGCGGATGCGCAGCATGGCCTCCAGGTGCCCGAGCGGGATGATCTCCGGGGCGTTCGGGGACTTGCTCCTGCGGAAGAACTGCGTGATGGGCCCCGCCTGGTTGTCGTACATCGCCATGGCGATCCTGAGCTCGCGGCGCCGGCGGCCGATGGTGCTCACCAGCGCAAAGCTGCCGTGGTGCGCCCCGAGGAGGAAGGCCCCCTTGCCGTGGCCATAGGTGTCGATCATCACCTGCTCCCCGTCGGTGGTGATGTCGAAGAAGTGGTGGCGCTCCTGCAGGAAATAGAAGCGATCGAGGATCGTGGTGGCGAAGAAGTAGTACTGACGGTAGCGCTCGCGCGCGCTCGGCCAGCGGCCGAGGATGCGGCGCAGGTAGTCACGCGACCAGCGCCGCGGACCGGGGCCGAACACGAAGTAGTACGCCGACACGAGGTGCAGGATCTTGTGGGCCACGGGGCGGCTGATGCGCTCGGCGAGCCACACGCCCGCGGCGAGTATCGCGGCGCTGCCGCGTTCCGGTGCCGCCACCCACTCGGTCGAGGGCGCCGGCTCCGCGGCGCCCGGGTCAGCCGGTTTGCTGGCCATCTTCGGCACCTGTGTCCGGGAGCAGCATTCCTTCTGCGACCGCGCTGCCGGCGCTCGAGACCAGGAAGTGCACGGCACCGCTGGGCAGGCGCTCGTGCTCCACGAGCAGCGTCTCCCCGGGGCGCACCGGCTTCAGGAACTTCGCGCGCCCGATGCGCCAGTGAGTGTGACCCAAGGACTGGTCCTCATGCAGGGCGTGCAGCGTTTCATCGAGCAACAGCACCCCGGGGAGGATCGGGGCGCCCGGGAAGTGTCCGGCGAGCGCCGGGTGGTCGGCGCCGATGATGAGCGTGGTAGCGGTGCGCACGCGCGGTTGCGTTCCTGGCGAGGGGTCAGGCTGCAGAGCTTGAGGCCTTCAGGTGCTGCACCGCCAGCGCCTGCAGAGCCTCGAGCGGCAGCTTCCCGGTGGCATTGCGCGGCAGTCGCGGTACCAGGAGCAGCGGCCGCGGCAGGAACACCGGATCGATCCTCTGGCGCAGCGCCTCCAGGAGCGCGGGCGCGTCCAGGCCCGGAGCGACCACCGCGGCGGCCACGCGGCTGACCTCGGGGTGCGAACCGCGAGCGTCCTCGAAGTGAAAGAACGCACCATCCTCCACGCCCGCAATCAGGTTCAGCTGGTGGTTGAGGTAGGCCAGCGAGCTGCGCTTGCCGGCAATGTTCACAAGATCGGCCAGGCGGCCGTGCAGCAGGAAGCGCCCCTCGCCCGTCACCTCGAGCACGTCGCACATGCGGGTCGGCTGCTCGATGTGGCCGCCGTCGGCGAAGGTGTCTTCGCCGCGGTGCGTGAAGCGCACGCCGGGCCACAATTGCCACTCGGGGCCCGCGGTGGGCCGGCGCGCGGCGACCTGCCCGGTCTCGGTGGATCCGTAGATCTCCATCAGGCGGGTCTGATAGCGCTGCTCGACCTCTGTGGCGAGCTTTTGCGAGAGCGGGGCCGTGGCGG
>Ga0181537_10002788_pt1 | contig 15200 bp, 13 predicted proteins | sample PEATcosm2014_Bin_39_FD_119765 | JGI IMG/M metagenome (GOLD analysis project Ga0181537, IMG submission 119765) | Peatland microbial communities from MTU Mesocosm Facility, Houghton, MI, USA - PEATcosm2014_Bin23_10_metaG | ecosystem: Environmental > Terrestrial > Soil > Wetlands > Peat | place... | reverse complement strand
GCTGTGGCCGGCGACCGCCGCCGGCGCGCCGCCGCCCTGCTCGCGCCAGGCGCGCCAGGTGGCAATACCCGCTACCAGCATCGCCGGTTGCGTGTATTCGGTCGCATTCAGGCGCTCCGCTGGGCCCTCGGCGATCAGCTTCCACAGGTCGAAGCCGAGTGCCTGCGAGCCCTGCTCGAAGCACTGCGCCGCCTGTGCATAGCGCGCCCGCAGCGCCGACAGCATGCCCACCGACTGCGAACCCTGGCCCGGAAATACCATCGCCATCGACATGTTCGAGCACCTCGCGGGGAACGCAAAACGGCGCGGATTATAGCGGCTTCGCCGCCACGCGCGGCAGCAGCGCTGCAACCAGGCCGCCGAGCGCACCGTACAGATGCGCCACGCTCACCAGCGGCAGATCGCGATCGAACACGCTGGTCCCGGACTGCTGCTCGTACACCAGTTTGACGATCAGCAGCAGCAGCAACGCGGCGCCAAAGCCGTCGCCGCGCCGGTACATCGCGCAGGCTCCCGCGGCCCAGGTGCCATGCAACACGCCCGAGGCACCGAGGTACCAGTCGACTTCGGGTCGCAGGAACCACAGGCCGGCGTCGATGCTGGCAGCCGACAGCAACACGATCCACAGCCAGCGGCGCGGCGCAAACTCTCGCGCGAACAGCATCCACAACAGCGCAAGGCCGGCGCAATTGAGCCACGCATGCCGCCAGCCGAGGTGCACCAGGTGCGCGCTGAGCAGCCGCCACCACTGGTAGTGGGATAGCGCACCGCGCTCGTATTGCAACGCGCCGCGGCTCCAATCCCCGCACGCGGCCAGCAACAGCAGCAGCAGTAGCGAGGCCAGCAGTGCCGCACCGTAGCGGGCGTCGCAATTTGCCGACCGGAACCAAGACTGTGCGCTGCTGTCAGTTCTGTGGGTATTCATTTGTTATCATTGCGCTGTCAACAGCTAGGGCTTTGTGCCGCGGCCAGTCAACATTATGAGCGCAAAAATTCAGGTTACCGCTGCTGCCCCATGGTCGCTGCAACGTGGCTTCACGCTGATCGAAATCATGGTGGTGGTGATCATTATCGGCCTGCTGGCGGCGGTCGTGGTACCGCAGTTTCTCGGCCGCGTCGATGACGCGCGCATTGCCAAGGCGAAGCAGGACATCCAGGCCCTGGAGACCGGGCTGACCATGTTCAAGCTGGACAATTTCTCCTATCCGACCAGCGAGGAAGGCCTCAAGGCGCTGGTGGAGAAGCCCAATGACCCCAATGTCAAGAACTGGCGTCCCGGCGGCTACCTCAAGCGCCTGCCCAAGGACCCCTGGGGCAATGATTACCAGTATCAGTCTCCGGGCACGCATGGCGACGTGGATATCTTCTCGTTCGGCGCCGACGGCCAGGTCGGCGGCGAAGGTGTCAACGCGGACATCGGCAACTGGAACCTCGACAACTGACACCGGTCGCGCCGGGTGTGCGCGTCGTGACTGCCGGTCAGCGCCCGGGCCCGTCAACGCCGTCGCGCCAGCGTGGCTTCACGCTGATCGAAATCCTGGTGGTGGTGGTGATCATCGGCGTCATCATCGTCGGCGCGCTGCTGAGCCTGGGCGCTACCGGCAAGGACAGCCAGCTCGAGCGCGAGCGCGACCGGCTCGCATCCCTGATGGCTTACGTGCATGAGCGCGGCGGCATGCTGACGCTGGAGTATGGCATCCGCTGCGGCCAGCACGGCTACCGCTTCGTCTACTTCGACCACATCACCAACCAGTGGGTGCCCGAGGCCACCGATGACACGCTGCGGTTGCGGCACCTGCCGCCCGGCCTGACGCTGCAGCTGGTGATCGAGGGCCGCCCGATCGTGCTCAACGACAAGGCGCTGACGGTCAGCAAGAGCGCCACCACGCCAGCCGGCGGCACCGACTCCAGGCTCGGCGATATGCCCAGCAGCTTCACCGACCAGGCGTCCGACAATTCTCCGCAGGTCATGCTGTTCTCCAACGGCGAGACCAATTCGTTCGCACTTACGATCACGCGCGACGGCGTCGGCCGCAATGTGACGTTGCAGAGCGGCGCCGACGGCGCCATCCATGTGAGTGACATCCTGGAGGCAAAGAAATGAAGACGCGCATGCGCGGCTTCACGCTGATCGAGGTGATGGTCGCGCTGGTGATCGTCGCGTTTGGCATGGGTGCGGTGCTGGCAACGCTCAGCGCCTCGGCCAACAACATCGCGGCGCTGCACGACAAGTCGCTGGCGCAGTGGATCGCGCTCAACCTGGTGGCCGACACGCGGCTGAATCTGCAGGCACCCACGGCTGGCAGCAGCGAGGGCGACGTCAAGGCCTTCGGCAATGCCGACTGGCACTGGCAGCAGGACGTCGTGGCGGTGCCCTCGATTCCCGGTCTGATGGAAATCACCGTGCGGGTACTGCGCACCGGCACCAGCACCGCCGCCAGCAATGCCAGCCGATCGGCAAGCTCCAGCGGTTCCGGCAGCAGCAGCAGTCTCAGTGGCAGCAGCAGCATCGGCAGCTCCGCTGGCCTCGGCGCCAGCGGCGGCTTTGGCAGCTCCGGCGGTCTGGGCAGCTTTGGCAGTTCCAGTGGTTTCGGCAGCTCCGGCGGGCTGGGTTTCTCATCCGGCTCGAGCGGCGCACTCGGCCGGGTCGGTTCCGGCATCGCCGCGTTCTCGAGCGGCAAGGATCAGCGCTGGCTTGCGACCGTCATAGGGTTTCGCGGCGACGCGGTGGCCGCCTCCAGCGGCGAGGCGCCGGACTGGTCCGGCACGGCCCTGAGCGGCACCGGCAGCAGCAGCAGCAGTGGCGCCAGTTCCAGCTCCGGCTCGATCCTGAATCCGGGCACCAGCACCAACCCGCTGACCGGCAGCAGCTCGGGCACCATCATGGGCAGCAGCTCCTCGGGCGGCAGTTGATCATGAGCGCGCGCCGTCATCGGGGCTTCACGCTGATCGAACTGCTGGTGGCACTGTTCATCACGGCGATCATGTTCGCGTTCGGTTACCGGGCACTGGATCAAGCCTTCCGCAGCCGGCGCGAAATCGATGAACAGTCGGCGCGGCTGATTGCCGTGCAGCAGGCAATGCGTACCCTGGAGCAGGACTTCGAGCTGCTGCAGCCGCGCCCGGTACGAAACCTCATCGGCGACGGCTATATGCCGGCACTGATCGCGCCGCAGACCAACACCATCGGCAGCCTCGGCAGCACGCTCAGCGGCAGCAGCTTTGGCAGCAGCAGCTTCAGCAGCGGTGGCTCCAGCAGCAGCGGGTTGGGCAGCGCCAGTGCCAATGGCACCGGCACGCCGCTGGTGACCTTCACCCGCGGCGGCTGGACCAATCCGGTCGGCATCCAGCGCAGCGAACTGCAGCGCGTCAGCTACACGCTCGAGAAGGACGTACTGATCCGCCAGTACTATCCGGTACTCGATGCCACCGAAGCGGTGGTGCCGGTGAAGCGTGCGCTGATCGACAAGGTGAAGAATTTCAGCCTGCGTTTCATGGATGCCGGGCACAACTGGCAGAACGGCTGGCCGCCGATCACCACCGGTGGTGCGCCGACTTCGGCGCCGCGGCTGCGCCCGGTCGCGGTCGAGGTCACCATCGAGCTCGAGGACTGGGGCGTGCTGGTGCGGCACATCGAGGTGGCCGGATGACGCGCTGGCAGCCGGCGTGCGGTGCCGGTGTGCGCATCCGGCCGCGCCGCGCCCAGCGCGGCATTGCGCTGATCACGGCGATGATACTGGTGGCGATCGCAGCCGTGCTCGCCACGGCCATAGGATTCTCCAGCGCCATGTCGGCGCGACGCGCCAGTACGGTGTTCGGCTCCGACCAGAGCCTGCTGGCCGGGGAAGGCGGCGAGGCGATGGCCGCTTACGTGCTCAAGCAGTCGACCACTGGAACGTCGAGCATGTCGATGGACCAGCCGTGGGCACAGCCCTACGGCCCGTTCGAACTGGGCGAGGGCGTGACGCTGGAGTTCGCGCAGATCGAGGACCAGCAGGGCAAGTTCAACATCAACAACCTGGCTTCCAATGGCACCACCGATCCGACCTCGCTGCTGCAGTTCCAGGCGCTGTTGAGTCTGCTTGGCCTGGAGACCAAGTGGGCCGGCATCCTGGCCGATTGGATCGATGCCGATAACACACCCAACAGTCCGGACGGTGCCGAAGACAGCGTCTACCTGGCACAGACTCCGCCCTATCGCGCGGCCAATCTGCCGGTGACCAGCATCTCCGAGCTGCTGGCGATGCCGGGCTTCGGCCGCGATCGCTATAACCGCCTGGCCCCATACATCACGGCGCTGCCGCCTGGCAACAGCATCAACATCTGTACCGCCTCCGGTGTGCTGCTCGATGCGCTCGCCGGCCGGACTGAATACAGCGCCGACGCCTCGCAGCTGGCTGCAGAACGCAAGGACAAGGGCTGCTTTCCGACCATGGCGGTGTTCACTGCCGGCGCCACCACCCAGGCCCAAGCGCAGTTCGGCGGCAAAATCGGCACCACGTCGACGTACTTCCGGCTGCGCTCGATCATCACTATTGGCACTGCGAGGTTCACCTTGTACAGTCTCCTGTACGTTGCCAACGGGCAGGTTCGGCCCATCCTCAGAACCTTCGGTACGGAATAATCATGGCGGAGTGGCTGATCCTGCAGCTGTCGCGCGGCATCGAAGAGCGCTGCGGCTGGATGCTCGCCGATGAGCACGGCCAGCCGCTGAGTGCGCCGCGTATCGGTCCGCTGGCGCAGGTCGCGGGCGATGCCGGCGGCCGGCGCGTCGCGGTGGTGGTGCCGAGCAGTGACGTGCTGTTGACCGAGGTCGAGCTGCCGCAAAAGAGCGGCGTGCGGCCGCAGCAGATTGCCCCGTTCGCACTCGAGGAGCAGCTCGCCGCCGATATCGAGACGCTGCATTTTGCCGTCGGTGCGCGTGACGATCACAGCGGTCGCACCAGCGTGGCGGTGGTGACGCGCACGTTGATGGATCACTGGCTCGCGGTGCTCGCCGCAGAAGGCCTGGTCCCGACCGTGGTGTGCGCCGAGGCCATGCTGCTGCCGCAAAACCCGGGCCATACGGTGGTGATGATCGATGGCGATACGCTCAGCGTGCGCCGCAGCGGCCAGGCGCCGCTGGCGCTGCCCGCCGATGACCTGTCCGCGGCGCTCGAGGCCTCGCTCGGAGCCACGATAGCGGATGAGAACCTGATCGTGTATGCGACGCCGGCCGACTGGCAGCGGCACTCGGAGGCCGCCGAAGCGCTGCGCGCGCGCTGCGCCAGTCTCAAGGTGCAGCTGCTCAACGCCGGTCCACTGCCGCTGCTGGCGCCGCAGCTTGCCAGCGGCCAGTACATCAATCTGCTGGCCGGCGATTTCGCACCCAAGACCTCGTTCGGCGGCGATTGGCGGCGCTGGCGGCTGGCAGCAGTGCTGGCGGTGGCGCTGTTCGCGGTTCATATCGGCGGCCTGGCGCTCGAACTGCTGCAACAGCAGCGCAGTGAACACGCGCTCGATGAGGCCATCGGCAACGTCGCCCGGCGCGCACTGCCCGGGGATCCCGGTACCGGCGCGGTGCGCTCGCGCGTCGAGCAGCGCCTGCTTGCCGCTCAGGGCCAGGCGGGCGGCTCGGGGTTGCTGTCGGCGCTGGCGGCACTGGCGCAGGCGTTGAACGGCGTCAATGGCGCGTCGGTACAGGGCCTGAGCTTTCGTGAAGGCGGACTGGACCTGAGAGTCAAGGCCAGCGATGCGGCAAGTCTCGAGCGAATCGATCAGGCGCTGCGCAATGGCGGCTGGCAGGCAGAGCTCACCTCCGGCTCGGCGGCCGGCGCGGTTTACGAGGGCCGCATTCAGATGCGCCCCAGCGGCGCCGCGGCCCCGGCCGGCGGTGCAAGGCACGCCCGATGATCGAACGTGTTGCACAATATCTGCAGCGGCTGCAGCCGCGCGAACGGCGCATGGTGCTGTTTGGGGCGGTCGCCGCGCTGCTGCTGATCATCGTCGCCACCGTGTTGCCGCTGCAGCGTAGCGTCGCCGCGGTGGAACAGCGCGTCGAACGCAAGCGCGATGATCTGCAGTGGCTGCGCTCCATGGCACCGCAACTGGCCGGACTGCAGGTAGCCGCCCCGCCGCCGCTGCGCGAGTCGCTGGTGGTGCTGGTGGATCGCACTGCGCGCGAATCAGGCCTGGCGAAGAGCCTGGCCGGCAGCCAGCCGAGCGGCGATGGCGGCCTGAACGTGCGGCTCGACCAGACGCCGTTCGACACGCTGGTGGCCTGGCTGTCGCAGTTGCGCGAGCGCTATGGCGTGCGCATCGACGCTGCGACCATCGACGCCGGCAAGGACAGCGGCAACGTTACCGCGACACTGGTACTGCACGCGGGCTGATCGTTGCGAGCGGCCCTAATCCTGCTGGGGGTGGTATTTCTTGCCACCGTAATCGTGCGCCTGCCGCCGCGGGCACTGCTGTGGGCGCTGCCTGCGGATGTGGCCTGCGAGGCGCCCGGCGGGACCATCTGGAGCGGCAGCTGCGGCGAGCTGCGCGTGGACGCAGTGACACTGCAGGGCCTGTCATGGCAGCTGCATCCGGGCGCACTGCTGCATCTGCGGCTCGCGGCCGACCTCACCAGTGATGATCCGGCAGCCAGCGGCCATGCCCAGGTCGAGCTTGCCCGTGGCGGGGAGGTGTCGATTGCCGCACTGAGGGCGCAGGTCGCGCTGCCCGGGCACGTCGGGCTGGTGGCGCCAGGTACCAGCGGCACGCTGCAGCTCGCGATCGACTCGGCACGCATTGCCGGCGGCCATCTGACCGCGCTGCAGGGCCGGAGCGTGCTGCAGCAGCTGCGCCTCGCCAATCCGCCCGCGGATCTGGGCAGCTTCGAGCTGCTGTTCGCGCCACCGGTCGCCGGCGCGCAGCTGCCGGGCGTCGCTGGGGCGATGCTCGGCCAGCTGCGCGATCTGAATGGGCCAGTGTCGGTGACCGGGGTGCTGCGACTGTCGCCGGACGGCAGCTATGAGCTTGCCGGCAGCATCGCTTCGAAATCCGACGCCGGCACCGATGTCACCCAGCTGCTGCAACTGCTGGGGCCAGCCGACGCGCAGGGTCGGCGCGACTTCTCCATCGCCGGCACCATATAGCGTTACGCTGCCGCGGTGTCGATCTCGCGAAATACACCGAGCAGCGGGAAATACAGCGCCAGGCGCACCGGCTCGGGACCCAGCCGCGCAGCCAGCACCGCGTAGCGCTGCAACTGCGGGCGATAGCGTTCGACCTCGCTGTCGATGAATGCGCGCTCGCCAGCGCCCTCGTGCGTGCTGGTCTTGAAATCAACGATCCAGCGCTGGCCGTGCTCATCCACCAGCATGCGATCGATGATTACATTGACCACGCGGCCGTCGTGCACTCCGCTCAGCCGCCACTCGCTGTGCGCCTCGATGTGGTGTGCCGATAACAGCCAGCGCCCCCTGGCGTCGGCCAGCGTGCGCTCGAGCGCCTCACGCACCCGGGCGCTGGCGGGCGCGTGCTGCTCGGGTGCAATACCGAGCTCGGCCAGCCAGGCGTCGTAGCCGCCGGCGGCGCTCACCGAAGCGGCCCCAGCCGGCAGTTGCGCGGCGGCCGACAGCCGGTGCAGCTCGGCGTGCACGATGGTGCCGATGGCGCGCGCCGTCGAGCCGACCCAGCGATACTCAGGCGCTATGGCTGCGCTCGGCGAGCCAAGCGCCAGCCGCCTGAGCGGCGCGCCGGCGGGCGGCGGCGGCATCGACCACTGCGCGGGCAGGCGCCACAGCGACGGCGGTGCAAGCCCTGCTTCCGCGTCGGCTGGCAAGGCGGCCGCCGGCGGCAGTGCCAGGAACTGCGCGCCGATGGCCGGCCACAGGATCTCCAGCAGCGAACCACGTGGCGGCTGCGGCGGCTCGGCGGCACTGGCCGGCTCGGGCACCGCCCCGAGCAGATGCAGCGATTTGCGGGCCCGCGTGGCCGCCACGTACAGCAAGCGCACGCGCTCCAGGCGCAGCCGATCACGCCGCAGGCGCTTGATGTAGCCCGCCAGCGAGCCGCGCGCCTCCTGGTCACCGGCGCGAATCGGCGCCAGCAGCAGATCGGTACCCGCGCTGGCGCGCGGCAACTCGATCCAGTGCAGCAGTGGATCGCGATCCACCGCGGTCTTGCGGCCAAGTCCTGGCAGGATCACCACATCCCATTCCAGCCCCTTGGCGGCATGCATCGTCATCAGTTCGATCGCGCCCGGCTGCGGCGGCGCGCCGGAATACAGGCACTCGGTCAGCTCGCCCAGCGCCTCTCCGGCCAGTCGCTGCGGATCGTCGTGCAGCGCCAGCGCATCGATGAACCGATGCGCATCGAGCCGGTCAACCGCGCCGCGGTACACCGCCGGGGCGGCGAGCCGCAGCCAGCAATGCTCGACCCGCTGCCACAGCGGCAGCGCGCGCTCCGGGCCGCGGATCGCCGGCGCCAGTGCCGCGCACAGTCGCGCCAGCCGCTGCTTGAGCGCCGCGGCGGCTTCATCCGGCGCATCCGCCAGCCCCTCGACTACTGCGAGCAAACGCACATACAGGTCGCTGCCGGCGCCGCCGCGGCGTTGACCGCCGCCGCCAGTGTCATCGACATCGCCATCGGCCAGCAGCGGCTCGAGCTCAGCCAGTCCCAGGCCGCACCACGGTGCGCGCAGCAACGCCAGCCATGCGGTGCGATCGGCCGCATGCAGCAGCGCGCGCGTCAGTGCCGCAAGATCCCGGATCGCCGGCCGATCGCCCAGCCGCTCAAGATCCACGCCGCGCAATGCGAAACCGGCGGCTCGCAAGTACGCTGCCGACGGCGCCACGTGCTCACGGCTGGCAACCAGCACCGCTATCGAGGCTGACGGATCAAGTGCGCGCGCGCCGCGCACGATATCGACCACCCGTTGCGCCTCGGCAGCAACATCACCGGCCTGCAAGCGATGCAGCCGCGCACCCTCGGCGTGCCCCTCCGCGCCCGCGCTCGCCAGCGGCATCGACTGCACCGACGGCACCGACGGCAGATAGCGGATCGCGGCCCGGCGCGCGTCATCATCGCTCGGGAACAGGCGCGTGAACTGCGCATTCACCCAGCCGATCAGCCCCGCGCCGGATCTGAAGTTGCGCCGCAGCTGCAGCGCCTCGAAGCCGATCTCGCCGACGCCGTAATCGCGTGCGCGCAAAAAAAGGCCGACCTCGGCCTCGCGAAACTGGTAGATCGACTGCATTGGATCGCCGACCACGAACAGCGTGCGGCCGTCGCCGCGCTCCCAACCCGCGGTCAGCGCCTGCAGCAGCGCGAACTGCTCGTAAGAGGTGTCCTGAAACTCATCAACCAGGATATGGCGCAGGGCACCACCGGCACGCAGTGCAAGATCACTCGGCCCGTCCTGTTCGCGCAGTGCCTCGCGGGCGGCCGCGGCGACGTACGGGTAGTCCACCTGCTGTCGCTCGGCGAACACCAACTGCAGCTCCGCGGCCGCACGGATCAGCAGCAGCGCCAGCGCCTGCAGCGCCTCGTGATCGTCCGGGTCGAGCTGCGGGTCGGGCAAAGCGCGCACCGCGCTGCAGATGTCCTGCGCGCCTGGCTGCTGCGCGAGCGCGTCGATCCATGCCAGCACACGGCTTTTCGCCGGCTTGTCGTCGGGCGCGAAGCCCTCGCGCACCGTGAAGCGCCTTCTCCAGCCCTGCTCGGTCAGCGCCAGATCGCACAGCGCGCGCCAGTGCGGCAGGCTCGACGGCTCAGCGCTCAGGGTGAGGCCGGCGACGGGCAGCACGCCGCGCACCCGCAGAGCATGCCTAAGCAGTGCCTCGCTCTCACGCAGCAGCGCCGCCGGCAGCACCGCCAGCGCGCCCGCCAATTCTGCGCGCAGCGCGGATTCGAGGCTTTGCTGTACGCGCTCGGCCAGGCCGCTGCCGTGTGCCTCGAGTATCCTGGGCAGCCAGTGCGCGCGGCGCTCGAGCATGTCCGCCAGCAGCTGCTCCAGGCGCCGCCAGCTGTTGTCGAGGCGATCGAACAGCAGATCGGCCGCGGCCGCTGCGGCGCGCTCCTCGGAGGCCAGTGCCAGGCAGCGGCGCGCGGCGCGCTGATACAGCGCTGCCGGGGCCGGTGCGATATCCAGGCTCGGGCCGGAACGCGCCGCGATCGGCAGCTGCGTGGCCAGCCAGAGATTCAGGGCGTCCATGGTCTCAATGCGCAACCGCGACGGATTGCGCAGCAACTCCCAGCCGCGGGCCACATCGCGCTCACGTGCCGCCTGCAGCAGCGCCATCGGGATGCCGGCGATCGGCTGGCCGGCGCTGGCGGCCTGCAGCGCGGACAGAATGCGGTGCTGCATCTCGGCCGCGGCCTTGCGCGTGAAGGTGATGGCGAGGATCTGTTCCGGCGCATCGACCGCCGCCAGCAGCGCCAGGAAGCGCGCCGTGAGCACGGTGGTCTTGCCCGAGCCGGCCGGCGCCTGCAGCAGCATCGAGCGTTGGATGTCGAGCGCTTCGCGACGCGCTCGCTGGTCGGCCTGCAGCGCTGGATCCACCGCATCTGGCTGCGGATCACTCACGGAGCCTCGCTTCGGATCGACTGCGCCGCCTGGGCCGCCGGCGCATCGTCGGCCGCGGCCGCTGCGGCGGCAGCGAGCACCTGCGCATCGACGCGACAAAGCATCTGCAGGTGGCAGTATTCGCACGCGCCGGGCTGCGGTTGCACCGCCGCGCAGCCGCTGAGGAACTCGCGCATCAGGCGCTCGAGCCGCTCGCGCCACTGGTGCTGCAGCAGCCGCCAGCCAGCGTCGCCATCGGCCACCGCGTCCACCCCGCGCCCCAGGGCGCGCCCTGAGCGATCGGCAATACCGCGCGCCTTGACGCCCTCGCGACCCAGGTGCAGCGTCATCACGGCCGCCACATCGGTGCCCGCGGCCAGCGCGTAGGCGGGCAGCTGCGGCCGTGGCGGCCGCGGGTCGAACGCGTCAAACGCCTGCGCCGCGCCGCTCTTGTAGTCGATTACCAGCAGCCGCCCGTCGGCCAGCCGGTCGACCCGATCGAGCCGCAGCGACAGGCTGGCGCCAGCGAGCGCCAGCGGCGCGCGCACCTCGAGGGACAGCACGTCGAAGGCCGCACGAGCCAGCTCCCATTCAATCAATTGCGCAATCAGGCGCTCGGCGCGGGCGCCCTCGCGCCGCAGCAGCGCCGTCTCGATGGCGAGTGGCAGCCGAGCCGCTATCTGCCCGGTCGCCGACCACACGCAGCGCTGCACCAGCGCCAGCGTCTGCTCACGGCCGCGCCCGCGCAGCGTCGCCGAGTCTGGTGTCGCGCGCCAGAAGTGCTCCAGTGCCAGGTGCAGCATCTGGCCGCGCAGCCGCGGATCGATGCCGGGTTGCGGCTGCGGCAGCCGCCGCGCCCGCAGCCGCAGCTCTGCGACGGCGCGAAACGGACACAGCGACTGCAGTTCGAGCAGCGTGATGCCGCCGCGCAGCGCGCGCGCGGCCGGCCAGGGCACAGCGTCACGGTCGCGCCAGGGCTGCAGCGGCGGGGCCTGTGCCACCAGCCAGGCTTGCAATTCGAACCGGTCGGCTGCAGGGGCAGCCACCGCGGCAGGCTCGCCCAGCAGCGGGCTGCGATCGCGCGGCAACTCGGATTCGCTGCGCGACCAGCTGAGGGCGTGATACTGCGAGCGCTGCTGCCATTGGCGCATGCGTTGCAGCGCAAGGCGCAATTGGCCGTCGGCCGTGGCCTCGGGAATAGCCGCATCGCGCTGCAGCAGCAGCGGCAGCAGCGCCTCGGGCTGCGCAGCGGGTGGCCATATGTCTGCCGACAGGCCGGCGACCCAGATACCGTCGTAGCGCGTGATCGGATCATCCAGGTTCGCGGTCACGGTGACCGGCACGTCGTCGCTGGCCGGCTCGAATGCAACGCGCTGCGCCATCCCTTGGAGCAGCGCACCGGCCTGCTGCGCGTCGAGCCGACCGAGCGGGGCCGCAATCGCCGCGAAGTCGCCCAGCAATTCGTCAAACCGCATCCGCATCTGCTGCTCGTCGCTGCCGGGCAGCTCGCCCGGCCAGCCGCAGCGCACCAGCAGCTGCGCAAATTCCTGCGCCCAGCCGCCCGGGGAAGCGGCGGCCGAGCTGGCGGCGGCATGCGCGCTCTGCGGCACGGGCCCGAGCACGGCCCGCAGCACCGCGGCGGCCGCGGCGCCAGGACCCGAGGACACCGCCTGCAGCAGCCGGGGCAGCATGCCGGGGTGAACCTCATGCACATTGTGCTCACGCAGCCACAGATCGAGCCGCAGGCATTGATCGCGGTCCAGCGCTGCAAAGTACGGGGATCGCAGCACGGCGCTGAGCAGTTCGAACGGCGCCGGCCCGGTGGCCGTTGCAATCAGCTGCAACGCGCTGGCCACCAGCGGATAGGCAGGCAGCGGCAGTCCGCCTTCGATCGCATACGGCGCAGCGCCGCTGCTGCTGCCTGCACCGAGCAGCGCCGCGGCATCGAGCCGGTGTGACAGCGCCCGCTCCCACAGGTGGCGCTGGCGCGCCAGCTGCGGCACCACCAGCAGCAGCCGCGCCGTGGGATCAAGCGCCAACCGCTCGGCACACCAGCTCGCCGCCGCTTCGGCCTCCAGCAATGGATTGTCGCAGCCGATCACCGGTGCGGGTTGCCCCGCGCCAGGCGTTGCCGGCGCGCCGCCGGCCCACACGCGTGCGCCATGCCGCTCAAGCCATTGCTGACGCGCCTGCCCCGGTGCGGCGAAGCCGGCCAGCAGCAGCTGCGGGGACGGGCGCAAGTGGGCGGCGCAGTCCTGCCAGGAGGTAGTGCCGAGCACGCCCAGCTCGGCGCACTGGCGGCGAAAGGCGGCACGCGCCTGCAGCAGCACCGCGCTCTCGGCGCCCATTGCCCGGCGCAGCGGCAAGCCGTAGTCGTCAATCCGCGCGACCGCGCGGCGCACCGGCTCGATCAGTGCATCAGGCATCAGCACGCCGTGGCCGTCGCAAGCCTCGCGTACCGAATCGCGCCACAACAGCCATTCCTCGGCCGCCGACAGTCGCCGCGCCAGCGGCTCGCCGCGCGCGCGCGCCGCATCCAATTCGCGCTCCAGCCAGGCGCTCCACGGCAGTACGTCGGGGCTGTTCCAGACCGCCCGCCCGGCGTCGAGCATCGCGCTGGTGTGCGCGAGGCGCACTGCCGTGGCGCGCTGGCGGCTCGGCACGATGAGCGTGCCACCACCCTCGATATGCGCTAGGAGATCGTTAGAAAGCTCAAGCAATTCAAATTATTGCCGGATAATAACGAAGTTTTACTTGAACCTGGCCTGCGCGTCCACGACGCTGCCGCGCGCAGCGCCTGCGGGGCGCGCGGCCTGGGCGGCGAGCTGCGCTTCAATCCGCCCGAATACCAGCCGCAATGTCGGCGCATCGGGCAGCGTCGTGACGCGAAAGTGGTTGCGATAGGGAACGTTGAAGCTGACTCCCGGCGCCACCAGCACGTGCTGCTGCTCCAGCAGATCGAGCGCGAACTGCTGATCGTCGAACTCGGGCAGCGCGGCGCTGTCCACGCCGACGAACGCATACATCGCGCCGTCGGGACGCGCCAGCGTCAGGAAGCTGCTGGCCTGCACCGCCTCGATGATCACGCGGCGCGACTCATACAGCCGGCCGCCGGGACGCACCAGTTCCTGAATGCTCTGGTAACCGCCGAGCGCGGTCTGCACCGCCCATTGCGCCGGCACGTTGCTGCACAGGCGCAGCGATGACAGCAGCTCGAGCGCCGACAGGTAATCCGCCGATCCGCGCAGCCGCCCGGAAAACACCGCCCAGCCGACCCGATAGCCGCAGGCGCGATAGATCTTCGACAGCCCCGATAGCGTCGCACACAGTGTGTCATGTACCAGCGTCGCCATTGGGATCGACTCGGCGGCGTCATACACCATCTGGTCGTAGATCTCGTCGCTGTACAGCACCAGCCGGTGACGCTCGGCAAGCCGCGCGATCGCTTCCAGCACCGCGCGCGGATAGGTCGCGCCGGTCGGATTGTTCGGATTGATCACGACGATCGCGCGCGTGCGGCGCGTGACCAGGGCTTCGATCTCCGCCGGGTCGGGCACGAAACCGTTCTCCGGCCGGCAGGCATAGTGCACCGCGCGGCCGCGATTCAGATTCACTGAGGCGGTCCAGAGCGGATAATCAGGGCTCGGCACCAGCACTTCGTCGCCGTCATTGAGCAATGCGCGCAGCACCAGGTCGATCAGCTCGCTGACGCCGTTGCCGATGAACACTTCCTCTGCGCTCACGCCGCTCACCCCGCGGCCCTGCTGTTGCATCACCACCGCTTCGCGCGCCGGAAAGATGCCCTTCTGGTGACAGTAGCCTTCGCTGTCGGACAGGTTCTCGATCATCGCCAGCCGCATGGTCTCGGGGGTGCGAAAGCCGAACAGGCGCGGATTGCCGATGTTCAGCGAGATGATCTCGTAGCCCTGACGCTCCATCTCGTGGGCACGGCGCGCCAGCCGCCCACGGATCTCATAGCGGACGTTCTTCAGTGAATCGCTTGGACGAACGGTGCTTTCCTGGCTCATCGGACAAGCCTAACCCGACTTGCCGTCGGACGCACGGTAGCGGGTTCACGCTCCCGCCGGAGCAGCTGCGCCTTACAGCTGCGCCAGCACGTGCTCGGCGGCCGACACCTTGAACTGGCCCGGGGCTTCCACCTCGACATGGGTGGCAACGCCCTTGTCCACCACGACCGCGAAGCGCTGGCCGCGCATGCCCATGCCGAAGCCCCGGGCGTCGAGCTCCAGGCCGAGCGCACGCGCGTACTCGCCATTGCCGTCGGCGAGCATCAGCACCTTGTCGCCCACCCCGGACTGCTTGCCCCAGGCATTCATCACGAACACATCGTTGACCGACATGCAGGCAATCGTGTCCACGCCCTTGGCGCGCAGCTGCTCGGCCAGCCCGAGGTAGCCGGGCAGATGCTTGGCATCGCAAGTGGGGGTGAAGGCGCCCGGCACCGAAAACAGCACCACGCGCTTGCCGCCGAACAGCTCGGCGGTAGTCAGGTCCTTCGGGCCTTTCTCGCCCATGGTCTTGAACTTGCCCTCGGGCATGCGCTCGCCGGCTTTAATCGTCATGGCGCAGAACTCCTTGGTATTGAAGCGGCAGTATTAAGGCTTGCGGCCCCGATGCAACATCCGCTGCAAGCTTCAGGCGCTGT
>Ga0181537_10002785_pt1 | contig 15220 bp, 13 predicted proteins | sample PEATcosm2014_Bin_39_FD_119765 | JGI IMG/M metagenome (GOLD analysis project Ga0181537, IMG submission 119765) | Peatland microbial communities from MTU Mesocosm Facility, Houghton, MI, USA - PEATcosm2014_Bin23_10_metaG | ecosystem: Environmental > Terrestrial > Soil > Wetlands > Peat | place... | reverse complement strand
GTTCAAACGGAGGATTTGGGTGTTCGCCGGGAGGGCGGATTTGAATTAATGGGTCGCGCCCGGATGGCTGAGCTGCGCGGCTGTTCATTGATGAGTGCGTAAATCGCAAATCGTAAATCGTAAATCTGATGAATCTGCCAAACTATTTTCTCGTCGATCTGCCGCCGGAAGCCACCCTGTCGCCGGTCATGCTGGCGGAGGCGTGTCAGACGCTGAAGCGCAACCGTGAACGGTACCTGGCCGGGCGTTCCACGGAACGGATTGTGAACGTGTTGAGCGATGTGGCGGAAGCCTGGCTGAGGCCGGACAACACTTTTCGGAAACTGGCGCTGGAACTTGGCCCGGCCGAAACCGGTTTTTCCATTCCCACGCTGAAACGCGGCCTGGACGATTTCTTCCGGCAAATCACCCGGGACAACTTGCATGCCTTGCTGGTTCAGGAATTGGGTGACACCCGCCGGCCGGATGTCATGACCGCGACTGAAGTGGAACAGAAATCATCGCGCGCAGCGGTGGCGATGGGTCCGGAATTCCTGGTTCACATCGCCGCCGGCAATATTCCCAATCCGGCATTCATGGGCATCGTGCTCGGTTTGCTGGTGCGCTCGGCTCAATTCGTGAAATGCGCCAATGGTTCGGCGTTTCTGCCGCGCCTGTTCGCGCACTCGCTCTACGAGGCGGACTCCAAGCTGGGCGCATGCCTGGAATTGGCCCAATGGCGTGGGGGAAACACGGATTTGGAGAACGTCCTGTTTGCCGAAGCCGATTGCATTACGGCGACCGGCAGCGATGAAACCCTGGCGTCCATCCGTTCGCGGTTGCCGGCGCGCACACGCTTCCTCGGTTACGGCCATCGCGTGAGCTTTGGCTTTGTCGCAAAAGAAGTCTTGTCCCATTCGGGTGGGCCGCGCATTGCGTCCGGTGTAACCGATGACGTGGTGGCGTGGAACCAGCTCGGCTGCCTTTCACCGCATGTGATTTACGTCCAACCGGGCGGTGAAGTGTCGCCGGAACGATTTGCGGAATTGCTGGCGGACGAACTGGAACGGCGGGAACAGACCGAGCCGCGCGGCGAACTGCCGGCGCCGCATGCGGCAACCATCGCCACGCGCCGGGGCATTTACGAGGTGCGCGCGGCGCATTCGCCCGAAACATTGATGTGGCACAGCAAGGAGTCCACGGCGTGGACGGTGATTTTTGAAGCGGACGCCCGTTTTCAAACCTCGTGCCTGAACCGGTTCGTTTATGTAAAGCCGGTGAAAGATTTGACCGAGCTGCTGCAAAACGCCGAGGTCGTGCGCGGGAAAGTGTCGACGGTCGGTGTTGCCGCGCCGGAACATCAGGCGGAGGAACTGGCCCTGCCACTGGCGCGCTGGGGCGTGACGCGGGTGTGCCCGCTCGGCCAGATGCAAAATCCGCCGTTGACTTGGCGGCACGACGGCCGGCCGGCGCTCGGCGATTTGGTCACTTGGACAGACCTGGAAAAAGGGTTTTAGCCACAGATGGACACAGATAAACACAGATGAAAATATTTTCCGCAGATTGCGCTGATTTTCGCAGAATGTTTGCCTGAATTTTTATCTGCGTAATCTGCGTAATCTGCGGATCCTTTAACGATGAAAATGGAATTACGAAAGACGTTTCAATTCGAGGCGGCACATCTGCTGCCGCGGCTGCCGAAATCACACAAATGCCGGCGATTGCATGGCCATAGTTTCAAAGTGGATGTGGTCGTGGCGGGCGAGTGCGACCTGAAGCTCGGCTGGCTGATGGATTACGCTGACATCACCGCAGCCTTCAAACCGGTCTGGGAAAAGCTGGACCACCGTTATCTGAACGAAATTCCCGGCCTGAAAAATCCCACGAGCGAGGAAATCGCCGCCTGGATCTGGAAAAAGCTGAAACAGAAACTGCCATTGCTCACGGAAGTTGTCGTGGCCGAAACCTGTACGGCCCGGGCGGTTTATCGTGGGTAAATGAAATTTGTAGCAGCGGAAGTCGGTCCGCTCATTATCAAAAATTAGAGCCGACTTACGTCGGCTGTTACGAAATCATTGCTGATAAATTATGTTCGTGCCGGTAAGGGGATCTTGCGGAATGCTTTTGAGATAATCCGGCAACAGATCGGCGAGGTTCGCCGGCGGATGGCCCTTGTCCAATTCGTAAGCTCGCGCGGCGAGATCAATCATCAATCGATGCGTCCTTTGCGCTTGCGCGTCGAATTTTTGTCTGGTCTTGGCAAACATGGCCGTCATGGACTTGCGTTCCTTCCACCGCATCAACTCGTAGCGCCAACCACGAAATACTGCGTGTGACCAGGCGTTTTCCTGCTGCATGACTTCGTCCCAGGTTTGCCTTTGGGAATCCAGCGTTTCCAGCGCGGCGGCAGCATCCCGGCTGGAGTTGGCATCGAGATGCGGAAGCAATTTCTGCAGATGACTCGTCCCGATCGCTTCAATCGCAATGCCGACCAGCCCGTCAATCAGCAATCCCCCGCGCACTGATTCATTCGCCAGATGGATCGTATCAAGGTAGGATTTGGCTGCGTCCGCCGGGTGATTCTCCATCTCCGCCAGCCGGCCTTCGGCAATGAACCCCCGCGCCAATGATTTGAGCGGTGCCAGGTCGCCGACGTGATTGCTATTGAAAGATTCCGAGAATTGAACTGGAACGCGGCATTGATTGCTTAAGGCCGCGCGCGCCAGCGCCACGGCGGCGGCATTTGCCGAGACTATTTTCCGCACCTGCGCTGCGTTCGTCTCGTTGAAATCACCAGTGTTGTTCGCGAGCATGTGGCCTGCCTTCACCAAATCCTCATACCCGTTCGGGTTGGGCAATGGCGGAACGGGCGGGAGCGGCTCGGCGTCCCAGAACAGCAGCAGGGAGAAGAAAAAAACAAACGGCCCCGCCAGAATGGAAAAAGTAATCAGCCGGTTGCGGGTTCTGACGGTCATGCTTGCCGGGAATCTGGCAAAAAATCCGCCGCCGTCAATCATTCAGATGTTGACGTGACGTGACAAATTCATTTAACCAATGCCGTCAATTTAAAGTGACCTATGAATGCTACAACAACGGCAACCCCGGCCAACACCACTCCCTTGCAGGACAAATTGATTGACTACGTCATCGGTCACAGCGGTGCGCTCCTTTCGGCGCTCGTGGTCATCATTGTCGGCCTGATCGCCGCCAGTTGGGTCGGCAAACTCATGGATCGCTGGTTGACGCACCGGGCGATGGAACAACCCATGCGGACGCTCCTCGTCCGCATTGTGAAGCTGTTCATTTTTGCAATGGCGCTGGTCATTGCACTCGGAACGGCCGGGATGGATGTGACGGCATTGATTGCCGGTGTCGGCGTGGCTGGCGTTGGCGTTGGCCTGGCCTTGCAGGGTGTTCTCGGAAACTTGGTCGCGGGGCTGACGATCATCTTCACCAAACCGTTCCGCGTCGGCGAATGGATTGAGATTGCCGGCGTGTCGGGACAGGTGAAGACCATCGAACTTTTTTCCACCACGCTGCTGCACACCGACCTGTCGCGCGTGGTTATTCCCAACCGCAAAGTCATCGGTGAAATCCTGCACAACTTCGGCAACGTCCGGCAGCTCGACCTTTCCGTCGGTGTGGCTTATGGGACGAACCTGAACGACGCCACGGCCATCGTGCGCCGCGTGTTGGCCACCAACCCGCGCGTGCTCAAGGAACCCGCAGCCATTGTCGGCATCACCCTGCTCGGCGATTCCTCCATCAACATCGCCATCAGGCCGTGGACGAAAGTGGATGATTACATCCCGGCACAGGTGGAAATCAATCAGGCCGTGGCGGAACAACTGCGCGCCGCCGGCATCTCCATTCCATTCCCGCAACGCGAGGTGCGGCTGCTCAATGGCGCCTGACCTGATTGGAGCAGTTTCAAAAATTCTGTGGCACGCAGCGGGCTTGACCTGACCCAGCGGCGCGCCAGCAATCCAAAACCTCACGGAATTTTCCAGCCACGCTTCCGAGGCCGGCTATAGCTTTGTTAAAACGTCCTAGGCGGCGTGCGCTTTGGAGTGGACCATTTCAGCGTGAATTTTTGCGAGGGCATCAGCCAGCGCGTCCCAATCCGCTTCGGTGGTTTCCCAGCCGCTGCTGAACCGCAACACCCGATGTGCGTCCGCCGCCTTAAAGTGCATGGCTGCGAGGACGTGCGACGGCTCCTCCTTGCCGGTGGTGCAGGCCGAGCCGGTGGAAACCGCAAAACCGGCCTTGTCGAGCTTGGAAACCCAGCGGAGCTGGCTGCCTTCCGGCACGAGCGCGGAGACGGTGTTCCACAACCGCGGCGAACCGGCACCGACAATCACCGCGCCGGGCAGTTTGTGCAGCAGTTGCCGCTCAAAATTCTCGCGCCAGACGCCGCGCAAAATGTGTTCGCTGCGCGCGAGCTGTTTTTCGCGCGCTTCGAGCGCCGCCAGCATCGAAACAATGATCGGGACATTTTCCGTTCCCGCGCGTTGTCCGCGTTCCTGTTTGCCGCCGACAATCAGCGGCGTGACGTGGCTTTTGGCCGGGACCTTCAGGAAACCGATGCCGCGCGGTCCGCCGAATTTATGCGCCGCGCCGCTGAGAAAATCGCATTCGCCCAGTCCTTTCGCCGGCATTTTGCCAATCCACTGCACGGAATCGCAGAAGAACGGCACTTCGTACTGCTGGCAGATGGCCAGTGCCTCGCGCCACGGCTGAATCACGCCGGTCTCGTTGTTTGCGGCCATCACGGCGACCACCCCCGGCCGCACGTCGCCGAGTTCGACCGTGAGCCAGTCCAGGTCAATCACCCCGGCGTGCGTGACGGGAATGAATTTCACGCGCTTGCTGAAGTAATGTTTCGACGATTCCATCACGCAGGGGTGTTCGATGGGGGAAACCCAGACCTCGGCCTTCGGGTCCAGCACCTGCGCAAAGTGGTGCATCGCCATGTTGTTGGCTTCGGTCGCGCCGCTCGTCCAGATGATTTCGTTCGGCAGACACCCGAGGAAGGCCGCGAGCTTTTCGCGCGCCTCGATCATGGCCTTGCTGGCCGCCGCGCCAAACTGGTGCGGGCTGGACGGATTGCCGGCGATGTGCTCGGTGGTGTTCAGCCAGGCGTCGCGCGCCTCGCGCATGACCGGCGCGGTGGCGTTATGGTCGAAATAAATCATCGGGCGGATAAGATACAATCGAACGCCGCACTTGCCAGTTTTTTATGGGCGGCGGTAAAAGCCAGTTGTTGCATCTGCGCCGGCGTCTTCCAAACGCCCGCTTTGGAGGAATTCGTGTGACTCGTCCGTCCGAGTTGTGTCTGAAAAGCTTCCAGGGTGATGCGATAGCGCGTGATGGAATGTTTTATGGTGCAAAGTGGCTTGACCTCATAAGCTCCAAAGCCGAGCTGTTCTGCTGCCAAGGCGATTTCGGGATCAAGTTTTTGGACCGCAGCAGCCGACATGACTCGGCTCTGACTATTCTTGCCGGAATAATGAGCGGACTTATCCCGCTTTGCGGGACTGCTGCTTCGGACAGGATCAATTTCAACGTTCGGGAATTCCCACAAATCTGCGTTCACGACCCCGGCTGGCCGCTGGCGGACCAGAAAACGTCCATTCCGCTCAGCGACAAAGGCCACAAAGTGGCGGGCCGTGGCGGCTTCGCGTTTGCCGAGGTTGGGCAGCTCGTTCACGCGATTTTCCCGGAAGGCGACACATAGCTTTTTAACCGGGCAAACCCCGCATTGCGGGTTTCGCGGTGTGCAAACCAGCGCGCCGAGTTCCATCAGCGATTGATTCAACAGCGAACACCATCCAGCCTCACGCAAAGGCGCAAAGGCCGCAAAGTTTTTTGAAAATGTTTTCCTCTGCGAGCGTCGCGTCTTTGCGTGAGAAACCAGTTGTTCTGCCAGCTTCCAGAGTTGCGCGTTCGTTTCCTTCTCCTTCGGGTTTTCCGCGATGCCAAAAATTCGGGTCAGTACGCGGATGACATTGCCGTCGAGAATGGGCGTTGGCTGGTTGAAGGCGATGCTGCAAATCGCGCCGGCGGTATAGCGGCCAATGCCCGGCAACGCGAGGACGCCGTCATAGTTTTGTGGGAATATGCCCCCGTGTTTTTCCACGATTTGTTTCGCAGCCTTCTGCAAATTCCGGGCGCGAGTGTAATAGCCGAGTCCTTCCCACAGCTTATGAATTTTATCCGGGCTGGCCTTGGCAACGGCCGTGATCGTTGGCAATTCACGCAGCCAGCGTTCCCAGTAGGGAATCACCGTTTTGACCTGGGTTTGCTGGAGCATGATTTCGGAGACCCAGATGGCGTAAGGATCGCGGGTCCGCCGCCACGGCAGGTCGCGCGCGTTCTTCGCAAACCAATCGAGCAAAGCGGTAACGAGCTTTGCCAGTTTTGAGTTTTGCAGCCGTCGCGCCGGAGCGGCGCCATGGCTCGCCACAAAGGCGGAAGTTTTGAGTTTTGAGTTGGAACTCATTTTTCGTGTCCGGATTATTGCCGCAAAGAGGCGCAAAGAGCACAAAGATTTTATCAGTATTTGAACCCCGGATTACGCGGATTGCACGGATTCAATTTTTATCTGCGAAATCCGCGTAATCTGCGGTTAAAACTTTTTGTGTCTTTTGCGCCTTTTTGCGGCTATTTATTTTTCCGTGAAACCGCTGAGTTCCTATACGTGCAAGCTGACTGACGAACAGGCGTCGGCCCTCGACGCGGCCTTGCGCGCGCGCCAATGGAAGGCCCGCACGGTGCCGTATGCGCGGTTTGCCTTTGAATCCGACAAAACCAACATTGTTTTTTACGAGAGCGGCAAGCTGGTGGTGCAGGGGAAAGGGACGCAGGAATTCATCGAGTTCGTCCTGGAACCGGAAATCCTGAAACAGGCCCGGCTCGGCTACGAAACTGTTCTGAATCCCGAATTGCTGCTCCCACGCATTGGCGTGGACGAAAGCGGCAAGGGCGATTTCTTCGGACCGCTGTGTATCGCTGGGGCGTACATCAACGAAAGCGTGGTCAAGGCGTGGCAGGATGCCGGCATCCGCGATTCCAAGAACATTTCCAGTGACAAAAAAATCGCCGAACTGGCGGAAAAAATCCGCAAAACACCCGGTTGCGTGGTGAACACGGTGGTGATTGGCAACGAAGCTTACAACCGGCTCTATGCGAAGATGAAGAGCGTGAACGCGATTCTGGCGTGGGGCCATGCGCGCGTGATTGAAAATCTGATGGGCCAGCGCCATCAAATGAATCCCGCGCCGGTCAAGGCCATCAGCGACCAGTTCGCCGCGAAAAAGGAAGTGGTGGCCAAGGCGTTGATGGCGTTGGGTCGGGAGATTGAATTGGTTCAGCGCCACAAGGCGGAGGAAGATCTGGCGGTGGCGGCGGCTTCCATTCTGGCCCGGGACGAGTTCGTGAAGGGCCTGGCGAAGCTGGAGAAGCAATTCAACGTGGAACTGCCGAAAGGCGCTTCGAGCGCGGTGGACGAGGCGGCGAAGAAATTCGTGACGGAGCAGGGTGCGGAGAACCTGTCGAAAATCGCCAAGGTCCATTTCCGCACGGCGTTGCGCGCGCAGGGCCTGCCCGAGCCGCCAAAGAAGGAATGGCGGCGTGGCTAGGCCGAACTTCATCGAACTGCCGGATTGCGAGCCGATCCCGATTCTTTACGAGGACCGCTCGGCACTGGCCATTGACAAGCCGCCCGGCTGGATGCTCGTGCCATATACCTGGCAGAATACTTCGTGGAATTTGCAGGCGGCCATTGAATCCTCCATCGCCGCGCGGGATTTTTGGGCGCGCTCGCGCGGCCTGAAATTTCTCCGTTATGTCCATCGCCTCGACGCGGACACGAGCGGCATTTTGCTGTTCGCCAAAAGTCCCGGTGCGGTCGAAAGATTTTTTGAATTGTTTGAGGGCCGGAAAATGGAGAAAACGTATTTGGCCGTGGTCGTTGGCGTGCCGAAGCAAAAGGCATGGACCTGCCAGCTCAAACTCGCGCCGGATAAAAAGCGATTCAGGAAAATGAAGGTGAACGAGCGTTTTGGCAAGGAATCCGAAACGCATTTCAAAATGTTGGAGACGCGCGGAAAATTCACTTTGGTTGAAGCAAAACCGGTCACCGGCCGCACGCATCAAATTCGCGTGCATCTGGCGGAAGCCGGTCTGCCGATTGTGGGCGATGAACTTTACGGAAAGTTAGAGAACGATTTGCCACTCGGCTTGCGAGCCGTACGGCTGGCTTATGTGGATCCGTTTACCAAAAGGGCCGTGGAAATCCGCGCGCCAACGGAGAGTTTCTTGAAAGAGTTTGGTTTTACCCCCTGATCGTAGTAGCGAACGTCAGTTCGCTCTGACTTTTTAAAATGAGCCGACTCACATCGGCTGCTACGAAATTTTGGTTTTAATCCGCGTATTTCACACTGCAACCGTACGGCTTGGTTTCCGTAATGGCCACCGGTTTGTCGGCCAGCAACGCGTCAATGGCGGCGCTGACGTAGTTCTGCGCCTTGGTGGGGTCGTGAAACGGATCGGGCTGGTCGTCGATCGCGCCCTCATAGACCAGCACGCCATCCTTGTTGATGACGTACATGTCCGGCGTGGTTTTCATGTCGTAAAGATGACCCACGGCGCCGGAGCTGTCGTCAATCCACGCGGTCACATCCATTTTTTCCGCGGCCATTTCCGCCCGGGCCTGTTCCGGCGTGCGATGGCTGAAATTTTTCGGATTCACGGAATTCACCAGCAACCACACGACGTTCTTGGCCGCGAGGTCGCGCTGCATGGCCTGCATCGCGCCGGTTTTGTATTGATTGTGGCAGTACGGACAGTCGGAATTGTACGATTCGAGCACCACGATTTTACCTTTGTAATCGCTGAGGTGAACCGTTTTGCCATTGACGCCCTGGGCCGTGAAATCCGGCGCGGGTTTGCCGACTTCCACCGCCGATGCCGCCGAGGCCAGGGTCAGGGTGGCAAACAAAGTAAATAGAGTTTTCATAATCATCAGTTTAATTACAGTTTAGATTGTCAGAATACAAGACGCATTTCGTGGGCGTTTGGTTCAAAAAATTTAACCCACAGCTTGTTTGGTTCTGGTTTTCTGTCGCAAATAGAGGAAAAGGCTTGCTATAACGATCAAAATTCCGATGCCAGCGAAAATGTAATTCGCTTCATTTACGGCAGTTGTCTTTCCATTAAGTGCATCTAACACAATTTCCGGCGTAAGAACCTGTGGTAGCACAATTGGTTGTGCATCAACCTCTTTTGGATAGACCAGGACCAGCGGTACACCCGCGCGACCGTAGCGGTTCAGTTCCGCCGTAATGTTGTCGGGAAAATGCGTGTAATCGCCGACCAGCGCCACGGCGTTGATTTCCTTCAATTTTGCACGGACCGAGGAGACGTCGATGGCAATTTTTTTGTTCACCTGGCAGGTCAGGCACCAGTTGGCGGTAAAATCCACGAGCACGGGATGGCCTTCGCTTTGCGCCTTCGCGACGGCGTCCGGGCTCCACGTCTGCCAGTCAATGCCGTCCGGAGAAGTGGCAGTTGAATCCGCGACGGTCATTGGTTCGCGCCAATGCAACTGGTTTTCCAGCGCGAAGGCGTATCCGCCAATCAACAAAATGAGTACAATGGCCAGAGCGACACCTTTGCCGGTCCGGCCACGCTGGACAAACGAGCCAAAAATCCACGCCGCAAATGCCATCAGGACGAGAAAAACGCCGAGCCACAGGACGTTCGTGCCGTAATCATCGGCGGCAAGATTGAAGAGCCACACGGCCGTCAACAACATCGGGAAGCCCATGGCGATTTTGAACTTCTCCATCCACGCACCCGGTTTGGGCAGGAATTTCATCCACGCCGGGTTCCAGCTCAGCACGACATAAGGCGCGGCGAGACCCAGTCCGACAAACAGGAAAATCAGCACAATCAGCGTCGGACTTTTCGTGAAGGCAAAGCCCAGGGCCGGCGCCAGGAACGGGGCGGTGCAGGGCGTGGCGAGGGCCGTCGCCAGCAAGCCGTTGAAAAAGGCGCCCGGGGCGCCCTGTTTGGAAGCGAGTTGCCCGGCCGCGCTCAAGGTTCGTCCACCGAGGGTGACTTCAAAGACGCCAAACAGATTCAGCGCCACGAGTGTGATCAGGGTGGTGAGCACGACGATGAATTCCGGGTTGCCGAACTGCATTCCCCAGCCGGCGTGATGTCCGGCAGCCTTGACGCCGATGACCACGGCAGCCAGTGCGAGAAACGACACCAGCACGCCGGCGGCGTAAACCAATCCCAAGGCGCGGACGCGGCCGGGCTCGTGTTGCGCGTGGTTGATGAAGCCCAGGATTTTCAATGCGATGACCGGCAGCACGCACGGCATGATGTTCAGAATCAACCCGCCAATGAAGGCGTAGAGCAGCATTCGCCAGAGTGATTGCGGGCGTAGGACGGGCGTCGCGCCTGTCTCCGTATTCTGATCGGGAGAATTAGAGACAGGCGTGACGCCTGTCCTACTCGTTGTTTCGCCTGCCGGAGGATTGTCGCTGATGGACAGTATAACCTCAAAACCGGTTCGCCTGCTGCCGGCTTCCTCGACAATCACACCGCTGATTTCCTTCGGCCAGTCGCCGGAAAATTTTTGCACTGTCTTGCCCAGGCGGATTCCACCGGCCTTGGTGGGAAGATTTTCGGTTGCAGCTAGAACGTCAAAGTTGGCGTTGGCGTAGGGGAAAAAGTCGGCTTGAGTGGTTTTGTCCAGCGCGGTCCATCCGAGGATCAATGGTCGCGTGTCGCCATTGGCCGGGCTTTTCCACCATGCGCCTGCCCGCAAACTGTCGCCGGGTTGCGGCGTCCTGCTTTTCCACAAATCAATCGTCGCCGCATCAGCGGAAATCATGGTTTCATTGCCGATATTGAGTGTGGCTTCGACACTGGCGCTGCCGGGGACGCACTCTTCCTTGCATTCGAGCCACGTGACATTCGCCTTCAGATCGAGCGGGCCGGCCGGCGAATTGGATGCCAGCGTCAGTGGTACGAGCAAGACAACCTCACGGTTGTAACCGTAAGTGGTGACTTCGGCAGGCGGGAGTTTTTCCGGCAACGGCCATTGCGTTTCGCCGGCGGTGACGCCGGGCGGCAGTTGCCATTCAATTTTCGTGGCCATGCCGGCTTCACCCGGATTTTTCCAGTATGTGTGCCAATCCGGATCCATTTTCAGGCCCACGCCGGCCCAGATCGTGTCGCCGGGCCGGGCCGTATCGGCGGACAACAGCAACTGCACCTGGGTGTGCGCGGCATGGGCGGTCAAAGCCACAAGGCAAAAACAGGCTGTAAAAAAAATTCCAATGCGTCGCACACCGATTAGATGCCAGATTAGGACAAACGTTTGAAGTGATTTCGTGTTGAACAATATCCTCCCTCGCCCCGGCCCTCTCCCCAAGGAGAGGGAGAATAATCGCCAGCCTGTCGGCAAATCGTGAGTCGCTAAAATACCGATGTCAGGCACTTAACAGTTCCTTCTCCCCGGGGGAGAAGGGCAGGTTGAGGGCGATTCCAAACCCATTTGCACTCCGATTTAATCAATCTTCATCCTGAAAATGTCCGGACGGCTCATCCGAATTGATAATCGCCCCCAATACCATAACCTGAACCCACCGATGCAGACTGGAACCGGCCCCTTTTACCATTGGTTGCGCGCGGGTGACGAAATTTTCCCTGCGATGCTCGCGGCCATCGACGCGGCGTCCCGATCGGTCTGCCTGGAGATTTACACGTTTGAGGAATGTCCGCTGGGACGCGACTTTCGCGAGACGTTGAAGCGCGCCTGCGGCCGCGGCGTGCGCGTGCGGGTGCTCGTGGACTCGGTCGGTTCATATTTTTTGTCCGGAAATTTCTGGGATTCGCTGCGCGGTGCGGGCGGCGAAGTGCGCCAGTTTAATCCGATGGCATTGGAGCGATTCTGGATTCGCAATCACCGCAAGCTGCTTGTGTGTGATGAACAGGTGGTGTTTGTCGGTGGCTTCAACATCTCACCGGAATATGAAGGGGATGGTGTTAATGATGGCTGGTGGGACGTGGGCTTGAAAATCGAAGGTGGGCTGGTGGTACAACTGGCGTTGTCATTTGACGAAATGTTTGCGCGCGCGGAATTTCGGCATAAACGCTTTATGCTCCTGCGCAAATCCCGTGCAAAAAAAGTCGTTGCGCTGTCGACGGAGCAGCTTTTATTCAGTGGCCCGGGTCGCGGACGGAACCCGTTCAAACGGGCGTTGCATGAGGATTTACAGCGCGCAAAACAGGTTCAAATGATCATCGCCTACTTTTTGCCGTCCTGGCGGCTGCGGCACGATTTGATGCGGGTCGTCCAGCGCGGCGGGCGGGTGCAATTGATTCTGGCCGGCCCGTCCGACGTGCAACTGTCCAAACTGGCGGCCCAGAGCCTGTACCGGCGGCTGCTGCGGGCCGGCGTGGAGATCTACGAATATGAACCGCAGATCTTGCATGCGAAGCTGTTTATCGTGGATGACGTGGTTTACACCGGGTCCAGCAATCTCGACACGCGCAGTTTGCAAATCAATTACGAACTGATGGTCCGTTTTGAAGCCGGGGAAATCGCGGGGCCGGCGCGCGGGATTTTTGCGGACACTCTTCAGCATTGCCGGCGCGTGACGCGGGAGGAATGGCGCCAATCACGCACGTTCTGGCAAAAACTGAAACAACGCTGGGCTTACTTTCTGTTGAACCGGATTGATCCCTACATGGCCCGGCGGCAATGGCGGGGGCTGCCGGACTGATTGACACCATGCGCCTGTGGACATTGCATCCGAAGTATCTGGACGCCAGGGGGCTGGTCGCTCTCTGGCGCGAGGCGTTGCTGGCGCAGAAGGTTTTGCGCGGCGCGACCCGCGGCTATAAACATCACCCGCAACTCTTCCGGTTTGCCCACACGAAGCGTCCGCCCGCGGTCCTGGCAGCATACCTGGAGGCTGTCCACGACGAAGCCAGGCGGCGGGGTTACGAGTTTGACGCTTCAAAAATCGGCCGGCGACGTTTTCGTGGGAAGCTCAAGGAAACCCGCGGGCAATTGCTCTATGAATGGCGGCACTTGAAACGAAAATTGAAGCGGCGCGACCCGAAACGGCTTCGTGAGTTGACCCCGGTGAAGATTCCCGCGCCGCATCCGCTGTTCCGGGTTGTGTCTGGTGATATCCGGGGCTGGGAGAAAATCATTCCTGCATCAAAATAGATTTTGTTCCGGGACGGTTGCCGATTGGTGGTTTTGCGCTAACCTAAAACCATGGAGTGGCTTAATATTCTCGCCGGCCTGGCCGTGCTGTTTTTTGGCCGCCGGCTGTTCTGGCTGTTTGTGGGGTGCGTCGGCTTCATCGCCGGTTTTGAAATCGCCGGTGCGGCTTTGCAGGGGCAGTCGGAATGGCTGATTCTGGTCATCGCGCTGGGCGTGGGTGTGCTGGGTGCCATTGCTTCCGTCTTCCTGCAACGCCTCTTCATCGTTGTCGCCGGATTTTTTGCCGGCGGATACTGCCTATCCACCCTGGCCCCGGCGGCGCTTCATGCGAACGGTGAGATTATTCCCTGGATTGCGTTTGTCGTGGGTGGATTGCTCGGCGCCATTTTGTCCATCGCCTTGTTGGACCCGGCACTGATTGTCCTGTCCTCGCTCGCCGGCGCGACGGCGGTTTCTCAAAATGTCCCACTCGAACCGTCGGCCCGGACGCTGCTTTTCGTCGTGCTGCTGATATTAGGAATCGGCGTCCAGGCCGGACAATATGCGCGGGAAGCCAAACCGCAACGTTCGCAACGAACGGAGTGAATCGATTCAGTAACGCGCCCGTAGATTCCACTCGTTCAACAAGTCACCGGGAATTTCGGACAAAAACCGCGAGGGATGTTGCATCGCATCGCCGCCGGAACTCCCAAAGCTGGCGCGAATCAGCGGGTAAATCAGGTAAAGTTCGTTCCGCGCGCGGGTGATGGCCACGTAAAACAACCGGCGTTCCTCCTCCTCGCCGTCATCGGAATTGAGCGTGCGTTCGGACGGAAACAATCCGTCGCAGAGCATGATGACGAACACGGCGTCGAACTCCAGACCCTTGGCTTGATGAATCGTGGAAAGCTTGATTTGCTCGGCGTCGCGGTCTGCAGTTTTGTCGTCTTCGGCTTCGACGTTGGTAAGCAGCGCGAGCTGGGTCAGGAAATCTTCGACCGAATTGAACTGGTAGGCGAAGATGGCCAGCTGTTCCAAATCCTCCAGGCGCAGGCGGTAATTGGCGTAGGTTTCCTTGAGATAATCGTCATAGCCCGCGTCAATCACCAGTCGCAGCATCTTCGCGGCACTTTGGCGGACGGTGGCGTCTTCAAGCTGGGAAATGGTGGCGACGAATTGCGCCCAGGCGGTTGCCGCCTTGGCCGGGATGGATTTGGCGCAGGCTTGAAGGGCAGCGGCAATGCGCGGCGGGAGATGGGAGTTGGGAGATGGGAGTTGGGGGTTATCGCCGGTTGCTGGCTGATTTTCCATCTTCGATCTCCCATCTGCTATCTTCTCGGAAAAAATCTTCCAGATTTTATCCGCGCCCTTGGCGGCGATGCCGGGCAGCAGTTGCGCGAGCCGTTTGAAGGCGATCTCGTCCTGCGGATTCACGACGAGTTTCAGATAAGCCGTGGCGTCCTTGATGTGCGCCTGTTCGAAAAACCGGATGCCGCTGGTGATGGAGAAGGGGATGTTGCGCTTGGTGAGTGCGAGCTGCAATTCGAGCGCGTGAAAGTGCGAGCGGTAAAGCACGGCGACCTGGTTCAGATTCACCCCTTCCTCGCGCAGTTCGAGCACGCGCTGGGCGATGAATGCGGATTGTTGCATGGCGTCCGTGCAGGCGACCAGCGCCGGTTTCAGGCCGGATTTGCGCGCGGGCGTGAGCCGTTTGGTGAACTGGTTCCGGTTGGCGGCGATGGCGGCATTGGCGACCTTCAGGATTTCCGGTGTGCTGCGGTAATTGGTTTCAATCTTGAAAACCTTCGCGCCGGGATAACGTTTTGGAAATTCCAGGATGTTGGCAAAATTCGCGCCGCGCCAGGCGTAGATGCTCTGTGCGTCGTCACCCACGACCGTGACGTTGTGATGCCGCGCGGCCAGCAGGTCAATCAGGTCGCTCTGGAGCTTGTTCGTGTCCTGATATTCGTCCACGAGAATGAACTGGAAGCGGCGCTGGTAATGTTC
>Ga0181537_10002784_pt1 | contig 15220 bp, 8 predicted proteins | sample PEATcosm2014_Bin_39_FD_119765 | JGI IMG/M metagenome (GOLD analysis project Ga0181537, IMG submission 119765) | Peatland microbial communities from MTU Mesocosm Facility, Houghton, MI, USA - PEATcosm2014_Bin23_10_metaG | ecosystem: Environmental > Terrestrial > Soil > Wetlands > Peat | place... | reverse complement strand
TCTGAATGGCCTGGGTGCGGTCACCCCGCTCGCCACCGTCACCGTCAAAACCCGGGTCGATGGCCAGCTCATGCAGGTGCTGTTCCACGAAGGGCAGCTGGTACGCGCGGGCGAACTGCTTGCCCTGATCGACCCGCGCACTTACGAAGCGGCGCTGTTGCAGGCCGAAGGCCAGATGGTTCGCGACAAGGCGCTTCTCGAAAACGCGCGCATCGACCTCGAGCGCTACAAGACCCTGTTTGCGCAGGACTCGATCGCCCAGCAGCAGGTCGCCACCCAGGAATCGCTGGTGCACCAGGACGAGGGCACGGTGAAAATCGACCAGGCGGCGATCGACACCGCCAAGGTGAACCTGATCTATACGCGGATCACCGCGCCGGTCAGCGGCCGCGTCGGATTGCGGCAGGTGGATCCGGGCAACATCGTGCACGCCGCCGACACCAACGGCATCGTCGTCATTACGCAATTGCAGCCGATCAGCGCGCTGTTCACCATGCCCGAGGACAATATCCCGAACGTGATGAAGCGCCTGAAGGCGGGCGAAAAGCTGCAAGTCGATGCCTGGGATCGTTCAGAGACGAACAAGCTCGCTTCCGGCACCCTGCTCACCATGGATAACCAGGTCGACCCGACTACCGGCACCGTGAAGCTGCGGGCCCAATTCTCGAACGACGATTTCACGTTATTTCCCAGCCAGTTCGTCAACACCCACATGCTGGTCGAAACCAAGCACGGCGCGACACTGATTCCGACTGCAGCCATCCAGCGCGGTACGCCTGGCACCTTCGTCTACGTGGTGGCGGCCGACTGCACGGTGGCGACGCGCGTCATCAAACTCGGAACCCAACAGGCGGACCGCGCCGCGGTGGACAGCGGTCTCAACCCCGGCGAAGTAGTAGTGGTCGACGGCGCCGACAAGCTGCGTGACGGCGCCAAGGTGATACTCGCGAGCCGCGACAATACTGCGGGTGCGGTCGCGAAGGATGGCAGCGGCAAGGGCAAGGGCGGGCGCAAGAAAAGCGGGACTGATGGAGCGCCGGCGCCGGCGGCGGACGCGCCCTCGACCTGCGTGCTGCCGCCCGGCAGCACCGGCTCGGGTCCTGTACCAACCACCCCGGGTACCGATGGCGCGGCCAAGGCTGCCCCGGGCGCACCCGCGCCGGCTGCGCCGACGCCCGCTGCCGCTGCTGCGCAGAGCGGCGACCAATCGACCGCAACCAGCGACGCCAGCAAGCGCTGGGCAGACCTTGACGCGCGCATCGACCGCGGCGAATTCGGCGAAGATATCAAGAAGCTGCCGGAGGACCAACGCAAGCAGCGCATGCGCGAAATGAAGAAGCGCGCGGCCTTGCCCGACCCGTCCAAGCAATGAGCCCGTCACGCCCGTTCATCCTGCGGCCGGTCGCGACCTCGCTGCTGATGGTCGCGATCATGCTCGCGGGCATTGTCGGTTACCGGGTGCTGCCGCTCTCCGCGCTGCCCGAAGTGGATTACCCGACAATCCAGGTGGTGACGCTGTACCCGGGCGGCAGTCCGGACGTGATGACCTCATCGGTGACCGCGCCGCTCGAGCGCCAGTTCGGGCAGATGCCGGGGCTCAACCAGATGTCGTCCACGAGTTCCGGGGGCGCCTCGGTCATTACGCTGCAGTTCAGCCTCGATTTGAGTCTCGACGTGGCAGAACAGGAAGTGCAGGCGGCGATCAACGCCGGCAACAATTTCCTGCCGACCGACCTGCCGATGCCGCCGGTCTATAACAAGGTGAACCCGGCAGACGCGCCGATCCTCACTTTCGCCGTCACATCCAACACCCTGCCGCTGCCCCAGGTGGAGGATCTGGTCGATACGCGCATCGCGCAAAAGTTGTCGCAATTGCCGGGGGTGGGGCTGGTCAGCATCAGCGGCGGGCAGCGGCCCGCGGTCAGGATCCAGGCTAATCCCAACGCGCTGGCGGCCTACGGCATGAGCCTAGACACCGTGCGCACGGTGATTGGCACAGCCAACGTCAATACCGCGAAGGGGAGTTTCGACGGCCCCGCGCGCGCCTCCACCATCGACGCCAACGACCAGTTGAAATCCGCGGACGAGTACAAGAGCCTCATCATCGCCTACCAGAATGGCCGGCCGGTATTGCTGTCCGACGTGGCCGACGTCATCGACGGCGCCGAGAACACCCGCCTCGGCGCCTGGGCCAACGACACCCCGGCGGTGATTGTCAACGTGCAGCGCCAGCCCGGAGCCAACGTGATCGAGGTGGTGGACAGCATCAAGAAGCTGCTGCCGCAAATGCAGGCGGGGCTGCCGGGTTCGGTGGATCTCAACATCCTGACCGATCGCACGACAACCATCCGCGCCTCGGTGCACGATGTTGAGGTCGAGCTGATGTTCGCGGTGGTGCTGGTGGTGCTGGTGATTTTCGTATTCCTGCGCAACGTGGCGGCGACCATCATTCCCAGTATCGCGGTGCCGTTGTCGCTGATCGGTACCTTCGGCGTGATGTATCTCGCCGGGTTTTCCATCAACAACCTGACGTTGATGGCGCTCACCATCGCCACCGGCTTCGTGGTCGACGACGCGATCGTGATGATCGAAAACATTTCACGCTTCCTGGAGGAGGGCGACAGCCCGCTGGACGCCGCGCTGAAGGGCGCGGAGCAGATCGGCTTCACCATCATTTCGCTCACCATCTCGCTGCTCGCGGTATTGATCCCGCTCCTGTTCATGGGCGACGTGGTGGGCAGGCTGTTCCGAGAATTCGCCATCACCCTGGCGGTCGCCATAATCATTTCTGCGGTAATCTCGCTGACGCTTACGCCGATGATGTGCGCCAAGCTCTTACATCACACGCCCGAGGAAAAGCAGAGCCGCTTCTTCCACTGGAGCGGCGAGATATTCGACCGCGTGATCGCGCGCTACGGCGAAATGCTCAACTGGGTGCTGGACCGCCAGCGCGCGACCCTGCTGGTGGCGCTGCTGACCCTCGCGCTCACGGTGCTGTTGTACATTTTCGTGCCCAAGGGCTTCTTCCCGGTGCAGGACACCGGCGTGATCCAGGGCATTTCGGAGGCGCCGCAGTCAATTTCCTACAGCGCGATGGCGGATCGCCAGCGCGCGCTCGCGCGCATCATCCTCGAGGATCCGGCCGTCGACAGCCTGTCCTCGTTCATCGGAGTCGACGGCGTCAATTTCACGCTCAACAGCGGGCGCATGCTGATCAACCTCAAGCCGCTGGGCCAGCGCGGACCCAAGTCCAGCATCGACGCCGAGGGCGTCATCGCGCGCCTGCAGCAGCGATTGTCCAAGCTGGAAGGCATCACGCTGTATATGCAGCCGGTGCAGGACCTCACCATCGAGGACCGCGTGAGCCGCACGCAATACCAGTTTACGGTCGAGGATGCGAGCCCGGCTGAGCTGAGCACGTGGGTGCCGAAGCTGGTTGAGCGCCTCAAAAGCGAACCGCAGCTTGCCGACGTCGCGAGCGACCTGCAGGACGAGGGGTTGCAGGCATACGTCGAAATCGACCGTTCGACTGCGGCAAGGCTCAACGTCACGCCCTCGGCCGTCGATAATGCGCTGTACAACGCTTATGGCCAGCGCCTGATTTCAACCATCTACACGCAGTCCAGCCAGTACCGCGTGGTACTGGAAGTGAAGCCCGAATACCAGAGAGGGCCGTCGGCGATCAACGACCTGTACGTCACCGCCTCGGACGGCGTGACGCAGGTGCGGCTGTCCACCATCGCGCACGTGGTGGAGAAGAATACGCCGCTCCTGGTGAACCATCTGAGCCAGTTTCCCTCGGCCACCATTTCCTTCAACCTGGCGCCAAACGCTTCCCTCGGTGAAGCGGTGAAGGCCATCGCGGCGGCGCAAAAAGACATCGGCATGCCGATCAGCGCGCAGGTTGCGTTCCAGGGCGCGGCGCTCGCGTTCCAGGGCTCGCTCGACAGCACGCTGCTGCTGATCCTGGCGGCGATCGTCACCATGTATATCGTGTTAGGCGTGCTGTACGAATCGTATATTCACCCCGTGACGATCCTGTCCACGCTGCCCTCGGCGGGGGTCGGCGCGCTGCTCGCGCTGCTAATCGCCGGCCAGCCGCTTGGCATCATCGCCATCATCGGCATCATCCTGCTGATCGGCATCGTGAAAAAGAACGCGATCATGATGATCGACTTCGCGCTCGAAGCCGAGCGTCACCAGGGTAAGAGCCCGCGCGACGCGATTTTCCAGGCTTGCCTGCTGCGCTTCCGCCCGATCTTGATGACAACCATGGCGGCGCTGCTTTCCGCGTTGCCGCTGATGCTGGGCACCGGTGTCGGTTCGGAGTTGCGCCATCCGCTGGGTCTCACCATGGTCGGCGGCCTGCTGGTGAGCCAGGTATTGACCTTGTTCACCACGCCGGTTATTTACCTCATGTTCGACGACCTGGCGCGACGCACGCGCGAGCGGTTTAAGGAAAGCCGCGCCGAAAACGGCGACGCGGGCGAGAGCGCAGGCAAGCCCGCGGAACCCGCGCCGGCGTCTGGCGGTGACGGCGACTGACGCGATGAACGTCTCCGCGCCATTTATCGAGCGCCCGGTTGCGACCACGCTGCTCACCCTGGGCATCGCGATCGCCGGGGGCATCGCCTACAGCTTTCTGCCGGTGGCGCCGCTGCCGCAGGTGGATTTCCCCACCATCACGGTGCAGGCATCCTTGCCGGGTGCGAGTCCTGAGACCATGGCGGCGACCGTGGCCACGCCGCTCGAGCGCTCGCTGGGCGAGATTGCAGGGGTCACTGAAATCACCTCTTCGAGTTCGCTCTCCAGCACCCGCGTGGTCCTGCAGTTCGACCTCAAGCGCGATATCGACGGCGCGGCGCGCGACGTGCAGGCAGCGATCAACGCCGCGCGCACTCTGTTGCCAACCGGCATGCCGAGCAACCCGACTTATCGCAAGGTGAACCCCGCGGATGCGCCGATCATGATCATCGCGCTCACCTCGGACACCATGACGCGCGGCCAGATGTACGACGCGGCTTCCACCATCCTGGCGCAGAAACTGTCGCAGGTATCCGGCATCGGCACCGTCAATGTCGGCGGCAGTTCGCTGCCGGCGGTGCGCGTCGAGCTCAATCCCAGCGCTTTGCAGAAGTACGCCATCAACCCCGAAAACGTGCGCGCGGCGATCACCGCGACCAACGCGAATCGGCCCAAGGGCAGCATCGAACTGGGCGATCGCAACTGGCAGATTTACGCCAACGACCAGGCGGCCAAGGCGGTCGACTACATGCCAATCATCGTCGCCTACCACAACGGCGCGCCGGTGCGGCTCGCCGACGTGTCCGACGTGGTGGACTCGGTGCAGGACCTGCGCAACGCCGGGTCGGCCAACGGCAAAAATTCGGTGCTGCTGGTCCTGTTCCGCCAGCCCGGCGCCAACATCATCGAAACCGTCGATCGCGTGACCGCGCTGCTGCCCTACCTGCGAGCGTCGATTCCGAGCGCAATCAACCTCGACGTGGTGCTGGATCGCTCGCCCACCATCCGCGCTTCGCTGTTCGAGGTCGAGCGCACGCTGTTCATCTCCGTCTGCCTGGTCATCATGGTAGTTTTCGTGTTCCTGCGCAACTGGCGCGCGACACTGATCCCGAGTGTGGCGGTGCCGGTGTCGCTGATCGGCACTTTCACGGTGATGTACCTGTGCCATTACAGCCTGGACATGCTGTCGCTGATGGCGCTTACCATCGCCACCGGCTTCGTGGTGGACGACGCCGTGGTGGTGCTGGAAAACGTGTCCCGCCATCTCGAAGAGGGCATGAGGCCGATGCAGGCCGCGCTCACGGGCGCGCGCGAGGTTGGCTTCACCGTGCTGTCGATGAGCCTGTCGCTGATCGCGGTGTTCATCCCGATTTTGCTGATGGGCGGCATCGTCGGGCGCCTGTTCCGCGAGTTCGCCGTGGTGCTGTCGGTGGCGATCCTGGTGTCGCTGGTGGTGTCGCTCTCCACCACGCCGATGATGTGCTCGCGCCTGCTGCGCAGCGAAAAAGGCCGCAAGCACGGCCGCTGGTATCTGGCGAGCGAGCGCGTGTTCGAGAAGGCGCTGCATCGCTATGAGTCGTCGCTGGTGTGGGCGCTGCGGCACGGTCCGTTCATGATGCTGCTGCTGGCGATCACGATCGGGCTCAACGTATTGCTCTATATCATCATTCCCAAGGGATTTTTTCCGCAGCAGGACGTCGGCCGCCTGAACGGCAACATCCAGGCCGACCAGAGCATTTCGTTCCAGGCGATGCAGACCAAGCTCAACGATTTTGTGCGCCTGGTGCGCGAGGATCCTGACGTGGTCAACGTGATCGCCTTTACCGGGGGTGGCGGGTTCGGCGGCGGCCGCAACACCGGCTCGATGTTCGTCACCCTGAAGCCGCTCGGCGTGCGCAAGTCAAATGCCGACGAAGTGATCGCACGCATCCGCAAGGCAACCATCAACGAGCCCGGCGCGGCGCTTTTTCTGGTGCCGGTGCAGGATATCCGGGTCGGCGGCCGTGCCAGCAACGCGCAGTGGCAATACACGCTGCAGTCGGATGACCTTACGACGCTGCGCGCCTGGGAGCCGAAAATTCGCCAGGCGCTGACCGAGGTGCCGGAGCTTACCGACGTCAACACCGACGCCCAGGACAAGGGCTTGCAGACGTCCGTGTTCATCGACCGGCCGACCGCGTCGCGGCTCGGCGTCACACCCGCGGCGATCGACAATACGCTGAATGACTTTTTCGGCCAGCGCGAGGTGTCGACGATCTACAATCCGCTCAACCAGTATTGGGTGGTGATGGAGGCGGCGCCGCAATATTGGCAAAGCCCCACCTGGCTCAGCAACATCTATGTTGCCGCTGCCAATGCACCGACAGTAACGACGACGGCGAACGGCGTGCAAATCAACCCGGCGGTCCTCGCGGCGGCGCAAGCCCCGGCGGTCAACGGCGCGCCGAAAACCGGCAGCACGGCGCCGCCGCCGGCGGCCAATGGCTCGCCGATGGTGCCGATGTCGGCGTTTGCGACTTATGGCCCCACCAATACGCCGCTGGCGGTGAATCACCAGGGCCAGTTCGCGGCGTCGACCATATCCTTCAACCTGCCGGTTGGCGTGTCGCTGTCCGAAGCGACCAAGGCGGTCGACGCAACGATGTTCCGCATCGGCGTGCCGAGCTCGGTGCGCGGCAGCTTCCAGGGCACCGCCAAGACTTTCCAGGACTCGCTCAACAGCCAGCCGATCCTGATCCTGACTGCATTGATCACGATTTACATCGTGCTCGGCGTGTTGTATGAATCCTACGTGCACCCGATCACGATTCTGTCGACGCTGCCCTCGGCGGGGGTGGGCGCGTTACTCGCACTATTGTTGTTCCGCACGGATTTCAGCATCATTGCCCTGATTGGCGTGATCCTGCTGATTGGGATCGTGAAAAAAAACGCGATCATGATGGTGGATTTCGCGATCGACGCCGAACGCAGGCACAACCTCGCACCCGAAGAGGCAATCCGGCAAGCCTGTTCACTGCGTTTTCGTCCTATTATGATGACGACGGCGGCGGCGCTGTTCGGCGCGATCCCGCTCGCCATCGGTTTCGGCGACGGCTCGGAGTTCCGCCGCCCGTTAGGTATCTCGATCGTCGGCGGCCTGATTGTGAGCCAGATGCTCACGCTCTACACCACGCCAGTGGTGTATCTCTATATCGACCGTTTCGGCGCCTGGGCGCGCGAGCGCCGCGAAGGCTCGCGTGCCAGGCGCGAGCGCGGGGTCGCCACACCTGCGGCGCCTGATATTGCGCTTGACCATAAGTGAAGCGAAACCGGGGACCATCGATGTTGCGTCGTCAGAAAAGGCATTCTTTTGCAACTGCCGCGTTGGCGCTGGCGCTCGGTGGCTGCATGGTGGGCCCCAACTACAAGCGCCCCCCGGTCGCCACGCCCCCCGTGTTCAAGGAGCAGGTGGCCTGGAAAACCGCGCAACCCAACGACGGCGCGATTCGCGGCAACTGGTGGGCGATTTACCACGACCCGTTGCTCGACGAACTGATCCGCCAGGTGGACGCCTATAACCAGACGCTGGTGAAGGCCGAGGCGACTTACCGCGAGGCGCAGGCGGCAGTTGAATCGGCGCGCGCCGGCCTATGGCCGACCATCGCCACCACCAATTTCGGCGTGACGCGCTCGCGCCCTTCGTCCACCACCATCGCGCAACCCTCGGCGGTGGTGGTCTCGCGCGGCGTGGCGCGCAACTTCGACGCCCCGCTCACGGTATCGTGGGTGCCCGATTTCTTCGGCGCTGTGCGCCGGCAGATCGAGCAGAATGAAGCCAACGCGCAAGCCGCGGTCGGCAATTACCAAACTGCGCGCCTGCTCGCCGAGGCGACGCTGGCGCAGGACTATTTCCAGTTGCGCTGCATCGACGCACAAAAGAAGCTTTACGACGACACCATCGTCGCGTACAAGAAATCGCTGCTGCTCACCGAGAACCAGTACAAGGTCGGCGTCGCGGCACAGGCCGACGTGGTCAACGCCAAGGTGCAATTGAGATCTGCCGAGGCCGCTGCCATCGACCTCGACGTATTGCGCCGCCAGCTGGAGCACGCAATCGCCGTGTTGACCGGCAAGCCGCCTGCCGATTTCAAACTGCCGCCATCGCCGCTCGACATGGAGCCGCCGCCGATTCCGGTCGGCGTGCCCTCGGACCTGCTGGAGCGCCGGCCCGACGTTGCCGCGGCCGAGCGGCAAATGGCCGCGACCAATGCGAGCATCGGCGTCGCCAAGGCGGCGTTTTTCCCGACGGTCACGTTGTCGGCGACGGGCGGCTACCAGACTTCGGTGCCGAATCTCTGGTTCACCACGCCGAGCCGCTTCTGGTCGATCGGGCCCTCGATCGCGCAGACCTTCTTCGACGGCGGGTTGCACACGGCGAATACCAAGAACGCGATCGCGTCATACGACGCGGCCATCGCCAATTACCGGCAGACCGTGCTCACCGCGTTCCAGGAAATCGAGGACAACCTCGCCGCGCTGCACGTGCTCGAGGACGAAGCGAAGGTGCAGCAGGAGGCAATCGCGCTGTCGCGGCAGGCCGTGACCATTGCGCTCAACCAGTACAAGGCGGGAACGGTGAATTACGTCAACGTCGTCACTGCGCAGGCGACCGACCTCGCCAACGAGCGTACTGCTTTCGACATTCTCAACCGCCGCATGACGGCAAGCGTGTTGCTTGTCGAGTACCTGGGCGGAGGTTGGGATGCGTCGAAACTGCCCGATGACAAGGCCATCGCGCACGACACCTACCAACCCATGCCCGAGGTGCAGCCCGCCTTCAAGCCCTACATTTTCTCGACGCCGGCGAACCCGCCGGTCCCGGAGAATCAGACCGACGCCGCGAGCCTGCCTGCGCCCGGCAACCTGCCGCCTCCGGCAAAGCTCTCGACACCGGGCGAGAAAGTCGCTGCGCCCAAGCCTTGAGCGCGTCCCGCAAAGCGCCGGTCTGGGGAAATCCCGTACATTCTGATATACTTACCGGTCCCTAAGGCATCAGCTTGGGACTATAAGGCGTTCGCCGAATATAAGCGCCCGTAGCTCAGTTGGATAGAGTACTTGGCTACGAACCAAGGGGTCGTGGGTTCAAATCCTGCCGGGCGCGCCAAGACATCGAGGACATAGCCATGCTATGTCCTTTTTTTTGTCAGTCATGCCGAGTTTGCGGCGTCGCCGGTGGCGGCGCGATTTCGCAGGCCAACCAATGAAACAGGGTCGCCGGACTTACGCAGCGGCTACTTTGGCGCCGCCGCGCCGGCGCAGGATGCGCTCGAGCGCCGGGATCAGATCGCGGCTGACCTCGCGTTTGCATACATAGGCAGAGGCGCCGGCGTCGGTTGCGGCATTGCGGTGCGGCGCATCGTCGTACTTCGATACCACAACCACGCGGGTCATGGGCGAGAGCCGGCGAATCGCGCGCGTGCACTCGATGCCGTTCATGCCGGGCAGGCGGATGTCGATCACGACGAGATCCACCCATTCCTTGTCGACGATCCTGAGCGCGTCTTCGGCGTTGCTGGCTTCGCGCGTCCGCACCTGGTCAAGCGATGCGCTGATACAGTCGCACAGCGCCCGCCGCACTGCATCATGGTCGTCCACCACCAGCGCGACCGGTTCGATGGCCGAAGCCAGTTCCATTGATCTCCTCCAGGGTTCCGTGGCCGCCCGGCGTTGCGGGCACTGTTCTGTTTGAGCCTCACTCAATCTACCCAAAGGGATGGGGTCATTGCTGTCCGCCACCGGCGACAAATGCCGTCAGGAATTCCCTGACGCGCGGCTCATTCGAGCGAAGTCAGGCCGTGCGTGATCGCGAACTTGACGAGGTGGGCGAAGTCGTGGATGCCGAGCTTCTCCATCATGCGCGCGCGGTAGGTTTCGACGGTTTTCGGCGAAATCGACAGCGTCACCGCGATGTTGGCGACCGGATGGCCTTCGGCCAGGAGCTGCAGCACCTGGCGTTCGCGCGAACTCAGGCGCTTTAACGGGTCCTCGCTGTCGGCATTTTTCAGCACCTGATCGATCACACCGTCGGCGAGATGCGGGCTCAGGTAGCGGCTGCCGCGTTGCACGGTGCGGATGGCGTCGACCACTTCTTTCGCCGCCGACTTCTTCAGCACGTAACCGGACGCTCCCGCTTCCAGCGCGTGCAGCACGTGGATCCGGTTGGAGTGCATCGACAGCATGACGACGCGCGTGTCCGGGCAGCGCTCGCAGATAATGCGCGTGGCCTCGGTGCCATTCATGTCCGGCATTGCGTGGTCCATCAGCACGATGTCGGGGGATTCCGCGACTGCCGTGCGCACGGCCTCGCGGCTGTCCTGCAGGCAGGCGATCACCTCCATGTCGGCCTGCGCTTCGATCAGGTAGCGCAGACCTTCGGCAACCACGCCGTGATCGTCGACGATGAGAATCCGGGTTTTCATGTCAGCAAGGTACGCTCACCGCGACCCGAAATCCGCCCTGCGGCGTGGGGCCCGCAGCGAATTCGCCGGCGAGCGCCTGCGTGCGCTCACGCATGGTAACCATGCCCAGGCCGTGGCGCCGGGCGTCGGGGGCGGGCACGGCTTCCTGTCCGACGCCGTTATCGGTGATGGAGAGGCTGCAGCGATTGTCTGAGAGCTCGAACCCGATGTCAACGGCGCTGGCGCGCGCGTGCTTGGCCACGTTGTTGAGCGCCTCCTGTACGATCCTGAACAGGCCGATTTCGGCCGCGGGCGACAGGCGCGCGGCCTGCTCGCCGCCTTTCACCTCGACGCGAATGCCGGTACGCGCCGCGAACCCGCTGCCGTACCACTGCAGCGCCGGCAGCAGCCCGTAATCGTCGAGCATGGGCGGCCGCAGGTCGGAAATGACGTCGTCGATGGCGCTGGCCGTGGCGTCGGTCAATACGGCCAGGTCGTCGAGGCGCGCCAGCTCGCGTGCGCCGGCGCGGCCGGCGAGTTCAGTCTTCAGGATGTCGATGTTGATACCGAGCGCGGTGAGGTTCTGGCCGATCTGATCGTGGAACTCGCGCGAGAAGTGCCGCCGCTCCGCTTCCTGCACGTCGACCAGGCGGCGCGACATCGCCTGCAGGTGCGCGGTCGATGCCTGCAGGTCGCGCGTCATGTCCTGCGCCAGCGCCATCGCCCGGCTGCGCGATGACGCCAGCGAATACAACACCGCGAACAGCAGCATGGTCACCAGCAGGCCGGTGCCGAGCACGATCATGGGAAGCCGCTGATCGATGCGGTCCATGACCGCGTCCTTGCCCGTGCTGAACCGCAGCCGCCACAGGCGCCCGCCGACCTCGATCGGCATGGTGCGCTCAATCGTAGAGTCCGCATCGCCCACCGCCGGCGCTAATTCGCCGGACGTCCGATTGCTGTCGAACAGCACCCGCTCGGCGGGCGCGGACGCGACGGCTTGCGGTGCGCCTGCGGGCCCCACGTCGGATAGCCGGAATCGCATGCGACGCGCAACGTCTTCGGCCAGCACACCCTGCAGCAGGCTTGCGACGTTGAACCCCGCGCCTACCGAACCCCGGTAAGCCGCCCGCCGCTGTTCCACAGTGTCGACCGGCGCGCCGCTGCGATATACGGCCAGGCGCATCGCGAGCCCAATGTCGTTCCGCCGTGACAGCAGCTTGAGAGGGACGCCGGAAGACGTCAGGTTCCCGGAATCGCGGGCCGAACGCAGCGCTGCGACCAGCGGCCGGCTGTCGGCGACCTCGGGATTCGCGCCGAGATCGAGCCCGAACGCGAATTCGAATCTGACCATCGGCTCGACGTAAGCGATTACCCAATATTCCGGCCGCGTACCGGCCGGCCGGATGGCGAAACCCGGATACCCGCGCGCATCCAGGCTGCGGTCGTTGCGGACCGACTGCTCGAACCGCTGCTTCTCGTCGCCAGGCACGTAGACCGCGTAATTGACCACGTCGAAACCCGGGTAGCGGTGCTTGAGGTCGAGCGACTCGACGAAGCGGTGGAATTGCAGGCGGTTGATCTGCTCCAGGCTGGCGAACTGCGCCTTTAGTCCGTACAGCACGTCGGCATACGAATGGATGCGGTCCTCGATCACGGACTTGGCATCGCTGGCCTCGCGCTCGAAACGCAGGCTTGCGACGTTCTCGACCGTATCGCGCACAGTGAGGGCCAGCAGCATGGACGTCGGGATGCCGGCCGCCAGCACCGCCCACGGAAACAGGCTCCATGGATGTCCGCGCAATCTGGACCAGGCTGTCTCTTCGGCCACACGCCTCCCCGCTATCGACTGCATGCTTGGAGGCACGGCGTGCGCAGCGCCGCCGGCTTCCAGCCCGCAGTGTCCTGTGCATTGCCGATCAACGGCATTTGCGCCTTGAGTGTACTTTAATTGCGCAGCTTCAGTTCCCGCGATTGGGCCGGATAGCGCCGCCATTTACCAAAAAAAAGGCCGGAGTGCTCCGGCCTTGGCAAGACACCGTTGACGGCGTATCAGGCGCTAACGGCCGCATCAGTCGCGATTTTTGCGGCTGAATAGGCAGCGCTTTCGGGCCGCACCTTTGCTGCAGAGTAAGCAGCTGCCTGCGTCACAATTCGGGCTGCCGAATAGGCTGCGTCACCGGCGAGGATTTTTGCCGCCGAATAGGCGGCGCTTTCGGCCCGCACCTTTGCCGCGGAGTAAGCGGCTGCCTGCGGCACAATTCTGGCGGCAGAATAGGCAGCTCCGCCGACACGCATTTTCGCCGCCGAGTAGGCGGCTTGTCGCGGCACGATGCTGGCGGCGGAATAAGCGATTGTGCTGCGCGGTATCCTTGCGGCCGAGTAAGCGGCCGTTTCGGACTTGCCAACATCGCCGGCCCAGGCCGCATCTGCGTTCTGCGCGCCGAATTCCTGTTCGTACAGGCGCCGGGTCTTGTCGGCGAGCGCCGCCCGTTTCTCGAGGTCGGCCGGGGTGCGCGGCCCGATATGCGGATCGTGGTGCAGGAAGTTGCCGAACACCGCCTGGCAGTCGTCCGCGTACTTGACGGTCTGCAGGATGTGGGTATGCCAGAATTCATCGACATCCTTGCTGAGCATGATGTCCTCGGCGTGTTCCGGGTATTTCACCAGCATGGCGAGATAGTGCCGGTAGGCCTGGTCGACGCTTTCCGCATACTCGCGGCTCCAACCCTCCCCGAGTTCCTGATCCATTACTCGCGATTTCACCGATTCCAGATCGAGCGCCCGAATTGCCGAAATCACCGCGTCCGTGGGCTTTGCCGTAAGTTGTGCATGCATGTTCGCTTCTCCAAAAAACATTTCTATGGGAGAGGCGTGGCGCGGGCGACGCCATGCGAATTCAGTTCGATCCGGCCTTCACCCGTTCCCGCCTCGCTTGATGGCCGGGCGCGCAGATGCGCGCCGGAGCCACGGTTGAATCTAGAGCGTGGAGAAGGCAAATGAAGTCGGGCAGGGCTGACAGTTGCTGTCGGGATTCTCCCGACTGCCGGGACTATTGCGGCTTTGTTGCCCGTCAGGAAATCCCTGACACCAACTGTCGGACTTTCCTTACATCGGCCGTTGTGTCCAGTTGATAGATTTCAGCAAGTGCGCGGGCGAGCGAACTCATTAGACGTTAGTCAGCGTGCTTGAAAGTGGTAGCAATCGGCGTAACACCTCCTCCAAGCTCGGCTCCCCACCGAGCTTTTTTTTATGGTCCTGGCGGAATCGCCGGAAATCGGAGGTGGGGCGGGAGAGGGCGGCGCCCTAGGCGCCCGGGCCGATCGCCGCGAGCATGTGTTGAACCATTTGCACCGCGTCGGTTTCGACCGTTGTTGCCCGCCAGTTTTCCCCGGCCAGGAATTCTGCCGCCACCGCTTGGTCGAGGAACGCAATAAGGTGCGTGTAGTAACCGGCGACGTTTAGGAATCCGCAAGGCTTGGCGTGCAGGCCGAGCTGCGACCAAGTGAGCATTTCGAATATTTCCTCGATGGTGCCAAAACCGCCCGGCAGCGCAATGAAGGCGCCGGCCAGACTCGCCATCAGCGCTTTCCTTTCGTGCATGGTGCCGACCACCCGCAGGTCCTGCAGCCGCGGGTGCACGTGTTCCTTCTCGATGAGAAAGCCGGGAATGACGCCGATCACTTCACCGCCGGCGTCGAGGGCAGCGTCGGCGACGATCCGCATCAGGCCCACGCTGCCGCCACCGAACACCAGGCCGGCGCCGGCCGCCGCGATGGCGCGCCCGGTATCCGCTGCCGCTTGCGCGAATTCCGGGCTGGAGCCGGCGCGCGAGCCGCAAAAAACGCAAATTCTCTTCATTTGCTGCAGGCTTCCTTGGTGATGTCAGGGGGATGGGCGTCGCCGGGCGGGCAGCGCCCACCCGTAATCCTGTCGGCCGCGGCATAAAACCTCCGCAAGCCACTTGAAGTATTGGCAGAAACCCAGATTATACGAGTACCACCGACTTCCAGCCGGCGTTCCCGCCATGCCTCCTATTACCCAGGTCCTGATCATCGCCAACGTTGCGATATTCTTCGTGCAGCAAATGCTGGGCGATCAATTCACCGACCTGTTCGCGCTGTGGCCGCTTGGCACCCCGGCCGGCTACCCCGGCTTCATGCCGTGGCAGCTTGTCACTTATGGATTCCTGCACGGCGGCTTGATGCACATCGCCTTCAACATGTTCGCGCTCTACATGTTCGGCGGGAATCTGGAAC
>Ga0181537_10002783_pt1 | contig 15222 bp, 14 predicted proteins | sample PEATcosm2014_Bin_39_FD_119765 | JGI IMG/M metagenome (GOLD analysis project Ga0181537, IMG submission 119765) | Peatland microbial communities from MTU Mesocosm Facility, Houghton, MI, USA - PEATcosm2014_Bin23_10_metaG | ecosystem: Environmental > Terrestrial > Soil > Wetlands > Peat | place... | reverse complement strand
TTTTCGACGGCGTCGGTCTCGGGCACCTTCTCTTCTTCGACAATCTTGATGCCGGGCATCTTCTTCAGCGCGGCGGCGGCTTGCGCATGCGCCTGATTGTAGCCGTAGTCGTCGCGCGAGCCGACATAGATGAATCCGATCGTGGTGTCCGCCGCCGCGGCCTCGCGCGCGCCGAACGCGGTGCCGAGTGTCAGCGCCGCGCTTCCCTGCAACAGGCGCCGTCGTGAAATGCTGCTGAAATCCATTGATTACTCCCCGTGGCGGGTAAATCCCGCTCCCATCTCGCGGCCTCTCCGGTTCGGCGAGGCCTGAATCGCTTTTCGCAAGCTTCGTGCCAGAGATCGGCGCGACGTATCTCTCTGTTTTGATTGATGAAACGTTGGGATGCGAATTTCGTCTGCCTTTGCCGGTGACTAAAATGTCGGCAGATTTCGCGAATTGTATGCGGGAGAGTTAAGCAATCGGGGCTCGGGAACGCTGGCTACGCCAAGCTGCGGACCGGACTCTCTATAGTGGCTATAAATTAGGCGGCCGTCGCTGTGCTGAGCCGGCTCGTCATTGAGAATCCTGGGACCTGCGGGCCGCCTTGGAGGTGTCGCGTTGTGCTGCGACCGTAACGTCTCGCCAGGGTGCCCGGCCTGAATATTCGGTCGAGATCGCGAGTCTGATCTTCCTGCGCCGGCTCGCCACGACCTTTTCGTCCGTTGCGGCCTGATTGCGGACCGACACGTTCAAGTCGATAAGCGTTCGGCGCAGATGGGTCTTGATCGTATTCGGCGACATTCCATAACGCGCCGATAGCTGGTCGCGGCTTTCTTCCTTCAGGTATGCCAGAACGATCAACTTCCGCCTTTCGGGACTTAATTGCCTGAGCGCCGCCAGCGCAACCGGCCGCCTTCGCGCCATATCGATCTCCTCAGTGGGATCCGGATCGCTTGAGGCGACGGCAAGCATCTCGTCGTTCTGTTCGACGATTTCAGGCCGCTGCCTCCTCAACATATCGATCGCCGTATTGCGAACGATCGTTGCCATCCATGAAATCGGCGAAGCCACCGCGGGATCGTAGGAAGCCGCGCTCCGCCAGATCTTCAAATACGTTTCCTGAAGTGTATCGTCTGCGCAGGCGCGATTTCGCAAGATGTTCAGGGCGGTGCCGTAGAGCTTCCGGTTGGTGACGCCGTAGAGCCTGGCGAAGGCTGCCTTGTCGCCGATTGCGATCCTGCCGAGCAGTTCGCGCAGAATTTGTTGCGCGATGACATCCAGGCCCTGTTTGCCGGTTGCGTCGCGCATTGACCGCTCTCCGTCGAGTTGTGCCCCGGACCCCATTGTCGGGGAGCAACAAGCTGCTTCCCGGTCCTACAGCCAAATTGCCGCGAAAGTTTCACCGGCGGCTTTTTTTAAATTCACACGGTCCTGGCGATGAAAATGGCGGAAGCCGAAACTTTGCCAAGTTGATCCGTACCTCCGACACCGCTATACCGAGCAAAGAAAGCCATTCATTTGATCAATCGAATTTCAGAGCCGGTTTCGGATGCGTCAGGTGCTGGACAGCGACCGCGAGGACATTCTCGATCGGGTCGACCTCGAGGACATTCTCGAGCAGGTCGCCAAGGGAGATCGCCTGGCATTCCGCGAACTCTATCGGTTGGCGGGCCCGAAATTATTCGGCATCTGCCGGCGGATGATGCGGGACCGCGAGGCCGCGCAGGATGCCTTTCAGGACGTCATGATCCGGATTTGGGAAAAGTCCCACCTGTTCAACCGTACCAAGGGTGAAGCTATGGGCTGGATGTCCACCCTGGCGCGCAACGTTGTGTTCAACAGGCTCGCTGAGCGGCCCGCGGCTGCACTCTCCATGAGCCATGAGGAGACCGCTGCGATCGTCGAATCCATCGCGACCCGCCGTGACCCGGGTCTCGCGTCGGACCTGGCCAGCTGTCTGCAAGAGCTCGAACAAAAATACCGGAGATGTGTTATCCTGGCGTATCATTATGGGTTGAGTTACGAGGAGCTTGCCGCCCACAAGGAGGTCCCTCTCGGAACGATAAAAACCTGGATTCATCGTGCGATCGGTCAGTTGCAGATATGTCTGAGCCAGTAGATCCAGAGGCGAATAAGCCGGCCGAGTATGCGCTCGGACTGCTTCGCGGCGAGGAACGCCGCGAAATGGACGCGCAGCTCGCGTCCGACGCAGACCTTCGATTGCAGGTGGAGCGCTGGCAAGGTGTGTTTGCGCCGCTCGAAGACGGTGACGATGCGGAGATGCCGCCCGCGGGGCTGTTCGAGAATATACTGAACCGCATCGACGATGGCGGGCTTCAGCTGCCGGGCACTTTGACTCAACGCGGAGCAACCGCCGACTGGATTGTATATTCACCCGGCATTACCTATCGCGTGCTGCATGTCGACGAGAAGCTCAAGCGCCAGTCGCTGCTGGTCAAGATGCAGCCCGGCGCGGTCTACAAATCACACGGCCACGACATCGATGAGGAATGTCTGGTGATCGAGGGCGACTTGCGATTTGGCGATCTGCATCTCCACGCCGGCGACTTCCATCTGGGCACGCCGGCGATGGTTCATCCGACCGGCTACACGGAGCAGGGGTGCTTGCTCCACGTCGTCCTGGGGCTGGATATCTGAGGTCTGGTCCGTTGGGATTCCCGTAATCACAGGCATGCTGCCGGTTGCGTCCGGCGAAGCCTTAGGGGCTTGCTGCAAGTTCAAGCCGCAAACTCGACAGCTGCATTTGAAGGAACAATTCTTCCAGCGATCAGGAGTGGGGCGATGATTTCCGCAGCCATGGGACGCGAAAAATAAAACCCCTGGACATCCGAACATTCCAAATCCTGAAGCAGCCGTAACTGCTCTTGCGTTTCCACGCCCTCAGCGATTACTTCGTTACCGAAATCGCGCGAAAGTCCGAGAATCAATTTTACGATGGACGCCGCTTCCCGGCTAGTCGCAAGATCGGCGATGAAGTCTTGCGCAATCTTTATGCGATCGATTGAAAATCGCCGCAGGTAGCTCAGTGAAGAATATCCTGTGCCAAAATCATCGAGAGAAAACCTCACCCCGGCACTCCGCAAACGCTTGATTACTTCTTCATGCTCCGGGGAAAAGCTTATCAGCGTGTTCTCGGTTATCTCCAATTCCAAAAGACCAGGCGGCAGCCCTGTCTCCGCGAGCACGGAGAACACTCTCCTCTCAAGCGCGAGCGGCGTCCTGAATTCAGACGTGGAAAGGTTTACCGATATCGTACCCGGCGTAATACCGGCATCAATCCATCGACGTCCCTGTCGGCAGGCCTCGAGTAAAACCCAATTACCCACCGCATCGATGAGGCCGCTACTTTCAGCCACTGGCAAGAAGACGTTGGGCGAAATAATCCCCCGGTCGGGGTGGCGCCATCGAAGCAGGGCCTCTACCCCGATGATGAGGCCGCCTTTTGCCCTGACTTGCGGCTGATAAACCAGAAACAGCTCTCCTTTTATAAGGGCTAGTCGGAGCTCGTCCGTCAATTTAACACGAGACCGCACCTCTTCATTCATTGCATCTGAGAAGAACCGATAGGTCTGCCGTCCTTCGGCCTTTGCTCGATAAAGTGCAATATCGGCATGGGACAGCAATGTTTCTGCGTCGAATGCGTCTTCGCCGTAGATAGAAACGCCAATGCTTGCACCGACATAAATTTGATCGCCATCGATTATTATCGGGTTGCTCACTGCGCCAATAAGCCGATTTGCCAGAGCAGCAATTCCGTCAGGTTCTTGAGAGTCACCAAACAGGATAGCGAACTCGTCCCCGCCGAAGCGAGCGACGTCTTCTTTACGTCGGACACCGGCTTGCAGCCGGTGGGCTACTATCCGCAACAGCCGATCCCCGGCAAGGTGACCACGCGTGTCATTGACATCCTTGAATTGGTCGAGGTCGAGATAGAGCACGGCGAACTTCTTACCGTCGCGGAGCGACTGGGCGATCGAGCGATCGAGAGCCGTCGTGAACTTGGCTCGATTGGTTAGTCCGGTCAGAACGTCGTGCTGTGCCAGATAGACAATTTCGGCATCCAGCCGCTTGCGTTCAGTAATGTCACGTATGATCGCTACTATCGACGGCACATGATCCAGCTCTATGTAGCGGAGAGAAATTTCCACCGGAAACAAGACGCCTTCCTTGGTCTTACAAGTCCATTCAAATATCTGAGGCTTTCCCGAGCGGGCCTTTTCGTTCAATTCGACCGCCACATCCTGGGTATGCGGATGTACACCGCTTGAAAGGGCATCGACACCCTTGCCAATCAGCTCAGCCTTTGGGTAGCCGAACATTTTGCAGGCGGGCAGATTGATGTCTATGAATTGGCCAGTGGCCGGATCGGAAATGAAAATTCCATCGTTGACTGAATCAAAAATGATTCGGAATCGGTCATCGACGCCGGAGAGACGAGAAAGCGGGCCCTCATCGTCCTTGGAATAGACTGTCTTGCGCATAGTGCGAGCGTCCCTACTTTCATCAGTCGGACGGTGCTCCAGCCGGACGGTGCTGCTCTATTCGTTAACGATCAGACCGTATCAACTCATTTTCGCGGCGGAATGTTTGAATGGCGTTGTTAACGCTTACAGGGCGTTAAGCAATTCATACAATTTTCCGCCGGATGCTCCTAGGGTGGCGGCAATTTGAATAGTTGCGGATCCCGAGGTGGCATCTGCCCTGCTGCTTCTGGCCTGTTTCCGACCACAGTGGCCCAACTTGATTTGTGAGCAATACGGATCGGGCACACGTAAGGCTTTCGTGCCTGGATCACAGAGATCGTCGAACCTTAAGGCCCGGGGCGGCCTCCTCATTCGGGTCGCTGGCGTCATACTGATTGGCCAGAATCTCCGTGTCGATCTCCGGCTTTTCGCTCAGGCGCTGCCAATTTTCGGTACTGGCATGTTTCACTATCGGCTTAATAAGAAACTTTAAAGTCGCATAGCGGACATAACGCGTGTAGACTGTATTAATCGCCGCTTCACCCGAGGCTTCCACCGGTGACTGAGAGTGTTGTGCTCCCGCCTGATTCAGGGGGAATGTCATGACCGAAATCCAGCCCGCACCGCGCGACCGCTCCTCGATAAGAGAAACAGACCGTCTTGATTGCCCCAAATGCCAGATCCCCATGGATTTGGCCCCCTTGGTGCCGGGATTGGGCCATCTTTCGCATCGCATCTTCGAATGCAGTAAGTGCCGGCACATCCATATCGTGCCGGAGTAAGACCGCATCCGTTGCACCAACCGTTAAATTTTTATGAACTGAGCAAAACGGAACGGTGGTGGAGGTTAGTTCCACTGCAAGCTGTTTCCATCACCGCCCTGTAACGGCGTCTATCGGTGACTGAGAGTTCTGTAACGCTCCCGCCTGAACCCAGGTGAGCATCATGCCATCACTAGCAGTTTTGTTCGATTCAAGCCGCGCAGTAATTCAGCTTCATCCGTGCCCCCGATGCTTGGGGCCAATGGTTCTCACACAAATCAAGCCTACGCGGATCGGATACGAGTCACGCACCTTTCAGGGCGTCAACTGCGACCACGTCTACAAATTGGAAACTGCGACCGAGCCAATGAAATGGATGTCTTCACGGCTTAGAGCCCCCGTCTAGCAATTGGGAAAAGGTTGCCTCAGTTGGCGGTCTCTTTCATTTTTAATTGTCGTGCGGTCGCGGCGAGCGATCCGCGTGCGCTGCCGAGAGACTGCGATTCCGCCAGTGTCGCCGGAATAGATCAAATCGAAAATGTTCGCGCTGTTTGTAGCCACTTAACACGGCCGCAGATGACCATTCTGTTTCGGGCTCGACAGAATGCAGCGGCGGGAGGTCGTCGGACAAAGCGGCGGTGCGACCGTAGCGAAGGTGTTTGTCAGTCCTTGTAAGTCTTCTTATCCTTGGTTCGGCCCTCGTTGTGTCCTTGTACGGCAGTCGAGGGAGGCGTGAGGAATGCGTCGAAACGCTCCTTGACTACTGAGTAGCATTCGCATGACGCCTCCTCCAAGCCCGCTCGATTAAGCACCTGCATTCTTCCCCGGTGATAGCTGATGAGACCGGCGTTCTGCATCGACTGCGCTGCAAGCGTCACGGATTTCCGGTTAGCTCCCAGGATGTGCGACAGAAATTCATGCGTATAGGGGAGCGCTTCTTGTCCGGCGCGATCGTGCATCATCAGCAACCACCGGCACATTCTCTCTTCCGTCGTATGCATGGCATTGCATGCGACGGTCTGCTGGATCTGTGACAGCAGCGTCTCCGAATAGCTTACGAAGAGATCACGGACGTGTTCGCTGTTCTTGAACTCATGTTGCAGCAGCTGGATCGGACACCTGACGGTATGGCCCTCAAGTTGCACAATGCAACGGTTGAACGAAACCCGGCTGTACATGGCGGCGAAGAGCCCGAAGGCCCCTTCGCGCCCGATGTTGGCGGTTTCGATTGCGGCGCCATCTTCCAGAACCGTCAGGAGGGAGAGAACCGAACCCTGCGGAAAATAGGCGTGCTTGAGCAATCCACCGGCATCGCAGACTATCTCGCCGAGCTTGAATTCAACCGCCTCAAGATGTGGGTCTATGCGCTTGCGGCTGGCCGGCTCCAAAGCGCCAAGCAGCTGATTGGTCCACAGCTCATGATCTGTTTTCGCTTTACGCATTCGTCAGGTCGTTCGGCTCTGTCGGCATGGCGATGGCTTGGTGACGATCGCATCGTTCCATAAACCCGGCGCAATCCCGAGGCCGCTTTGGCCATCTAAGCCTGATATTTGCGGCCCGTATGAGCAAAATAGCTCACTGCCCGGATTTTCCTGCCGGATGTCACGGCTGCGTCAGGTGAACGGCGTGACCGACCAGCGAATGTAGTTCAGCTATCATTGCCGCCCTGCGATACGGCTTCCGGAGAAAGCGGCTATTGGGCGGCAGATCGGATTTCCGCAACGGAACACGAGCCGATGCGATGAGTATCTCTATGGCCGGCCAGCGGTCGCTCACCACACTCGCCAGTTTCAGGCCGTCCATGCTTCCGGGCATGTTGATGTCGGTGAACAGCACGGCAATTTTGGAGCAGGATTCCAGCATGGCAATGGCCTGGTCCGCGTCGCAAGCCTCCAGTGTCTCGAAGCCTGCCTCGTTGACGAATTCGACGGCGAGCATCCGCAGAAACGGGTCGTCATCGACGATTAGGATGATGGGCACAGGTCTGTCCGCCATCACGTCAATGAATTAAATGATTTAAGGGTGCACGCTCACGGGTCTGCCCCGGAGCCGCCTGATCAGTCCAAACATCCGCCATCCGAAGGCAATGCGCCTTCAAATTCGGGTCTAGGGTTTCTCTCGCCAATTGCATCAAGTCCGACGCCAGACGCAGGCAGTCCAGCGCACGCTTTTGCTCATCAGACACGGCGCACCTCCTTGGCAAAGGTGAGTCGTCGCACACCGGGCCGCGCTTGTCGGTGGTCCATGCCACAGACCACGCGGTAGAGTTTTCCCCTAATTCATCCTGCCGCGTCCGGGCAGTGGTGCGGGGATGAGCTGGAGCAAAACGGAGCAGCGGGCCGCTATGGCGACCCGACATGATCGCTCGATCTTAACCGAGGGGGAGCGTTATGGCATCGTTGCGAAGCCTCTTCAGAAGCAAGGCGTGGCTAGACGCTCATACCGTTGAAGGCCCTCAGTAAGGCCGCAAACCCCAATGCACCGAGTATTAACCCTTCAGGCGGAAGGACGGATATGGGTTGGAACGTACGCGTGCGGCGGATGTTCGCAACGCATGAGATTACCAATTCGACGGTCGTATGCAGTTTCTGCCAAAAGACTTGATTGGCGACGAATTCAGGTTCGAAGTGCTATCGCTCTCCTCGGAATTGCGCTGCTTTTTGTCGCTCTTCATTTATATTTTCCAAAATTTCTTCAGTTCGGAATAGATTACAATGCTTCGGAGATCCGCGAAGCTCCTTCAAAACTGGTCCTGCCCGATGTATGGCTTCCGTGAGAACATGCCGAGACGGTCCAGGACGGCGCCTTGCGAACCATCCATTCAAATTCGCCAGTCGACCCGTAGCCGCGGCTGATTTGCCCGACGGGCAATTTTTCAATTCGCTTGTCCAGCTCCCTTAGCAAAAATAATTCCGCTTGTGCCGTCGGGCAAATCAATGGTTGCTCTTCGCGCGTCCCGCCTCACATGAGGGGCGTATCGCGATCGTCACGGACGTTGGGTGCGGGATGCGATGGACGCTTATGGTGCGCGAGACGAATGCGCCAATGAGCGGACGGCGAAGTCGTGTGGTCTTGATATCCCGACGCTGATATCAAACTGGCGACGATGCTTTGCATCGCGCCGGTGACGGTGACAACAAAGCCCGGTCACCGGGGAGAGCACGAAGGAAACCGTTAAAACCATCGCGCAGGGAAGGCCGGATCGCTCCGGCACACCTGTGGTGACGATGCTCGTGTCCTTCTATTTTTTGGACGCGAGGCTGCGGGTGCGTCCAGCATCCGGCTTTCCCTGCGCCCTCTGCTTTAGAGGGACGACGTTCATCAACCCGGACGCGACGCGTTGCGGGAAGGTGGAGGTTTGCGTGCCATCATTCCGCGACAGCGCGAGCCCGGAATGACGACGATGCCGATTATTCTGGTTTCGCGAACAACGCATTTCAGTTCCGTCGGATGGAAAAATCCAGGTGGTGGCCGCATCTTCAGCCTGGCGAACGGAGCGTTCGGGAGGCTCGCGATGCTGGAAGTTCTAAGGCAAAAGATTTGGTGGCTTGCGATCACCTCGGCTGACGTTTCTCAGCACGGCGAGATAGGCGCCAGCGCCGCCGCGCTCGTCGCCGCCATTCTCCTTAAAGCGCTAGCTCACGCCATCTCGCTGTCATGGCCGCAGGCATCGCCGGATCGGCGCTGCCGTGAACTCGCCTCCAGCCCAGCCCGAATCCGGCTTTCGAACGAGGCCGGCTAACCATTAGGAATATCACCATGCTTACCGCTGAGAAAATCGACCGTACCAGCCATCAAGCCGATGAGTTGCGTGCTGATGTCTCCTCATCAAACAGCTCGACCGCTGTTCACAAAGTCTCCGAATTGCGCGCCGAACCACGCGAGGTGCCGCGGGGCGCGCCGGCCGATCCGGCGAAGCGGTCTGAGGCGGTCGCGGCCGCAGGAGACCACAAATCGCCGCCGGCACGCAATCAAAGGGTCCGGCGGGCGCTGTTCGCGCTGCTGCCGATCGCAGCGCTCGCCGGCGCTTACTGGTATGTGACCGGCGGCCGGATCATGTCGACCGATGATGCCTATGTCCAGGCCGACAAGGTAGGCATCTCGACCGACGTTTCCGGTATCGTCAATGACGTCGATGTCCACGACAACCAGCATGTGTCTTCGGGGCAGATTCTTTACCGGCTTGACCCCCGTCAATTCCAGATCGCGCTCGACAACGCGAAGGCCAGTCTTGCGCAGACGGCGCTCACGATCGATGCGATGAAGCAGGATTACAAGCGCATGTTGAGCGACGCCGCGGCCGAGCAGGCGCAGCTCGATCTCGACCAGATCAACTACAATCGCGCCAGCACACTGGTGCGTTCCGGCGCGGTGTCGCAGGCGGCGTTCGATACTGCGAACTCCACGCTGCTCAACAACAAGAGCAAACTCGAGTCGTTGCAGCGGCAGGCGGCCACGCAATTGGCGCGGCTGGCCGGCAATCCCGAGATCGAGACCGCGCAACATCCGCAATACCTGCAAGCCAAGGCGCAGGTCGACGAAGCCCAGCGCGAGCTCGATCATACGGTGGTGAGGGCGCCGTTCGCGGGCACCGTGACCAACGTGCCCTCGATCGCGCCCGGCAAGTATCTGGCCGCCTCGGTCACGGCGTTTAACCTAGTGGCCACCGATCACGCCTGGGTTGAGGCGAACCCCAAGGAAACGCAGATGACGGATGTGCGGCTGGGCCAGCCGGTGGTGGTGACGGTCGATACTTACCCCGACGTCCAGTGGCACGGCACCGTCGAAAGCATAAGCCCGGCCGGCGCGCAGGAATTTCAGCTGCTGCCGGCGCAAAACACCAGCGGCAACTGGGTCAAGGTCGTCCAGCGCATCCCGATGCGTGTGCGTATCGAGGCGAGCGGAGCCGACATGCCACCGCTGCGGTCAGGGATGAGCGTCGAAATCGATGTCGACACCGGCCATGCCCGCGGCCTGCCGCACTTCCTGACCGCGCTGTTTGATCGCCGTGGGAGAGCGTCATGACGGAAGACACCGCCCAGGCCGGAAACCATCGCGGCCTGATCACCGCGCTCGTGCTTCTCGCGGCGATGATGCAGACCCTCGACACCACGATCGTCAATGTCGCGTTGCCCTATGTGCAGGGAAGCGTGGCGACAAGCCCGGACCAGATCGATTGGGTGCTGACCGCCTATATCACCGCGGCTGCGATCATGACGCCGCCGACCGGCTTTCTGGTCGCCCGCTTCGGCCTCAAGCGGCTGTTCATCGTGTCGACCATCGGCTTCACGCTCGCCTCGATGCTCTGCGGCGTGGCTGAGTCACTCACAGAGATCGTGCTGTTTCGAATTCTGCAAGGCGCCTTTGGCGCGGCGATGATACCGTTGTCGCAGACGGTCTTGCTGACGATTTACCCGAAAGAGCGTCATGGATTCGCGATGGCGCTGTTCGGCATTGGTGTCGTGGTCGGCCCCGTGCTCGGCCCGGTGCTCGGCGGCTGGCTCACTGAAAACTACACGTGGCGCTATGTGTTCTATATCAACGTCCCGCTCGGAATCATCGCCTTCCTTGGCATGATGATGTTTCTGCCGGAGAGCCCGCGGAGCGGACCGCAGAAATTCGACTGGTTCGGCTTCGGCACGCTCAGCCTCGCCATCGGTGCGTTTCAGATCCTGCTGGACCGCGGCGAGATCAAGGATTGGTTCGGCTCGGGCGAAATCGTCATCGAAGCGATTGTCGCGGGCTCAGCCTTCTATCTTTTTCTGGTCCACACCTTCACGAGCCCGCGGCCCTTCATGCGACCGGCGCTGTTTCGCGACCGCAACCTTTCCGCCGGTGTAATCTTCAGTCTGGTCGCCTTCATCACGCTTTATGCTTCGCTTGCGCTGCAGCCGCCCTATCTGCAAGACCTGATGAACTACCCGGTCTTCACGGCCGGCTTGGTCATGGGACCGCGTGGTGTGGGAACGATGGCGGCCACCATGCTCGTCGGTCGCTTCGTCGGAAAGGTCGACACACGCCTGCTTCTGGCCATCGGCCTCGGCTTTTCCGCCTGGGCGTTCTACGTCATGACGGGGTGGACCCCTGATGTTTCCGAGCAGGAGATTATCGTGGCTGGCCTGGCGCAGGGCGCGGGCTTTGGCTTCCTCTTTGTACCGATGAGCACCGTCACCTTGTCGACGCTGGCTCCGGATGAACGCGCCGAAGGGGCCAGCATCTTCAGCCTTTCGCGCAGCATCGGCTCAAGCGTGGGCATTTCAACATTCAGTGCGCTGTTGACCATGAATACGCAGGTCAATCATGCAGAAATTTCCGCCTATGTCACGCCGGTCAATCGCGCCCTTGAGAATCCCGGCATCGCGCAGTTCATGAGCCCGATTACGGCGGCTGGCCGGGCGGCGCTCGATGCTTTGGTTACGCAGCAGGCGCAGATCGTCGCCTATATGGATGACTACAAGCTGCTGCTGATCGCCACACTTGCCCTGTTTCTGCTGCTCGTCATTTTCAAGAAGACGAGCGTACCGGCCGATCCGACCGCCGCGGTCGAAGGCTGATGGCTTGAGTGCGTAGCGCAACGCGGTACAATTGAGTCATGAAAGCCGATGCAATAGGCAAGCCATGGACCGCGTCTCATCTATGCTGTCGTTCGTCAAAGTGGTCGACACCGGCGGATTCGGGTCGGCAGCGCGACAACTCAATCTCTCGGCCAGCGTGGTTACCACCCGCGTAAAATCGATCGAAGAGCGGCTTGGTGTGCGCTTGCTGAACCGTACCACGCGCAGTGTCAGCCTCACCGACGCGGGACGGGCCTATTATGACCGCTGCGTCCAGATTCTTTCGGAGATCGAACATGCGGAAGAAGCGGCGCAAGTGCTTCAATCGAAGCCGCAAGGCATTCTGCGGCTCAACACATCTCCCGGCATTCCGGCGCTGATCGCCCGGTCGATTGCCGAATACGGCGTCCGTTATCCGGATGTGACAATCCACATGGCCGCAACCAGCCGCATGCTGGATCTCGTGGAGGAGGGATACGATCTGGCGATCTGGTACGCTGCGAAGCCGGATCCGGGCCTTATCGTTCGCCGCCTCGCTGATTATCGTCTGGTGCTTTGCGCTTCGCCGGAATACCTCGCCAAGCACGGCCGGCCCGAACATCCTTCCGAACTGACCAGGCACAACTGCGTGATTTTCTATGACTCCCCCACCCTGGGCAGAGACGGCAGGGACTGGCACTTCGCGGGGCCGGAGGGCGAGTTTTCATTGCATGCGTCAGGAAATCTCGAAACCAACAGCGCGATTGCATTCCGTCGCGCTGCACTGCTGGGGCAGGGAATCATCATGACGCCAGCACCGTTGGTGTTTGAAGATCTGAAATCCGGTGCGCTTGTGTCAATTCTGAGCGATTTTTTGCCGAGGCAATTTTCGATCGATGCATTCTATCCGCATCGCGCGCACCTGCCCGCAAAAGTGCGAACGTTCATCGACCTTCTTGTAGAGGATCTGCGTCAGTTCGACTGGGATCTCCATTCATACAATCAAGAGCGTTCAAATAGCCCTGTCATCCAGGCAGCTGCAGCGAGCGATCCGCGCCCGACGTCGAAACGGACGAGCTCGGCAATGAAAGAGCCTGACGTCGGTCGTGGCCGGAGATGAAAAGTGCCGATTCCGGTCTTGCGATTATTCGTTCTGGCCAAAATCATTGTTTTGCGTTTTGACACTAATTCGTCTGCCGCTTCCGACCTATGTTGACGCGCCGAGGAGACCACGAACATGGGCAAGAACACTGTCATCGGCACCTGGGTTGGAATTTTCGCTTTCATCGCCATCATGCTCGGCGGCCTGGAGCACGCCTCCAGGACCGATCCAAGCGGCGTCGAAACGGCGCACGTGGCTGTCAGAGGAGTTGTTATTCCCCCCTTCAATTGAACCCGCGCCCGAAGCGGAAAGTCGGCGCCGGGTCACAGGTGATGGGCCGCTTTAGGCTCTCTCCGCAATCTCCGCCTGAGCATTCGGTATCATCTCGCTCGACCGAGCCGGCAAAGCCGCAACCGCCAAAAACCGTGCGTTCAAGACGCATCAAGGGCGAATGGGCACGAGCAAACCACCAACCATGAACACTCCTCAATAATTCAGAATCGCTGAATGGTCTGTTCGGATTTCTCCGCCTTATCCGCAGGGCGCTTGGACATAAATCACAAAGCGGCAACCGGGCCGAATGAGATGCGAGTTAACGGTTTCGGCGGGTTGCGGACCCAAATCAGCTGTCAGCGCATTCGCGCTCACAGAAAGAACGGAGAAAGACTATGACTTACGTGAAAACCCTCAGTGCTGTGATAATTCTTTCCGCCGCCGTCGCCACGCCGGCATTCGCCAAAGAACACGGCCGCACCTATGATCAGTATCGTGGCGCTTACAATCAGATGATCGAGCCCTCCTACGCCATCCCGAGCACCCAGGCGGGCCGCAACATGGAGAACTTTGGCGTCAGTGGAAGGGATTCGTCGAGAGTTGGCGGTTGGGATCCGTCGCTCAATCCCTCCGGAAGCTGATTACAACTGACACGACATCGGAACACATCTACGGGTGTGTTCCGATGTGTCGTTGGGGACAGTGCTTCGCGAACTACTGAAACGTGAATAGCCAGTCGTCCTGATGGTGATGCCTCGACGCCGGGGTCAAGCGGTCTGGATGTTACCAGAACGCCCATTTGGCGGTGACATAGGGACCTTGGTCGACGAAGCTGCTTTGGCTGTGAAGCTGGGTTGCCAGGTAGATTCCCGCGGGCGGCAGGATCAGCATCGTCGGCACCTGCGTCAGGGTATACTGGCTGACCGCGTCGACATAGACCGACGCCCGATAACCCACCTCGACCTTGAACACGCCGTAAAGGCTGGGCGGGAAAACGTAAGCGGCGGCCAACCTGGCATCGATATTGGGAATCACGCGCGTCGCATTCGGCGACGTCAAAACCTGGTTGTTGAGTCCGGCCAGCGGAGAAACCGTGGTAAAATTGATGCTGCTTTGCTCGGTGCCAACCAGGGCTGTCGTCGCAAGCTCGCCGATCAACCGGAAGTCGCCCAGCGCGTACTGGCCTTCCATTCCCAGACGCGGGCCGGCGCCGGTAAACCGCGAATGGTTGGTATTGGTAGCGGATTGGGCGGCGCCGGGGCTTTCGAACAGTCCGGTCAAGTCCTGGCCGATGCGGGCTATTCCAACGCCGCCGAAGGCGCGAAGCTGGAACTCGCACGCATCGCAGAAGGTATGCCCTGCGGCGAGATTGATGGCATCATATGCGGTATGCACCGTACCAAATGCATCCTTGTAATCGTTCGTTTCCGGTCCGATCGAATAGGGCGGTCCCACCATTTGCGTCGGCGAGGCAAAGAACGAACCATTCGTCGTATTGGTCAGATGCGTCCAGTTCAGTTCGAAATCGTTGGCCGCACCGGCGTTATAGCGGGCGCCGATGCTGAAGGCCGGGGTGAAGCCGGGGTTCAGCGATTGATTGGCCCAACTGGGCGTGACTACCGGCAAAGGGGTCACCAGCGTTCCGTATTCGAGGTTGCCGGCGCCGGGCTGCAGGTAGGTCAGCGACCCGCTGATCTCGAAGCGCGGTACCCTTTGGACCACATCGGGCGGGCTGTCGGCCTTTCGCGGCATTGGGACGTACGCGACGGTCGGGCTGGAAAGCGTATCCGCCGGACCGCGGTCCTTCTTCGCGGTTTTGGAAACTTCGAGATGATTGAGGCGCGCGCGTAACGCGGCATTCTCCTTTTCCAGCAGATCGAGACGCGCCGAGATATCTTCAACCGAGCCGGCAACCGCCGGGCGTGCGGCGAAAGCGACCATCAACCCAAGACACAACAGCAACGCTGGTTTCGTGAATTTGATCATGGTCCCATCCCCTTTGAAAATTTCCAGCAGCGTGCCTCTCCGCTCACCGGGTACGGCGCACCTCGAACAAGGAGGTTGCCGATGCGGCAGAGCGGAATCCT
>Ga0181537_10002782_pt1 | contig 15222 bp, 15 predicted proteins | sample PEATcosm2014_Bin_39_FD_119765 | JGI IMG/M metagenome (GOLD analysis project Ga0181537, IMG submission 119765) | Peatland microbial communities from MTU Mesocosm Facility, Houghton, MI, USA - PEATcosm2014_Bin23_10_metaG | ecosystem: Environmental > Terrestrial > Soil > Wetlands > Peat | place... | reverse complement strand
GAGAGCAGGGAAGGCGGCGCGATTCTGCCCTATGTCGATGCCTACGTGGTGCACCAGGGCGAGCACGCGGCGGGGCTCGCGTTTCACACCGCGGAAGCGCTGCGCAGCGCGGGCTTCGACGTGGTTTTGCATTGCGGCGGCGGCAACTTCAAGGCGCAAATGAAAAAAGCCGACGCCAGCGGCGCCGAGTACGCGATCATCATCGGCGACGAGGAAGCGGCGAGCCGCGAAGTGTCGCTCAAAGCGCTGCGCGAGGAGCGGCCGCAGCAACGCGTGCCCGCAAACGCGGTGGCGGAACGCCTCGCCGACCTCCTGGTCGGCGACGAAGAATGAAACTACGGAGACAGATTTAAATGGGTGTTTACGATCTGCAGGAACAGGAACAGCTCGACGAGCTGAAAGCGTACTGGAAACAGTACGGCAACCTGATACTCACGACCATCACGCTCGCGTGCCTCGTGATCGCGGCGTTCCAGGGCTGGAACTACTACCAGCGTCGCCAGGCCGCGGAAGCGTCCACCGTGTTCGTCGCGCTGCAGAAGGCGCAGACGGCGAAGGACGCGAAGCAGGTCAAGGACCTTGCCGGCAGCCTGCTGGAGAAATATCCCGGCACCTATTACGCGGCGATGGCGGCGCTGATCGCGGCCCGCGCCAGTTACGACACGGGCGATATCAAGTCGGCGAAAGCGCAGCTGCAGTGGGTGACGGATAACGCCAAACCCGAGGAATTCCGCGACATCGCGCGCCTGCGGCTCGCCGACATCCTGCTCGATGACAAGGATTACGACGGCGCATTGAAGCAGGTGGACACCGGCCTCAAGGCCGCCAACGCCTACGCCGGACGTTACAACGATCTGAAGGGCGACATCCTGGTTGCGCAGAACAAGAACGAGGACGCGAAGACCGCGTATCGCGCCGCGCTCAACGCGATCGACTCCAAGCAAACCGAATACCGCAACTACGTGCAGGCCAAGCTCGACAGCCTCGGAGGTGCGTCGTGATGGCGCGCGGGTGTGGATTGTCGAGGCTCAGGGTCGCGGCGCTGCTGGTGTTGCTGCCGGCCGCGGGTTGCTCGCTGTTTTCGTCGTCCGGGCCGAAGCCCGCGAAGCTTACGGCGATCAAGGATCCGGTGCCGGTGCAGCAGCTCTGGAAGGCGTCCTTGCCGGCCGCCAAGCCCGACGTGCTGATGCCCGCAGTCGCAAACGGCAGCGTGTTCGCCGCCGGCGGGACCGCGCTCGCGCGCTACGACCTTGCGAGCGGCAAGGAAATGTGGCGCATCAAGGTCGGGCAGATCGTCACCGGCGGGGTTGGCAGCGACGGCAAAGTGGTGGTGATCGGCACCGGCAAGGCCAACGTGCTTGCGTATAGCGCCGAGGACGGCAAATTGCTGTGGACGGTGCAGGTCAGCAGCGAAGTGTTGAGCCCGCCCGCGGTGGCGGATGGCCTGGTGGTGGTGCGCACCGGCGACAACCAGACTTACGCGCTCGAAGCCGACGACGGCAAACGCCGCTGGCATTTGCAGCGCGCGAGCCCGGCGCTGGTCGCGCGCTCGCGGGCGGAGGCGGTGATCGCCGGCTCGAGCGTGTACGAGGGCTTCGCCGGCGGCAAGCTGGTTTCGCTCAACGCCAAAACCGGCGCGCTGCAGTGGGAGGCGACGGTGTCGGTGCCGCGCGGCGCCACCGAGCTCGAGCGCATCAGCGACATCACCAGCCCGCCGGTGGTGATGGACAATATCGTGTGCGCGGTCGCGTTCCAGGGCCGGCTGTCGTGCTTCGAAACCGGCAACGGCAACCCGACCTGGTCGCGCGACGTTTCCAGCACCGTGGGCATGGCGCTCGATGCGCGCTACGTGTTCGTGCCGGATGAAAAAGGCGTGCTCTACGCCTTCGACCACGCGAGCGGCGCCAGCCTGTGGAAGAACGACAAGCTCGGCCTGCGCCAGCTCTCGGCGCCGGTGTCGCAGGGACGCTTCGTGATCGTGGGCGACCTTGAAGGCTATCTGCACTTCATCAACCGCGATGACGGGGCCATCATCGGCCGTTTCAAGACCGACGGCAGCCCGATTGTCGCGGAAATGAAAATCGCGGACCAGGTGCTGGTGGTGCAGACCGAAAAAGGCGCACTCTACGCGGTGAAGGCGCAGTAGCGCCGCGCGTGACGTGAGATCGCCGTGTTACCCACCCTGGTCCTGGTAGGCCGTCCCAACGTCGGCAAGTCCACGCTGTTCAACCGGCTGACGAAGACGCGCGACGCCATCGTCCATGACATGCCGGGCCTCACGCGCGACCGCCATTACGGCCGCAGCCGCATGGGCGGCCGGCCGGCGCTGGTAGTCGACACCGGCGGCTTCGAGCCCAGGGCCAAGGACGGCATCATGCACCAGATGGCGCGGCAAACGCTGCAGGCCATCGACGAGGCCGATGCGATCTGGTTCGTGGTGGATGCGCGCGAGGGCCTCACCGCGCAGGACCGCATCGTCGCGGAAAAATTGCGCAAGGCCGGCCGCCCGCTGTGGCTGGTGGTGAACAAAGCCGAGGGCATGAACCGCGGCGTGGTCACTGCGGAATTCCACGAGCTGGGAGTGGGCGAGCCCTACGCGATTTCGGGCGCGCACGGCGAAGGCGTGCGCGAGCTCCTCGATCTCACGCTCGAAGCGTTTCCCGGCGAAGCGGAGACTACACCGGGCGACCACGACGCGCCGAGAATCGCAATCGTCGGCCGCCCCAACGTCGGCAAGTCGACGCTCGTCAACGCCATTCTGGGCGAAGAGCGCATGATCGCGTTCGACCAGCCCGGCACCACGCGCGATGCCATCGAAGTCGACTTCGAGCGCAACGGGAAAAAATACGTGCTGATCGACACCGCCGGCCTGCGCCGCCGCGGCAAAGTGTTCGAGAGCGTCGAAAAATTTTCGGTGGTGAAAACGCTGCAGGCGATCGAGAACGCCAACGTGGTCGTGCTGGTGCTCGATGCGACGCAGGACATCACCGAGCAGGACGCGCACATCGCCGGCTTCATCCTCGAAGCCGGCCGCGCGCTGGTGGTCGCGATCAACAAGTGGGACGCGCCGGATGACTACGCACGCGAGCGCGTGAAGCACGATTTCGCAAGGAAGCTCGGTTTTCTCAGCTTCGCCCGCATGAATTACATTTCCGCGCTCAACGCCAAGGGCATCAACGAAGTGCTCGCCGGCGTCGACGCCGCCTATGCCGCGGCGATGGCGAAGCTCTCGACGCCGCGCCTCACCCGCGCGCTGATCGCCGCCGTCGAGCGCCAGCAGCCGCCGCGCAGCGGCATGACCCGCCCCAAGCTGCGCTACGCCCACCAGGGCGGCCACAATCCGCCGGTGATTGTGATCCACGGTACGTCGTTGAGCGCGATATCCGACAGCTACCGGCGCTACCTGGAATCGACTTTTCGGGATGTGTTCAAGCTGGCGGGGACGCCGCTCAGGATTCAGTTCAAGACGGGGCGGAATCCGTATGTCCGTGAGGAAGGGAAGCGCTGAAAAACCGCGCTTGGGCCATTACCCCATAAAAAGTAAAATTGTGGGGTAATACGATTCATGTTACCCTTACCCCATGAAATGTAAAAATATGGGGTAACGAATGAAGTCCGTTAACCTCTATCGGGAGCAGGAACTCGCGTTCCGCACGCAATACGCGGAGCTGAAGGAGCGGACGCTAGCGGCCGGCGGATTGCTGCCTGGCACTCCCGGTTCGCTCGCCCTGCGTTCCGGGACGGGGAGCGCATACTGGTATCGCGTGTACTACCCCGTTCCGGGTAAAGCGGCGGAAGACTTCGTCTGCAAGAACGGTGACGCCGCGGCGCTTGCCGGAATGCGTGGGCGCATGGCGTTCAGCGAGTGGGCTGGGACCCAGGTCGCCGCCTTGCGCAGGCTGGGATTTCAGGCGGCCGACAAGAAAACGGCGCGGGTGCTGGTCGAATTGCATAACCGCCGCGCGTTCGACGCGGGCATGATATTGACGGGTTCCCTCGCCTATATGTCCTGGCTGAACGAGTTGGGGGCCATCGCCGTGGCGGCGCGGACCGAGGACGTGGATCTGGCGCGACGGCAGCGCCTCAAGCTGGACGCGCCGCTGCCGTTTTTTTCCGCCATGCGCGCAACCGGCCTGCCGTTTTCCGCGGTTCCCGGCATGCCTTCAACCAAGGCCCCGACCTCGGTAAAGCTCACGGGAGCGCAGGGACTCCGGGTCGATGTTTTGGCTCCAGGCAACGTGCTGGGTGGCACGGTCAGCATTCCGGAACTCGAATGGTCGGCGCAGACCGTGCCTTTTTACGATTATCTGCTGGCCGCCCCCGAACCCGGCGCGGTGTTGGCTGGCGGGCATTGCATCCCGGTAACGCTACCGCAAGCCGCCCGCCTGGTTTGGCACAAACTTTATGCGAGCACCCGGCGCCGCGGATTTCCGGAAAAGGCGGCGAAGGATCAACAACAGGCCCTGGTGCTTGGCGCGGTCCTTGCCGATGCGGAGTTTTCCGCTCTCAAGCGCGCTTTCAAGGATGCACCTGCTGCGATGACCAATCCTGTCAGGCCGTTGGTGAGGAAGCTCGCCGCCCGCGCGCAGCCTCACCCGGCATTGCTGGATGCGCTGCGCGAATGCCTGGGTGAATGAGCGCGCCTTAGCGCCGCTCCACGTTCGGCAAGAAAGCGGTCAGTAACCCGATCAACGGCAGGAACGAGCAGGCCCGATACACCGTTTCGATGCTGGTCATGTCGGCAAGCTGCCCCAGCGCCGCGGCGCCGAGTCCGCCGAGGCCGAAGGCGAAGCCGTAGAACATTCCGGCGACCATGCCGACGCGGCCGGGCAAGAGGTCGTGCGCGTAGACCAGGATCGCGGCGAAGGCGGAGGCGAGGATGACGCCGATCAGCACCGTGAGCACGCCGGTCCAGTAGAGGCTTGCGTAGGGCAGCATCAGCGTGAAGGGCAGCGCGCCAAGGATCGAGAACCAGATCACCGGCTTGCGGCCGAATTTGTCGCTGACGGTGCCGCCGATGAGCGTGCCCATCGCCACCGCGCCGAGAAATACGAACAGGTGGATTTGCGCGTTTTGCACCGTGACGTGGAATTTCTGGATCAGGAAAAACGTGTAGTACGAGCTCAAGCTCGCGGTATAGACGTTTTTCGAGAACAGCAAAGCGACCAGCACCACCAGCGCGGCGAGCACGCGGATTCGGGGCAGCCCGTGATGCGCGGGCGCGCGCGGTTGCGCCACCTTGGCCTCGCGGCGCTTGACGATCGACGGATGCCGGCTGTACCAGAAGCTGACATTGGTGAGGAGCAGAATTGCGACCAGCGCCACCAGCGAAAACCAGGCGACGCTGCCCTGGCCGCGCGGTGCGACCACGAACGCCGCCAGCAGCGGGCCGATGGCGGAGCCGGTGCTGCCGCCGACCTGGAACACCGACTGCGCGAAACCGAAACGCCCGCCGGAGGCCATGTGCGCGACCCGCGACGCCTCGGGGTGGAATACTGCCGAGCCGATTCCCACCAGCGCGGCAGACAGGAGAATAAGCGGATACGAAGTCGCGACTGACAGCAGGAGGAGACCGACCACGCTGCTGGCCATGCCGAGCGGCAACGAAAACGGTTGCGGCTTGCGGTCGGTGACAAAGCCCACCACCGGCTGCAGCATCGAGGCGGTGAACTGGAACGCGAGCGTGATCAGCCCGACCTGCGCAAAGTCGAGCTGATAGGATTCTTTCAGGATCGGGTAGAGCGCCGGCAGCAGCGACTGGTTCATGTCGTTGAGCAGGTGACACAGGGAAAGCGATAGCAGGATGGTGAAAGTCGTGCTGGTCTGCGCCGGGGTGACGGCCGCGGCTTGCGGCGCGGCGGCGATGGTGGTTTGGTTCAAGATAAGCCTTCGGTCGAATGCGGCGTCAAAGATTAAAATTATAGCAGGCCGCGCAGCATCGAACTCGCTGAAACAAATTCCGTTTGCGCGTAGCATTTATTGAGACTCTGCGTTCTCAATTTAAAGGATCGCTCACTGTGGACCGCCATCGCGCCCGCGAACTGCTGCACCAAGCCGCTTCCCGCACTCGCGAACTTCCGGTCGAGGCCAGCGCGGCGAAATCGGTCGGTGCATTGGCGCTGGGCGCACTGGCGATCGGCGCAGTGGCAATTGGCGCGCTCGCCATCGGCAGGCTGGCAATCGGCAGAATGGCAATTAGCCGCGCCCGAATCCGGCGGCTTGAAATCGACGAGCTGGTGGTGCGGCGGCTGCGCGTCGTCGAACAACTCGAAATGCCGGCGGACTCCGAAACGCCAAAGTAGATGTCGGCTCTGTTCGCCCGGCTGCATCACGGCACCAGACAGGCTCGGATCAGAAGGGCACGCGCCGGCACTCGTTTTGACCATTGACAGGCTGTAGCCCACAGGCTACAATACTTCGTGCCGGAAATTCGTAAAACCGAGGTCTTCGCACAATGGCTGGACGGACTTCGCGATATTCACGCGCGGGCGCGCATCCAGGCGAGGATCGAGCGTCTCGCCGCCGGCAACGCTGGAGATGTCAAATCGGTTGGAGCGGGCGTCTCTGAATTGCGAATCGATTATGGACCCGGTTATCGCGTGTATTTCACCAAATACGGCCGCGACATCGTTATTTTGCTGGCCGGTGGCGACAAGCGCACGCAACCCGCCGATATCAAGACGGCGCTGCGCCTTGCTCAGAATCTTTAGGTAGGAAATCATGGCCAAGACCAAAACCACCCGTTACGACGTGGCCGAGCACCTGCGGACGCCGAAAGAAATGGCGGCGTATTTCGAAGCCAGCCTCGAGGAGGCCGACGGCGACGCCGCCTTCATTGCCAAGGCGCTTGGCGACATCGCGCGTGCAAAAGGCATGTCGCAGGTCGCGCGCGACGCCGGGCTATCCCGCGAAAGCCTGTACAAGGCTCTGTCTGGCGAAAGGAATCCCGACTTTGACACCATTCTTCGCGTAATGGCCGCGCTGGGCCTTAAGTTGCACGCAGAGCCCGTGCGTTAGAATAGCCGCGCGAGCACCGCTGTTTTCACTCCTGATCGACACCTGCTGCACTCGCCCTTCCATGCCCGACACCGCTGCTGAGCCAAAACTGCCGCTGGAAGAAATCCGCCAGCGCTATGCGGATCCTGTCGTGCCGGTGCCGCAAAGCATCCTGGGCCGGCTGCGCAAGGATTCGCGGCCGGGGGCGCAGAAACTCTACAAGACACTGAACGCGCGCTTCGAGCGCGAGCGCGCGGAGCGCGTGCGGCTCGATTCCATGCTCAACTTCGAGCGCCTGTTGTGGAAGTCCGGTATCGCCGACATCGCGGGCGTGGACGAAGCCGGCGTAGGGCCGCTTGCCGGACCGGTGGTGGCGGCGGCGGTGATGTTCGCGCCTGACACCGGCATCGCGGGCATCGACGACTCCAAGAAAATCGAGCCGGCGCTGCGCGCGTCGCTCGCGCAAAAAATCCGGCTGCACGCGACCGGCGTGGGCGTCGGCATCGCGACCGTCGCTGAAATCGACAGCCTGAATATTTATCACGCGGCGCTGCTGGCGATGCGGCGCGCGGTCGAGGCGTTGCCGAGGATGCCGCAGCACGTGCTGGTGGACGCGCGCACGGTGCCCGGCATCGAAGTGCCGCAGAATAGTTTCAACAAGGGCGACGGCCTCAATTACAGCATCGCCGCGGCGTCGATCATCGCCAAGACCGAGCGCGATCGCATGATGGAAGAGCTCGACCGCGCGCACCCGGGCTACGGTTTTGCCATCCACAAGGGTTACGGCACCGCCGAACATCGCGCCGCGGTCACGCGGCTCGGGCCCTCGCCGGTGCACCGCATGTCGTTCCCGGTGATCGGCGAATTGCGCGGCGAATACTGCGCGCTGTTCTACGAGCTCAAGGCGCAACTCGACGAAGCGCGCGGCCACGCCGCACTCGCGCAGATCGAGGCCGCGCTGCAAAAGGAGCAGGAGCGCCTCGCCGACCAGGAATACAAGAAGCTGAGGCTTCTGTTGCTGCGGCGCTGGAAACTGGTCGCCTGAATCTCTTTCGAAAAGGGCGTTGTCCTACAAAGGAATCGCGGTTTAACCTACATCGCATCGACGCCGCTCCGGGTATTTTCGACATCCCCGGTTTGAAACGGCCCTGCGCTGTGCGCGGAGCGAATACTGTCAGACCATGCGCATTTGTCCCCTTGACCTTGAAGTCTGCGGCATGCCGGAGTGCGGTTCCGGCTTTTGCGCGCGAGCGGATGATTTCGCGCTGACGCCCTGCCTCGAGTGCGGGACGCTCATCATTTTTCGGCGGCTGGCAATTTGTCTGGATTGCCGCGCCGTCCACCAGCCACAGGAGGCATGATCATGGCGCGTTCGATCTGGAAAGGCGCAATCACATTCGGCCTGGTGAGCGTGCCGGTCGAGTTGTTTCCGGCCGAGGAGAAAAAGGAATTCAAGTTCTCGATGCTCGACAAGCACGACTTTTCGCCGGTGGGCTACAAGCGTTACAGCAAGGAGACCGGCAAGGAAGTCGAGTGGGCCGACATCGTCAAGGGCTACGAATACGAGAAAGGGCAGTACGTGGTGCTGACCGACGAAGACTTCAAGCGCGCCAACGTCAAGGCGTCGCGCACCATCGAGATCGAGGCGTTCGTGAAGCGCGACGAGATTTCGCCCGAATACTTCGAGGCGCCGTATTACCTGGTTCCCGCCGGCGGCGATAAAATCTACGCCCTGCTGCGCGAAACGCTGCGCTCGACCGGGCGCGTGGCGATTGCGCAGTTCGTGCTGCGCACCACGCAGCATCTCGCGGCGGTGATGCCGGAGGGGCGCGCGCTCATGCTCTACACCATGCGCTACGCCGACGAGCTGCGCGGCACCGGCGGCTTCGAGCTGCCGGCGCAGGGCTTGAAGGAAGCGCGCGTCACCGCCAAGGAAATCGGGCTGGCGAAAAAGCTGATCGACGACATGACGGAAAAGTGGAACCCTGCGCACTTCAAGGACACTTATCACCAGGACCTGATGGCGCGCATCAAGGAAAAAATCAAGAAAGGGCAGACCCGGGAGATCACCAAGCCCAGCGCCGATGATGCCGGCGAGCCGCGCGCGAGCAACGTCATCGATCTTTCCGCGCTGCTCAAGCAGAGCATCGGCAGCAGAGGCCGCAAGCGGACCGCGGCGCCGGCGCCGCGCCCCAAGCCTGGCGCCAAGCCAAGGCTGGCCGTGGTGGCGGCATCGAAGACGCGGCCCGCCAAGGCGGCGGCCAAACGCAAGCAAGCCTAGGAAACACGCCTGACGCATCATGGCGCTCCAGCAATATCACGCCAAGCGTAATTTCAGGGTCACGCCCGAGCCGCGCGGACGCGTGGGCGCGCGCAAGGCCAAGAGCGGACTGGCGTATCTCATCCAGAAACACGCGGCGAGCCACCTGCATTACGATTTCCGGCTCGAGCTCAACGGCGTGCTCCTGAGCTGGGCGGTGCCCAAGGGGCCGAGCCTCGACCCCGCCGACAAGCGGCTCGCGATGCATGTGGAAGATCACCCGCTGGAATACGGTGGCTTCGAGGGCATTATTCCGAAAGGCCAGTACGGCGGCGGCACGGTAATGCTGTGGGACCGCGGCACCTGGAGCCCGGTCGGCGACGCCGCGGAAGGATATAAAAAAGGCCACCTCAAGTTCGACCTCGACGGCGAGAAGCTGCACGGCCGCTGGGCGCTGGTGCGAACCTCCGGCGGCCGTTTCGGCGGCAAAGGCGAGCCGTGGCTTCTCATCAAGGACACCGATGAATTCGCCAGGCGCGGGATGGACGCGCGCATCGTCGATGCCGAGCCCGACAGCGTGGTGTCGGGCCGCAGTATCGAGGAAATCGCCGCGGCAGGAGATCGCGAGTGGCATTCCGGGCGTTCGGTCCAGGCCAACGTGAAGGCGGGCGCCATCGCTGCGCGCAAGCCGGCAGGCAAAACTGCGGCAAAGGAAACTGCAAAAGCCAATGTCGGAGCAAGGTCCGGCGCGTCGAAAGTCAAAGGGGTTGCCGGGGTCGAAGGCGCGAAACGTGCGGCGCAGCCGGCGCAATTCGCGCCGGCGTTGGCAACCCTGGTGAAAGCCGCGCCAACCGGGCCGGACTGGATTCACGAAATCAAGTACGACGGCTACCGCATGGTGAGCAGGCTCGAGGGCGGCAAAGTCCGCATGTTCTCGCGCAACGCCAGGGATTGGACGGATAAATTTCCCGGCGTCGTGGCGGCACTGCAAAAACTCAAAATCAAGAGTGCATGGCTGGACGGCGAGCTTTGCGCGGTGGATGAAAACGGCCGCTCCAGTTTTCAGACTTTGCAGAACGCGTTGTCGGAAGGCAGGGCGGCGAAGCTCGTCTATTTCGTGTTCGACCTGGTCTATCTGGACGGTTACGATCTGCGACGCGTCCCGCTCACCGGGCGCAAGCGATTGCTGCAGGATCTGCTGAAAGGCGGCGCGCCCGCCGTCCGTTACGGCCCCGAAGTGCAGGGCGCCGGAGAGGACGTATTTCGCCAAGCCTGCCGCACCGGCCTCGAAGGCATCGTGTCGAAGCGCGCGGATTCGACTTATGCCAGCGGCGCACGCACCCACGACTGGGTCAAGGTGAAATGCTCGCGGCGGCAGGAAATGGTGATCGGCGGCTACACCGATCCTCAGAACAGCCGCCAGGGTTTCGGCGCGCTGCTGCTCGGCGTGTACGAAAAAGGCGAGCTGCGCTACGCCGGCAAAGTCGGCACCGGTTTTGACGACGCCACACTTGCGGCCATGGCAAAAAAGCTCAAGCGCCTCGAGCAGAACAGCGCGCCTTTCGCCAACCCGCCGCGCGGCTACGAGGCCAGGGGCGCGCACTGGGTCGAGCCCAAGCTCGTCGCTGAAATTCAATTCACCGAATGGAGCGAGGCCGGCGCGTTGCGCCATCCGTCTTTTCTCGGCCTGCGCGAAGACAAGAAGGCGAGCGAGGTGGTGCGAGAAGAGCCGGTGCAGGCGCCGGACAAATCGGACGACAAGGCGCCGCCGAAGAAGAAGCCGGCGCGGCAGGCGGCGTTGGGCAAGGCTGTGAAATCCGCAAAGGTGGAGAGGCCGGCGAAATCCGCTAAGCCCGCAAAATCCGCGAAGACGCAGACCAACGACGCCGCGGACACCGTCGCCGGCGTGAAACTCAGCCACCCGGACAAACTGCTGTTCCCCGAAGCGAAGCTCTCCAAAATCGACCTCGCGCGCTATTACGATGCGATCGCCGGCTGGATCGTGCCGCAAATCGAGCGCCGGCCGCTCAGCTTGTTGCGCTGTCCCGACGGCTGGAACACGCAATGTTTTTACCAGAAGCACGCCGACAAAAGCGTGCATGCGTCGGTGTCGCGGGTGGAAGTGCCGGAGAGTGGGGGCAAGGCGACCTATTTTTCGGCGGGTTCCTTGCAAGCGCTGGTCGGGCTCGTGCAATGGGGCGTGATCGAGCTGCACCCCTGGGGCTCGCGCATGCCGCACCCGGAAAAACCCGACCGCCTGATTTTCGACTTCGATCCGGCGGAAGGCGTGAGCTGGCGCGAGCTGGTAAAGGCCGTGGGCGAGTTGCGGACGCTGCTGACGCAACTCGGGCTTACCGGCTTTCTCAAAACCACCGGCGGCAAGGGGTTGCACGTGGTGGTGCCGATCCGCCCGACGCTCACCTGGAGCCAGGCCAGGCAATTTACCAAGGCCATCGCCGACATGTTCGCGAATACTTTTCCCGAGCGCTATCTGGCGCAGGCGTCGAAATCGAAGCGCGAAGGAAAAATCTTCATCGACTACCTGCGCAACGCCGAGGGTGCGACGGCGGTTGCGCCCTACGCCATCCGCGCGCGCAAGAATGCGCCGGTGTCGACCCCGATCGCGTGGGAAGAACTGTCGAAAGACCTGCGCCTGGATTACTTCAACGTAAAAACGGTGCCGGCGCGGCTCGCGAAATTGAAGCAGGATCCGTGGAAGGATTTCCTCGCCATCAAGCAAACCGTCACCTCAGCCATGTTCAAAAAGGTGGGCGCTTAGCCAAGGCTTCCTGTTGCCGGCGGGTTCGCCGTCAGTCGAATCCCACACAAGTTTTCCGGTTTGGCGTCTGTTGCGGGGCGGCCAAAGCACCTATCTTGGTCTTATGGCGGGCGCTGCACTGCCCGCCTCCATTCCAGACAGGAGCCCTTCCATGAGCACGCACCATCAAACGAACAAGCATTCGAAGCAGACGCAGCCCGCCGGGCCCAGGCAGCCCGGATCGCACTCAAAACAGCAAGGCGACAACCAGGCAGCGAATCCCGACGCGCGGCGCGGCGACGAGCACGTCAAGCAACAGGGGGACAACGACCCAAACAGCGCCGAGAACCAGCGCGGCGAACCCGCGTCCAAACAGCTAACCGGCAAGGCGCAGCAAAAGGCAGGCAGTCACGGCCAGCGCAAGGATTCAACTTCGGATCATGCCGACGATGACAACGGAGTGAAGCGCCGCACTTTGGGCCTGTAACAGCCGCAGTCCGCGCGGGCGCCGGAATTTTGGCGCGCCCGCGCGCCAAGTCGCGCTGGGTGGGCTGGCGCACAGACGCCGCGCTGCAAAGTCCCCCATGCTTGGAGGGTCGCGGGATTGCCATCCGCAATCTCCTTCACTTCGGACAGGAATTCCACCATGAATCGAGTCAATTTCGTCACCGTTGCGGGTTCCGCGCTCGCGCTGGCCTGCTGCTGCGCGAGCGCAATGGCGGCGGACAGCGCCGCGGGAATTTCGCACAAGGACCGGCAGTTCATAGTGAAGGCGGGGCAGGCGGGGGCGGCCGAGATCGCAGCCGGCCAGCTTGCCGTCTCGAAGTCATCCAATCCGGACGTCAAGCAGTTCGGCCAGCATATGGTGCAGGATCACACCAAGGCCGGCGATGAGCTTAAGCAAATCGCGCAGTCCAAGAGCCTCGCGGTGCCGAGCGACCCGGACTGGTCGCACCGGCACCTCGCAGCCAAGCTGGAAAAAGCGAATGCATCGGACTTCGACAAGCTGTATATCAAGGAGGCCGGCGTAAAGGATCACAAGGACGCGGTCAAGTTGTTCACCGACGAATCCAAGAACGGCACCGACCCCGAGCTTCGCGCCTTCGCCGAGCGCACGCTGCCGACGATCCAGGACCATTACCGCATGGCCCAGGATCTCGCGCACTCCACGGCGAAATAGCTGCGCGGGAAGGGCGCGGTATTTTCGACAGGCCGGCGTGAGCCGGCCTGGGCCGCCATTCGTGCAAATATTCGCAACCAGCGGGGAATTCCCGCGCCTTCGCCACGTCGAACGCTGAGCGGCCTGTTGCACGGGCGCCTGTCGATCAAAAAATTGCAGGAAAGGGAGAGCGGGTGAACGCGACTTTGCGGCAAACAATTCGGAAGACAATCAGCAAAGTTCCGGAAGTCACATTGATTTTCTGGATCATAAAGATCGCCGCCACCACGCTGGGCGAAACCGCGGGCGACGCGGTTACCATGTCGATGAACCTGGGCTATCTGGTTGGCACCGCGATTTTTGCCGCCGCATTCATCGTTGCCGTGACTGCGCAAATCAGGACGCGGGGCTTTCACCCCTTCCTCTATTGGACGACCATCATCGCCACCACCACGGTCGGCACCACACTCGCGGATTTCGCCGATCGTTCGCTCGGCATAGGGTATGCCGGCGGAACGCTGCTGCTGCTGTCGCTGGTGCTCGCGTCCCTCGCGCTGTGGTACCGCACCCTGGGCACGGTCGCGGTCGACACCGTGAGTTCACCCAAAGCCGAGATGTTCTATTGGGTGACCATCATGTTCTCGCAAACCCTGGGCACCGCGCTCGGCGATTGGACCGCCGACACCGCGGGTGTTGGCTACACCGGCGCGGCGCTGATATTCGGCGGCTTGTTGGCGCTGCTTGCCGGCGCTTATTTCTGGACCAAAATCTCCCACACCCTTTTGTTCTGGGCTGCGTTCATACTCACGCGGCCGCTCGGCGCCGTGGTGGGCGATTTTCTCGACAAGCCCGTCGATGACGGCGGGCTGGCGATGAGCCGCTATGTCGCCTCGGCCGCGCTGCTGACGGTGATGGTGGTCTTCATCCTGGCGTTCCGGCAGCGCCCGGCGACCCGAACGCATTGATGGGCTGGCGGTGAGAGTCTTTCGCGTCGCTCTTGCGATCGCCGCGCTGCACACCGCGGCAAGCCACGCATCCGGCGGCCCGCCGATGATCACCGACGACCCCGGCACGCCGGGCGACGGGCATTGGGAAATCAACATCGCCACGCTCTCCACCCACACGCCCGGCGCGACGTTATATCAAGTCCCTTTGGTCGACGCCAATTACGGCTGGGGCGATCGCCTCCAGTTGAAATACGAAATGCCGTGGCTCACGCAGGTGGGACCGGACGAAGCGCATCACAGCGGTATCGGCGACGGCCTAGCCGGCGTGAAGTGGCGCTTCTATGACGCGGGGGAGGACCACTGGCAGGTGTCGACTTATCCGCAAGTCGAGTTCGCGGTTCCGCATTCGAACGCGGTGAAAAGCGGCCTGGCGGATGGCGGCGTGAGCTACCTCGCGCCGCTCGAATTCGTGCACAAGCTCGGCAAGGATTACGACATCAATTTCGACGCCGGCCGCTGGTTTCGGCCGCAGGGGCGAGACGATAGCTGGGTGACGGGCGTCGTGCTAACGCGCAAAGTGGGTGAGCACGTCGACCTGATGGTGGAAACGCACGACGAGATTGCCGTGAATGCCCCGCGGCAGGAGCTGATACTGAATTTTGGCGCGCGCTACGACCTATCCGAACGCGCGACCCTGCTGTTTGCCGTGGGGAGGGATATGCATAACACGCTCAGTCCGGTTAGTAATTTTATGAGCTACGTTGGCGTGCAGCTGCATTTTTGAGGATTCGTTTACTCCCGTTCACCCTGAGCTTGTCGAAGGGTGAACGGCTAATCGACCCCTTCCCCCTTGAGAGGGGAAGGTTGGGATGGGGGTGACCCAACCCGTTCGCCCTGAGCCTGTCGAAGGGTGAACACTCTGACTTCACCTTCAAGCGCGTGGCTCAAATGTTGTAACTATTCGACGAAGTTCGCCGGGGGTTGCCCGGCAGCAAGTCACTTTCTTTTGCTTCGCCAAAAGAAAGTAACCAAAGAAAAGGCGACCCCAGGTGCGCCGGCCCTTCGGGCTTCCCTGCGGTACTCGACCGGAAGGGCCGCTGCG